>Ga0180431_10004288_pt1 | contig 17899 bp, 17 predicted proteins | sample SS_ome_11_FD_132459 | JGI IMG/M metagenome (GOLD analysis project Ga0180431, IMG submission 132459) | Hypersaline lake sediment archaeal communities from the Salton Sea, California, USA - SS_1_MS_1 metaG | ecosystem: Environmental > Aquatic > Non-marine Saline and Alkaline > Hypersaline >... | reverse complement strand
CATGACCGTGCTTCGTACAAAAATGATCAAAGACATGCAGCTTCGCAGGTTTTCTGTAAATACCCAGAGGTCCTACCTGCAGGCAGTGACAGGACTGGCCAGACACTACAGAAGATCTCCGGATAAGATAAAAAGGGAGGAGTATAGAGACTATATACTTTTTCTAACAAACGAGCGCAAATTAAGCTATAGCACGATAAGGACGACAACTGCCGGCATAAGCTTTTTCTACAAAGAGATACTGCATAGAAAAGATATGGCTCTTGCGATACCTAAACGCAAGAAATCAAGACGTCTGCCGGAGGTCTTTAGCAGAAGTGAACTTGTAAGGCTGTTCGGAAGCGTTAAAAATGAAAAACACAGGGCAATGCTTATGACAGCTTACGGCTGCGGGTTACGTGTAAGCGAGGTCATATCTCTTAAAGTAGCTGACATCGACAGTAAAAGGATGGTGGTCAAGATCTACCAGTCAAAAGGAGCAAAAGACCGTTATACCATCCTTCCCCCAATCCTACTTGCAGAGCTCCGCTCATACTGGCTTAAATACCGGCCCCCATACTGGCTCTTTACCAGCAGTCAGACCAGGGGGAAGCTTTCCAGAAAAACTGCCCACAAGATATTTATAGAGGCTAAAGACAGGGCCAAAATAACAAAAAATGTCACTTTCCATGGGTTCAGGCATAGTTTTGCAACCCATATGCTTGAAGAGGGAGTGGATATAAGGACTATACAGATCCTTATGGGCCACGCGTCAATTTCCTCCACTATGACTTACCTTCATATTGCCAGAAAAGACATAGGTCCCGCCAAAAGCCCGCTGGACCTATTGTATGCCGGGGTCCGGTAGGCGCTATGCCGGCAGCACAGGCAACCAAAGAGAAGAAAAAAGCACCCGGCCGGGATCTTTCCGATATATTTATAGAGTATGGCGATGCCTACCGCAAGACCCACCCTATGTCGTTTTGCCAGAAAAAAGTCATGCATGATGTCAAGGTGTGCAGGACATCTTACCTGGGAGGGCACGTAAAGACATGCGACTTCTGCGGATATGAGCATCCGGCATATAACTCCTGCGGCAACCGCCACTGTCCCAAGTGCCAGAACATTGCCAAGTTTCGCTGGATAAAAAAACGGGAGGAAGAACTTCTGCCGGTTAATTATTTTCACAATGTATTTACCCTTCCTCACGGACTTAACCCACTTTCCCGGGCCAATAAAAAAGTGATATACGATATCCTTTTTAAGAGTGTATCTGAGACCCTTATACAGTTTGGCCAAAATGAACTTGGCGGCAGGCTGGGATTTCTTGCCATACTGCATACCTGGGACCAGAGACTTTGCCAGCATATACATCTTCACTGTATCATCCCGGCAGGAGCACTATCTGCTGGAAAGATAAGATGGATAAGATCTCTAGATGATAATTTCCTCTTTTCTGTAAAAGCACTATCAAAAGTATTTAGGGGTAAGTTTCTATACTATCTTAAAAAAGCATATACCGGGGGCCGGCTTGTCTTTTATGGAAAGTCTTGCGAATACGAGAGCAAAGAGGGATTTAAGACCCTAATAGAAAGGCTATACAAAAAAGACTGGGTAGTATATTCGGCCAGACCTTTTGCAGGACCAGGTAAAGTCCTGGATTATCTTGGCCGCTATACACATAGGATCGCAATATCCAATGACCGCATAAAGAGTGTTACCGGCGGCATGGTCACTTTTTCCTACCGTGACCGAAAAAATGGCAACCAGAAAAAAGAGATGACTCTTTCTGCGAGTGAATTTATCAGGCGGTTTCTAACACATGTCCTTCCAGATTCCTATACCCGCATAAGGCACTATGGATTTCTTAGTAACCGCAACCGTAAAGAAAATGTAGCACGGGTAAAGGATCTTCTGGGAGTCTCTTCGGAAAATGGCACTAAAAAGAATCAAGATGCCCGGGAGATCATGCTTGAACTCACCGGAAAGGATATATTAAAATGCCCGCAATGTAAGACTGGTACCATGGCAACCTGCCGTTTGATCCCCAGGTTTTCTGTTTGGATCGACAGTCAGTTCAGCGAGCCTTAGATCAATTGATACATCATGTACTTATATTTAGATATTAAATATTATCCCTTTACCTCTCTTTTAAAGAGCAGTGGTATAGCCGTGGCCTTTTATACTGTTACTGCTATTTATCTATATTATTTTTATATCGAAAAGAGATCTTTTGTATGCATTTACCTGTTAATTGATATGATCTTATGGTTTTTATGCATTACGCTTCTTCTTTTTGGTAGATCCTTGACTTCAATGATTCCAATACTTTCTACATAGAAAAAGTTCTTACTTCTTTGACTAAATATACGCGGCTCAGCTCAATAATGTTTTATCTCCAATGCTTGTGCACAAGAGATAAAACGCTAATCCTTATCGGATGCAAAAATGACTTTCTTGTACAATTCCGGATAATAAAATACGAAAAATAGAAGAAAAGTAAAGAAAATCTGATATCAGCCCATATATTACGGCAGGATTATATAAAACTACCCGATAAAAGCCCTAGCACACATGGTCGCTGTCTGTAAACAGGTCCTACGGTATGAATGACATATTTTGCCTTCAGGTCATGTCCCCCGCTAAGCCTGGCTTCACCTGTACCGCATCCACCAATAGCCCTTGCCTCCTGCCAGAGCCCTGGTCCTGCCTTCCTGTGGATGGACCCCGATACCCCTCCTCCAGGAGAAAGGGCCTTATTGGCAGCATTTACTATAGCCTGGGTCTCTTCCAGGGTTATATCTCCCCGGGTAAGCTCAAGCACTGAGTCTTTTATTTTATATTTTTCACTCATGTCTGGTCTTATTACTATTTTATTAAAAAACCTTACCTCATATTAGCTTATTCAGGCCTGTTCCATTCTCTTGACCTGCCTACTGCCCTTTTCCAATTTTTGTATATTATATCCCTTGTCCCCTTGCTGATCCTAGGTTCAAATACTTCGCTCTTATCCTCAATATTAATATCTTTTTTGTTTTTCCATATGCCTTCTGCCAGCCCTATCCCTAAAAAGATGCCCAGGGAAGTGGTCTCTTCCAGCATAGACCTTATGATCTTCTTGCCGGTTATATCTGCCAGGATCTGGCAGAAAAGCCTGCTCCTTGATACTCCCCCGTCTATCTTTATATCCCCCAGCCTGGTGCCCGAGTCGGTTTCCATGGCCTTTATTATATCCCGGGTCCTGAAGGCAGCTGATTCCAGTGCCGCCCTTATTATTCTTCCCGGTGATGTAGACCTGTCAAAGCCGATCAGAAGGGCTCCTGCATCAGGATCCCAGTAAGGTGCACCCAGCCCTGTAAGGGCAGGAACAAGGTAAAGCCTGGACTGATAGCTGATCCCTTCTGCCATTTTATCTATAGCTTCATAGCTCTTAAATAGTCCCATATTATCCTTTAGCCATTTAAGAGTACTGCCAGTATTGTATATTGAGCCTTCCAGGGCATAATGCGGCATTTTTCCTTCTTGCTGGTAAAAGATGGTTGATATAAGTCCGCTGCTGCTGTCAAACCTTTCTGTGCCGGTATTTGATACCAGAAAAGACCCGGTGCCGAATGTGCACTTTAGCTGGCCTTTGCTAAAACACCTGTGACCAAAAAGGGATGCCTGCTGGTCCCCCATCACACAGCATATGGGGATCTTTCTTTTAAAAACAGAGCTGGTCCCGGTATATCCGAAAAGGTCTTTTCCCAGGCTGGGCTTTACCAGCGGAAGGAAGGCTTCTGGAATATTAAAGATGTCCAGCAGCTCCCTGTCCCAGGTTCTATCATTTATATTAAAGAGCATGGTCCTGGAAGCATTGGAAATATCGGTATAATGGTTTCCGGTCAGGCGGTATATTATCCAGCTGTCCAGGGTTCCGCATATAATATCTTTTCCATATCCAGGACTGTTTATTATAGGGTTATTATTTAGCAGCCACTCTATTTTTGTAGCAGAAAAATATGGATCTACTGCAAGACCTGTCTTTTCTTTTATAGTACTGCTAAATCCGGAATCTACAAGCTCTTTGCATCTTGCTGCCGTTCTCCTGTCCTGCCATACGATAAGCCGGGAAACAGGCTTCCCGTCTTTCCTGTCCCACAGCATCACTGATTCCCTCTGGTTGCATATTCCAAGCGCAATAAGCCTGTCCAGGATTTCCGGATCATTTTTAAGCGTGTCCCCTGCTACCTGTTCAAGGCTTTCTAATATTTCCTGGGGCTTTTCTTCAACCCGGCCAGGTTCGGGATACTGCTGCCCTATTTCTTTTTGCTTACACGAAACTACTTTACCCTTAGGGTCAAATAATATAAACCTGACTGAAGTGGTGCCGAGGTCCATCACTCCTATATATTTTTGTTTAAGTCCCATATCTTCATTCATGGCCTTTATTGTGTTTTCCGTTAATATAGTACTGTTCAAACCCTGCCGTTAATAAGAGTCTTTTTAGCTTTTCCAGCTTGCCTTCCTCCCTACCGGCATAAAAAAGGTGGCTTTCGCAGCTGCAGTCAGAGGAACCGAAGCCGGGTATTGGTGTCAGACTTTTATTGATCTCAGCTGCTTTCCGACACTCTATCTTATTTGTATCATTTATAATATATGCCCCTTGCGGCTGGAAGTCTTTGTGAGAGGTTAGATAATCAATATGCCAGAAGATCTTTTTTTTCTTTTCCATATGCCTTTTGATCCTCTTATCCATACTATTTAATGCTGACCCTATATAAGCATAATAGCCCGACACAAACTTTATTTTACCCAGCTTTCCTACCATGACCTCTGTATCTTTTCTGCAGGAAATACTGAGACAATACGTCCCCTTTATTCTGCCAGGCATAGCCTTTTACCCTTTTTGTTTTAGCGCCCTGTCAAGGACCGCCTCGGCGCAATATGATGACCTGACAAAAGGCCCTGCCTCTACATCCATAAAACCCAGGGCAATAGCTTCTTTTTTTATCTCTTCAAATTCTTCAGGCTTATAATACTTGGATACCTTTATATTTTCCGGTGAAGGCTGCAGGTACTGCCCTATAGTTATTATGTCCACTTTATTTTTTTTAAGGTCTTTTAGGAGCTGGGTGACCTGCTGCCTGGTTTCTCCCAGACCCAGCATGAATCCTGATTTTGTATATATATCAGGCCTTAGATTTTTAGCCTTTAAAAGCACATCCAGCGAGCGGTTGTAATCTGCCTGCTTCCTTGCCTTGCCATAATTTTCTTTAACCGTTTCTACATTGTGGTTCAAGACATCAGGGTCGCCTGACAAAAGCTTCTCCAGGCTTTTATGATCTCCTCCCAGATCCGGTATAAGGCATTCTGCCTTTACTCCTGAATCAAGTTTTTTTATGGCATTTACCGTAGCCAGGAAATGGGATGCTCCCCCATCATCAAGATCATCTCTTGTAACAGATGTTATAACCACATATTTTAATCCCATCTCTTTAACTGCCCTGGCGATCTTTTCCGGCTCAAGCTTATCCAGAGGTCCCGGCCTGCCGCTGTCTACTCCGCAGAATGCACAATTCCTGGTACATATGTCCCCCATCAGCATAAAGGTAGAGGTCTTTCGGCTAAAGCATTCAAATATATTAGGACATTTTGCACTCTGGCAGACCGTATGGAGATGTGATGAATCTATGAGCTTTTTAACCTCGGCGATATTTGAATTATCCAGGCTTATCTTTTTCTTGATCCATGAAGGCTTCTTATCCAATAATCTTCCCTACTATTCTTTCCAGGTCCTTCAATGTACCAAACTCAATATCTATTTTTCCCTTTTTCTTGCCCATATTGATCTTTACCGGAGATTCAAGAAATTGTGAGAGCTGGTCAGAGATCCTGGGTATTTTAGAAAACTGCAGGGCCTTGCTTTTACTGTCTGCTCCGCTTTGCTGCTTCTTCTTTTCTGCAAGGTTTTCTACTTCCCTGACGCTCATTCCCTTTTCAGCTGCCTTTTTAGCTAATCTTATCTGGTCTTCCATTCCGTCAATTCCAAGTATTGCCCGGGCGTGGCCTTCTGTTATAAGGTCGTCATCCAGGAGTTTCTGGACTTCCAGGGGGAGAGTCAATAGCCTCATGGTATTAGTTATAGCTGTCCTGGATTTACCTATCCTTTCAGACATCTCCTTGTGGGTAATATTAAATTCGTCTATAAGCTGCTTATAGCAGTATGCCTGTTCCATAGGACTTAAATTCTCCCTGTGGATATTTTCAATAAGAGCCATCTCCAGCGAAGAAGTGTCGTCCACATCCTCGACTACCAGTGTCGGTATGGTATCCAGCTCATTTTTCTGGGTTGCCCTGAACCTTCTTTCACCGGCAATAATCTCATACTTTTCTTCATCCGGTATCTTCCTGACTATTATGGGCTGCAGGACTCCAAACTGTCTTATGGACTCTGCAAGTTCATCCAGTGTCTCATCCTTAAACCTGGATCTTGGCTGGTTTTTATTGGGAACGATTTTTTCCAGTTCAAGCTGCATGACCCTTTCTTTTGAAGACACTTCCTGGGGCTCTGAAGTCTTTTCCGTTCCCGGTATTAATGCCCCCAGACCTCTTCCCAATCCTCTTCTAGTCATTATCTATCACTTCCTTTGTAAAGTCTTTATATGCTTTAGCGCCCCTGCATTCCGGGTCATAGTCCATTATCGCCTTTCCATAACTAGGGGCTTCGCTTAGCCTTATATTCCTGGGGATAATAGTCTTATATACTTTTTCTTCAAAATAGTTTTTGACCTCGTCTATTACCTGCTCGCTCAGTTTTGTCCTGGAATCATACATTGTCATTATAGCACCGCTTATCTTAAGGTCCTCATTAAGGTTCTTTTTAACCAGGTCTATTGTGTTCAGCAATTGCCCCAGGCCTTCCAGTGCATAGTATTCACACTGTATGGGGATTATTACTTCCCTGGCAGCGCTTAATGCATTTATGGTAAGAAGCCCCAGTGCCGGGGGGCAGTCAATGATTATATAGTCATATTCTTCCTCTACTTTTTTTACTGCTTCAGAAAGCCTGTATTCCCTTTTTATGCTTGATACAAGCTCGACCTCTGCCCCTGCCAGCTGTATAGATGAAGGCAGAAGATCCAGGTTTTTATATATGGTATTTATTATCGCTTCATGAGGGTCCATATTGTTTATGAGGACATCATATGTAGAATTTTCTACATCCCCTGAACCAATACCAATACCACTTGTAGAATTACTCTGAGGATCCAGGTCGATGAGCAGTGTCTTATATCCATAAGAGCTGAGATAGGCTGACATGTTTACAGCAGTCGTACTTTTTCCCACCCCGCCTTTCTGGTTTGTTATTGCTATTGTCCTTTTCAGTTTGATGCCTCCATCTTTTTGTCTCTGGTGAAATAATTTATCTATAATACCCATTGTGCCCATCCTGAGAACTTTTAATTTATGCTAATATGCATTTAAGTATTTATACTATTCTAGCGGTTTCTTTTTAATCTGAGAAAATCTCCTGGGAAACTTTTTTGGTGTATTGTTTTCCTTATCTATTACCTGTAGAACCCTGAACCCTTCCAACCCCGGGATATCTGCTTCTATCAATTCTCCTATCTTTCCTCCCAGCATGTCCGCGGCTTCACCGGCTGCATCGATCTCGCTAAAAATCTTCTTGCTCTTATAAAATATAATTTTACCATTTATGTTGCAAAATGGAATGGAAAGTTCCAAAAGAATATTAAATTTTGTTACAGCCCTGGCAGTTACCAGTGAAAACTTCTCCCTGTAAATTTCCTTATGGGCCAGCTCTTCTGCCCTTCCGGTTAGAACAGTGAGATTGTCAAGCGATAAGCCGGCCTTAACATCTGAAAGAAATGCGGATTTTTTCCGGGATTTTTCAAGAAGTACTACCTCTGCCTTTTTTAGAACTATTGCCAGCGGGATCCCGGGAAGGCCTCCGCCGCTTCCTATATCAAGTATCCTGGCACCCTCTTCACCAGGCATCATCCCTGAAGAGCTTGATAGTGGTGCCAGGGAATCAAGGATATGCCTTTTTATAATGGCATCGCTATCTGCCGGACCAATAAGGTTTACAGACTTATTGGTTCTTATAAGAAGATCCTTATATTTTAAAAGATCTTCCAATTGGCCCTCGTCAAAATCTATTTTCATTTTTTTAAGGGAGTCCCTTAAAAGGTTTTTCTCATCCACCCTTGCCCCTTTCATGGGATTTTTGCTTAAGGACCATTAGAAGAACGCTTATGTCTGAAGGCGATACGCCGGCAATCCTGGAAGCCTGCCCCAGGGTATTTGGCTTGATCTTTCCCAGCTTTTCCCGTGCTTCATAGGTAAGGCTTTTTATGGAATGATAGTCAAGCCATTCAGGGATCACATGCTTTTCCAGGCTTGAGAGCTTTTTTACTTCTGCCAGCTGCCGGTTTATATACCCCTCATATTTTATGCTTATCTCTGCCTGCCTTAGAGCTTCCCTGCCGCTGTCATCCATATCAATATTAAAAGCTTCAAGCAAGGGCTCGATTGATATTTCCGGCCGCTTCAGAAGATTCCGCAGATCTGTCGGATTTTCTATGGGCGGTGTGCTTAGCTGTTTTAGCTTCCGGTTTATTTCCCCGGACGGAAATATCTTTTTTTTCTTTAGGATATTTATTATTTCGCGGGCATTATTTTCTTTTTCCTGGGCCCTGCGGCTGTCCCTATCGCTTACCAGGCCTATCCTTTTACCCAGGGAAGTAAGCCTTATATCGGCATTATCTGATCTTAATATAAGTCTGTACTCTGCCCTGGAGGTATACATCCTGTAGGGCTCTATAAGCTTTTTAGTAAGAAGGTCGTCAATAAGGACCCCTATATAGCTATTATCCCTGGTAAGTATCAGGGGTTTCCTGCCCAGTATTTTAAGTGCTGCATTGGCGCCGGCTACAAAACCCTGGGCAGCAGCTTCTTCATATCCTGATGTCCCTATCACCTGGCCTGCCAGGTACAGACCCGGAACTAGTTTGGATTCAAGAGTATAATTAAGCTGGTCCGGAAGCACATAATCATATTCCACGGCATATCCAGGCCTGATAATCCTGGCATTTTCCAGGCCTTTTACAGTATTTACTATTTTTTGCTGTATCTCTGCCGGCATGCTTGTAGTAAGGCCCTGCAGGTACATCTCCTTGGTGTTTTCCCCTTCAGGTTCAATAAATACAGGATGCCGAGTCTTTTCCGGATAATTAATTACTTTTCTATCAATTGAAGGGCAGTGCCTGGGTCCATGGGTATCAACCATTCCGGTTTTTATGGGAGAATGGTCTATATTTGCAGCTATTACTTCATGTGTTTTTTTATTTGTATATGTCAGGTGGCATGGTATATTCTTGTGATCCTGGTCATTATCCCAGAAAGAGAAATTAAGATCTTCGCTATCGCCTTCCTGTATTCTGGTTACAGAAAAGTCTATGGTCCGCTTATCTATCCTGGGTGGAGTTGCAGTCTGAAATCTGTCCAGGGCAAAGCCGAGGCTTTTAAGGCTTTCTGAAAGCTGCATTGCCGGATACTCCCCCATCCTTCCGGCCCAATAATCTTTTTTACCGATAATTATCCTTCCTTTAAGGAAGGTGCCTGCTGTGATTATTACTGCCCTGGATTTAAAAGTTTGTCCGCTTTCCAGCCTTACCCCTTCTGCTTTTCCGCGGCTAATTAATATTTCGGCGGCAGTTCCCTGCCTTATGTAAAGGCCCCCCGTTTCTTCCAGGACTTTCTTCATCTCTATCTCATATTCTTTTTTATCTATCTGTGCCCTTAATGCCTGTACTGCCGGCCCCTTGCTCTTATTAAGGGTCTTTATCTGGAGGAAAGTCCTGTCTGCAGTTTTTGCCATTTGCCCGCCCATAGCATCTAGCTCCCTTACAAGCTGGCTTTTACCCAGGCCCCCGATTGCAGGATTACATGGCATTAGGGCGATCTTGTCTGGATTTATTGTTATAAGGAGTGTCTTTAAGCCCATGCGGGCACTGGCCAGTGAAGACTCGCACCCGGCATGTCCCCCACCTATAACAATTACGTCATAAATATCTCTTTTATTTGTTTTTATCATATTATGTTTCACGTGAAACATCTTCCCCTATTGAAATACCTGTTTAAAAGAACCTGTCTAATATGCCTCTATCCTGGTTTACGAGTTAGCATCTTTTTAAGAGCGAGGGTGGGCTTATCCTAAAAATAGTCATCAATGATTCCCTGTCCTCTTGCCTGATACTATTTTTAATCATATTTTTTTCACCAGAGATATTATAATGCTGCCCGCTTTTTATATATCAGCCTTCTAAACCGAATGATATTTTTGGCCCATATCCCGATCTCAGTACCTTTTTACAAATTTATCAATACTTATTAATTTTTTACCCTTAATAGCCCTTACAGCATTTATTCCTGATAGATATCCCTGTAAAAGTGAATAGCCATTGGAATCTGTTCCCGTGATCCTTCCGGCAAAGAAAAGCCCCGCATATTCTTTAGCTTCCAGTTCTCTACCCGTTTCATCAGCTTCAAGACACCCATATTCTATTCTATAGCCGGGCCTGGTCATATAGATATTTTCAAGTCCCTTTATATTTAGAAGCCTATTTATCTGTTCCTTTTCAGAAATATCATTCTCAAAGCCATATACATACATCTCATTTGTCTCCAGTCCTTCCGGCATCAAGTAAAGTCTTTTACCTGTCTTGCCAAAAACATTCTTCCCTATGCCTGAAACTGAATATATTCCCGCCCTGCCTCCTTTATATATTTGTATATTTTCAGGACTACTGTCTATAGTATTCCCCAGGATCTTTGGCGCTGAAAAAAGGGTTCCCTCCCTAAACTTCAGCCCCCTCTTTATTAAGCTTTTATATAATCTTGATGAATAGATCTCTCCAGGTCTTCCAGCTTTTATTTTATTATCTCCCCAGCACATACTGGCATTAAGAAATGTCCCGGCACAGATTATTACTGATCTTGCTTTTATTTCTATAGAGTCACTTGTGCTGACGATGAATCCATTTTTATCATCACTTACTTCCGCCGCCAGGGCTTGCCTGGTATCAAGTTTTTTCTGGCTCTCCAGCATCTCTTTTACCTGCAGGGCAAAGCGCTTCCTGTCAATTATCCAGAATCCTTCCAGACCTTCGAAGCCCTTATTCTTTTCCTTTACCTCTGCAAGGATATTTTTCCTTATGATGTTTGTCATCAGGCTCTCCCCTTTTTGCAGGTGGTGCAGTGCAGTTTTCACATCTTCCGCTGCAAAGTAATTTCCAAATTGCATAGCTGCCAGAGAATCCATATTTATTGAGATCAGTAGAGTCCTTGCCCCTGCATTTGATGCCGCACCTGCAGCTGCGGATCCTGCCAGACCCCCTCCGATCACTATCACATCATATTTATAAAAATTTTCATTCATAGTCTGTGTCTTAAATGTTTCACGTGAAACATCAGCGCCAAATTCTCTTATTATATTAATTTTTGGCAAAATCTATTTACCGATGCAGAATCTTTCAAATATCTTATTGAGTACATCCTCGCTTGTTGTATCCCCGGTTATCTCTCCAAGAAGGTCATATGCGATCCGCAAGTCCGAGCAGGGAAATTCTTCTGATAAGCCATTGACCAGGGAAGTCCTGGCCCTTTCAATACTATCCTTCACATCTTTTAACAGCTCTTTCTGTCTGGCATTTACTATAACCCTGCCGCCCAGATCGGATTCATCATGAAGTACCAAATTCCTTATCTTGTCCTGGAGCATTTCAACTCCCTGCCCTTTTAATGCTGAAATTGATATTATATTATCAGCAGGGAAGTGGGCCTCGATATTCTTTATGTCCATCTTCTGCTTCATATCTTTTTTATTGATGCAGCATATGACATCCTTCTTTTCCAGCTTTTCTATTATGCCGCTGTCAAGCTCATCGAACTCCCGGCTCCCGTCCATCACTATTATCACCAGCTCTGCATCCTCTATATGCCTGATGCTTCTTTCCACGCCGATCTTTTCTATCTTATCTTCAGTTTTCCTTATGCCAGCGGTATCTACTAGTATTAGGGGTATTCCTTCCACATATATAATTTCTTCTATGGCATCCCTGGTAGTTCCCGGTATTTCGGTTACTATGGCCTTTTCTTTTTTAGACAGGAAATTTAACAGGCTTGACTTTCCTACATTTGGTTTTCCAACAATGGCTACCCTGACTCCATTTTTTATTATCTCACCCTTTTCCTCGTCTTCTATAAGCTGTTCGATGTCTTTTAATAGTTCGCCGGTTTTTCCAGTAAGGACATCGTATGGCGTTATGTGAAGGTCCTCTTCTATAAAATCAACAGCTGCCTCCAGCTGTGCTATTATCTCCAGTATTTTATCTTTAAGGCGGTGCACTTCTTTTTTTATATTTCCTTTAAGATTATTGGCTGCGATCTTTAAGCTCTGCCTGGTCCTTGACTGCACCATGTCTATCACTGCTTCTGCCTGGGACAGGTCTATTCTTCCGTTAAGGAAAGCCCTCTTTGTAAATTCGCCCGGTTCTGCCAGCCTTGCACCTGAGTCTAGAACAAGCTCCATGATCCTATTTGCTGACTGAGTGCCGCCATGGCAGTTTATTTCCACCACATCTTCCCTTGTATAGGACCCGGGTCCCTTCATTACGGAGACCAGAACTTCATCGATTATTCCGCCATCCGGGTCCATTATCACACCATAGGACATTGAATAAGGTTCAGACTTCTTTAGCTTTTTCTTATTCTTTGCCGAAAATATCCTGTCAGTTATCTTTATGGAGTCTTTCCCGCTCATCTTGATTATTGCTATCGCTGATTCTCCAGGCCGTGTGCCCATCGCAGTTATGGTGTCTTTTATGCTTTCCTTCATAGCTTTACCTTAATTAAATTACAGGCGGTTTCATTATATTTAAAAATAATTTATTTTTACACCTGCAAATAAAAAAGATGGCACTTTTTAGGGCGCCATCTTTTTTATTTTTATTATAAGCCTGGTTTATTCTGTCCCACCCACAGGATATATTATTATCCTCCTGTTTGGTTCCTCGTCTTTGCTTCTTGTCTTGATATCCTTAAACTTGGAAAGCGCATTATGGATTACCTTTCTCTCATATGCGCACATGGGCTTGAGGGTTATCTTCCTGCCTTCCTTAATAGCTTTTTTCGCCATCTTTAAAGCAGTCCTGGTTATTTTCTCTATTTTGTTTTTCCTGTAATCTTTGATATCAATGGTTACTTTCCGGTCCAGGAAATTTTTCCTTTTGCTTATAAGATTTACCAGGTATTCAAGCGCAGCCATATTTTTTCCGTCACGGCCTATTGCTATCCCCAGGTCATCACCGTGAACGGATATCCTGAAATCTTCTGTATTGGCATTTACCTTTACTTCTTCTCCCAGACAGATCATCTCTACAGACTTTTTTATTATCCGTGCTATATTATTAAGTCCTATAATAAGGTCTTCTCTGTCTTTTTCTTCAGTATCGCTTTTTGCGTCAGCATTTATTATTTTCTGGTTTTCTTCTTGCTGTCTCAAGAATGAATCGACAGCATCACTGATGGTAAGGTCTTCAGTCATTACAACCTCCGCATAGTTTATTTTTTCTTTCTTCTTTTTTTCTTCTTCCTGGCAATGGCCGTGACTTCTTCCTGGGTAAGCTCGGCCTCTGCTCCGTCTTTTCCAGCATCCTCTTTTACCCTGTCCCTCTTTACTATCCTGTTTACTATATACTGCTGTCCGATGGACCACACATTTGTAGTTACCCAATAAACCAGGATCCCTGCAGGGAACTGCCATGAAATGAATCCAAAAACCACAGGCATTATATACATGATCTTGGACTGCTGGGGATCAGTGGTTGTCATCTTTGTTGACAGGAACATTGTTCCCACCATGAGTATTACCAGTATATAATAAGGATCCCTCTCGTTTAGGTTCATCCATAAGAAATTAAAATTTGTCACCACATCAGTTACCCTCTCTGAGGGAAACCGGAGAGCCCCGAAAAGGGCAAAAAACACGGGCATCTGCAGTAGAAGGGGGAGGCATCCTGCAAGCGGGTTCACATTATTCTTCCTGTAGAACTCCATTGTCTCTTGCTGCAGCTTTTGCTTGTCGTCCTTGTATTTTTTCTGCAGCTCCTTTATCTGGGGCTGCATTTTCTGCATCCTTGCCATAGACCTTGTCTGGGTTATAGTCAGGGGAGTAAGCACAAGTCTGACGATCAGGGTAAGAAGTATTATTACTATACCATAGTTAGCCACTACATTCTGGTATAAAAATACTATTATATATTCTAGTACATTTTGTATGGGTGATAAAAATTCATAAATCCGTTCCAATTATTGACCTCCAGCTCTTTACTTCACAGGGTCATACCCGCCCCTGTTAAAAGGATTGCATCTTAGTATCCTGTAGGCTGCCTTGATTGTTCCTTTTGCTGCTCCATATTTTTGAACAGCATCAATAGCATACTGGGAACATGTGGGATAGAACCTGCAGCTATTTGGCAGGATAGGGGATATTAACCTTTTATAAATCCTGATAAAAAATATTATTATTCTTCTCACTGTCTTATGAAAATCCGATCTGGTTGCTCACGCGCTAAGAAAGAACTTTTCCAGGCTTTTCTCAAGCTCTTTTTTTATATCCGCAAAGCTTGCTCTTAATACAGAAGGCCTGGCAATTATAAATACATCTATCGCATAAGGTACTGATACTTTTCTTAATATTTCTTTTAATACTCTTCTTATCTTATTTCTTTGAAAAGCTTTCCCTATCTTCTTTCCTATTCCAAATCCAGCCCTTATATTCATTTCCTGCTTTTGGGGTAGTATATATAGGATAAGATATTTGTTCTTTAGCAGTCTTCCTTCTTTCCGGAGCTTTTCAAAATCAATCTTTTTCTTAATAGTACTAAACGGCAATATGCTGCATTCCGCGGCATTATCAGGCTGAAAGTCTCTTTCTTCCTTTTCTTCTCCTGTTTGCAAGGATAGTCCTTCCTGCCTTGGTGCTCATCCTGGACCTGAATCCATGGTTCTTTTTTCTTTTTCTAACATTTGGCTGATAAGTCCTTTTCATCTAAACCGGTTCCTTGTCTATATAAAATCATGTCTATCAAATTCGCTAAGTAGTAGATTATACAATCTAATCTTTTAGATATCAAGGAAACTTTAACCAGCGCCATAGCATTATTACAAACACATGTTCATATTTTTTTGCGGGTGAAAAATAATCATAATTCCGTGGCCGGTTTTAGTGGTACTTTTCAAAACCGTCACAAGTTTTCAACCAGATTTTCAACATTTGTGGAAAAATATGTTGAAAACTTAAAAAACACCACCATTTACCCTATCACAGATTGTTAAAATAAATTGCTGGTTGTATAAAATAGTAGCTTTTTTCCCATATACATATTATTATTTACCTGTTGAAAACTTAAAACTTTTGGAAGGCAGTGAAAAACTTTTAACTTCCTAAGTATAATCCTAAAATATTAATTATTAATATACAATAGTGATTTGTCTATGGATGATATTCCGTCTGCAGAAAAAACAGTTCTCGGCAATGGCACAGATGCCGGTATCCATATCCCGGTAAAGATAGCCCTTTATGACAATATGCGAAGCATCCCCCGGATCGAGGACTCATCATATGACAATATTGCTGATTTTATCAATGATATTTCCCAGAAGACCTATTCTCTATCCCATGAGATGGGGGGCAAGATCCCTTATACTATTATAAGGGAAGTAGTTGAAAATCTGATACATGCAGATTTTCGGGAAGTTATTGTTTCCATAATGGCAGAAGGCAACCATATTATGGTTTCTGACCAGGGTCCGGGGATTGATAATAAGGAAAAAGCCCTTCTTCCGGGATTTACTTCGGCCACCTCTTCTATGAAAAAATATATACGGGGGGTCGGCTCAGGACTTCCTATCGTAAGCGAGACTATAACATTTTCCGGCGGCTCCATAGATATATCCGACAATATAAAAAGCGGTACTGTTATATCCCTTAAGATAGATAAAGGCGCGGAATCAAAAGAAAAGGAGTCTGCAGCCGGTCCGGTTTCCGGGGGACCTGACCTGGAAAAAATAGAAGCCAGGCTTTCAGAAGATGCTTTTGAGAAGCTAAATGACCAGATCCTTTCGGAAAGGCAGAAAAAAATATTGTTCCTGGTCCTGGAGCTTGAAGAGGTGGGTCCTTCTACTATTGCTGAAGAGCTGGGTTTCAGCCTTTCAACTGCATATAGGGAATTAACATTTCTGGAAAAAAACAAACTTCTTTCTTCTGAAACCTCCGGTAAGAGGAAATTATCTAAAAAAGGTTTGAAATACCTTGAATATTATTCCAATAATCTTTAATATCTACTTATGAACGGCGAGATCAACACTGTTTGGGAAAACATCCTTACAGATATAAAGAACAATATTAATCTTCCTACTTTTAAGACCTGGTTTGAGACCATTACTCCCAGGGACTTAAAAAAAAACACCTTAACGGTTTCTGTAAGCAGTGATTTTGCCAAGGAATGGCTTGAATCCAGGTATTTAAGCCTTCTTAACAACTCCACCAGGAAAATAGCCGGGGATAATACTTCTATAAAAATAATAACCCTGGCATCAGAACAAGCCGAAGAGTTTTTTCCCCCGGAAACAGAGCTTTCCCAGGGAGACAGCCAGGCAAATGGCCAATCACATGCATCTAATGAGTCTGTCTTTAATTCAAAATATACTTTTGATACTTTTGTGGTGGGAAGCGGTAATAGGTTTGCCTGTACTGCCTCCCTGGCGGTTAGCGAAAACCCTGGAAAGACATATAATCCATTATTTATTTATGGGGGTGTGGGTCTGGGAAAAACACATCTTTTACATGCTGTAGGCCAGTATACCAAACAATTGTTTCCAGACCTTACTGTTAAATATGTTTCTGCGGAAAAATTCTTAAATGATTTTATAAATGCCTTGAGGTATAAGAATATTATAGCTTTTAAGAATAGCTACCGTAATAATGATATCCTCCTGGTGGATGATATACAATTTCTGGAGGAAAAAGAAGCCAGCCAGGAAGAATTCTTCCACACATTTAATACCCTTCATGACACTAACAGGCAGATCGTCCTTTCAAGCGACCGGCCGCCCAGGAGCATAACCACTTTAGAAGAAAGGCTCCGTTCGCGTTTCGAGTGGGGCCTGGTTACGGACATAAAGCCGCCTGACCTTGAGACCAGGATGGCGATCTTGAAAAAATATGCCGAAAGGGAAAAAATAAAAGTCTCTGATGATATTCTTGGCCTTATTGCAGAGAAGATAACATCTAATATAAGGGAGCTTGAAGGCGCACTTACCAGGGTTGTTGCTTTTTCATCCCTTACAAATTCCAGGCCGGATATCGATATAGCTAAAAACATACTGAAAGATGTGCTTCCTGATGATGGTGACGAAAAGGTAAGCATCCAGAAAATAGTAAAGGAAGTCTCTAAGTTCTTTTCTATACCTATAAATGATATCTTAAGCGCCAAAAGAAATAAGTTTATATCCCATGCCCGGCAGATTGCCATGTTTCTTGCCAGGGAGCTTACAAGCAGTTCTCTTCCCCAGATAGGAAAAGCGATAGGGGACAGAGACCACACCACTGTTATTTATGCGGTATCAAAGATCTCTAAGCTACTTCCCAAAGACAAGAATGTATATATGCAGATCCAGGAGATAACCAATAAGATCAAGAAACCTGCCTGATTTTTTATTAACAATTGCTGTTGATAACTGCCTGACTTTTTAAGTATTTATAAACAATCGATGTTTTTTTATGTTTAAAACTTTGGGTTTTTTCTTCTTTTTTTTTACCTGTTTATATCCGGCGTTTTTTTGAACAGGGTTT
>Ga0180431_10004287_pt1 | contig 17900 bp, 8 predicted proteins | sample SS_ome_11_FD_132459 | JGI IMG/M metagenome (GOLD analysis project Ga0180431, IMG submission 132459) | Hypersaline lake sediment archaeal communities from the Salton Sea, California, USA - SS_1_MS_1 metaG | ecosystem: Environmental > Aquatic > Non-marine Saline and Alkaline > Hypersaline >... | reverse complement strand
GGCCAAGACCGAGCAACAGAAGGGCAAGTACGATTGGGCCTGGCTGGACGAGATCATCCCCGATATGGCCGACCAAGGCGTCGAGCCCTGGGTCTGTCTGTGCTACGGCAACCCGATCTATCCCGGCGGCGGCGGGACGGGACTGAGCGGTGGACTCCCGTCTTCGCCCGAGGCGCTCGATGCGTGGGACGCCTACGTGAGCGCGTTCGTGGACCGGTACAAGAAACACGTCGACGAGTGGGAGATCTGGAACGAACCGCGCACGGGGCGGGGCAAGGGCGCCGTGCAATACGCCAAGTTCGCTGTCCGAACGGGACAGACTATTCGCGAGCGTCAGCCGCAGGCCAGGCTGATCCTCGCCGCCGGTGGGGCCTTCGACGCCGCATTCGTCAAGGACATGCTCACGTGGCTGCGCGGCGAAGCCAAGCTCTCGCTGGTCAACGAGATCGTCTACCACCCGTATTCCTACAACCCCGACGACAGCTATGGTCGGGTCGAAAAGCTGCGCCGGATCGTCCATTCGTTCTCGAAGGAAATCACGCTACGCCAGGGCGAGAACGGCGTGCCTTCGCGGGCCGGCTCGTTCGGGGCGGTCTCCAAGTACGACTGGAACGAACAGCGACAGGCCAAGTGGGCCACCCGACGCCTCCTCGGAGACTTGGGGCGCGACATCCCGTCCTCCTACTTCGCCATCTGCGACATGGCCTATCGCGTCCGACCCGGCGGCAGGGACTCCGACTTCCGCGATGACCAGAGCAAGCTCAAGATACTCATCAACTCGAAGGGGCTGCTGGCGGCGAACCCCGATCGAACAATCAACCACGTCAAGCAGGCGTACCGAACCGTCCAGCACATAACGGCCTTGTTCGATCACACGGTGCGGCGCATCCCGGACTTCAGGGCAGAACTCTCGGGCGGAATGGCGAAGGCCAAGTACGCGATCTTCGGCTACCGCGCCGCCAGGGGCCGGGCCCTCGTCACGCTGTGGCGGAGCAGCGACACGCCGGGAAAGAACCCGCATCTCGAGAACGTCGCGTTGACTGTCTTCAACCAGCGGTTCGACGATCCCGTATGGATCGACATGCTGACCGGAAGGGCCTGCCAGATCGACAAGTCGCTCTGGAAACGAGAGGGCAACACCTGCACGTTCGGTCGCCTGCCTGTCTACGATTCGGTTGTGGTGCTCGCCGATCGTGGTGTGATCGCTGACAAGCTAGAGCCCAGGTCCGACTGACCTGCCCCTCCGGAGGACCTCGTCCTTGGTGACGTGCCCTTCCCGAGAACACAACCAAGGCACCTGGGCCCGGTTGATAGCCTTGGTCTCGGGGCGCCAGGTAGTTCCCTGGAACAACGCGCCGTGTACGATACCAACTCCAGCGGGGTCGTTCCCCCTGCCTGGCATCCGTAACGGCTCGTTACGCTGATGCTTAGTTGGGCTCAGGCGGCTCGTCGTTCGTAGTGGTGGTGAAGTCCACCGAGGTGGGGAACGGCGGGGAGGCACTGCCTCCGTTGGCCGACCCCGACGAGCTGCTCGATTCCCCCGCCAAGCTGGCTGTTCGCGTGGCGGCACGCCACAATCACGTCACAATCTGAGATCGTCGCGCGCAAAAACAACGCAGGATCAAGCGGTAACCACCTGATCCTGCGCTAGTTACAACGTAGCGGGGGCAGGACTCGAACCTGCGACCTCCGGGCTATGAGCAAGACCACGCACAGTCCCCGAAGGTCTTCCAAACGCGCAACTTACGGATTCGCCAGCTCCTTAAGGGCATCCAAAGCGCTCGGCATGTTGCGCATGCTGAGCATGTCGTGCGCGATGTTGGTTGCGTTCTAGTTGCACGTCAAGGGATCCATTCGCCGACGCACGCGAGCGCGGCGGACCCACGTTGACGCCAACTGACGATGGTAGCCGAGTTGACCGTCCGCAGGCAGGACCGCTATATGTCATACTCTAACAGAGCCGCGATACTCTTTGAGTGTCCGGCCGGTAGCGCGCAGGAAGACACGCATCATGTATTCGGGGTAACGAAATCCGGCCTGCCGAGCGATCTGCTTGATGGGCATGTCCGTTGCGACAAGCAATTCCTTAACTCGCAACAGACGAACGCGCCGTATCTCCTGATGAACGGTGCGGCCGAGAACACGCTTGAAGCGGGGTTCAAGCGATGCGCGGGAGACACAGACGTGACGTAACACATCCGCAACCTGAATCCCTCCACATGCGTGTTGCCTGATGAACAGAACTGCCTGCGCCACCGTAGCGTCCTCGGTTGCCACCACGTCACTCGACATCCTGGCGACGATTCCGAGCGGGGCGACAACCGTCTCTCGATCGGGAACCGACTTGCCCGCCATCATTCGGTCAAGCAAACCCGCCGCCTCATAGCCAACCTTCCGCGGATTCAGATCGACACTGGTCAGCGCAGGCAACGCCAAGCTACAGAGACACTCGTCGTTGCCAACGCCGGCCACGGCGATCTCGTCAGGGACCGTAATCCCGGCGCGGCGGCAGGCGTCGAGCACTTGCAGGCCCAGATCGTCGTTACAGGCCATGATCGCGCACGGGCGATCGAGCCGTTCGATCCAACGGCTGATCTGCTTGCACTGTGTTTCCCAGCGATCGCCGCGTGTGACGACCTTGACGTTCAGCTGCCAGTGTTCATGGCCCGCTTGTTCAGCAAGCCGGCGAAAATGCGCTGCTCGGGCATCCATCGCCTTGTGCGCACCCACGGGTAGGCCCACGAAGGCCAGCCTCCGAAAACCGTTCTGACGAAAGTGGTCCACAACCAGCCGGGTCACGACGGCGTCATCCGGCCCGACCGAGGGTACGCCTCTCCGGCGAAGGGTCCGGCGAAGATCGACCACCGGAACGCGTTTGCGCGACAGGGCGCTGGCCATCTGCCGGTCGTTGATCCGTGCAAGGATCCCATCGCCCTTCCAGGTCTTGAGCCATGCAGGCGGCGGGTCATCCAAGCCTCGCGGCGTGAACTCGACGCGCCAATCCGCGCGTTCCCGATTGAAACGGGCAACTCCCCCTATGAGTTCGCGAGCGTAGGCACGGGACGACTCGATCAACAATGCAACCCGTCGCTGACGTGCTCTGCGGACGCTGCGTTGCATGCGCTCGTACCTTGGACAGGAGCCCATCACCATATTAAATAGTACAGCAAATATAGCGCATGTTACAGCATTTCCTGGCATCCGAGCAAGCGGCAGGCGATACAATAGCGGGCGTCCCATGACGGCCTCGATGCCGGGGGCCTCGCAGCATGGCCTTCCTTACGCTGTCGTGCGACCCTCGAGGGTCGCATCTTGAGGGCAACAAGGGCAGTGCAAACGGAGCATCCCATGATCCGAAGCGCCCGAGAGCTTCCTGGTCTGGTCTCGATGATCGTCATTGCCGTTGCCTGGCCCGCATGCGGCCTCGCCGAGGACAAGCACAAAACGACCTGGCTGTGCACACCGTTCTACGTCACGCCGCGCACCGGTTCGCAGCACGTGAGTCTGAATGACGGCTGGCAGCTTGGGCACTGCGACGCACCGATCGAACAGCGCCGCGATCTGGAGAAGCTCGACAATTGGATCCCCGTCGATCTGCCGGCCACGATCCATTGGGCTCTCTACCGCGCTGGGGCCTTGCCGTACCCCTACGCCCATTTGCATTCCCTCCGGTACGAGTGGGTCGAGAAGGAAGTCTGGTACTACCGCCGGCGGTTCGAGGTCCCGAAGGATGTCGCGGAGAGTTACGTTTTTCTCTGCTGCGATGGGATTGACTACCACGCCCGATTCTGGCTGAACGGAACGCTGCTTGGCAAGCACGAGGGAATGAGCGGCGGCCCGGCGATCGAGGTGTCGCGACACTTGAAGGTTGGACAGGCCAATGAGTTGATCGTCGAAGTCCGTTGCGCAAACGCCCTCGACGCGGTGTTCGCCAAGGCCGGGCCCCGCGCGAGCAACCGCACGATCAAGGGCTGGAAACTGTGCGGCGGCGTTGGTGCCGAACCCTGGTTCAGTGTGGGGATGTGGCAGGGCGTTCGGTTGGAGTCTGTGCCTCGCGTACATATCGAGCGACCTTTCCTGATTACTCGAAAGGCAGACGCCAGGCGAGCTGAACTGACGTTACACGTGGAAGTCTTGGCCGGTACGCGTTCGACAGAGCATTCGCTGCGGGCAGAAGGCCACGGGGCCTGGCGCGCGAAGGGCAGGCCTTGGAATGCCAAACGACTCTCCGGCAATCACACGCTGCTTGTGGAGCTCCTCGACGCAGGAAGCGGCACGCGGCGCCTCCGGGTTGAGTCTCCGCTCGATCTCTATGAAGGTCGGAACTGGATCGAGAGAGACTTCTCCATGGCGGGTCCTCGTCTGTGGTGGCCTAACGGGCTGGGCGATCCGCACCGGTACGATGTTCGATTGCAGTTGATGTGCGATGGCAGGCCAGTCGACTGTATCACATTCGACTATGGAATCCGAACGATCGAGCGTGTGCGCAGCTCGGGCCCGCGGATGCACGATCGCTGGACTGACTGGCAATTCGTCGTCAACGGGCGACGTCTGTTCGTCAAGGGCTGCAATTGGATGCCGGCCGACGTGCTGTTGGACCTGAACCCGGATCGCTATCGTTGGTTCCTGGAGTCGGCCCGGGACGCGGGGATCCAGATTCTTCGCGTCTGGGGCGGAGGCATCCTCGAGCCGGACGACTTCTACGACTTGTGTGACGAGTTGGGGATCATGGTGTGGCAGGACTTCCCCATCGGCAACCGGTACACGCCGGATTGGCCGCAAGACGTGTGGGAATCGCAGGTCGCCTGGACCGTTTTTCGGTTGCGTAACCGCCCGTCACTGGCCGTCTGGTGTGGGGGAAACGAATTCACGCCCTACGCACGCGGCAACTCGGCCACCATCGGCATCTTGGAGCGCACGATTGCTCAGTTCGACGGCACCCGGGCCTTCCTCCGGGCGAGCCCGGGCGAAGGCAGCATCCACACCTACCCGGACATGGACCCGACATGGTACGCCAGGCTGTACCGGTGGGTGCCGTACGTTTCTGAGACTGGTATGCACTGCATTGCCGAAGCACGATCGCTATACGAGATCGTCGATCCGGCGGAATTCAAAGACCTGGGCGAGCTTTGGGACAAGAGCTTCAAGAAGTCCCATCCGGACTTCCTGCACCACTTCGTGGAATACAGTTCCAGCCGGGTGCCGCGGATGCTCAGTCGGGCCTCGCACATCGACAATATGAGCGATCCGTCTCTGGAGAGTCTCGCGGAGGCATCGCAGATCGGCGCGGGCGAGTTCTACCAGGTGCTATCTGAACTGATGCAGGCGAACTACCCCGTGACCGCGGGTCTGATGCCTTGGGTGTTCAAGCGACCGTGGCCGGTCGTGAGTGGGATCATGCTGGTCGACGGCTTCGGCCAGCCGACGGCGTCGTATTACTTCCTCAAACGCACGTATGAGTCGACGCATGTGGCCACCTCGCTTCCGCACCTGCTTTGGGCGCCCGGCGAGACGATTCCGATCACCGCCAAGGTCGTGCACGCGCACCGCGACGCACGTTCGGGGCTGTCGCTTCAGGTGACCGTCTTGGACGACGAGTTCAAGCCGATCTGGCAGCAACGTCGGGGCTCGATCTGCTTGCCGCCCGGACCGTCGGTTGTGGCGGAGGACATGGGCTCGGTTGCGATCCCCGAGGACATGAAGGATCGCTTCCTCTTCGTCGTCGCCGAGCTCCGTAAGGGGGCCGGCCAACTGATCTCGCGATCGGTCTACTGGCCGCGCAGCCTGACGATGCTTGCCGACGCGACTGAGCGTGAACGGTGGCGGGGGGGGCCACAGCCCTGGCCGTACTTCAAGGACGGTCCCTGGCTGAAGCCCACCGTTTCGCAAACGAAGACGGCCCTGGAGATGGCCCTGTTCTCTCGTAAGGCGGGCAAACGGCAGACCACAGCGTATCTTCGTGTCCGCAATGCTGGCCAAGCGCCGGCCTTCCCGGTGACGATCGACATAGACGGGATCAAGCGGTTGTTCCGAGCGACGGACAACTACTTCTGGCTGGCTCCAGGCGAACGCCGCGACGTGGCGGTTGTCGTTCGTCCTCGAGAAGAGCTTGGGGCGAAAGTCATCAAGGTGACGGTTGAGGCCTGGAACGCACCGAAACGCGAGATCGTCCTCGCCGGTCAGAGGACGCAACCATGACATGAACGAATTCGGCCAGTGCGATCGGCTTTGTGGGCCCGGCGGACCTACCGGTCGTCGAGATCAATGAACTGGATCGCTTCCACGCCTACACACGTTTGGGACAAGACCGATGAGCTACAAGATGCACACGGACAAGCTTCGCAGCCTGCGAGACACCGTCGAGCAGGTCGAGCTGGCGTGCCCGGAGGAAGAGATCGTCGAGCGGTACGAGAAGCTCTACACGGGCGCCGTCAATGACGTCCTTCGGGAGATGTGCTTGACCGATCAGGCGTTGCCACCGGAGATCGTGCCGCTGAGAGATGAGATGGTCGTCGCGGGCTTCGCCTTCACGATCCGCTCGGCGGCCGATCCGACGCTGGCCGGAGAGCTGGAGTTGCGGGTGAAGATGCTGGACGAGCTTCGGCCGAACATGATCTGTGTATGGAATGCCAATGGTCAAGACAACGCTTCGCATTGGGGCGGGGTCATGACGCGAGCGTCTCGGAAACGCGGTGTGCGCGGCGCCATTATCGACGGCGGAATCCGCGACACGAAGGATATCCTGGAGCAGGGCTTTCCGATCTGGTATCGCTACCGAACATCGAACGGATCCCTGTCAAGATGCAAGATCACGGACTACCAAATGCCCCTCGTGATCGAGGGAGTGATCATCAAACCAGGCGACTTGATTCTCGCCGACATCGACGGGGCGCTGGTCGTGCCGCGCCGTCTGGTTGAGCCAGTACTGGAGCGGGCAGAGACGATCGAGAGGAACGAGGGAGAGATCAAGGGGTGGGTCGACGCCGGGCTGTCGGCCGACGACGTCCACGGGCGCGGGGGGTACTTCTAGACAATGACGAAGGCCGAAGTCCATCGCGACCGGCTGATGCCGTACAAGTGGGAGCTGCTTGTGCTGTTGTGGGTGGCGTTCTGCTTCAATCAGGCCGACCGCCAGATCTACAACAACTTGTTGCCGCAGATCCAGCCCGACCTGCAATTGAGCAACGAGCAAGCCGGACTCGTGGCCACGGTCTTTACGATCATCTATGGGGTCCTGGTGCCCATCAGCGGTTACGCCGGCGATGCCCTCAGGCGAAAATGGGTGATCATCGGCGCGCTTGCCCTCTGGAGTGCCGCCACGCTCTTGACCGGCCTGGCGGGCGGAATCATCGGACTGATCGTCTTTAGGGGACTGGCGACGGGGGCCGGCGAAGCCTTCTACTATCCGTCAGCCAACTCGCTGATCGGACAGCTACACCAGCGCACTCGTGCGCTGGCGATGGGGATCCACCAAACAGCCAACTACATTGGTGTGGCCATCAGCTTCGTCGGTGCATTTGTGGGCGAGTATTTCGGCTGGCGACACGCGTTCTACCTCTTCGGTGGGCTGGGGGTCGCATGGGCGCTGTGGCTGGTGTTTCGCATGGAAGACACTCCGCAACCCCAGGAAGACCCGGACGCGCCGCGGCGTCCTTCGGCGCCTGAGGTGCTGAAGTACCTCAAAGCCAAGCCGACTGTCATGTTTCTGGCCGTGTCATTTGCCTGTCACGTGTTTGCCAATATCGGCTATCTGACGTGGATGCCTACGTTCCTGCACGAGAAGTTCGAATTGAGTCTGACGGCAGCCAGTTTCTGGGCGCTTTCGGTCCACTACGCCGCGGCCGCCACGGGCGTATTGGCCGGAGGGCACCTCTCCGACCGGCTGATGATTCGTCGTCGTATGGTCCGGATGGAGTTCGAATGGATCGGCCTGTTGCTTAGCGCCCCGTTCGTTATCTGGATGGCCTACGCCAACACGTTGGTGATCTGCCTGGTGGCATCGGGCCTCTACGGCATCTTCCGTGGTGTCTACGATTCCAACCTGTTCGCCGCACCGTTCGACGTCACGGCGCCGCGCTATCGATCCTCGATGGTCGGCTTCGTGCTGAGCTTCGGTTTTATCATCGGGGCGGCCGCTCCTTACCTGCTCGGTGCGATGAAGAAGCCCTGGGGGCTCGACGCGGGAATCGCGTTGCTGGGGGCCGCCTACGTGATCGGCGCGGTCGCGGCGTTGGTGGCCCTCTATGCGTTCTTCAACCGCGACTACGTGCCCGAGGCAATGCACGAAGAAGAATCGCCATGACTTCACCGCAAGGCAGAACGGCCCTGGTCACCGGGGCTGGACGTGGCATCGGTCGGGCCATCGCCCTGGACCTCGCCCGAGCCGGGGCCGACGTGGTCGTGAATTACAACCGCAGCCGGCAACGGGCCGAGGAAGTCGCCCGTAGCATCGAAGCCATGGGCCGCCGCGCCCTGGCCGTTCAGGCCGACGTGGGCGGGAAGGCGGACGTCGATCGGATGTTCGATCGCGTCGAGGCCGACTTGGGTGCGGTCGAGATTCTGGTCAACAACGCGGGCATCGAGCCGCGTGCCGACGTTTGCGACTTCGACGAAGCGACCTACGACGCCGTCATGACGACGAATCTCAAGGGGGCGTTCCTCTGTGCTCAACGGGCGTTGCGCAAGATGCGCGACGCCGGCTGGGGGCGCGTCATCAACGTCTCCTCCGTGCACGAGCTGACCCCCACGGGGTTTTCCGCACCGTATAGCATGAGCAAGGGCGGCATGGCCATGATGATGCGCGAAATGGCCAAGTCGTACAGCCGCTACGGGATCACGATCAACAACGTGTGCCCGGGCGCTACCCGAACGGACATCAACCGCGAGGTCCTTTCCGATCCCGACTACGAAGCGAAGGTGGTCGAGAAGATCCCAGCCGGGTTCATCGCCGAGCCGGAGGATATTGCGCCGGCCGTTACCTTCCTGGCATCGGATGCCGCGCGCTACATTACCGGGGCCTCGATCTTCGTTGACGGTGGGCTATGGCTGTGAAACCACCTACGAGCCGTATCGTCAGGCATTTTCCATCCCACGGAGGGTGACAGTCATGACCGTACGAACTGGTCTGATCGTGGCGACCATGTCGGCCGCCGTTGCCGCAGTCGGTCGACCCACCGACGCCGGCCTGCCGGAGAGTTATCTCAAGCGGTGGGACGATCCGGCCGTGCAGAGGCGTATCGACGACGGCATCGAGAAGAACCGCAAGAGCGACGTGGTGGTGCAAGTCGTCGGCCGCGATGGCCGACCGATCGCTGGTGCGAGCGTGAAAGTCACGCAGAAGTCGCACGCGTTCCTCTTCGGCTGCAACATCTTCGTGCTGGGTCAGATGAAGCAGAAGGAACGGGCATACGAAGACGCCTTCGTGAAGCTGTTCAACTTCGCGACGGTGCCGTTCTACTGGGCGGGCACCGAGCCGGAACGCGGCAAGTTGCGGTTCACCGAGCCGAGCCCCTACTTCTGGCGCCGTCCGCCGCCGGATCGAGCGATCGCGTTCGGCAAAAAGCACGGCCTGACGCTCAAGGGCCACCCCTTGCTGTGGCACGCCCACAATCCCGGTTGGATCCCCAAAGACCCAGACGAGCTGAAGCGGCTCTACCAGAAGCGCTTCAAGGAGATCGCCGAGCGTTACGCGAAGGACATTCCGATCTGGGACGGGACGAACGAATCGCTCGTCTGCCCGTCGAGCTACCCCTTCTACTCCGCGAAGAACAAAGACTATCCGACCTATGTCCCCTGGGCGTTTGCCGAGGAGCAGAAGGTGTTCCGCCCGGACAACGTGCTGATCATCAACGACGTGGCGAGCTTCAACTGGCCAGCGAACGAGACCAACCGCTTCTACCGGCAGTGCCGAGAGCTTCTCGACAACGGCGTCCCGATCGAGGGCATCGGCTTCCAGTTCCACTTCTTCAGCCGCAAGGCGCTCGACGGACTTACCGGCGGCGCCCGCTGCGACCCTGGCGCGCTGTTGGACAACTACGAGATGTTCGCCAAGCTGGGTTTGCCGTTGTGGGTGACCGAGATCACGATCGGATCCGCGGGCCACAACGGCCTGGCCGTTCAGGCCCGCGTGGTTCGTGATATCTACCGCCTCTGGTTCTCTGCGCCGAAGATGGCCGGCATCACCTGGTGGAATCTCGGCGATGGCACGGCACACGGCAACGAAGGCGTCGCCGGCGGCGGCCTGACCGACGAAGACTTCAATCCCAAGCCTGCCTATAGGGCCCTCGACCAACTGATCAACCACGACTGGCAGACCAACCTGGTAGTCAAATCGAATGGTGAGGGCAAGGCAGCGTTTCGCGGTTTCCATGGCGACTATGAGATTGGCGTTACCCATGGCGGCAAGACCAAGCGATTCGAGATGGAGGTTCGTTCGGACGAACCGGCCAGGGCAACGCTAAGGATGCCATGAGATGAGGCCGGGATGTCGGAGAACGTCATGCGAGTCGGCGTAGCCCTGTTGGGTTTTTCGGCGAGTGTCGGCACCGTGCTGGACAAGGCGGTCGCGGCGGGGGCGGTGAAGCGGTGGGAAGTGACGCCCACCTCCCTGGTGTCACGCGACGATCCCCCGCTTCAACGAATCGACGTGTCGATCGAAAGCAATCGGGCGTTGGACGGCGTTGTGCTGGATGTCCAGTCGGGTGACGGTCGACTCCTGGCGACGAAGCCGCTTGGCGCACTGCGTGAAGGCACCAACGAAAGGTCGTTGTTCTTCGATGAGCCCAGACGGCCGATCGACGCTCGTTGGGTCTTGTCGGACGGCACGAAGGTGCTTGCCGAGCGGGTCCTGACATGGAAACCACCCCGCCATTGGACGCTCTATGTGCTCAAGTCGGCGCACGTCGATATCGGATTGCACGATTCCCAATACAAGCAGCGCCTGATGGTCGTCGACTTCATCGATCGCGCAGGCCGGCTGGCCGACCGGACATCCGACTGGCCCGAGGCGTCGCGCTTCCGCTACGTCGTCGAGGGACTCTGGTGGTGGCTGAACTACCCGCAGGATCGTTCGGAACGGGCCGCGAATGAAGTCGTGAAGAAGTACGTCAAGCACGGCATCTTTGACATCGGCGCGTCGCATTCCGGCAACCACACGCAGGTGTACGGGATGGAGGAGTTGTGCCGCAGCGCCTATTACGTTCGGGAGCTGCGCAGACGTTGGGATGTCCCCGGCGAGACTATGCTGATGGTCGACAACAACGGGATCACCTGGCCGCTGGTCACGGCCTACGCCGACGCGGGAGTCCGATACCTGGCGTTCCTTCCGAACGCCTGGAACCCGGGGGTCCGGAGGAAGATGCTTGGTTGGGGCGTGAAGGGCTCGCGCGATCATATGGGAGCGGGGCAGGAGGGTGGAGGCAGCCGCATTGACGTGGGCTGGAAGTCTGCTCTACCGCACCTTTTCTACTGGCTCGGGCCCGACAACAAGCAACGGCTTCTGGTGTGGACCAGTCCGACATACGGCTCCGCCGGGCATGACTTCGGAATCATGGCCAAGACGCCCAAAATTGCCCAGCGCAAGATGGCCCGGCAACTCGCCAAGCTCGAGGCGCGTTACCCGTATGACATTTGGCTCATCTCCTTCTATTCCGACAACGAGGCCCCCAACCTGGGATTCCCTTCCTTCGCGAAGGAATGGAATGCTCGCTGGCGTTGGCCTGAAATCCGGACACTCGGCCAACTCCCCGAACCGTTCCGCAACGTCGAGAGACGTTTCGGCAACCAGATCCCAACGCTCACCGGCATGATCACCGGAGGCTGGGCGCAGCATCCGTTGTCAACCCCGTCCCTGTTGGCGATGAAGCGAGCGGCCGACCGGCTGCTTCCCGTCGCCGAGAAGTTGGCCACGCTGGCCCGGCTGTCCGATCCCGATTTCGTCTATCCAACCCTCGCCTTCCGAAGGGCATGGGACGCATTGGTGTGCAACGATGAGCATGGTTACGGCGTGAGCCGCTACAAGGGACGTCGCGTCTACGATACGTGGATGCAGAAACGGGACTGGATCGAACGGGGGCTGGCCACAGCCGAGGCGGAGAGCGCCCGGGCCTTGAAGGCGCTCGCCGCCTTGGCTCCGGCAAAGGAGCCGTCGATCTTCATCTTCAACCCAACACTCCACGCACGTTCTGAAACCGTGGAAGTCGAATTGCCGGACTCGCACCCAGCCATCTCTTCCGTACGTTGTCCCGACGGGACGGTTGCACCCGCCTGCGTAGCGGGCCGTAAGCTACGGTTCAGGACTTCGGTGATTCCGCCGATGGGATACGCGGTGTTTGCTCTGGCCAAGGGGCGCGCCGAGCCGATCGGAACACGCTCCTGCACCGAACCGCCTTCGATCGAAAACGACTTCTATCGCGTTGACTTCGGCCCCGACGGTTCAATTGCAGGGATCTTTGACAAGCAGCTCAAGCGGGAGTTGGTCGACACTTCGAGCCCATACAAATGCAACCAACTCATATTCACCAGGGACAGACACGAGAGCTTCTCCTCACCTGATGAAGCCCAGTTCGAGATCGAGATAGGACCATTCGACCAGACGGTCGTCGCGCGCATGAACGAACCCGTAACTGGGGCCGCAATCGAACAGCGCGTCACTCTACCCGTTCACGAAAAGCGCATCCACGTCGACAACCGCCTGGAACATGTGCGCGACCTGGCCAGCAAGGACCGGTGGCACCGGTTCGGCTACTATGCTTTCCCCTTCGACGTACCAGAAGGCGTCTTCCGCGTCGGATTGAACGGGTGTTCTGCCGATCCCTACAAGAACCAGACAGGACACGGCACCACCGCCTACCATGCGGCGAGAGACTGGTTCTACGTGGGGAATCGTCAGTTCGGAATCACGTTGGTCCAGTTCGACAGTCAGCTTGTCGAATGCGGTACGATCCACCAAAGGAAGAATACCGGTCGGGAGCATCCATGCTCCTCACACCTCTATAGCTACGTCTTCAACGACTGGCTGTACGCCCACGCCTACGTGACCGGTCCTTCACACATCAACCTTCGTTACCGCTATGTCATCACCAGCCGCCAGAGAGGCCTTCGAGATCTGAACGCGGCAAGGTTCGCCGAACGAGTTGTCACGCCAGTCTTGGCGACGATGATTCCACAAGCGCAGGTGGGGAAGCTCCCGGCCGGTCCGCACAGCTTCCTTTCGGTCGATGCCCCCAACGTCAGCATGCTCACGTTGAAGCTCAGCGAGACTCCCGGTCGAGGCGTGATCGCTCGATTTCACGAGTCCTGTGGTCGTTCAGTGGAGGCGGCGCGAGTCGCCGTGGGATGGGGCCGGGACCTGCATTTCAGGCGCTGCTCGCTGATCGAGGAAGACCGCGAGACGTTGAGAGGCCCAACACTGCAACTCGACCCCTTCGGCTACGCCACGCTGCGGATTGAGGCAGGGGGTCCGTTGCCGCCGGCGCCGCAACCGATCGTGGGCAAATGCTCAGACAGAAGCGTCACGCTGCGATGGGCACCCGTTGCCGGGGCACGGCAGTATCACGTCTACCGCGGCAAAGAGGCCGATTTCGCGCCGAATGAGTACCATCTGCTGATCACCACGAGGCAGGCGGGCCATACGGACGACTGGCTGAGCCCCGATACGGCGTACCATTACCGTGTGGCCGCCGTGACCGCCAACGCGCGTCAGGGGGCCGTCTCGCGGCCAATACGGGCTGCGACCCAAGTGGCCGGGGATTCGCCGCCGGCCAAGGTGGGCTCGGTCTACACGGGCCTGATCGCCGATCCAAGGGCGTGGCGCGGCGACGGGCCGGACACGCTCTACCTACAATGGGGCCAGAACGCGGAGTCCGACCTGTTGCACTACGAGCTGTACCGCGGCGACATCCCCGATTTCGAGCTCAGCGGCAATACGTTCGTGGCAAAGGTCGAGCCCGGCCCCTACATCGTGGTTCCTTTCGAGGACAAGGGGCTCAAACCGCATACCCCATACTACTACCGTGTCCGCGCGGTCGACCGCGATGGGCACAAAGGGCAGTCAAGCGACGTGTGTCGCGGCGTGACTCGCGAGGTCGCGTTACCCCCTTCGTCTCAAGGAAACGAGTAGTCAATGACATACCGGTACGTCAAGACGCAACGCTACGAGAGGAAGCCATGAAGATTGTTGATATGCGAGTCCGTACAGTGGCGGTTCCTATGAGCGCCATGCTGCGCCACAACACGGGCGTTCACCCGGGCTACCTGATACGGACGGTCGTCGAACTTGTCACGGACGAGGGGATCATCGGGCTGGGCGAGGTCGGCGGGGGCGATCAGCGCGGAGCCTTGATGAAGCTCAAGCCGCGGATCGTGGGCATGGATCCGTTCGACCTGGAGGCGATCAAGCTGAAGGTGCTGCGGACTATCTACTACCTTTCCAACGCGCGGCTCTACGGCGCGTTGGAGATCGCTTGCCTCGATATCCAGGGCAAGGCGGCCAGCGTACCGATGAACCAGTTGATCGGCGGGAAGGTCCGCGACGCCATACCGATGATCGCCTATCTGTTCTGGCGATACGACCGACCCGGCGGGGGCGACGATACGTCCGCCGAGGATCTCGCCGACCTGTGCGTTGAACTCCACGAGATGCTCGGCGTTGGCGCCATGAAGCTCAAGGCGGGCGTCATGGAACCCATGGAAGAAGCGCGGGTGCTCGAGCTCTGCCGTGATCGCCTCGGCGGCAGTTTCGGGCTCCGCATCGATCCCAACGGGGTCTGGTCCGTGCCGACGGCTGTGCGGGTCGGCCGGCGGCTCGAAGAACTCGGCCTGGAGTATTACGAAGACCCGGCTTGGGGCCTGGAGGGAATGCGCGCGGTACGCCAACAGGTTCGCATCCCCTTGGCAAGCAACATGTACCCCAACAAGTTCGACGATCTAGGCCCGGCCATACGGATGGACGCCGTCGACATCGTTCTAACCGACCTGCATTACTGGGAGGGGCCGCGCGGCGTGAAGGATCTGTGTGCCGTGTGCCGCACGTTCAATCTCGGCGTGGCGATGCACTCGGGCGCCGAGTTCGGCATCGAGTTGGCGGCGATGCTGCACACCGCAGCCACGATTCCCACCATGTCCTTTGCCGGCGACGCCCATTACCACTACCTGGAGGACGACATCATTGTTGGTGGCAGGATGTCGTACGAGAACGGCACCATCGCCGTTCCCACGGGTCCGGGGCTCGGCATCGAACTCGACGAGGAGAAGATGCGCCGTTACGAAAAACTCTTCGAAGAGAAGGGTGACTACTACGCTCGCTTCCACCAGGACCCGAGGCGGCCCGACTGGTATCCGATCGTGGGGGGTATGTGACAGCCACCACCAAAAGAGCCTTGTGGCTACGTACCGACCTCACCGGAAAGGCACGTCCCGAAAGCCCAGACGTTGACCATCTTGGGCGCACGCCTCGGCGGACCGATGCCGCAATGAACGCCAGTACGCCTTGTCCGTCTCGTATGGGTTGATGGGATCCTTGGCCAGGTCGAAACTCTCGGGCAGAACGCCGAAGACCCCGGCTACCAGGGCATCCTGCGGACCATCCGGGCGGCCAAGGTGCGGCAGAAAGAGGCTGGACGGTACGACATGCCGGGCTTCCGACCCAGCCGCCACTACGTCCGCTGGATGAAGCCAGCCTGAAGAGCCGCGCCGCAGGCCAGCTGCGTATTCGCTGCGCGCTGTCAGCGTAGTTGCATCTTAGTTGCACGCGGACTGCGCGAAGAAGAGGCCCATCGCTAAGTCATCTAGCGACAGGCCCTTAGACCTAGCGGGGGCAGGACTCGAACCTGCGACCTCTGGGTTATGAGCCCATTTCGGCCGATCTCAGGCGTTGATCCCAAGTCCCGTGTCTGTTGCTGCTTACAGGAGCACCATGAAGTTACCACGATTTTCGCTTGCTCTACATGTTCAACATGTTGCACATCTTGAGCACCACAACGCCACAATTACGCCACAGTGGGCGGCGTTTTTAACCCTTTCTCTCCGGTTCAAGTCTTCCTGCGAGAAGAAGACACTCGTCTATCTCTGGAGAACGATCAGCTGTTGGCGAGAAGCCAAGTTCTCTGCTGCAACGGTCGCAACCCCAGAGGTAACGATCGCAGCACGCACATGATGATGTTGACAGCCCCCATTTCGTCCCCCAAGTTCGGACTCAGTGCGGGTGGATGGTAGCCGATTCGCCCTCAAGCAGGGAGTCACGTAAGTCCTCTATCATCAATGAGGACGAACTTCTTGGGAGGGACAACGCTGTTTTATCAATGACCTGTCCCCTTATTCTCGCGGCCCACCGGGGCGCGAGGGGCTGATAAGCGAATTCCCGGCCGGCGGTGCAGGGAGTACGGATATCAGGATCGCCGTGTCTGGAGCCTCGCCGGAGTAGAAAGCGAGGTAGTGTGTGCCCCTGATCGCGGTGGCGTTCACGTTGCCCGAGTCGATCGCGATCCGACTACCTGTGGCGACCGCCTCGGAAGCGGGCCAGTTGAGCGGATTGTCGAACACGCTGTCTGGGTCGACGACTCGACGCCAAAGGACTCCCCAACCTCGCTGATAGTAATAGTTGCTCAGCAAACCGGTTTCGGCGTCGAGGATCAGGCTCGGCGTGGAAGCAGCGACATCGCCGATGTTTGTTCTCGAGCGCGTCCATGTCGCACCGTAGTCGGTCGATACCATCTGGAATTGGGACCGCGTCGTGTACACGCCTCCCCCCTCTATCCGTGCGATTGCGAGAATCCTGCCATTGCCGAGATAGACAGCGGAGGGCTCGGTCGGCCATTCCGGTTTGGGCAGCTTGGACTCGATGGTGGTCTGTGTCCAGGTTGCACCATTGTCACTGCTGGTCAGCCTGCCCCACGAGTGGCTCGAGTCATCCCTGTAATGCCCTGCGAACCACAGTGCCATGAGCCCGACTTTGGGGACCGCGAAGATGTCGGTGATCTGCATGGGGGTCACGGCGAGCTTCGGCGTCGCCACGAGCGCAAACGTCACACCATCCGTGGTGCGGTAGAGGTCGTGGTGCCACTCCCCCGATCCGATTCGACGCACCCAGAGAAACATCGCCCCCGTGGAATCCAGCCCCTTCCCGACGGCGACTTCGCCATAGCCCGGTGTGTTGGCGACAACCGTTTCCGTTGTCCACGTTTTTCCGTTGTCCGTGGATGTGCGCGCGTAAACGGCACGGACGTCTTCACCGATCGAGTGCGCCGTGCCTCGGCTGTACACGCAGACCAGCTTCTCTCCGATGGCCTGAATCATCGGCCACGAGTTGTAGCCGCTCACGTTCTGCACGACATGTGGCTTCGCGAGAACGTCCAGGGGCGTTACCTTGACCATTGCCAGGCCAGTGGGGTGGGTGAACGAGTCGGCGGGATCGGCAGGCTCCCGCTGAATACGCACCCACAGGGGCGCGTTCGGCTCCACTTGGTAGTAGGATGCCAGGAGAATGGTCCGGGTGTAGAACGGTGCGGCGGGAAGCGCTGTTCGCACGGGGTGGCCCAGAGCATACCGGGACGTGAAGGCAGCATCCTCCACCATCTGCGAGAGGTGGCACCTGTAGACATCCTCATAGTTGGCGCTCGTCTCCGCATCCGTCGTGGTCACGACGATCTCGACCTTCACGGCCGCGCACCCGCTGGGTAAGCCGGTCACAAGTCCGGCGACAGACTGCCCAACCGTACCCCCCGACAATGACCACACCGGGATGTGCGTGGAGCCGCTCGACATGGTCACGAGCGAGGGTTTGCCCGTCGCGATCGACATGTCGTTCGCGGTCAGGTAGACCGGCAACGCCTCACGCGAGGCTGCCTGATTCTCCTTGCCGGATGAACCGAGGGGATCGTCCGCTCCGAAGCTGGTGGTCGCGG
>Ga0180431_10004285_pt1 | contig 17903 bp, 15 predicted proteins | sample SS_ome_11_FD_132459 | JGI IMG/M metagenome (GOLD analysis project Ga0180431, IMG submission 132459) | Hypersaline lake sediment archaeal communities from the Salton Sea, California, USA - SS_1_MS_1 metaG | ecosystem: Environmental > Aquatic > Non-marine Saline and Alkaline > Hypersaline >... | reverse complement strand
CGGATTATGGTATAGAGCGATACGGAGTGATTCCGGATGGTTTCTAAGTTAAACATTTTACTCATCGAAAACAATCCCAGCGATGTGCAGAAGATACAGCGTATGCTGACCAACGGTCGGCCTACACCCATCAGCCTGGACTGTGTGGATTGTCTCAGCAGGGGTCTGGATAGGCTCGATAAAGGGGACATCGACGTCGTTTTGCTGGACCTTTCGTTGCCGGACAGCTGTGGCTTGGATTCGGTCATACGCATCCACGAGCATGCCGGATCTTTGCCCATCATCGTGCTTACGGGGCTGGATAACGAACAGAGCGGTAGACGCATCGTGTTTGAGGGAGCCCAGGATTTCCTCATCAAGGGGGAATTCGATTCCAAGGTTCTCCTGCAGGCTCTGCATTACGCCATCGACCGCAAGCGTGTGGAAGATTCTCAGCAGGCCAGCGAGTCGCGATTCCGACGAGTCGCGGAGCATAACGCGGATGCCATCCTGGTGGTGGATCACGAGAAGAGAGTTCGCTTCGCCAACCCGGCGGCGGAAGAGATGTTCGGGAAGAAAAAAGAAAAATTGCTGGGTACCCGATTTGGTTATCCTCTTAGGAAAAACAAGGGTGTGGAGATCGAAATACACCGGCCCAGGAAGAAGACCACCGTCGCCGAGATCCGTGTGGCGGATATCGAGTGGGATGGTAGTACTGCCACCCTTGTCTCGCTGCGTGATGTCACCAAGCGTACAGAGATAGAAGAGGCCATGCGGACTTCAAAAGAAAAACTGAAGATCATCCTGGAGAACATCAATGACACGATTCTTCAAGTGTCCCCAGAAGGTATTATACAGTATGTAAATCCCAAGGCAGAAAAAATATACGGATATCGGCCTCAGGATCTCATCGGCCAGCATCTCGAAATGACCACGCCCCAGAGCGAACTTCCCAAGGCGATGAACGTGCTGAAGCGGGTTTCATCCGGGAGGGCGGTCAAGAACCTCGAAATAGACCAGAAGGACAGTTTTGGCAACGTCATCACGATGGAAGTCAATGCCGTGCCTGTAAAGCGTGACGGAAAGGTTGTTGCGGTGCAAGGCGTCATGCGGAGCATATCGGAACGTAAGCAGGCAGAAAAGGCCCTAAAAGAGTCCATCGAAAAACTCCAGAAGCTCGACGAATTAAAGAGCAAATTTCTGTCGACAATTTCTCACGAGTTGCGTACGCCCATCGCCATCATGCGCGAGGGTGTTTCCCTCTGCATTGACGGCATCGCCGGGGATATCTCAGACACACAGCATGAACTGCTCACCCATTCTCTGGAGAATATCGATCGTCTGGCCAGTCTGATTTCCGATCTTCTCGACGTGTCGAAGATAGAATCCGGTAAGTATCCTCTACGAAGGAGTTCGTTGGATATCCGGCAGATTGTGGACGAGGTATACGATCGTTTTCTTCCTCAGGCTGAAGAAAAAGGACTCGTATGCACGAAGTTGCTCCCGGACCAGCCATTGAAACTATTTGCCGATTATGAAAAAATCACGCAGATCTTCGATAATTTAATCAGCAATGCCATTCGCTTTACCGAATCCGGTGGCGAAATTCGCATCCAAGCGGCGGAAAATCCCGGTTGTCTGGAATGCAGTGTGTCCGACACCGGAGTCGGTATTGATGAAGAGAACATACCCAAGTTGTTCACGAAGTTCGAACAGTTTGCCCGGGTGGAAGGTCCCGGTTATCGGGGTACGGGACTCGGATTGGCCATCGTGAAAGGGTTGGTGGAGGAACACGAGGGAAAGGTATGGGTCGATTCGGAATTGGGCAAGGGAACAACCTTCTGGTTTACACTGAAGAAGGTGCCCTTCCCGACGATCCTCATCATCGATGATGAGAAAACCATCGTGGATGTGGTTGAACGAATGCTCCAGGCCGATGACTACCAATTCCTGAAAGCGTACGATGGCGAGCATGCCGTGACACAGGCCCAGGAAAATGCCGTGTCTCTGATTATTCTGGATATGATGCTTCCGGGTATGAGCGGTTACGAAGTTATCGGCCGGCTGAAGCAGGATGTTCGTACGTGCAATGTTCCCATTCTCATCAGCACCGGTTTCGATGTGGATGAACAACGGCTGTACGATGTGGACTATGAAGAGGCCATTCCCATCATCGTGAAACCGTTGGATGCCGATGACCTGCGGGACAAAGTGAAAAAACTGTTGATGAAGTCTTAGATACATCATGCATTGTAGGAGAGCGCTGTATGAATGACAAGAAAAAAATACTGATCGTTGAAGACGAGGTTGAATTCGCCAAAATGGTCAAATTGCGACTTCAGTCTGTGGGATTCGAGGTTTCTCTGGCTTCAGACGTTCAGGTAGGTACTCAGAAGATGATGGACGAAGACTGGGACCTGCTTGTTCTCGATCTGATGATGCCCGGAGGCGGAGGCTTTTCCTTGCTGGAGAGAGTCTATCAGCATCCTGAAAAGGCGCGAATTCCGGTGATCATCCTGACGGGAAAGACGGTGGATGAGGACGTGCGAAGCAAAGCGGAGGCATATCACATTTCGGATATCGTCATGAAACCGTACGAAAGCAAGGCGTTTGTGGAAAAAATAAAATCGGTGGTGTCGAATTGATGGATAAAAAGTACATGAAGAACGGGATGTTTATACGGGATACGAGTGATCTCGCGACGAAGCGAACGGCCAAGCGTGTTCTCATCGTAGAGGACAATCCCACATACCGGCGGTTGCTGGAGATACGGCTCAACGCCAACGGGTACGATACCATCGCTGCGGAGGATGGTATCAACGGATTGTATGCTGCCAAGAAGGAGAAGCCGGATCTGATCATCGTGGATTTGATGATTCCTGAAATGGACGGGCACGAGGTGTGCCGTGAGTTGAAGAAAGATCCCGAGGTGTCCCACATCCCAGTGGTCATCCTGACATGCCGGAATAACACGGAAGATGTGGAGCTGGCTCGCAAGGAACATGTCGACGCCTATGTCCTGAAATCGATGATGAGCGAGGTACTCCTGGATGTATTGAGCAGGTTTCTGGGGGACAAGAAATACCGGCCGGGTTCCGATGGATAGGGATCGATTGGTCGTAAAACCATCGTCCCTGCGGCCATGTCGCGATAATCCATCCAATCCCGAACGATGATCGAGGAGGAACGCATTGGACAAAAGACCCAAAATACTGATCGTTGAGGATGAGGCCGATTTTGCCAAGATGGTCAGGATGCGCCTGGAGTCGGAAGGCTATGAGGTTACTGTGGCCGAGAATGTGCATGTTGGTACTCAGGAAATACTCAAGGGAGACCATGAGCTCGTGATTCTCGATCTGATGATGCCGGAAGACGAGGGATTTTCCGTGGTGCGGAGAATGCGACGGTTTCCTGGCAGAACCTCCACACCCGTGGTCATCCTGACGGGTAAAGACATCGATGACAAAGTCAGGGACACGGCCGACGCCTACGGCGTAGCGGCCGTCTACTCAAAACCGTGCGATTCGGTACAATTTGTCGAGAAGATTAAATCATTGCTGCCCGTTATCCCTTTGGACGGAGATGTATCCAAACAGTGATGGGATGAGATAATCGAATGCGTGTGCGTGCTTTAAATGTGCTACTCATCGACGTCGATAAGACGTTTGCCAAGCCGGTCAAAGAAGCGTTGGTCGCTTCTGGACATAACGTTCGTGTTATCTGCCGTCACCGGTTGCAGACGGGTCTGGAGCATTTGGAGAGAGGATCGGTCGAGATTGTCCTGTTGGCTGTCTCTCCGTATCAGGACAGGGATTTGGATACGCTGTCCTCTGTCCTGCAGCGCGCCGCCGCCGTGCCTGTGGTTGTTTTGATGGAGGAAAACGATCCCAGGCATGCCATCCATGCCATTCAGAAGGGAGCGCAGGATTGTCTGTTCAGGACGGAGCTGGACGGACAATCTCTGGTTTCTGCCATTCAGTACGCCCTGTACAACAAGGAAATCGAGGAGGGATTGAAGGAGAGCAAAGCCAGGTATCACGCGATTTTTCACAGCAAACTAACCTGCGTTTTTGTGCATGATTTTACTGGGCGGTTTATCGACGCCAACGAGGCTGCCCTTCATATGCTGGGGTATGAACGCGACGAACTGTACCGTCACCGTTTTTCCTCGCTCATCCATCCAGATCAGGCGGATATGGCGTCCAGGATGTTCCAGACGATACAGAAAGAAGGTCGGCACGAGGATCCCGTGGAATACATGATGATGCGCAAGGATGGCAGGTCGGTATGGGTGGAAGTGGAGGGCACGCTGATTTACCGGTACGGAAAACCCAACGCCATTCAAATTACCGCCCGGGATATCACGCAACGCAAGAAGGCGGAGGAAGCCCAACGCTTGTCCACGGAAAGACTGAAGCAGCACAGTCAACTCAAGAGCGATTTTATCTCCACGGTCTCTCATGAGCTCCGCACGCCCATGGCCACGATGCGGGAGGGCGTTTCTCTCTGTCTGGACGGCGTGGCCGGAGAGATCACCGAGACCCAGAGAGAGCTTCTAACGGATACCGTGCATAGCATCGACCGCATGGAGCGTCTGGTCACCGATCTGCTGGATTTATCCAGAATCGAGGCCGGGAAAATGGAACTCCGACGAACGGTGCTGGATGTAGGAGAGGTCAGCAAAAAAGCGCGGCAGGAATACCTCCCTATCGCTGCGGATAAGGAAGTAGAGCTGGACATTCGGTTGCCCGATGCGTCCGTCTTACTCTATGCCGATGGCGATAAGATCACGCAAATATTCGGCAACTTGTTGAGCAATGCCATCCGGTTCACCGATGCCGGCGGACAAGTTACGATTCAGGTCGAAGAGGACGATGATTTCGTTCGATGTGCGGTGTCTGATACCGGCATCGGCATTGCCGAGGAGCACATCCCCAAGTTGTTTTCTAAGTTTGCACAAGTGGGCAGGGCCGATGGCCCGGGATACAAAGGCACGGGATTGGGCCTGGCTATCGTCAAGGGATTGGTGGAAAGGCATGGAGGCAGCATCTCCGTGGATTCGGTACCGGGAAAAGGCTCCACCTTCATGTTCACGCTGAAGAAAACACCTTTTCCCAAGATTCTTATCGTGGAAGATGATCCGTACTATACCGAAGCAATCACGCGATTCCTGAAGATGCAGGGATACCGGTTTATAACGGCCAGCAATGGTGAACAGGCCCTTCGACTCGCCAGAGCCGAGCTGCCCTCGCTCATCATACTGGATATGATGCTCCCTGGAATGAACGGTTATGAAATCATCGGTAGATTGAAACACGACAGCCGGACGCTGGACATTCCCATTCTCATCAGCAGTGGTTTCGGGGTGGATCATGATCAACTCGGCAGGCTGAACAATCATTCGATGATTCCCGTGATGAAGAAACCGTTTATTCCTGACGATCTGCAGGTCAGGATTGGCGAATTGCTGGTCGGTTGATAGAGGAGAATTACATGCCGGAGAAAAAAACAATCGTCATTGTCGAGGATGAATTGGAGTTCGCCAAGGTCGTCAAGATGAGATTGGAAGCCGTGGGGTACAAGGTGTCCATCGCACTGGATACGTATCTCGGCATGCGAGAGATCGTGAAGACAGAGCCTGATTTGGTGATTCTCGATCTCATGATGCCCGCAGGTGGCGGTCTGGCTCTCCTGGAAAGACTCAGGAATAATCCAGTGACTGTCACCGTTCCGGTGGTTATCCTGACGGCTAAAACTGTTGACGAGGGAATCAGGCAGAAGGCGGAGAGTCTCGATGTGGCGTACATTTTCCAGAAGCCGTACGACTCTGCGAAATTCGTGGCCAAAATCATGTGGCTCGTGCCTGCGTGAGGAGATATGATGGTTTTGTCAAACGAACTATCACGTACGGAGCGACTGTATTTATCTTGAAGGATACGGATTCATGGACCTTGAACAAACGATTCTGCTCATAACGTCCCAAGCAGATGAGATGCGTCGCATTCGGGATATGCTTCAGAACGGGAAAATCGTATCGGAAACGTCTCCTGTCCGGTACCGGCTGGAATGTGCAGACAGGATCGAACGGGCATTGGATTGGATGGTTAAAGACAGCGTGGATCTCGTCCTCGTCGATCAGTCCTTCGTGGATAATGGAAAGATGGATGCGATTCAGATACTGCATGGACAAGCGCCAGAGATACCGGTTATCCTCCTGGGCGATGCGGAGGATCGATCGAGGCATTCTCGAATCCTGCAAAACGGTGTGCAGGATGTTCTTCCCAAACAGGCGTTGGATGGTAACCTGCTGAAGGTCGCCGTCCAGAATGCCGTGGAGAAAAAGGGTCTCCAGCAGGAGATCGATCGTCTTTACCTGGAGATTCAGGAACTTCGCTGGAAGGAAGAGGCCCTGCGTGAGAGCGAAAAACGATTCCGTAACATCGCCCTGAGCATGGTGGTCTGGCTTTGGGAAATGGATGAAAACGGTGTGTATACGTATTGTTCCGAACGGGTAGAGAATATCCTGGGTTATACTCCAGAGGAAATCGTGGGTCGTCATTTTGTCGACTTAATGCCTCCCCACGAGGCCAAGAAAGTACGTGGCGTGTTTTATCGCATAACCGAACAAAAAAAGATCCTGCAGGATTTTGAGAACTGGAACCTGCATAAAAAGGGTCACCGCATTTGCCTGATGAGTAGCGGTGTGCCCATCATCGATGAAGAAGGGAATCTACAGGGATACAGAGGCGTTCATAAGAATATTACCGATCAAAAAAAGGCAGAAAAAGCACTCAAAGAGGCAAATAAACGGCTAAAAAAATTGGATCGGCTGAAGAGCGATTTTGTGTCCATGGTGTCTCACGAAATCAGGACACCCATCACCATCATGAAAGAAGGCATATCCCTGTGTTTAGAGGGCATAGCGGGTGAATTGACGGATATGCAGCATGAGCTTCTTAGCGGTACTCTACAGAGCGTGTTCCGGCTTCAACGTCTCGTCACCGAATTATTGGATTTGTCAAAGATCGAAGACGGCAATCTGGAGCTTCACAGGAGCACCATCGATCTAGGAGACGTTGCTCAGCAAGTACAGAATGATTATAAGAATCAGGCTGCCGATAAAAGGATACGATTACACCTGTCCATACCCTCCGAGCCAGTCTCGGTCCATGCCGATCGGGATAAAATCATTCAAGTTTTCCATAATCTGGTCAGCAATGCCATTCGGTACACGGAATCCGGGGGCGACGTCTGGATTCGGGTCGAGGATACACGAGAGAAAGAAATCGTCTGTAGCGTCTCCGATACGGGCATCGGCATTGCCGAGGAGAACATGCGGGATTTGTTCTCCAAATTCAAGCAGTTCGGACAGCCCAAGGGAACCGATTACAAGGGGACGGGATTGGGCCTGGCCATCGCCAAGGGACTTGTGGAGAAGCATGGTGGCAGGATGTGGGTGGAATCGGAACCAGGAAAAGGAAGTACGTTCTATTTTTCCATACCCAGAGTAAAGACGGCGGTTCGGGCCTCTGGAAAGAAAGTAAAGGCGTTTTGCCTGTAAATCGGAGGAAGCGTTCATGGGTAAGAAGAGGATACTGATCGTTGAAGATGAACCGGATTTTGCCCGTATGGTCGGTTTAAGGCTGGAATCTGTGGGTTATGAAGTCGTCATTGCAGGGGATGCCTATACCGGCACGCGCGAGATTCTGCAGGGGGATTATCATCTCATGGTCCTGGACCTGATGATGCCGGCCGGGGGTGGATTTGCCATTCTGGAGCGCATTAAAAATTTTCCATCCAAGTGTACGATTCCTGTGGTCATCGTGACGGGTAAAACGATAGACGATGAAGTGAAAGCCTGCGCTGAAGAATATAAAGTGGCGGCGATTTTTACGAAACCGTACGATACGAAAAAGTTTGTACGGAAAATAAAATCCCTGGCACCCCCTTGATGCTGGGCTCCGGATCATCCGTGGGGCGCCGTGTATACGTTATCTGTACGTAGAGCCCGGTTCACGTTTGTGGATGTTTGTGATGGAAGCGAATGAATCGATCATGAAAAACCTGGCTGAGTTCCTGGCCGGCCGAGAAGACAGGCTGGTACAACGACTGCAGGAATACGCGATTTCTCGTCGTTCTATGAAAGAGACAGCCACGTTTCCTGAGGCATGGCGAGGTTTCGTTACTCGATTGAATGCGTCCATCCGAGAGACACTCCAGAAGGATACAAATCCATCGGAACAGGGAACAGGAGTCTATGATACGAATGATCCGATGTTTTTAATTGGCTTACAGGAGGTTCAATACCATCGGGATCGTGGCCTTTCATTGTCCGAGTTTTTCAGTATGATAGAATCCTGTAAACAGAGCTATACCGATCTTTTGCTGCAGGCAGGATTCGACCGGGAGGTAGAGGCATCCTGTCACTACCTCGTCGAGCAGTGTTTTGATTCCCTGGAAAGAGGATGTCATGCCGGATGGGCTGAATCGTCCGGCATGGTACAGGCGGCTGAACAGAAGAATATCCATCAACGGGAAGCCGATGTAGAGAAAGTGTGTGGGGCGATCTTCCAAAGCCTGGACGATCCCGTCTTTCTGCTGGACAGAGAAGGCCGCGTTGTCTATCAGAATGCCGCTGCATCGAACCTCTTCCCGGCAAGTCAGTCGTCGAATCGCTCGCAAGCGAAAACATACCGGCACAAAAAACCGTTATGCAGACTTTTCGAAAAACTGGCCGCATCGCCCGATGCAGAGACGCAGGAGGGCACGCTGGAAAAGAAGCTGGCCACCAAGGATGGGCCGCGAGATTTTCAGATCAAACGGAAACGACTGCCAGATACGGATGCTCCATCCGTCGGCACGATGGTTATGATGAAGGACGTCACGGAGCGTATCAAAGCGGAACAGCAAGTGACACTCATGCGGAAGGAGAAGGACGCGCTGCTGAGGGAAGTCTACAACCGTGTTACAAACAACTTTCAGATGGTTTCCAGCCTCATCAATCTTCAGTGCTTCTCGGAGCGGAGTAGACACACCCGGGAAGTGTTTCAAGAGACCAGGAACCGGGTGCGCTCTTTAGCCCTGGTGGAAGAGAAACTGTACCGATCCAAGGATATGACCCACATTAATTTTGCAGGGTATGTCGAGACGTTGGCCAGAGAGCTTTATCGGATCTACGAAGCCGATCCACACAAAATACAACTGAATACCGACATCCAAGACGTCACACTCAGTATCGATCAGGCCATTCCGTGCGGTCTCATCGTCAATGAGCTGGTTTCCAATGCATTAAAATACGCGTTTCCCTCGCATCGTCAACCAACGTCGGGGAACATCTGCGTGGGTCTTCGCCGGAATGACGACGGCGTTATGGACTTGATGGTCAGCGATTCGGGCACGGGTATTCCCGAAGAAATCGATTTCAACGAGACCACCTCGTTGGGACTTCATCTGGTTAAAATCCTGGCAGAGGATCAATTGAAGGGAGCAGTGACGCTAAACCGTGGTGGAGGGACGGCGTTTCGTATTCAATTCAGCGGACTGCCGGCATAGACATCACAGATTCGAGCTTGTGCAATCATGAAAGCAAAGCAGAGAGAAACACAAACCATAAGACACCTACGGGAGTCGGAAATCATCGAGCGCAGCCTCGTGGACGAAGCTCTCCGCGAGAGCGAAAGACGTTTCCGCGATATTGTCCTGAGCATGCCCGGATGGGTGTGGGAATTGGATGCGAATGGTGTTTATACCTACTGTTCTGATAGAGTGGAGCAGATTCTGGGATACACGGCCGACGAGATCATCGGCAAACCCTTCACCTGGCTCGTTCAACCCGATGAAGTCCAAAAAGTAAATAAACTTTTAAAATATGTGTTCGATAAAAAGTTGCCTCTGGGCGAACTGGAAGTCTGGCATCTTCGGAGAGACGGCCAGGCAGTTTGTCTTCTCTTCAACGGCGTGCCTGTTCTGGACGACGCGGATCACCTGCAGGGGTACAGGGGCGTTGCCAAGGACATTACCGAAAAAAAGCAATCGGAGAGGGAGAAGGAGCGGCTCATCGAGGAACTCGAGAAGGCATTGTCGAGGATTAAGACATTGAGAGGATTGATCCCCATCTGTGCTTCTTGCAAGAAAATCCGGGATGATCAGGGGTACTGGAACAAACTGGAAGCCTATATCGAGAGTCATTCGGAGGCCGAGTTCAGCCACGGAATTTGTCCTGAATGTCTGAAAAAGCTATACCCCAACATCAAGAAGCAGCGTAAGGTACCCGTTCCAACACCCGCTAAAAAAATCCATAAATCCTGCGTATCGTGACATTATCCGCTGGACATAATAATCCGCTACGATTCCTGCAATGGCTATCGCTTTCACATCTGAACATTTTTAGGAGAAGATTCCTGCATCCTGGGACAGTCGGGTGATGCCCGGACAGGGGTTTGGTGAGTCTGTTTGCCTCTGAGCAAGGGAAGGGGCTCTGAAGAAACGGATGGAGCCGCTCTGTCGAAGGATCGGCCGACGCCTGCTCCCTCGCCTAAAACAGTGTGTATTCCCCGTTTTCCATAACCACACGGGATGGTCCGTCCTCCATCGATACCGTAACTTTGTCCACGTGTACGCGGTCCTGTATCTCCGGGATGTAAATCCGGTCGATGTGAACCACCTGGTCGGGTGCGGTAAAGTCCATCACACCCACGGCGCCACCGAAGTGGTCGCTCCGGCCGAAGGCGATGTGTAGTCCCAGCTTCTCGTCCAGCAGAATTTCACCGGTGGGCTTGATACCGAAGTCTTTGAGTATACCGAATCCGATCTCGGCGATATTGCTGTACGCTGGCTCACGGGTGATCTTGTCCCTCTCGATATCGGAGAAGGGGCCCTGACTCAGCACCTCGACGGCCTTGTTTTCCGCGATGCGGTAGAGGACCACTTCGTCCTCGAACTGGACGGGCATTGTGCCCTCAGAGCCGCTGGGCTCTCCTTTTTCCCCTTCGTAGGGTACGATGTAGCATTCTCCGCTGGGGAGGTTGCCGGCCGATCCCGGTTCGGGGATGCGTCCGCTGGATGCGTGGGCGGACCGGTACCGAAGATCGAAGTGAGCTGTGTAGGTTTTGTCGCGGTTCACCGTCCACTGGATGTCCAATCCGATGGCCGGGTCCAGAACATTTTTGACGATCCAGACCCGCCGGTTGATTTCCTCGTAATCCAGGCGGAGGGCGGGTATCATGCCCTGGGAGAATCCCGGCATGGTGGCAGCACGGAATCCCCATTTTTTCGAGAGCAATTTTAAGGGCGCCGTGGTGGAAAATTCCGTCGGAGCCAGGATGATTTGATGTTGACCTAAAAGTTCTTCGAACGGTCGGGACGTTCCCTGGGCAACCAGTCCGTCGGCATCCAAATCGGGATCGAACGGTTCCACTGTGTAAGCCGTTTCGGGCAGGTCGGCGTTGTTGCTGTGAACGTTGGGATAGACGATGAGTTGAACCGATTCCAGGTTCAGGTCGGATTTGGAACGGCCCAGTGCTTCGGCCCAGTCCAGGGCGATGGCCCTTCGTTCGCGCCAGTCACCGTTGTCCGGACACGTACCGTCAGGAACATCAACGAGGATGGCCAGTCGCTTATCCTCGGGTTTCAGGGAGAAGACACTCCTGACGAGGGCCTTCAGCTCGTCGGTACTCAACTGCTCTTTCAATGGGATCTCCTTCGGTCATATCCAAGAGACAACCAACTATATATCCACTTTTGCATCGTCCCTCAGCAGAACGAGAATGGCGGCCTGGGGCACGACAAGGTACGTCTTGTTTTCGTATTTGATTTCAACGGCTGATTTACGCAGAAAAATGGCATAATCGTCCACTTGGGCCTGCATGGTCACGTACCGGACGCCCTGCTGGCTCTCTTTCCAGGGTTCCTCGTCCATGTCCATGGGATTGGGCATGGGATTGCCCGGACCGGTGGCCACGATGCGGCCGGTCTGTACAGAATCCTTGTCGATCACCGTCTGGGGGAGGTACAGCCCCACTTTGGACCGTTCTTCCCCTATGTCCGGGCTGATGAGAACCCGGTCGCCCACGACCATGAGTTTTCGTTTTCCTTTTTTCATCGACGGATGATCCGCTTTATGATCGTTCTTCTGTCATTCGGTTTCGAGGCAGATTGGCTCTAAAGATACCCGTCAGAGCCAAACAGCTCGATTACGGAGGTTAACTCATTAAAAATAATATAGGAAACATGGGTAGAGTTGTCAAGCAGGAAATGATCTATTTTTTTTCACCCTCAACCGTCCGTGTTAGAATCCCAGGATGCGAGGCCAAATCGTCCCTCCCGATCTTTTTACGAAGGGAAACCGTCCTGTGGATGACTATCGTATTCTTCGAAATCGTAGGGAAGACGGCGTATGGCCCGCCCCGTCTGTCTTTTACGTGTGTCTGAAGGGTAATCCGTTTCCATCACCCGCAGCCTGAGAGGCATGAATTTGAGAAAAATGTGATAATCTTGTTGCGATAGGGCAGAAAATCTATTATTTTATTTAGATTTTACGGATGCGGGATTGTCCGTAGTCAATCCCCCTCAACGAAAGGAATGACTTGAGAACAGAGCAGATGACATCCACTAAAGATCGATACCTCTATCTCTTGACATTGAGTTTTTATCTCCTCTATTTGCTTATCCTCACGCTGAGCCCGTTCGAGTTTTCCGCGACATGGCTCCGCAGGCTTCTGGCCTACGATACGGAGCGTTTCCTGAGGTACATCTTTCATTTCGACATCCTGGATGTCTTGGGTAATGTTATCCTGTTCATGCCCTTCGGCATATTCCTGTTTTTTATCTTCCGGAAAGATAAGCCCGACGCCGGAAAACAGCGGTTCTGGCTGCTATTGGCGGTCGGTGCTGTCCTGAGTGGCAGTATCGAAACGGCCCAGCTTTTTCTCAGGCGCAGTGCCTCGGTCGTGGATATCGTCTTCAACAGTGTGGGTGCTCTGTTGGGATATTACGGTATCCCCGTCTTTCAATCGATCATCCTGAAGTATCGAACGCAGTTGAACGCAAAGGTCCGGAGATTCATCCATGCTCTGGTTATCCTCGCATATGCAGTTGCATTCATCGTTGCGCTGTTCATCCCGCCTGGTAGGAATCACTTGCGGACATGGGATGCGACCTACCCGCTGATCATCGGGAACGAAGGGACAGAGGATCGGCCCTGGGACGGGGACGTGTATCTGGTTGCCGTGTACCCCAGAACTTTGAGTATCGACGAGACCCGGCATTTGTACCGTCGGGGATTGAATAAAGCGTCCATTGACGCGCGCCGGCGCATTGGGGCCGTGGCCCTGTATCCGTTCACCGAGGGTGAAGGCGATACTGTCCATGATGTTTCCGGACATGGCAACCCCTTGCATCTCGTGGGGGGGGACGTCGATTGGATCGAAGGGTTGGGGGGCATTACCATCCATCAGGGAAATAGCGTGAAGAGTTACGAGGGCGGGGAGAAAATCGTCCGGGCCGTACGGGAGACCCATCAGTTTAGTGTGGAGGTATGGATGCGAACGGATGATCTCCATCAATGGGGGCCGGCACGTATCGTATCCCTGTCCTGCAATCCTGACTGGAGAAACTTTACCCTGGGTCAGGAGGTGGATGGCATCGTGTTCCGGGTGCGCACACCCCTGACCGGGCCTAACGGGTCCCTCATCCATCTAACAGCAAAATCTGTGCTGAAGGATCCTCAGCTTCATCACGTGGTGGCGACGTTTCATCGGGGTGTGGAACGGCTGGTGGTGGATGGACGCCCGCACCGGACTGCCGTTCGCGGCGATATCGATTACCTGCCCCATGTCCTGCTTTTGGGACACAATAGGGGAGTCCAGGTTGGTTTTTGTTTCCTGGCCCTGTTCCCGTGGTGCATGTTACTGTATTTTTATTTCCGAAAACGGCGTTTTCTGTGGACGGTCGTGGCGGCCGGCGTCCTCGTCGTTCTGGTGCAGGCGGCGTACCATCGCTGGTTGGGTCAGCCGTTTGGCTGGTTGTTCTTCTCGTCCGCTGTGGTCACGGCTGTGCTCAGTGGCCTGTTGGGTCGTGTATGGGACAGGAAAGGCATCCACTACAGCAAATCCTGTTGAAAGCCGTATAGAAAACCTAAAAACCATGGAAAGCATCGAAAATGTTAAATTTGGATTGGTTTTTTTCGACAGTATTGTTATATTCAAAACAATGATATTTTACATGCGTCGCGGAACGTTGGCTGGTGATGTCAAAAAACCTGTTGAGTACATTCCCCATCCAGCAGAGGGAATCCAACTGTCCGCGGACGCATTGTCATTCGTCTAAAAACATAGAACAAGTAAGCAAGAATCGGTTATCAATGTTCTATTTATCAATAAGTTATCGTACGTACATAACCCATGTTTATCGTTTACGTAGCTATAGTCTGGCAGATAGAAAACACGATGTGTGGAGTAACCGGAGTCGTTGATGAGCAACTATCCCTTCGCTGAGATCGAGAAAAAATGGCAGAAGATTTGGGAGGATAACAAACTCTACGAAACCGACATGACCGACGTGGAGAAGAAACTGTACTGTCTGGTCATGTTTATTTATCCATCGGGAGACCGGCTGCATATCGGTCACTGGTACAATTACGGCCCCACGGATACATGGGCCCGATGTATGCGCATGCAGGGTTATAACGTGTTCGAGCCCATGGGATACGATGCGTTCGGCCTTCCGGCGGAGAATTATGCCATCCGGCAGGGTGTTCATCCGGCTGTTTCTACGGCAGAGAATATCGATGGCATCCGTACACAGCTCAAGGCCATCGGAGCCATGTACGACTGGACGAAGGAGGTGAATACCAGCGATCCGAATTATTACCGATGGACGCAGTGGTTCTTTCTTCTCCTGTACAAGCACGGACTCGCCTACAAGAAAAAAGCCCCGGTGAACTGGTGCCCGTCCTGCAAGACCGTGCTGGCCAACGAGCAGGTCAAAGAAGGATTCTGCGAACGCTGCGAGTCCAGCGTGATCCAGAAGGACCTGGAGCAGTGGTTTTTCAAGATTACCGATTATGCCGAGAAGCTTCTGGAGGGCCTGAACCGTATCGACTGGCCCGAGAAGACGGTGGCCATGCAGCGAAACTGGATCGGCCGTAGCGAGGGCGCCTGGATACGGTTTCCTCTGACGGATGGTGAAGGCCACATCGACGTATTCACGACGCGGCCGGATACCCTCTGGGGCGTCACGTACATGGTGCTGGCACCGGAACACCCCCTGGTGGAGCAGATCACAACGGCTGAATGCAGGGATCGTGTCCGCAAGTACGTCAAAGAGACACGAAAGCTGACGGAGATCATCCGGACATCCACCGAGAAGGAGAAGACGGGGGTATTTTTAGGGAGCACCTGCATCAATCCGGTGAACGGCGAGAAGGTACCCGTATGGATTGCCGACTATGCCCTGCTGACGTACGGTACGGGGGCTGTGATGGCCGTACCCGGCCACGACCAGCGGGATTTTGAATTTGCCCAGAGATTCAACCTGCCTATACGGGAGGTCATCAGTCCCGATGGGAAGGAGCACGGCGGGCTGGAAGAGGCGTATGTCGAACCGGGGATCATGATTCAATCCGGTCCCTTCACCGGTGAACCGTCGGCGTCGGGTATCGACAAGGTCATCGATTACCTGGAAGAGAAGGGGTGGGGAGGCAGACGGATCAATTACAAACTGCGCGACTGGCTGATATCCCGCCAGCGGTACTGGGGGGCGCCCATCCCCGTGGTCATGTGCGACGCCTGCGGGATCGTGCCTATACCCGAGGATCAGCTCCCGGTTCTGCTTCCAGAAAAAGTGGATTTCAAGGGAACAAGGGAATCACCCCTCCTGACCAACGAAGAATGGGTAAACACCACGTGTCCGTCGTGCGCCGGACCTGCCCGGAGAGAAGTGGACACCATGGATACGTTCGTGTGCTCCTCGTGGTACTATCTCCGATTTCTCAATCCCCATACCGATTCGGCGGCATTCGATTCCGACACAGTCAAGAAATGGATGCCCGTGGATCAGTACGTGGGTGGTGCCGAGCATGCCGTGATGCATCTGATGTATGCCCGGTTCTTCACCAAAGTGCTGTACGACCTGGGACTGATCGCGTTTGACGAACCGTTCAAGAAGCTGGTACATCAGGGAGTTATCACGAACCAGGGCGCCAAGATGTCCAAGTCACGGGGTAACGTGGTCAACCCAGACAGCTACATCCAACGGTACGGTTCCGATGTTTTCCGGATGTACATGATGTTCATGGGCTCGTATGTCGAGGGTGGAGACTGGTCGGACGAGGGCATTCAGGGCATGCATCGGTTCCTCAACCGTGTGTGGCGACTGGCGGATATGGTCGCTCAGATGTCCGGTCAGGATCAAGATAAGGAAAGCGACGCGGCCCTGGACCGCCAAAGACACTATGCCATCAGGATGGTCACTCAGGACCTGAAACGGTTTCAGTTCAACACCGCCATCAGCAGAATCATGGAACTGGTGAACGCCCTGTATCTCTATATACAGAACGAGACATCCGAAGCACGGAATGGTGATCTGGTGTCCGACGTCTTCCGGACGCTGGTGCAGCTCCTTTCGCCCTTCGCTCCCCATCTTGGTGAAGATCTGTGGCACCGCATGGGTCACTCGGAGAGTGTGTTCAACTCCCAGTGGCCGGCATGGGACGAAGGGATTCTGAAAACGGAAAAGGTGACGGTGGTGGTGCAGGTCAACGGTAAACTGCGAAGCAAGATCGAGATGGACGCCGATTCCTCGGACGACGAGGCGAGGGACAGGGCCCTGCAGGATGAAAAAGTGAAGAAGTATACCCAGGGCAAGGACATCGTCAAAGTGGTGGTTGTGAAGAACAAGTTGGTGAGTGTCGTCGTAAAATAAGAAGGGGTAGTGACCATCACATCATCGGGAGGGAGAGCATGATGGATGTCAAAGGTACGGCCGTTGTTTCGATTCCGGAATTCATCCAATGCCGGTATCCCAGCCGGATGGAGGAATGGCTGAGTTCGTTGTCTGCCGGGTCCAGAGCGATCATGTCAAAAAAAATATTGGCCAGCAGCTGGTATCCCTTGAGCGACGCGGTGCTCGAACCGACGCAAAAGCTTTGCGACCTGTTCTACGACGGTCAGGATAAAGGCGCCTGGGAGGCGGGGCGGTTCAGTGCAGATCATGGGCTTCAGGGTGTGTACAAGGTATTCGTCAAAGTGGCCACGCCCCAGTTCCTCATCAGCCGGGCCGGGCGGATATTTTCATCGTACTACCGTCCCAGCCGAATCGAGATAGACGAAGTGGGGGTCGGTGCCGTCATCATGCGTATCGTCGAATTCCCAGAGCCGGATCGTCTGATCGAAGCCCGCATCGGAGGATGGGTGGAACGTGCCCTGGAAATATGCGGATGCAGTAACCTGGAGATCACAACGCCACGATCCATGACAGCCGGGGAACCGGTGACCGAGATCAAGGCGCGATGGGAATGACGGATCTGACATCGAAGGGAATCCTCGAGAACCGGGAGGTATCATTATGAATACTAAGAAATGGGTCTTCGCGGTATGGATGGCAATGACTGTCCAATCCGCTTTCGGACAGGGATTCAAACTCCTCGAATTTCGCGGCGGGTACTTCAATCCCAAAGGGACGGCTGCGGGTTTCATTCTGGGAACCAGCTTTGGTTTTTTCTTTGACGAGCGTGTAGATTTAAGTCTGGGCGTCGATTATTTTCACAAGAATTACACGAAAGAGACCACTGTTGCTGATACTAATTATGTCAGTGATATTGATGAGAGAACGGTGGTCAGGGAGCTGGAGTACAACACGACGATCTTGCCGATCACCGCCTGTGTGAACATCCGGTTTCCGTTTCAGTATAACACATCCTGGTATGT
>Ga0180431_10004284_pt1 | contig 17905 bp, 14 predicted proteins | sample SS_ome_11_FD_132459 | JGI IMG/M metagenome (GOLD analysis project Ga0180431, IMG submission 132459) | Hypersaline lake sediment archaeal communities from the Salton Sea, California, USA - SS_1_MS_1 metaG | ecosystem: Environmental > Aquatic > Non-marine Saline and Alkaline > Hypersaline >... | reverse complement strand
CGCTTACCGCTTCATCTTTGAGCCTTGTAGTAAGCTCTTCCTCAGCTGCCTTCAAATCATCATCAGATACAACCTTAGCCATTTTGGATGATCCTCCGACCATCGCGGAGGAACTCTCTCCGTAGATCTGCTTCTGAATTTCCGGCGATAACGCCGGCAGAATGAAATCACTCGGACCGATGTTGTATTCTTCGCCGGGTTCTTCGGCTTCAACCGGCACACTGGCTGTGCCCGGGACCTTGTCTTCACCGGTATCCGTATAGCCCGGAATAGTAACCGTTTCTGTAGACCGAAAAACCTTTCCGTCCGCTGTCTGAAACCGGGAAGGCACAATTGTACGTGGCGTCGTCTGATAATTGTTGTAAACCGTGATCGTTCCCTGCGCCTTGCGACCGACATCTTTTTCTTCGGTGGCTTCCCTCTCAATTTCCCCGCTCACCTCAGCTTCATAACGCTTGCCGGGAATCACATTAGTTTCTTCATCTAGCTCGGTTGCGGAAGTCAAAATCTCCACCTCAACATCATTGGTAATAGTCTCCGTATTCAGGACTATATTGATATCAGCCTTCGGTAAATAGAAATAAGCAAAAGCCCCGCCTCCGACCAGGATTACCAATATCACTATAATCGTAATCAGGAGCTTTTGTTTCGGCAAAAGAGAAACCGATTTTGCTTTCCCTTTCTTTTTGGCCGGTGGAGATGTCTTAACCGGTTTCTTGATTCCAACCCCGGCTTTTTCAATTTCCTTATAACTGGTAATTCGCGATTTGGGAACTGGCTCTGGCTCATCTCCTTCTTCGTCACCGTGCTGCACCCGCTGCTGCGCCGCCAGGCCGGCTCTTTTAGCCAAATTAACGCCAACCTGATCACTCGTGACGACAGTTATTTCTTTCCCTTCCATCTCAGCATGCTTGCGTAGCAATTTCAGATTGACGATGCTTTGTATCAAATTAGCCCCCTTGGGTACCACCAAGGTTATCGAATTATCCGAAATTTTCCCGACCTTGTCGATTACCGAAGTGATTTCTTCTTCTAGTTCTAAGTATATTAGTTTCATCAGGTTTCAAAAATGTCAGCAACTTTGTTTAGAACTCCCCCGACTACAGTATCCTCGCCAGCAAGCTCTACGGCAACACTGGCCAAGGCCATTGGCGTTATGTCTGTCGGGTCCTTGAGCTGCCTGGTTTTGTCTCTTAGATCCTTGACGTCTTTGGGACGCAGGTGATTAACAGCTGGCTGCTTGGCAAAGGGCAGTGAATCTGTCCATTTAGGTGAAAGTAAGGCTTCTTTGATTCCCGGCAGCAGCGAGCCACCGCCACAGAGAAATATCCGCGAAGGCAACAGATCCACATTCTTGAATTCACTCAGCGCCAATTCTATTCCGGAAAGCCAAACCCTGATATCACTATCCAGAAATTCTTTGACCTTCACCATACCCTCAGGACTCAAACGTCCCGCCGAATATCGCAATTTTATCTTCTCTGCCTCCACAAAAGACTTACCTAATTCTTCTCCCAATCTCTTGGTGAATGTTCGACCGCCAATGGCGAGCATTTTCGTACCCTCGACGCCGCCCTTGTGTACAACCGCAATGTCAGTCGTCCCGCCACCGATATCAATGAAAATGGCGCCGAAGTCATCAGCATCCTCGCTTACTGCCCGGGCAACTGCGTAAGGTTCAGCCGTAATACTGAGCAGGTCTAAATGTAAGTCAGCGGCGATTGTCTGCAGTGCCCCCAGATGAATCAACGGCGCGTAAGCATTGAAAATCCCGATACTTACATCCTTACCCTGAAACCCAACCGGATTGGTTATCCGGTAGCCATCAATATGGACATCAACGACCGCAGCGTTTATTAATTTAACGTCAATTTCACTGTGACCCGTCTCCCAGGCCAGTTGCTTGCGCACCTTGGCAAAGGCTCTTTTCTGAACCTGACCGACAATTTCACGGAGTTCGTTTATTGTTATTTTTGAATCAGGTTTCAGCCTCTCATAATGGACTGTCGTCTTAGCTCCCTTGACTAATTCTCCGGCTATCCCCAAAACAGCCTGATTCGGTTCTGCCTTGGCCATTTCACATGCTTTAGTAATCGCTTTGTCAGCCGTTGCCACCACTCCCTCAATATTGCTCACCGCCCCGGAGTGCATATCACCTAACTGCTGCGGTTCTCTACCGACTCCCACTATTTCCCCGCGGCCATTCTTAAAATCGACTTTGACAACCAAAGCCTTGGCGACCGCTGTTCCGATATCCAGAGCCAGCGCGTAATTATCTACTTTTGTTTTGGATTTACCAAACAAAGACATACACACCAAGTGCATTTACTCGGCCGTATTATACCATAAAGATATAAAAACAAAAACAGCCCATAAAATAGACTGTTTAAACTAACTCTTGATAATTTTGGCTTGCTCTGGTATTTCCACTGGCAAATGCGGTTTTTTGAGAACGGCAGTTCGGAAAACATTATAAAGCTGGTGGAAAGTAGAATATAGAAAACCCGGCTTCATAATCAGTTCACCCTGCTTAAGTTTCGGCAAAAAATCATCGCGACCGGAGAATTCCGGCATGTCCACACAAGCGCCCACAAATTCATAAGGGAAATGAGCGTCAGTTGCTGCGACTTTGGCGATATCGGGACAGGCCTTGGTCAATTCTGTCACCTTTTTATAGGACATCAACGTTATCGCGCTGGCATTGTAGACTTCAATCATATCGATGAAACCGGAGCGGACATACTCATAGACTAAATCATCATCAAGCCGGCCCGGGAAAAACCACATAAAAGGATGGGGAATGCTGACTAGTCCACCTTGATCCTTGATGCGCATAATTGTCTCATACGCCGATAAGCGAGCAGGTATTCTCTTTTTGAGAAATAGACCGATGATATCCCCTTCCTTACTGCGGACTTCTTCACCGACAATTACTCGAAATGGCGCTCGTTTTCTCACCTCAAAAGCACCCTTGATTTCATTGTGATCAGTCACTGCAATACAGTCTATGCCACTCTTGGTGACCGCCTCAATGGTTTTGTGCAAAGGCGTAAAATTGTCTAGAGAATAACCGGTATGAACATGTAGATCAACTTTCATAACTTACAACTTTAAGGAAAGACATTATAACATTACCTAGGGATTATTCAAGTACCGCCTTAATGCGCCTAACTCCGGCGCCGGAGGACTGCTCTTTTTTGATGCGGAAGTGACCCATCTCACCAGTCCGCTCAACATGCGGACCACCACAGATTTCCTTGGAAAAACCGCCGACAGAATAGACCTTGACTTTGTCTCCGTATTTCTCACCAAAAACCCCGATTGCCCCCTGCTTCTTCGCCTCGTCAACGGTCATAGTTTCTGTTTTTATCGACAGGTCAGCCTGGATTTTTTCATTAACCAAGTCTTCGACCGCCTTCTTCTCATCGTCAGTCAGTTTTTGCGAATGAGAAAAATCAAACCTCAGCCTGTCTGGAGTAATATTACTACCTTTCTGATAAACATGGTTGCCCAGTACCTGGCGCAATGAGGCCAGCAGGAGATGGGTAGCAGTGTGCAAGCTAACTGTCTTGCCAGTTGTATCCCCTAATCCGCCTTTGAATTTTTTGGTCGCACCTTGCCGGGAGAGTTCCTGGTGTTTAGCAAAATGCCGATCAAATTCCTGGCGATCAATCGTGGCCCCCATTTCCTCAGCCAATTCCGCTGTCATTTCAATCGGAAAACCGTAAGTCTGGAAAAGGTCAAAGGCTTCCTTACCGGAAACTCCCTTCCCCTTCATTTTCTGAAACTGGCGCAGACCCCTGGTCAGAGTTTTTTCAAATTTGTTTTCCTCCTTGCTTATTTCGGTAATGACTCGTTCTTTATGCTCGGACAGCTCCGGATAAGTATCACTGTATTGGCTGATAACCACATTAGCTAAATCCTTGCCCAGACTGAATTCCGGTTCTACTCCCAGCTTTTTGGCAAACCGCACCGCACGGCGGATTAGCCGGCGCAATATGTATCCTTGTTCAACATTAGAGGGAACAACCTGGGCCGAGTCAGCCAGAATAAATGTAGCTGCTCGAATATGATCTGCAATCACCCGGAAAGCAAAATCATCTCGCTTATCCACCCCGTATTTTTTATGACTCAGCCTTTCCAGTGCCTGCAAAAGCGGCCAAAAAAGTTCGGTGCGGTATACATCATCTAAATTATTAATGACCGCTAGTGTCCGCTCCAGGCCCATGCCGGTGTCGACATTCTTCTGTTTCAACGGCAGATAATCATAAAGTTCAAAGGAAGTTGTTGCTAGATTCTCGGCATGAGTGCCGATCGTCTCTTCCGGGTCAACCCCCCGCTCGCAAGCCAGCGCCATATCTATAATGTCCCCATGAGACACGATCAGGACTTTTTTACCACGGTATTCCTGCAAAACTTTCTTAAGCAATTTCTCTGTTCGACTCTTAGCTTCATTTAGGCTCTCGCCACCCGGCGGCGTAACGCAATAATAAATTTCACCTCGTTTTATAAACATATCCGATGGACAGCTGTCCATCAGCTCCTGCTGCGTCATTCCTTCCAGCTCACCCATGTCACGTTCAACAGCCAGCGGCTCCGCTATAATTTTTGCCGATTCCGGGGCGACTATTTCCGCTGTTTGCTGAGCCCGCTCTAGGGGTGAAGTCAATACTATATCCGGGGAAAAATCTCTCACTTCCTGCTTAGCCTTGGCCGCTTGCTGACGCCCAGTTTCGTTTAGCTGCGTCTCCAGGTCGCCCTGTATTTTCTTTTCGATGTTCCAATCTGTCTCCCCGTGCCGGAGCCACATAACCTCGGTGCCGGTGGCCTGCTTGTCGTATTGCATGAATACGTTGTTCCAAATCTCAACATATTTGCCACAGTCGCAGCCTGGATGACAATGCTCACAACAACCGGGACCTTCCGGATCAGTGTCATAAAATATTTCCGTGTCCGGGCCACATGGTCCCCCTCCGGCCAGACCCCACCAGTTTTCCGATTTGGGCAAAAAGTGTATCCGTTCCTGTGGAATACCGGCCTTCTCCCAAAGCTTGGCTGATTCTTCGTCTCGAGGCGCGTCACTATCACCAGCAAAACAGGTAACAGACAAACGGCCAGGATCAAGCCCCAACCATTTTTTGTTAGTCAAAAAATCATAACTCCAGCTCACTGCCTCAGTCTTGAAATAGTCGCCCAGTGACCAATTGCCAAGCATCTCAAAAAAAGTATTGTGAGAAGTGTCACCCACTTCATCAATGTCATCAACCCGGATGCATTTCTGTACGTCAACCAGGCGTTTACCCTCAGGATGTGTTTCTCCGCCGAGATAGGGAACCAGCGGATGCATACCAGCAGTAGTAAAAAGCACCGAAGGATCATTCTCCGGGATCAGTGAAGCTGACGGAATAACCTTATGTTCTTTGGCTTCAAAAAAAGATATGAACTTGTGACGAAGTTCTTTAGCGTCCATATGAATTAGGTACTAGCCGGTGGAGTTTGATCAGTTGGCGGTGGCAGCGGCGTCTCACCCTTTCCCCGGCTTATATCCAGCTTATTCTGCAGCGCCTTTTCCTTATCAGCAATCTCCTGCTGGCGCTCGGCTTCCTCGGCCTTAGCTTCTTCCTCGGCCTTGGCTTCTTCCTCAGCCTTGCGCTTGCGCTCCAGGGCCATCTCCAATTTTTCCTGTAAATCTCGCCAGCGGCGCTCGTGAGCCGCCAACTCGTTTTGCAAGACCTCGCGCCGACCTTTAATAGCCTCTTTGTCTCCCGGCAAAAACTTAAGCTCTTTGTCAACATCATCCAAATCACGATGTAGGCTTTCCAGCTCTTTTTCCAAACGAGCTTTGGCCTCGGGAGAATATTCACCCAGCTCTGCAGCGGCTTGTGTTTTCAGGCTAGCTTGGGTTTCAAGCTCTCTTTTAGTATCTTCCGCTATATCTATTTTCTCTAGTAGCTTATCAGCGTCTGTCAAACGATCGCGCAGTTGTTTAACCTGGCGATCCAGACTATCAAGCTCGGCAGAGCTGATATCAGATTTTTTGGAATTAGCCATAAGCTTAGGCAGCTTCTTCTAAATCGTCAAAAGTCCTTCTAATTTTACCAAACTCCTCTTCAACCGCCGGCATTTCCCGCCTCAAATACGCAATATCGCCCTCGGCTTCTCTTTTTTTAGGAGTCGTCAAATTTAGTTTGGAGCGGTCAATACGAGTCTTATCCTGCTTGTCGTCGCTACGCTGATGCTCATCCACTTGCTGCTCCATCTTCATTTCTTCCATCCTAATAACTCCTCTTTGCTTAATCTCCAAGGCGCGCAAATTGCCCTTTATTTTTTCCATCTTTTCAATAATCGCCTCGACATCCGCCAACTTTTTCTTATCTTCAGCAGAAACAGCTCGGGCTTTGTTCTCCAGCATTTTCAACTTATCTTCCAGCGCGTTAACCTCTTTACGCAGTGACAGAACCTCCGCCTCATCCATGCTCCGAGCTTCATAGGCGCCGCCTTTTTCTGATTTGGCCTGGAAAACATCGGTCTTGGTCCGATCCAGCTCCCCCTTAACTCGTTCTAATTCTGTTTCCAGCCTGCCGACATCCCCTTTGGTCTGCTGACTAGCGCCGGAAATTTCCGAAGTCACCTCTCGCAGTTCCCGCTCGGTTTCCCGCTGCTCCTGCCGATTTTTTTCTAAATCATCATCAATAGTCGAAATCTCTTGTTCCTTGGTTTCGATAGTTCGCTCAAGTTCTTCAATTTTCCGGGTGTTATCTTCGGCCACCATATTATTTTGATTTCTTCTTCTGTTTCAATTTGGCCAGCTCTTTTTTTTCGTCATCCTCCAGGCCACTGCGCTGCTTTTTGCTCTCCAGCTGCAAACGGCGATCTTTATTGGATTTACCCCGACTACCAGCGTGAGCTTCTGCCTGCAGCGACTCCAGCCTCTTGCGGCCCCGAGCGCGCCGTTTACGTAACGTTTTCTCATCCGCAGTCTTTTTCGAACCAGGTGGCTTCATTTCCTTTTTTTCACCCGCTGGCTGACCTGCGGACTTTGACGAATCAGCTTTTTTAGCTGCCTTTTCTGCCTCCTCCAATCTTTGCGCTGCCTTCTTCTCAAGTTCCTTGCGAGCTTTTTCCGCCTCTTGTAATTTCTTTTCCGCCCCTTCCCGCAATTCACGCTCGTGCTTAACCCTCTTTTCCAGAGCCGCCCCTTCTTCTTTCCGTTTTTCCTGAGACTGTACGGCTCTTTCTGCCCGCTCGGCCACGTCTTGTTCCCGCGCGAGTGACTTTATTTCGCTTTCCGCTTGCCGCAGCGCCGTCTCGGCTGCCTGCCGCCGCGACACCAAACGGGACTCATCAGTATTGAGCTTCTGAACTTCACCACGCAGATCATTTTGCTTGGTCGTAAGCTCAGTTCTGTCTTCCACCATCTTATCCTGTAACTCCGTGATCTGGCTCTGTAAACGATTTATCTCCGCTTCTTGTTCACTCTGCTTCGATTCTAGACGATTAATATCCTGACCGCTAGATTCCTCGTCGGACGGACCGGCCCCGATTTTTCTTTCCTTATTTTCCAGTTCAGCTTTCTTATCCTCAATTTTTTTCTCGGTGCTTTTTAACTCAAAATTATCCTCCGCCGCATCAATGCTGCGCAGGCTCTTGTCAGCCTGATCAAGCAGGCTTTTCATTTTTGCCATCTCGGTCTCGACCTCACTCATAAACCTTTACTGTTTTTGAGCCTCTTCTTCGGCGGCAATCTTTCTATCCAGGGCTTCTTTGGCATAGCGATACTCCTGCTCCAAACCCTGCAACTTTTGCTGCATCTGTTGGATCGCCAATTCCGACTGCTGTCGACGGTTTAGCCAGGCTTCATTCCTGGCATTGTACTCCGGATCTGAGGCTGGTGTCTTTGACTTTTCCAATTCCAGTTTAACAACTTCCGCCCGCTCACTTTCCTGAAATTTGGCAAATTCCTTCTGGAGATCCTTTAGTTCGTCCTCCATTTTAGCCACCAACTGCTCCAATTCCGGTTTTCCGTAATTGTCGTATTTATTCATATTTTTGAGATTATTTCCTTTTTATTATAACGCAATTGGCTATTTACCTCAAATTGCTTCAAACAGAATAATTGCCAGAAGAACCAGAGACAAACCCAAAAACAAAACCCGCTTCTTCTTAATCTTATCCAACCACAAAAAAACCAAGCCGAAGCCGAGAATCATAAGTAGAATGCTAATTGAATGCCAAATCATATTTTTATTTACGGATGACCCCGCCGCCTAGAACCCTGTCATCGTCGTAGAAAACGGCCGCTTGCCCCGGTGTAATGGCCCGCTGAGCCGATTTTAGCTTGACTACAATTTCGTCTTTCTCCCGCTGCACAACTGCCTCTGTTGCCGGTGAGCGATACCTGATTTGCGTTTGGCAACTCACTGGTAAAGACGGTGCCTCACCAATCCAGTGAGTATCCAAGAGAGTCAGCTTTCGACTCATTAAATTCTGCTCATCCTTGGTCACGACCAATTTGTTTTGCCCGAAATCCTTGCGCACCACGTAGAAAGGGCCAATGCCGCCGATTTTGATTCCGCGACGCTGCCCGATCGTATAGGCCGGTAAGCCCACGTGTTTGCCGATAACTTTTCCGGTGGTAGTAACTATATCCCCAGGCTTCATTTCTGAGCGTAAAAATTTTGTCAGAAAAGCGACCTGATTATTATCGGGGATAAAACAAACTTCCTGGCTCTCTTTCTGATCGGCAACCGGTAAATCCAGACTTCTGGCCCTGGATCTGACTTCGTCCTTGCGAATCTCTCCGACCGGGAAAACAACCCGTGCCAGTTGCGCTGAGGTCAATTTATATAGGAAATACGATTGATCCTTCTTTTTATCTTTTCCCCTGCGTAACTCGAGTTTTCCGGAATCATTTATTACCCTGGCATAATGGCCGGTGGCAACCAGGTCAGCTCCGGCTTGGTCTGCCAGCTTCATCAATTCACCGAATTTTATTTTTTGATTGCAGACAATGCAGGGATTGGGCGTCAACCCCAGCCGTTGCCAGCCCAGGAATTCATCAACGACTTGTTGTTTGAACTGAGCGGACAAATCTACCGCCTTAATTTTGAAACCGAGTTTACGGGCTACTTTCTTAGCCTGGCGCCAGCTTTCCCGGGAACAACAGACGTTTTCACCGTTGTTCTTCTGTAAAGGTGAAACGATCCCCGGCTGCCAGAATTTCATAAAAATACCTTCGACTTCATACCCTTTTTCCAAAAGCAGCGCCGCTGCTACGGAGCTATCGACGCCACCGGACATGGCTACCAAAACTTTCTTATTCCTGGACATCAAAAGTTAATTTTTTATATTTATGCTGGTCAATCCCTTTGTCTTTGTAAAGCTCTAGCTTGGTCTTGGTGGTAGTTTGATCCATAGTGTAACCCAGAAGTTCCACACCTTTTTTGACGGCCGCTTCATCCGGGCCTTCTACTTCAACATGGGGCGGCAGCAGCGGCCAGTAGTCAATCGAAAATTCTATCTCCCCCAGCTGGTACTGCTCCCGTTTGTTCTCTTGCCAAGCGACAAATTTCAAATTCATGTTATCTAATATCTGCTTGGCTTTATTAAAGGAATCAACTCGTACTTCCGCCTCACTGACCCCTTTAACACCATCGTCTTTTCTCTCCTTATAAGCCAGGGTTGACTTGATGCCGTCATGACGCAGGCGAATCCAAGTGTGCCCCTCTTTTCCGGGAATATTATACACACACCTTTGCATATGAAAATCACCGTGATGAATGGCGTCTATTTCATCCAATTTTCTTTTGATTTGTCCCGGATCGATATCCAAAATCCTGACTTCAAACTCTGTTTTCATAAATTTGCGGCTAGCCAATTTTTAGTTTCGCTGATTATCTTTTTCTGGTGCCAGGGTTTTAGAAACATATGACCGGCACCAGAGATTTCAACCATTTTTTTATCGTTTCCAGGCAGGACTTCGTAAGACTCCCGGGCCAAAGCTAAGGGAATTGTCTTATCCTTGGTTCCGTGAATCAGCAATACCGGTATCTTTATCTTGACAGCTTCATCCCTGACATCGAATTTTTGACTATACTCGTAAAGTATCTGGTGACAACGCTGTTTGGCCAGACCCTTGAGAACACTAAAATAGAGATGCTCCCCCCGCCATTCCATCTTTCCGCATCCCAATAGATGATCTACCACAGCTCGAAAGTTCAGGGCACCGCTAACACTAACTGCTGTTTTTATGCGCTGGTCAACTGTGGGCGACAGCAGAGCTGTCATACCCCCAAAGCTGTGACCAGTGATAGCAATCCGCCCCGAATCCATCTCCGGCCGCGCACTCAAAATATCTATTACCTTTGAGACGTCCTGTAAATTGCGGGGCAGAGTCACTTCCGCTTTGTCTCCCCCTGATTCACCGTGTCCGGGTAGATCATATCGATAAACAGCGTAGCCGGCAGCAGCCAGGTGATTGCTAAAACTCGGAATACAAGAACTGTTTTTATTTGACAAGAACCCATGGCAAAAAATCACGGTTGGCCAAGGTGGATTTCCGGTGGCTGGCAGCTCTACGATGCCACGAAGTTTTTCTCCCCGATCGGTTGTGAAATCTAAATCCATCAGCTTAATCAAATCCGCGTGTTTATGAGATTGGCAATCAGATCAACTGGTCCTTATTTGGAATTCGTGATTTGATGCTTGATAATTAGCAAAAGTTGGACTTATTATAACACAATAACTACAATAGAAGTATGGAGAAACACAGATCCATCTGGAAACGCACTACTTTTTTTGGAGCCATTTTCGCCGGCGCAATTTTGGTTTCCTACCTGGTAGTAAATTGGCCGGTCGTTGTGCAGCAAGCTCAGTTTGCCACCGGTAATATGCCGAACCCACCGATATTTGCAACTGAAGACGTAATCGAAATTCCGGAGATCGGCGTGCGGGCTCCAATTGTCTGGGCTACTGATGATAACAAAGACGCTCTGCAAAAGCAACTGCTAGACGGGGTGGTTCATTATCCCGAAACTGCCCTGCCCGGGGAGATTGGGAACGGCGTTTACGTCGGGCACAGCTCGAATTACTGGTGGGAAAAAAGCGATTACAATACGATTTTCGGGCTGATAAGTAAGTTAGAAGCCGGAACTGAAATAACTATCAGATATCAAGACCAGGAATATGTCTATGAAGTCTACGAAAACAGATCGGTCGCCAAAGATGACCCTGAAATCTGGCGGCAAACAGACACAGCTGAAATAACTTTGGTCACCTGCTGGCCCCGAGGAACGAACCTGAAGAATTTTTTGGTGCGGGGTAAACTACAATAATCCATAAGATTCAATTAAAGGAAAAGCGGGTTTCCCATAATTAGGAAACCCGCTTATTTTTGTCTGATAACGACGGGAACTATCTCACAGATCTGCCTGCGATCTAGTATCGATCGTCGTCGTCGAAGTCTTCGCTGCCGCGGTGAGACATCCCGGCGTCCGGGTCAACCGTCTCAGCCTCTGACTTTTCGAAAAGCTCTGCCAACGGCGTGCTGTGGAAGAGCTTTTGGACGAAGTCCTGCAAGCTCATACCGCGCTGCACCGCCAATGGCCCCACGTACTCGCTGATCTTCGCCAGCAAGGTCTGCTCACCGAACGTGGAGAGTGCAGACACCAGCTGTGGCGTCCACGCTCCGGCCTTGGAAGTCTCGGCCTCAACCTCAGCAACCAGCTTCTTGAGCGCAAACTCCAGGTCACGCTCCGCGATTGCCTGTCGCTGATCAGCGTCAGCCTTGGCAATAGCCCGCTCCTCTTCCGAAATCGCCGCGCGTTTCTTGATGCTGGCCAGGCAGGTCGACTGCCGCTTATCTTTCTCGATCGCCTCCTTGGCGATCTTATCCAGAGATGCAGTGTGATCACGCTCCCGCTCGGCTGCATCCAACTCGGCAGCATGCTGAGCTGTTTGAGCCTCAGCATTGGCCATCTGACGATTGTGCTCTTCCCCGACCTGAGTGGTCTGGAGTTCCAGCTCACTCTGGCGCTGCTTGGTATCAGCCTCGATCTGGGCCAGCTCCTGGTCGGCTTTTGCCTCCCGGCGAGTCAGCACCAGTTTCTGTTCCTTCTGCTCGACTTGGATCGTGCGATCGAAGGAGTGCCGCTGCTGCTGAATCAGAGTGGCCTTGACATGTTCGTCATCGACCATGAAGGCGAGAACTTCCACGTCATAGACCCGCATGCTGTTCTCTTCGAACGGCTTGCCGGGTCTACCCTGCCCCTCTTCACCAGGAACACCGAGGATGGTGTCGCGAATGAACGCCGTCGGGTCTTTGAAGAGCTCGGCCACCGTAGTCCGGCGGAAGGCTCCTCGCAGCAGAGAGCGAATATGGTCACACAGCAGCTTGACGTAGTTGGCCTCGTCGAACCACTTTTCTCGCTCCTCGCCAGTCTCACCTTCGAAATCCACTCGGTACTTGAGTTTGACAGAAACCTTGACCTGATCGGATGTCTCGAGGTTCTGCACGATGTCGCTGACGGAGTTGTGCCGCACCTTGAGATAAACATCGCGAATCAGGTTGTCGGTGGTCTTGGGCTTGCCGGTGGACATTTCCAGCGTCACCAGGGTCTCGTCGTACTCCAGCAGAACCGGCTGGGGGCCAACTACTACCCGACGGTTTCCCTTCCGGTCCGTGATCATGACCGCATAACCCGGCCAGACGTCGATAAGGACTGCTCCATCGTACTTGGTGTCCAGGGTGATCGTACGCGGTGGTGTGAACTTGGAGCGTCGAGTCATACGCTCCCCGACCAGATGGTCGGCACGGACTTCACCTCGCTGACGATCGGCAACCAGCCCACGCGATGTCGGCATGTCATCAACATCAGCATCGTACATGCCACGATCTTCACGCTGCGCGGCGAGTGCCAGGTTGTGCTCCAGAGCCTCCTTGCTCCCCGGAAACCACAGCTTGCACTGATCCCGTGTCAGAACCCGGCGAATATAGTTGTACTTCGTCGGGTCGGCCAGGAACATCTTGGGTCCGGTGATCATTTCCACCTTGCCGGTCTCGCGACTGAGAACGTAGCGACCTTCCCCTTCGGGGATAGCCACGGCAAAGTGGATGATTTCGCCATCTCCATAGGTGATGTACGCATGTTCCGGACGGGGATAGTAAATGGACATTTCTTTGCCGGTGATGAAGATCTCGTCACCCGCCTCGAGGTTCGTCCCCAGGACATCATCTCGGTAATCAGCGATCACCTTGATATGGATGCCCATCAGCTGGTTCAGCTCCAGGGCTCGGAACTTGCGCTCGCCGTCCTGGCTGAAGAAAACTTCGGTAGGACGCGGGAACACAACCGCCGGGCCGCGCACGTACCGCTTGTTACCGTCCTCTCCCTGGAGAATGCAGTACTCCAGGCGCTCGAGTGAAACAGCGTCACGGACGTACTGTTCACTCTGTTCCGGCTGTTCACTCTGTTCCGGAACGACCTCGATCCCGGTCGGCGGGATGAAGAAAGAAACATCTGTTCCTTTGATAACGATTCGCTGTCCGGTGGTCAGCTCTTCGGGAGCCGATCCTTCGGCGACGATAGCAGAGCTGTCATCGGGCGGAACCTCGACGGCGGACTTGCCCGACTTACCTTTTCCAGACTTCTTCCCCGCATCATCAGCCGGTTTTCTGTCAGCGGATTCATCCGGGTCGGCTTCTTCGGCCTGCGTTTGGACCTGCTGCGGCTTGAGCACCGCTTCGCTCCAAAACTTCCGCGCCGCCTCGTCATTATAGACTCGGCAGATCAGGAACTGGTTGGAACGCATCAAATGGCCGGGGATGACCTCGGCGTATTGCCCGGGGTAAAGGGCAAATTCAGCCGGTCCGGGGATGTTGACCCGCTGACCCTGGCTCAGGTCTACTGCCTGACTGGCGCCACCAGTCTTCGGATGTTCTTTCTCTTTCGAGCTGGCTTCCTCGACAGGGTTGTGGAGGACTATGTATTCATCCTCGTTGGCATGAACGAAAGACTGCTTGGCAACTTCCGGATCGGAAACCACCTCGATGAGACGAGTCTTGTGATTATAAATCACAAGCTCCTGATTCTCGCCGACAGCGGCCTTTGTCGGACCTACGGACGTTGTGACTGCGCCCGAATTGCGGTCCATGATAAAGACATAGACTCCCTGGGGAACGACTACGTCTCCGGTGAAACTCTCGCGCTCACGCCCCATCGGCACGCGACGATCACGAGAACTGCGATTACTGCGACCCTGGCTTTCAAGATCGCGGTCTTCTTCGTAACCCATAGTATCTCCCTCCTTGGGTTAGAGTTGAAAGAAACGCTTAAATTCTCAAAGAAACTTGTCACGTTTTTAGACTAACGTAACAGCTGACAATATCATTTGTTTTGCGAAATGTCAATACCAGGATAATATAAAAAACCAAAACAATAAAATACATGTTTTGGTGTCAGGTTCACTTATTATTTACGAGATGTAGCCTTTCATATGAGACAAAACCAGTCACACTTGTCGCTACCACTATCATTAACCAGAACCACCATTGTTTCAATAAATATACAGATATATTTTCCGGGACCTGCTCCGGAGCAGCAGCCTCTAGATCCGCTGCCGTTGGCTCTGGTTCGGTGATGGGACCCACAGCTGCCCCTTCCCCAATCCGCGGTTGTAACCGATTTTCATCGATGCTATCAGTTTCAATAATAACAGAATCTGTCGCCCGCACGATAAGCAAGGGTGATAGAACAAATGTAAATGCCAGTGACCAAACAATGATTTGGGTTATTGTGATTTTGTCCATACCTACATTTTCACTTTCTGACCGGGCTGCACATCGTTCTTCCCCGCACTATTCTTTTTAGGCTGATGCATTGATTGCGGTTTTTGCTTGACGGCTTCATCTAGTGAAATCTCTGGATTCTTTTTCTGGCGCTGTCCGGCTGGGACAGCTGGCGGTTTGGGCGGTTGCCAACCCTTGGGACGACCGGATTTTTCGCTTTCAGATTTCTTTGGTGACGCCGCTGGCTGACTTTTCTGATCGGTTTTGACCTGCTCTATTGCTTCCGGTGTTGGTATCCAGGCGTGGTCTTTGTCTCTCTGCTTACCACCACCTTTGGGTGGAGCACTCTCTTGCGGCCGCTTGCTTTGCTGGGGACGCTGGGGTCGTCGCTGATCACCACCTCTATCCCTTCCACCTCGCCGCGGTTTACGATCTCCCCCGCCTTTCGGTTTGTACTTTGGTGTGTATTGAAATTTCGGCTTAGGCTTTTCTTCGTCTGGAATATCCTTGGCGTCGAACACTCCGCTCCAACGAGCAATTTTGTCTTCGACTTCTTTCCGCGGGTTGGCGTATCGCTCCCGAGAAACCCGGACGACCTTCTGCATATTCCCCGTCGGCTCGAACTGCATATTAATGGTATTGGCACTAAATCCTTCTCCGGCCACGCCGTCAATCATCAGTTTTATATAGTAGTGATACTTAGGCAGATTAACCAGATCCTGTTGCATAAAAACCGGTTCAAATTCCTTTTCCAGTACCTCAGCATCCATTGCCCCCACCCGAAATGAAACTATTGTTCCGACATTACCAAATACTGCATTCGCCACCGCTTCTGGCATTTGTTCAATATACTGATGAGCCATGGTTAGACTAAGACGATACTTTCGAGCTTCTGATAAAACGTCAGCGAAACTCTCGGTGGCGAAAGTCTGAAACTCATCTACATACAAGAAGAAATCGCGCCGCTCTTCCTCCGGAATATCGGCCCGGCTCATGGCGGCCAAGCTGAGTTTGGTTACAATCATCGCTCCCAAGAGAGCACTACTCTCTTCACCAATCTTTCCTTTGGAGAGATTCAGAATAAGAATTTTGCCGTTATCCATAAGCTCACGCATGTCAATCGTACTTTTAGTCTGACCGACAATATTACGGATAACAGCATTAGCCAGAAACTGCCCGACCTTATTCTGAATAGGAGCAATCGCCTCGACTAAAAACCTGTCATTATAACGGGAAAATTCATCAACCCAGAAAGCTTTCACCACCGGATCCTGGATCTGCTTAATAACTTTTTTACGGTAAGACTTATCAACTAGCATACGAGTCACACCCAGCAACGTGCTGTCCTGGTAATCCAGCAGAGCCAAAAGAGCGTTGCGCAGCAAGTACTCCAGGCGCGGCCCCCAGGAATCAGCCCAGATTTTTTTGAAAATACCCACCAGCCCGTCAGCCACCAGGTTGTGGAAACGACGATCAGTCTTTTCCAAAACATTGAAAGCCACCGGATAGTCAATGTCAGTCGGATTGATATAGACAACGTCGTTGATACGTTCCTTGGGAATATGTTCCAAGAGCCAGTCCGCCGAATCCCCGTGCGGGTCAATGAAAGCCAGTCCACGGTTGGCATGGACATCGTTGTAAGCCAGGTTCCGTAGCAAGTGAGATTTACCCATACCGGTCTTCCCGATAACATACATATGCCGGCGACGATCGTCTGTTTTTATACCAAACTGGGTCCGCTGGTTGCGGAAATTGGTTTCACCGAAAACATTTATACTCTCTTCTGGCATAGCTATTTAGTCTTAATCGGGCTACCGGCAATCGGCAAATCTCGCGGAGCAGCGCCCTTTCTGGCCTCAACCCGCTCTATAGTCTTGGCTTTGACCGTCGGCATTGGGAAGTGAAAGACCGTGGCCAGCTCTTCGGTAGTTAAAATGAAAGGTTTGTTGCCGACCCACATACTCCGCGTCTGACAGACTTCTAACATCCGCCGTTTGCGCCAGTATTCCCGGTAATCACGCATGAAATAGTCAACCTTTGTCTTCATTTTGTTGTCCGGCTTGAAACCGTTTAGGTTCTGAGTATTGAAATGTTGCAGATAACCGAAGAAACCAGTAACACCGCGCTGGATAAGATAAGTGTCTTTTTTCGCCACATAAAATACCCGCCCGTGGACCTCAAATCCTAGCTTCGCCATATTTCTATCTAGCGCCAACAAAGCGTTATATAAATCGGGGGACATTAGAGGCATCTTTTGTTCCGGAGTTTCCGCAGTAATAGCCTCGTATCCTAACGCCTGGTCGATAACATTTCCGGCCGCATTCAAGGGAGTAGACAGCGCTGACATAACCGCGTTTGCCTGCGCCGGTGGTAGTTTTCCCAGAAGCTTATCTCGCAGTGCTTCGCCCTCTTTAACCCAATTGTGGTCTTTGGACATGACTGGTCGGCAAACCCATTGCACCCATAGCTGCTCCCCCTCTCCCATTAGGCTCATTAATTCCGTGATAGACGACATAGGATCAATGACTTCTTGGGTAATACGTTCTTCAAAATCGGGGTAGGTGCGGATCGGGTATGCATCCTCCTTAAGAAGCAAAATCTCTGCTCCCCAGGCCTTATAACCCCTTTCCAGAAAATCATCCGGGATCAGCTGCGTATAATCTTCAACTTCGGTGATTTCTGCTTCCGGGTACTGCGCATATATGTTGGCCTCAAAAAGATCACGGAAAGCAAACGGCATTCGGAAAATATAGCGGATATGTCCGGCAATTCCAATCAGTTCAGCACTGAAGAATTCTTGCACACCGCCCTTCCAGTATTTCTCAAACATATTAATACCGTGCGCCATCCCAAAGGCAGCCGCAAAGATCTGCTCCATTGATTTGGGTGTCCGCTCGGCATCCTTGGGAACGGTCACAGTCAGCAGGCGAAAATCAAGCCCCTTTACGAACTGGGTCTGAATATAATCAACCCAATACCACCAGGACGCCATTAACAAAAACAGTGGCACAAAAAGCCACCATGTTTTTCCAAGCAAAAACCAAACATATACAAAGGGACCGGTAGTAAAAGCCTCGACCAAACCTGACTGTAGTGATGTAAGAAATTCTGACATCGTTG
>Ga0180431_10004283_pt1 | contig 17905 bp, 13 predicted proteins | sample SS_ome_11_FD_132459 | JGI IMG/M metagenome (GOLD analysis project Ga0180431, IMG submission 132459) | Hypersaline lake sediment archaeal communities from the Salton Sea, California, USA - SS_1_MS_1 metaG | ecosystem: Environmental > Aquatic > Non-marine Saline and Alkaline > Hypersaline >... | reverse complement strand
GGCTGTGCAGCAGCCATTGCTACTAGTTCTATTATTACAGATCTTGCAAAGGGCAAGACCATTGAAGAAGCTTTGAAGATAACTAAGGATAATATTGTTGAAGAATTAGAAGGTCTTCCTCCTGTCAAAGTACACTGTTCTTTGCTTGCTATTGATGCTTTGCATGCCGCAATCAAGGATTATAAAGACCAGCAAAAATGATTATCGTCCGGTTTGCAGAGATAGGGCTTAAAGGCAAAAATCGTTCTTTTTTTGAAAATGCTCTGATTAAAAACATAAAGGCCTGCTTAGATGCTCATAAAATTAAATATTCTGGCATTGAAAAACCAATGGGCCGAATTTTAATCAAGACAAATGATCCTTGTGTTTGCTTGAACACAGTTTTTGGCATTGCTTCTTTTTCTGAAGCAGTTAACGCAGGCTTTAATATGGAGTCTGCAAAAAAAGAGGTCTTGCCGCTCATAAAAAACCTCTCTCCAGATAAATCTTTCAGAGTTACCTGTCAGAGATTAGATAAGAGATTCCCTCTGACTTCAAGAGATTTTGATGTAGAATTAGGTGCATTTGTTCAGGAGAACACAAAAGCAAAAGTCAAGATGAAGGGGTTTGATGTTAATATTCATGCAGAAATAACTAATAATTTCATATATCTTTTTACTGAAAAAATTCCAGGATTAGGAGGCCTGCCTGTTGGTGTTGAGGGTAGTACTTTGGTTTTATTAGAGGATGACGCTTCTTTGCTTGCAGGTTTGCTTATGATGAAGCGGGGCTGCAGAATCATTCCAGTAGCTTTTAAAACAATGAATACTGATTTACTAATCAGCTATGCCTACGGCACTAAAGTTGAGCTTAATATTATCAAAACAATTTCAGATATTGATTTGTTGGCTAAAAAAAATAAATCCAAAGCAATTGTTGTCGGAGATTTGCTTGAGACCCTGAAAGAATATGATATTAAGACTCAAGTACTTAGACCTCTGGCAGCACACACTACCAAAGATATAGAGGAAGAACTAAATGGTTTCAGACAAAGAGTTTGTTAAGAAGTTTGAGAAAAAAGTAAAAGACACAATAAAGAAATTTGATTTAATTAGTTCTAAAGATAAGATTTTAGTTGCAGTTTCTGGAGGAAAAGACAGCACTGCGGTTTTATATCTTCTCAAAAAGCTCGGTTATAATGTTGAGGCAATCACTATTGATGCAGTTATTGGCAAGTACACTAAGCAAAATCTTGCAAACATTGTAAAGTTCTGCAAAGAACAAGACGTCAAGCTTACTGTAATCTCTTTTAGGGATAAGTTTGGCAGTTCTCTATGTCATATTCAGGCCCTGCTTAAGCAAAAGGGAATTAACCTGCGTTCTTGTGCAGTCTGCGGAGTTTTAAGGAGGTATCTTCTCAATAAGTTTGTCAAGGATACAAAAGCCACAAAATTAGTTACAGGTCATAATGCCTCTGACGAAGCTCAGGTTTATTTGATGAACATATTCAAGAACAAGCAGGAGATGAATGCCAGGCTTGGCCCATTTCCAGGCCTTATTAGATCTAAACTATTTGTTCCTAGAATTAAGCCCCTATATCTGGTTACAGAGGATGAAGTTGAGCAATACTCTAAAATCATGGATTTTCCTGTAAAATACGGGAGATGTCCCTGTGCTTTTGATGCTTACCGAAATTATGTCCGGACTTTTTTGAATGATTATAAAAAAATCAATCCAGATGTTGATATGAATATTGTAAAGCATTTTTTGAAAGAGCTTCCTGCTCTCAAAAAGAAATTTCAGACAAATAAAAAACCAAATGTTTGTGAGAAGTGCGGAGAGCCTGCAAAGGCCCGTGTCTGCAGGACTTGTCAGATTTTAGCTCATCTTCAGGAGCGTTCTTAGTTCTTTTAATTCTTTTCTTCGCAAAGGCCTGACTTTCCCGGTTCTTAAATTTCCTAATTTTATATTGGCTACCTGCAGTCTTTTCAGCTCCTGCACTTTGTACCCGAGTTTTGCAAATATTCTTTTGACTACATGTTTTTGCCCTTCGTGTATTGTTATCTGGAGCCCCTCTGTCTGCAGCAGGTATTTTTTTATCTTTAATGGTTTCCCGTCTAGTGTTATTCGGTTAAGCAATCCTGCGTGTTTGAATTGTCTGTCCAGGACTACGTAATATGTTTTGTAAGTTTTATACCGCGGATGCATTATTCTGTTTGCCAGTTCTCCATCATTTGTCAAAAGAAGTAATCCTTCAGTGTTTTCATCAAGTCTCCCTACTGGAAACACTTTTTCCTCAAATTTCAGCAGGTCCATGATTGTTTTTTTGCCTTTTTGTTTAAGTGATGTTACATATCCTTTTGGTTTATTGAATGCATAGTACACTTTTCTCTGCATCTGCAGTATCTGTCCATCTAATGTGATGAAGTCTTGTATAGCGTCTGCTTTATCTCCTAGTTTTGCTTTTTTGCCGTTTATTTTCACTCGGCCCTGCTCAATCAGTTCTTCGCATTTTCTTCTCGAAGCAACTCCAGATGCAGCCATTATTTTTTGCACTCTTTCTTCCATAATTGTCTTTATGGGCATAAGATTTAAATAATTAACTAAATAAGGTTAGTTTATGATTGATATAGTGTTTCCAAAGGGGAATGAGAAGGAGTTCATCGAGATAGCTGAAAAGCTAGGTTACAAAGATCTCATTTTTGTTTACGAGCATAAATTTCCAGATGTTAAAGATAAATTCAAGACCAAATTAAAGATTCATGATGCTTTATTGGTTCAGCACAAAAAGGTTATCTCTGCTAAAAATAAATCAAAATTGGTTTTTATTAAGGCAGATGAAGACAATAGATTTGCTTTTGAAAAGTCAAAACCCTCAATGGTTTTTGCTCTCGAAGAATCACAGTCAAGAGATTATATGCATCAGCGCGGTTCAGGCCTGAATCATATTCTCTGCAGGTTTGCTAAAGAGAATAAGGTAAAGATTGGTTTTTCTTTTAATTCTATTTTGACTTGCAATACAATGACTCGTGCACAAATCCTTGGCAGGATGCAGCAAAACATCATGCTCTGTAGAAAATACAAATGCAAGTCAGTTATTGCTTCGTTTGCTAAAACACCTTATGAGATGCGCTCTCCAAAAGATTTGATGGCTTTTTTCATAGAATTAGGCATGCATCAAAAAGAAGCAAAAGATTCCTTAAATGCTCTTTAGTTTCATTCTGCTCTCTGCAGCACTTGTTGCAATTGATTTACACTCTTTTTCAGCAGCATCAGATATCCAATAATCTGCATTCTGTGGCAGCAGTCGTTTGCATTCTTCAACATCATCTGCGCCCAGTTTCTCACAAAATTGCGAATCTCCAGACGCAATAGCAAGGCACCATGCATCATTTTTTGGGCATTTAGAAGCATCCTGCAATATCTCTGCATAACAACTGGCAGATTCATCACCGTCAAGATCTGCACAGTACGATTGTGGATTTTTCGTAGCAAAGGCAAGACATTTTTCATTAATAATATTATCTTGATTACAATAAATGTCATCACCTGTTTTTTTGGCCATCAAAACATAATACAGTTCTTTGTTTTGTTCAATGCAGTCTGCATATTGTTCATTGTAAACTTGCTTATACTCTGAAGGCCAGAAAGATATAATTAAAATTGCCACTATGATAAGAATTATGGCAATCACGCCAATTAAGATGATAGCATTTCTTTTTTCCAACTTATATCCTCTTTTTAGAATATCTCTTTTTTAAACTATTTAAACCTTTCTTCTCTCCAAAAGGTTTATATATTATATACTCGATTATGGTCTATATTATTAAAAAGAGGGTTTATATGGGAAGCAAAAGGGTATTATTAGCTGTTTTAGTGTTAATTCTGTTATCTAGCACTGCGTATGCTGTTGATTTCAAATGGGCTCTTGGCAATAGTGCAACCAAAGATGCAAGAAGCACATCATACACTAATGAATGGAATTCTTGTTTTGTTTGGGGTGAACTCGATGCAATTGCGCAGGCACCTTCGCCAGTTATTGTCACTTATGAATTTCTAGAGGGCGCCACCTGTGCTAATCGTTGCGGCACAAAATTTCTTCTGGATTTGTTTTATGATAATAATCTCGCGTTCAGATGGAATCCTAAATTTAATAGAGGAGGATTTCAGGACAGAAGTAGAACTATAAATGTTATTGCAGATCGTGCACATGCAGGAGGTTCTTGTGATTGGCACGGAGGGAGTTCGCCAGGTACCTGCGGGCATAAGTGCGATTTTGATGGAAATGTAAAAGTAGAATGGGTCGACATCGACACATCTAATTTGGGTTCTGTTTTTCCAAAAGACGGAGTTGTCTCTCTAGGAAGAATCAAAGACTTATATCCTGCAGATCTTTTGCCAGACAATGATACGATTTATCTAGGTCTTTATACTGAAAATTATGGTGACGTAATGTATTGGTTTGGTGATTTAGAAGAAGATCCTTCAACTCCTTTAAAGAAGGAGACTGATGATTATTACGAGTATGTTAATGTATGCTCTGACAGGAATCATAATCTTGTCTGCGATTACATTGATGCAGAACCTTGCTATAATGCTGGCGCTGATTGGTATGGCGACCCGGATCATGAAGACGGTATTTGCTGCGGACCTAATCCTGTTGAGATAAAACAGCAGACTGGTTTAGATTCTACTGATTGCAAGTTTTTTGATGATAAAGCATATTGTGGAAAAACTTTAGCTGGTCAGTGGACATGGGCGCCTTTGAATGAGATTGGTTCGGTGTATAGTCTGCTAGATTGCCCTGGCAAAAGCATGGTTTCAGAGGGAAATCAATTTAAGACTTGCGAGCCTAGCGAAAATGCCGAAGCTAAGTTCTTTTCAATTACACATACTTTAGGAACACACGGTTATCTTTGTTCTAATGGAGAAATTTTTGAGTGCGCAGGAGATTTGCCTTCCTATTCTGAGAATAAGGATTTTGTTGCAGAGACTGGAATTTCGACTAATGATTTAATTGGTTCTGGCGGATGCCCCCCTAAGATTGTTGCGTATTGGCCTTTAGAAGGTAATGCTGTTGATGTTGAAGGTAGTTATGATGGCGCGATTGTGGGTGCAACAAGCACTTCTGGCAAGATTGACAGTGCAATGCATTTTGAGTCAGGCAACAAAATTTCTTTGCCTGCAGACCTCCCGATTACTGGAGACCAATTTACTGTCGAGGCGTGGATAAGACCTACGCAGACATCAGGCGTAAGAAATATTATTGAAAAAGAAAACTCATTCAAAATTGCTATTGACAGTAATCTTCTTGTTGGTGCAGTAAACACAGATACTGCGATGATTGATTTTGGTTCTAGGCAGGTTGTCTCAAATACCTGGCATCATGTTGCTTTAGTTTACAACGGAGAAAAAGCATTCTTGTATCTTGATGGCATTGCAGTTACAGATGACGATGCCTCTGGCCCTATTGTTTGGTCTAATAAGCCTATTATTTTGGGAAGTTCTTTTATTGGTGATATCGACGAGGTTGCAATATATGATAAATCGCTGAGAAGTTCATTAATAAAAAGGCATGCTAAAATGCCTTCAAGTTATTGCCAAACAAATGCTGGCAGCTCTACTGAAAATTATTACTGCGCCGCAGATGGCGAATGGACTACGGATTTAGATATTAAGGATGAATCTTCTTGCAACAAAGCAGGGTTTGTCTGGACTGGAAATCTCTGTTGTTCAGAAGATGATGATGTCAACGAATATTATAATGACGCAGATACTCCTGCAGCAGATTTGGCAAAAATTGCAGATGGCGGCCAGACTGTAGCTGCGCATGCTGGTGCTCAGGTTGAGTCAGGTCAAGTTATTTTGAATAATATTAAACAATATATTACCGTTAAAGGTCCTGCTAAATTGCAGGTTGAGATGTATTCTGCAGAGTCTGTTAGCGATATTGGTGATTGTCCCGTCTTAAGCACAGACATTGTTAATGTTGCGCCTTGGGAAAATAAGACTATCCTGATAAGCAGCCTGGGTCGTGCAGGAAGTTCTTGCAGGTATCGTTGGAAAATTATAACTTCCAAACCTTTGCTGGCGATAGGTGGCTGCTGGGATGGAGAATTTGTTCCAATTGGTCATTTTGCAAGCAGCGGAGTTCTTAATTATCATGGAGGATTTTATAGTTGTGGTGTTTCATCTGCTTCAAATATTTTTCAATTGATAGATTATCACACAAACAGTCTGCTTGTCAGCACAACAAGTCCGGATTGTAATAACATCATGCTTAATGCAAAAGGCTCAGGGATTCATGCGGTTTGTAATCCTGGCAATACTTGGCAGTTCACAAATAATTCTGCTGCAACCACTCCTGCAAAAACTAAGTGGAATGTTTCTGAGACTAATGCTTCTCAGTGGGGTTGTTGTACTGCAGATCAATGCTGGACTGGTTTTGATTGTTCCAATATCGGCAAGTTTTACAAGGTCGATAGCACGTCGTATTACTGCGACGAATAAAAAGAGGTGATTATTTGAAAAAAGTGGTGATTGGGTTATTTGTACTTTTGTTGTTTGCTAGTTTTGTGTTTGCAGCACAGTGGTATGGCCCTCTTGCTTTAAAGCATACCTGGAACAAGAAAGGATATGGTTTTTGTCCTGAACAGAGCCAGTGTCTTGTTAGTTCTAGTCCTAATGCTAATCCTGATTTTGATGGCGATCCTAGCAAGTATTTCACTAATCCCCCTGGCCCGCACTGCATCTATGATAGTCAGTTCATTCTGGATGATTATTGTGAAAATGGTAAATGGACCAGTCGAACAAAGCTTGTTGCCTTAACTCTACTTGACTTTGCCAAGTCTAAATCAAATAATTTTGTTCTGTTTTGCGATGATTATGAAACTGCAATAAATCAATATGAGTACATGGTTGGCAGCGGCTCAGACCGAATCTTAGTCGAGGATATGTTAAAGGATTACAGATGTTACCAGTACAACTCTTCTGAGAGAACTGCATGCACCAATAATATTTGCGTGTTAAAATATCCAGGAGGCACTGCAATTGGCACAAGCCTGAATACCCTGATTGATGATTCTGATTACTCTTTCCTCCGCGCCATGAACAGTTCAACTGATGCATGTGATAATGCAATTGACTCTACCTCTTCTAATTTTGTGAGATGTACTGGCTGGTCAAAATCTGGCCGAGCGTTTTATAGTCCTGAAATAAATTCTTTTATTTACCTCTCTACTGATGATACTATCCCCTCTGCAGCATATTACAGTGCATTTAATTCATTTTTCAAAAACAAATTTGATTCAATGGAGGATTATGTAGACAATCACGTTAATGCTCCTGATGCTTCATCTCTTAATTTTAGTTTTTTCAAGGATTCAAGCAGATTCAACAAGATTTACTATTCACAGCAGCTCAATAAAAACATTTTTGCGTTCCTAGAGCAAGATCAGACAGAGTTTGGTTATGATTATGTCGGTATGCAGTTTGAGGGCATTGATTTAGGAACAAATCCTTGTGAGAATATTTTCCAGTCATATGGCAATGGCAGGGGAGTTTATTGCGATAGCCAATCCGGCAGTAAATTTATTGTAATTGCTAAAGGCGCAGGAAATAGCAAAAGTCCGCTTGTCGAGGCATGGGCTGATTTGACAGGTAAGCTTAGACCAAAATGAAAAAAGCACAGATAACCGTTTTTATAATCATTGGCATCATGTTACTTTTAGGTACTGCTTTATTGATTTATGTTGTTTCACTAAAGCCTGCGCAAAAAAGTGAGACAGATGTTGCTTCTCAGTCTTTGCGGAAGTCTGCTGTTCAGCCTGTTAAAGAGTATGTTCTGTCTTGTCTCGATGTTGTCTCTAGCGATGCATTAGAGCTTGTGGGCAAGCAAGGCGGAAGATTGTTTGTTAGTCAAGGCGGTATAACTCCAGACCCAACAGACTCTGAGCTAGGGGTTCGGTTTTTAGAGTATGATTATGTTTTGCTGCCTTACTCAATTGTTCCTCCTGAAGGAACTGCAGGTATTTTCTTTTCATCTATTCCTAAATACCCTTGGATTAGTTTTCCTTATTTAGATGATAAAACTTCAGATATTGGTTTTTTTGGATTAGTGCAGTATCCTGCACTGTATAGAGAAATTGATGGAGAGCTTGTAGCAAACTCTATTCAAGAACAGCTTGAGACATATATCTCAAACAATATTGGAAAGTGTACAATCTGGAGTAATAAGTTTGCAGGATTTAACATAACCACCGGCACACCAAACACCACAATGGTTATTGCCGAGAACAGAACACATCTTAAGCACGAAGAATACATTTCTTTTGTATTGAATTGGCCTATCACAATTAAAGAAATCAGTTCTGATGCAGAGACTACGATTAATGAATTTTCTGTTAATCACCCTATTGCTTTTGGGAGGATTTATTACACTGTCAAGGACATTCTTGAACAAGATGTCTCTAACGTAAGTTACGAACCTGGGACAACTGATTCTTACTTTATCACAATAAACAATGATGTTTTCAATAAGGATGATGTTATTGTTTATCAAGATGGCAAGTATAAGCTTAAGGCCAAGCCATATGAATTCAGGATTGCAAGAAAGAATCGTGCTCCAGGAATTTACTGGATTGACCAAGATGAAATAGACAAATCTGCTTATTGCGTGAATATTGTCAAGTTTGTTTTGCAGGATAAAAAACTTAAAGCCTCTCCAGATTTAGAAGATGATGATATTTTTCCAGTTAATGTTACTGCTGTTGATCCAGATAATGATGTTGTAACATTTAAGCTTAAGCCGCAGAATCCTAAAGTTGATGAATATGCTGTTGCACTTTATGCAGATAATCCTGAAAAAGGCGGATTGTTGTTTGATGTTATTGCGTCTGACGGCGAATTAGATGATTATCAAAAGATTCGTATTATTCCAAAAGGGTGTGAGCAAAAATGAATAAGAAATTATTGCTAATCAGTATTCCTTTGTTTTTGATAGCAATAGCTGCAGTTGTTTTTGCTCAGCAGAATCTCGGATGCTGCTGTGATCCGGTCATCAAGACTGGTTCTATAATGCCTCAGACCTCCTGTATCTCTCCTTTTACTTTTGTTCCATTTCCTGCATCTGGTTTTTCTGGCTGTAATGCTTTGTGTAATGCTACTGGTTTGCCTCCTTCAACAGGCACGATTCCATCTGCTGCAGGGTGTGGAGCGCCAGGGTATACTCCTGCAGTCTCTAATCTTGCAGTTAATCCTGTTAAAGGGGAAAAAGAGGTAGCTCTTTCATTTAATGTTCCTTGTCCTGCAGATAATGTTAAGATATCTCGCTGTAAAGGAAGTGCATGCACTAATTTTACTTTGCTTGCAACTCTTGGCCAGGTTAACAAGTATGTTGATTCTTCAGATGATCTTTTATGGGATACTGATTATACCTACAAAGTTATTGCTAAGTACAAGCTTGCAAATTACTCTAATCCTGCAACAGCCACAGTTAATACTGGTGATTTAGAGTGTTGGCACCAGACCACTACAGATATTTTCTGTGTCTCTGCTTTTTATTATGATCAGTTCAAGGATTATTTTCAGTCAAAAGGATACAAGATTACTAGTGCTGAAGATTTCCAGTCAGATTATAACTCCAAGCGAGATGCAACCTTTAACGCATTTTATGGCAGGTCTTGGTTTTGCAATGCTGCCAACAAACTTTCTTCACCCTCTCCACAGGTTTCCTGCACAGGCAATGATATCTGTGTTTCAGACGGCACAGTTGCAAGATGTGTTGAGCCTTCTGACTGTAGTATTGGTGGTGATTTAGGAGTATTTTCTTCAATCAATGCTTGCGAAGGTTCTTTAGGAACTAAACAGTATTGTTTCTTAGATGTTTCTTCATCTGTGGCAGATAAATGTTATGAATGTGATCCCAAGATGTCTTGTTATGATTATCACTCAAAAGATTCTTGTTTAAGAGATAATTGTGGTGTTGGTCAGTGTGCATGGACTGATACTTTTGCTGATTTAGGTGTTGGTGTTTGTTATGACACTCGGTTTGATTCCTGTAGTTTGTGTCAGGCCCAACCCTCTATTTATGCAAAAAATAAAGAAGGATTCAACAATGTTTTCAGTGCTTGTTCTGTTGACAAGGCAGCCGCACTCTCAACTGTTAATGATCCTTGTTTCTTTAACAAGAACACAAAGAAAGGCGAAAGCTGTAATTATGTTGATTGTACTTCTTACACGCAAAGTCAGTGTGGTAGTCCATCTGGCGGTATTAAATTAAATCCAGACAATTCTCTTCTTTCAAAAAGCAGCGATTCTTGCGGAATTAATGTGTGTCAGTACTCTACTGAAACCGGCTGTGTAAAGAATGCAAATGGTGCTTCAGGTGTTGGTTGGCAGGATTGTTATGGCGCTGTTGATTCTGAAGCATGTGAAAAAGATTACTTCCCTCCAGAAACTTTAGTTGCACTGACTGGCCTTGCTCCTGGCAAGCATGATTTTATTGACTTCATTATTAATGATAAGACCAGCAAGACTGGCACTGTTAAAGAGATGCAGGGAACAGCAGGCTATAAAACATATGTCTGCATTATGAAAGGAAACTCTTCTTGCGGCATAGCTTCTGCATTTCCTATTGTGACCAGCAATCCTCGTTTGATTATTAATGATTTGACTCTGCAGGATGGCCAGAGTACTGTCGGACTATTAAATCCAGGAATTAATAAGATTAAGTTTTATTCTGTTGATCCTAATAAGAACCTGGAGGTTATCAAATCAGTTGAGTTGTTTGCATGTGATCAGTGTTCTGGTCCTAAAGCAGTGAACATAACTGTTGCTCGGGCTAGAAAAGTCGGCGATAATTATTACACTAATAATTTGAATCCTGAATTCAGGATTGCATTTAATGAGCCTGCACAAATTACTGTTGCAAGCTTAGACAAGGCAGGCGCTCTGGTTTCTATGTCTCAGAATCCTGTCTCTGGCGCTAATTATGATTATATTTTTAGATTAAACACCCCTCTTTCAGAGGGCAAATATGTATTCTCTGTAAATGCAAAAGACAGTAATGGCGTCTCTATGGATGCCCCTGTTATTCTTGATTTAATTGTTGACACAACTCCGCCGAGTGTAGTTATCAAGCCAAATGACGGTACAGAGTTTGAAAAGACAGATGTTCCTGTTGCATTAAACTTCAGCGAAAAAGTTGAATTAAGAAAAAGTAGTTTTGATGAAATTATTTTTGTTGATGAGTTTGCTAGGCAGGCTTCGCCTATTAGTTTGTCTAAAGAATTGACTACAGATAACGGCAGATTTTATTCTGGCGTTGTTTCAAATCTTAAACCGGGCTTAAAAATTATTAATATTCGTGCAGCAGACTATGCAGGCAATGTTGTGCGTAAAAAATCATACTTGTCTATCTTCACAGGCGTTCCAAAAATCAGGATGGTCAATCCTAGTTGGGGTAAGACTTCAACATATTCTTTTAATGTTACTGTAGAGACATCTAACAAGGCTAAGTGCAAGTATTTGTATGATGTTGAGTCTCCACCGCCTGCTAATCAGTATGATAGTGGTGCACTTAATGACTTTGATTCTAGCGACGGAGTACTACATACTGTAAGGCAAATTTCAATTCCATATGGCGATGCTTCAGAGCACGTGTTTAGTGCGTATTGCAAGAGTGCTGATTTTGATCCAGTTCTGCAGACTTTTAGAATGTCTATTGATTTAGTCGAGCCAACCATTGTTTCAGCTTATGCAAATCCTGCGACTGTTGTTGAATCTGCAAAAGCAGGAATTAATGTTTATTCAACTAGACTTCAGGTTCAAGCTAATGAAGACGGATTCTGCAAGTACAGCAACACAACACAGGACTTCAAAAAAATGGAAGGCACTTTCCCAGGTTATGATGAATCTCCTAAGAAATCTCACTCTGTTTTGATTAATGTTTCTGATGTTAAAAGTTACACTTACCATGTTGCTTGTAAAGATAAAGCAGGACTTGTTTCTCCTGTAAAGCAAATAACTTTTGATGTTGATTTGACTGTTCCTTTTGCAATCAAGAGCACAACAGACCCTTACTCCAGCACAGAAGTGTTTAGTCTGGGTATTGAAAGCAATAAGCGCTCTTATTGTTATTTTGGCGAGAGTCCTGGCGACATAGTTACATGTATTGGTGCTTGTGATTTCACTAATGGGCACTCTCAGAAGATAAAAAAGCCAATTGGCATCTATACTTTTTATGTGAAGTGTAATACTGGTTCTGGAGGCGAGACCAGCCCAGTATTGAATATTACTATGGCTGTTGATCCTACTCCGCCAGTTATGAAGTTTGTTGACGACAGTTCTACTCTGCAGGGTGAGCCAGACATTTCTTGGTATCCGGATAAATTAAGAGTTAGCTTTTTAGGTGAAGATCCTGAGACGAGAATTACTAAGTATTACTATCTGCTTGAGACAGCATTTACTAAAGAGACTGTTGTTAATTGGACGCCGAGTCTTGAGTTGAATGGCACTCCAATTTTTGTAAAAGCAAATCTTACTGATGGCCAAAGATATGTTTTCAGAGTCAAGCCATCTAATCTTGTTGGCGGAGAAGGCAACTATAGTGCCAGTGATGGTGTTACTGTTGATTTCAGCAAAGCTCCTCCTATTTGTTCAAATGGCGATAGAGATGGTGACGAGTCTGATGTAGATTGCGGAGGTATCTGTACTGGTTGTGCTCTTGGAAAGAATTGTTTGCAGAATAATGATTGTGATTCTTTATACTGTGCAGATGGCAAGTGCGAGACTCCAACATGCACTGATGGCATTAGAAATGGTGCAGAAACTGATGTTGATTGCGGCGGAAGTTCTTGTCCGCAGTGCGATCTTGATAAAGTGTGTGCAGAAAATTCAGATTGTCTCTCAGAGAATTGCGAATATGGTGCGTGCGCATTTAATGCTTGTAAAGACGGCATTTTAGACGGTACTGAGTCAGACATAGACTGCGGCGGTGCTTGTCCTCAAAAGTGTAGTGGCGGAATGAATTGTAATCTGCCAAGTGATTGTGCAGAAGGTTTGGTTTGTGCTGATAACACTTGCGCTATTCCTCTGGATTTAGATAATGATGGTGTTCCTGATAATATTGATTTGTGTCCTAACTCTGCTCCTGGCAGTGTTGTTGATTCAGAAGGATGTTCTGTTGAAGAACGCGAGGCTCTAGAAGCTCCTTCACTTATCTGGTCGATTTTAAAATGGATTTTGATTTTAGCTGTGCTTGCAGGTATTGGTTTTGGAGGCTACTATGCTTACAAGCAGGGATATTTAGATACACTTCTTGAAAGATTCAAGAAAAAAGAAACTCCGGCGATTCCTGAAAAAAGAATTGCGCCTGCAGTCACTAAGCCTGCTCCTAAAAAACCGTCTCCAGAAGATAAGATTAATGCCTTGCGCAGGTTTGCTAAGAAAGAAGAACCTGTCGGCGAAGAAGATGATTTTGTTCCAGTATCAAAACTTAAGAAAAAGAAACCGTCTCGCACAGATTCTGCTTTTGCAAAGCTTAAAGCAGTTAAAGAGCCTGCAAAACACAAAAGCAAGAAAAAACCTGCCTCTAAAAAAGATGTTATTGAAAAATTGAGAAAGATTAAGAGAAAAAAATGAAAAACAAAAAAGCTCAAATGGTTGGACAGATATTCGTTTTTGTTGTTGCTGCAATTATTTTTATTTTAATACTTACTTATGGTTATCGTGCAATATCTAGTTTTCTTGATCGTTCAGAGCAGGTTGCTTTGATTGATTTCAAGTCTGACTTAGAGTCTTCAACAGAAGTCATCAAGAGAGATTATGGCAGTGTAAGAAAACTGAATCTGCGCGTTCCAGATAAGTACCAAGAATTATGCATTGTTGATGTTAACAATTGCGATGGGCTTGAAGCATCTAGGCCTTTGCTGTATTCTGCCTGTCTTGCAGGAAGTGAGAATGTATTTTTAGTTCCTAAGCAGGAAATGCCTATTTTTCTAAAAGACATCACTATCAAAGATTCAAGAGGATTTGTCTGTGTCCCTATTGCAGGAGGTAATACTGTTCTCAGGCTCGAGGGCTTGGGTAAATCAACGCAGATTTCTGAATGGACATGAAAAAGAAAGGTTTAGAGATGCAGGTTCATTGGATTTTCATTTTGATAGCTGGAGCAGTTATCCTTGCGTTCTTTTTTTCAGTTGCAGCCAAGCAAAAATCGCTTTCAGAGGAAAAGCTTTCCATAACCCTTTCTTCTAATATTGAAGCGGTTTTTGCCGGAGCTGTAGAAAGCAAGGGGACAGCACAGCCTTTGATGCTGCCTAAAGGCGGAATAGAATTTTCTTGCTCAGAAGTTTGTGATTGCAACTTTATTATTGGCAGCACTGCATCGCAGTTCAGAGATAAGATTATTTTCGCCCCATCTTTTGTCGAGGATCAGGACGCTGTTGCTTGGTCTGCCGAGTGGAAGATGCCTTTTCGTGTGACTAATCTGTTATACATTACAAATCCTAACATTAAACATTATCTTGTTTATCTGCCTGGAACAAATAGCGAACGGTTATTTGAAAGAGTGAATAAAGATTTGCCTCCTGGTCTGAATCTTGAGGTTTTGGATAATCCTGCAGGTTTATCTGATATTCCTTATGAAGGTTTTCAAGAAACTAAGTTTGTTTTCTTGGATATTCCAGATTCCCAGTTCAATCTAGAGACACTGGATAATGATTTCCGTAAAGAAACTGTTTCTGCAGTTAATATCCATCAGAACACTATTACTTTTTATGAGAAAGAACCGCGCGAACTGGTCTTTGTCTCAGATTCCTCCCCTTTTGTCGGCGAGCAGTTTATCTTCGCAGCCATGTTTGCTGCGGATAAGCAAATGTATGATTGCGGTCTGCAGTCTGCATTTAGAAAATTGTTTCATGTAGCTAGTGTGATTAAAGGCAGAGCAGAATTGATTCAGCAAAATATTACAGAGAGTAAACCAGAGTGTGTTTATCTGTTAGGCGATTTTGATGTCTTGATTAGTGCATCTAATAAGTTGTCTGCAGGTTTTGACTTTTCACAAGGCGCATCAAGCATAACAAGCGCTGCAAATAATATTGAGAAAGAGAACAAGAATCTTATTTTACTGTCTTGTCCAGAGTTATACTAAAATGAAATATCCCAAATCAAAAATTTTCAAGTGCTTTTTGCCGACAAAAGCGCAGATTAAGATGTTTGAGACTATGGGTGTTTTGGTTATTTTTTTCTTCTTGCTTGTCGGAGGGGCTGCTTTTTATTTTCAGATTCAAAAAAGTTCACTTCAACGAGATATTGCAGCGCAGGAGCAGCTTAGATCATTCCAAATAGTTCAAAAGGCGCTATTTTTGCCAGAATTAGATTGTTCTTTTGTAAGTATTCAAAAAGATAATTGTTTTGACAAGTTAAAGATTATAGATTTAGGCAGGCATCTTACTGACCCAGATAAGGATGATTTTATGGAGTATTATTTTAATGTATTTGGGTTTTCTGATGTAAAGATAACGCAAGTATATCCTGTTAATGAATCTTTTTCATACACAGTCTACAAAAATATTCCTGCAGAGTATCGCTCTATTATAAAAACGCAGAGCCCTGTTTTATTATTTGATGCTATAGACAACAGTTATGATTTTGGTATTGTTGAGGTGGATGTTTATGCAGAATAAGCGGGGCCAGATGGAGATTATGGGTTTGGTCATTATTGTTATTCTTGTTGCTATCGGTATGTTGTTTGCTATTCAGTTTTTGATAAAGTCACCAGCAGGCAGAGAGACTTCTGCTGTAAAGGAAAGCACGATGGCTGCAAATTTATTGAATACAATGCTCTCTACAACCACAGAGTGTTATGATAGAAACATTCGTGAATTATTGCAGGACTGCGCATTGACTGGAGGATCTACTAACTGCCTGGGGCAAAGTTCTTGCGATTATGCACGCGATCAAATTCAGCTCATGCTGGATAATACTTTAGGGGTGTGGAATAAAGATTATTATTTCAGCATTCAGGGTGCGGATTCTGTTGCAAAGATTGATTTTGGAGAGCAGTGCACTACCTGTGAAAGAGAAGGCAAAGTTCACCCAGTTCCTGTTCGTCCAGGGTTTGAAATTACTCTCAGATTAGAGATTTATAGTTAAGTTTTTTATAGTTCTGGAATGTATATTCTTCTATGGGGGGTTTAATTAACAAAGTTTATACTTGGCTAGTTAAAAAGCCAATACGAACTGGTTCTTTGGCTGCACTTTTGTCTAGTCCTTACTCGGCATACACTCTTATAACTGGAGATTATTCTGCACAGATAGATAGTCTTGAATCCATTTCATTTGTTGCATCAATTATGACTCCTATGTTGGTGCTTCCTAGTGTAGGCATTGCTGCAGAATTGCTCCAGACATTTGCTTATGAAGATAAATATCACCCAAGAACGCGTTTAAGTGATTTTAAAAAACGCAAGTTATTGAAAAAAGCAGTATCTTTTGGTGATTTTGAGAGTTTAGTAGAAAAGGAATTTAATTTGCAAAAACAAGGAACACTAAAGACCTTGATTAAGGATAAACAGAACACTTTTTCAGATACAGAGCAAAATGCGGATAAAATCGCAGCATTGGCAGAAAAAGAGCAAGATCCTCGTCTGCATGCAGATGCAATCATCCGCTACTTTAAACACTGCAAGTATGACGATGCATTTATTCAGATGGACAAATTGTTTAAGCTTGGCAAAGCTTTGCCCGATTTGTATAAAGCAGATCTTGCAATAAGTATTTTTGCAAATAAGCTGGGTTTATTTTTGAATCCGCGCAATCCTGCAGGTTTGCTTTACGCTGCAATGCTTTCTGCATTAAGGCAGGATTTTGCAGGCGCTTTTTATTATTCTACTTTTGCTAAAAAAACAGCAGAGTTTTTCAAGAGTCCGATTAAGAACGAGATTTATTGTCTTGATGCGCTTATTCATCACACACTCCGTGCTAAAAATGCAAAAGCAGTTTGGTCTAATTTTATTCGGGAAATACGCAAAGAACCTGCGCTTGAGCGTATTGCCGAGACTAAAAATCCTGTACGTGTTCTAAAGAGCAGTCCTTTTTTATCTAAAACTGTGGTGTTTAAAGACAATCCAAATCCTGTGAATCTTGAAGCAGAGATTGAGATGACTCATTTGATAGGAAATAATCTTTCTGATGATTGCACTGTTGCAGAACCTCTGTACTTATCAGAAAGCTCTATTGATGGCGCATATACTTGTGTAATGCGGCATGTCGCTGGAGAAACACTTCTTAGCCAGTTTAAGAAAAAAGATTATTCTGCACTCAAAGGTATTGTTGATTGTTTAGCACGTATACATGCCTTTGTTCCTGCAAATAAAGTTAGAAAAGGAAAATTAGACATTGCAGACAAAGTGCAAAATAAATTAATTGATGCTGACTTGAATTTACCAGAGGATATTAGCGATAGATTAATTCGCAATTATCTCCCTGTTCTTGATTCATTTAAAGATGCAACTTATGTTTATAATAAGGATGCACATCCTGAGAATTGGCTTGTTAATGGAAAACAAATTGTTGTTTTGGATTGCGAAAATGGTTTTTTAGTTCCACAGCAGTTTGATTTAGCTAATCTGCTGGATTATTCACATTATTTGACAGATACTCAAAAAGATAAAGCAATTACTGCTTATGTAATTGCTTATGAAAAATATACTTGCCGCGAGGTAAACATGGACAAATTTAGGTTGACTTATTTTAATTCAGTTATTCAGCGGGCAATCTCTTTGTGTACTGCCTGGTCTTCTGAAGATCGCCCAGCTATGCACTCTGAAAGACAGCAGGTTGTATTTAATGCAATTCATGCTATTGATAGAATACGCAGGGAGCATGAGTCATACCATAATAAGTATAAATCTTATTATCTTAG
>Ga0180431_10004282_pt1 | contig 17919 bp, 16 predicted proteins | sample SS_ome_11_FD_132459 | JGI IMG/M metagenome (GOLD analysis project Ga0180431, IMG submission 132459) | Hypersaline lake sediment archaeal communities from the Salton Sea, California, USA - SS_1_MS_1 metaG | ecosystem: Environmental > Aquatic > Non-marine Saline and Alkaline > Hypersaline >... | reverse complement strand
CGAACCGTCGGGCCATGCCGCCGGAAGGGCGGGCAGCAGATGAATCTGGCCGGTATGGCTCTGCAGAAGCGCCTCGGCGATCCCGGCTGTGCCTCCGAAGTTGCCGTCGATCTGGAAGGGCGGATGATTGTCGAAGAGGTTGGTCAGCGTTGATTTGCTAAGCAGGGCCAGGATGTTTTCGTGGACCTTTTCGGCGTTGTGGAGGCGTGCCCAGAAGTTGATGATCCACGCCCGGGACCAGCCGGTATGACCGCCGCCGTTAGCGAGGCGATACTCGAGCGATTTGCGAGCCGCCGCGGCGAGATTGGGCGTGTCATTGACGGTGATCTGCTTGCCGGGGTGCAAAGCGAACAGATGCGAAACGTGCCGATGCCCCGGGCTGGGCTCGGCGAACTCCCGGTTCCATTCGAGCAGCCTGCCGTCCGAGCCGATCTTTGGCCCGGCCAGCTTTTCGCGAGCGGCCTTAATCCGCCGTGTGAAATCATCGTTAATCGAAAGTATCTCAGCGGCTTCTATGCAATTGCTGAACAGATCGTAGATGATCTGCTGGTCCATCGCCGGGCCCATTGTCAGATTCGAGTTCTTGCCGTCGGGCGTGCGGAAGCGATTCTCCGGCGATATCGACGGGCCGGAAACCAGCTCGCCCGTTTCCGGATGCTCGACGAGATAGTCCAGAAAGAATTCCGCAGCCTCTTTCATCGCCGGGTAAGCCCTGCTTTCGAGAAAATCCTTGTCGTGAGTGAATGCGTAGTGTTCCCAGAGATGCCGGCAGCACCATGCGGCGCCGGTGGGCCACATGCCGTAACCAACGTTCCCGATCGGACTGGTCCAGAACCATGCGTCGGTCGTGTGGTGTGCGACGAAGCCGCGGCAGCCGTAGACTTCTTTGGCGGTCTTTCTTCCGCGCGGGCGCAGGTTGTCCACGAGATCGAAGAACGGCTCGTGACATTCCGAAAGGTTGCACACTTCCGCGGGCCAGTAGTTCATCTGGATGTTTATGTTGATGTGGTAATCGCAATTCCACGGCGCCTTGATGTGAGGGTTCCACAGACCCTGAAGGTTGGCGGGCATGCACCCGGGTCGCGAACTGGAGATCAGCAGGTAGCGGCCGAACTGAAAGTGAAGAGCGCACAGATCGGGATCGTCAGCACCTTCCTTCATAGCCGCCAGACGCTCGTCCGTAGGCTTGTCCGCCACTTCGGTCGTGCCGAGATCGAGGGTCACCCTTCGGAACAGACGCCTGTGCTCTTCGATATGGGAACGTTGTAGTCTGCGATATTTCTTTTTCGAGGCTCCGGCCAGGTACTCGTCGCACAGCCGCCTCGGATCGTCGCCGCGATAATCGGTGCCTGCGACGATCAGCAACGTCGCGGCGTTGGCGTTTTCCACGCGCAGGCCTTCATCTGTCGCGATCAGTCTGCCGCCTTCGGGAATGATCTTCAACTGGGTCTCGAAATTGACCCCCTTGTGCCGGCCCTCCTGCGTGGCCTGGCCGATCATTACGATTCGGTCTGGAGCGATTGTCTCGACTTCAAAATCCGCCGGCCGCGACAAACTCGCATCGAACGTGATTTGTCGACGCTTGTCACACGAGAGTCTCACGACGATACACTGATCGACGGGGCTGGCGAAGACCTCGCGAGTGAAGGTTGCCTCGCCGGACCGATAGCTAACTGTGGCGATTGCCGTGTCGAGATCGAGCTGCCGGCGATAGTCTGTTACGTCCGGGCCGTTCGGGAAGCGGAGCTTGAGATCGCCGAGTGTCTGATAGCCGCGGACGAGCCGCTCGCCCATGAACTCCCGCTGCATTATCTTCTGGCCCTCGACGTACTTACCTTCGAAGAGCAGCCGGCGGGCCTCGGCCAAATGCTCGTACGCGCCGGTGCGGTCGCGCTCGATTGGCTTGCCGGCCCAGACGGTATCTTCGTTGAGCTGCAACTGCTCGGTCTCTACCGTGCCGAAGACCATCGCTCCGAGTCGCCCGTTACCAACCGGAAGCGCTTCTGTCCACGTCGCGGCCGGCTCGTCGTACCACAACTTCAGGCTTTCCCATCCTCGTCGGCTTTGACTTGGCGACTGAGTGCCGAGTGTTGAGCATCCGGCAACAAATAACATCGCTACAACTGCTGCTTTCAAATATCTCATGCTGTTTCTCTCGGTTTGCTCCGATTGGTCTTGTCAATCAGCCAGGATCACATATTCTCGATTCGGCTTTGTCTCGAACTCAACGACATCGTCCTCGATTCTCGTGGCTTCCACCGGCTTGCCCCCGGAAGTCACCCCGATAGGCGAGGCCGAGCGGATTCTGCACTCGTTGCCAAGCCTCGAACGGATGACGCCGCCGGCGAGTTTGCCGTCGGCCCATTTAATATCCACCTCGAAACCGCCGCGGGCGCGCAGACCCTTGATATAGCCGGTCGCCCAGGCCGAGGGCAGGGCCGGAAGCAAATGCAGCTCGTCGAGGTGGCTTTGCAGGAGCATCTCGGCGATGCCCGCCGTTCCGCCGAAATTGCCGTCGATCTGGAATGGTGGATGCGCGTCGAACATATTGGGATACATCCGCCCCGGCGTCAGCAGGCTGCTGAGCATCTTATAGGAGTGGTCGCCGTCCTCGAAACGCGCCCAGAAGTTGACCTTCCACGCCATCGACCAGCCCGTGCCGCCGTCGCCTCGCATTTCGAGCGACTTTTTCGCCGCGGCGAAAAGCTCAGGGGTGCGGCGGCGCGATATCTCCTTGCCCGGGTGCAGGCCGAACAGGTGAGAGACGTGCCGGTGTTGGTTCTTCGGGTTGTCCTTGTCTTCGAGCCACTCCTGGAGCTGGCCGTACTGGCCGATCTGATTCGGCGCGATTCGGCCCCGCAGCTCGGTGAGCTTGGCGCGGAAATCTTCATCGACATCGAGTATCTCGGAAGCCTTGATGCAGTTGGTGAACAAATCGCGAACGATCTGATGGTCCATCGTCGGGCCCGCGACCAGGCCGCCGTTCTCAGGCGAGTTGGACGGCGTGCTTATCAGCCAGCCGGTCTTCGGATCCTCGATGAGGAAATCGACGAAGAACGTCGCGGCGCCTTTCATCAGAGGATAAGCGCGATCCTTTAGAAACTCCTTGTCCCCGGTAAAGGCGTAATGCTCCCAAAGGTCCTGACAGAGCCATGCGCCTCCGGTGACCCAGATGCCGTGGTTGGAAGCGTTTATCGGGGCCGTGCCGCGCCAGAGATCGGTATTGTGATGAAGGACCCAGCCCCGGCAGTCGTAGTGTGCCTTTGCAGTCTTGGCTCCGGATATCGCGACGTCATCAAGCATATCGAAAAGCGGCTCGTGACATTCGGACAGGCCGGTCACCTCGACGGGCCAGTAATTCATCTCGGTGTTGATGTTGACCGTCCACTTGCTCTCCCAGGGCGGGCTGGTTTTGTCGTTCCAGATTCCCTGGAGATTCGCCGGCTGCGAGCCGGGGCGCGAGCTTGCGATCATCAGATAGCGGCCGTACTGGAAGTAAAGCTCCATAAGCTCGGGATCGGTTTGCTCGGAAAATTTCTTTATCCGCTCGTCGGTGGGCTGATCGGTTGCATCCCCCGTGCCGACCTCGAATGCAGCCCGGCGGAAAAGCTTGCGGTGGTCGCCCACGTGCCTCTTGCATAACTTGTCGTAGCTCTTGCCGCCGACCGCTCTGATAGTCCGGCGACAGGCATCTGCGGGATCGCCGGAAACGTCCCGGAAGTTCTTGTAGCTCGTCGCGGCGGCAAGAACAAGAGTCACCGAGTCGGCGCCCTTTACGTCCAGACCGTCGTCGGTAAGTTCCGCCACGCCGCCGCGGGTCTTCCAGCCCAGCCGGGCTTCGAACTTCAAAACGCTCGGCTTTGTGGTTTTTGATCGCTTGTCAAAATACTCGCGCAGACCTCCTCTTAGAGCCAGAGTGTTGTCGGCGACCAATGTCTCGGCGCCCGGGTGCGGACTATTCAATTTTGCCGTAAATGTCAATTGTCCCGGCTTGTCGCAACTCAATCGGACGACAATCACCTGATCGGGAAAGCTCGAGAAAACTTCGCGGGTGAAAGTCGCATCGCCGACGCGGTAGCTGACGGTCGCAATGGCTGAATCGATATCCAACTGGCGGCGATAATCGCTGTTTTCGGCATGGCCGGGGAAATCCATAAGCAAATCGCCAAACGGCTGATATTTCTGCTGCCGCAGCGGCACGCTCATCATATGCTCAGCGGCAAGGTTCTGGGCCTCGCGTTGCTTGCCCTCGAAGAGCAGCTTGCGGACGGTCGGCAGGTATTGTGCCGCTCCTTCGTGGTGATATTCATGAGGCTCACCGGTCCAGAGCGTATCATCGTTAAACTGAAGCCGTTCCTGTGCCGGGCCGCCGAAGATCATCGCCCCCAAACGCCCGTTGCCGACCGGCAGCGCTTCGGTCCACTCTTTTGCCGGCTGCAAGTACCAAAGTCTCATGCTGCCCCAGCTCTCTCCATCCAGGCGGCTGCCGGCAGGGCGCACCATGCTGCATCCCGCCGGGATAATGGCAAAAGAGCACAAGATCATGAGGCACAGGGCCAGAGGCAATACGATGGACGAGCGGCGATTGACGAGGGATGACGGTTGTATCGTCTGGCATGCCTTGTTTCTCAGGTCATGGCTAATCAGTTCGGAGTTCATGTTAAGCTCTCCTTTTCTTTAGTTTCTACTCAGGGCTGTTCGCAGACGGCCGTCTTCGTAATTCACGCTTTCGACCACTCGCTTGAACGTCTTTTCTGCCTGGTCGGCATCTCCGGTGATTTCAACAACCTCGATATCAAGCTGCCAGTCTTCTGAAAGAACCGCCGTACCGAGGAATGCCGTAAAGGGCGACTCCTGCCCCGTGATTTGCACCCAATCAAAGACAAGCGTATCCGTTACAATCTGATCAATCGTTACAATCACACCTTCATACTTGCGAGCTTTTTGCTCCAGCGAACTCGCTCCGGCTGCCGGCTGGTATCGGCAGATTACTCTGGCGGTAGCTTTACCCGGCCCTCCTGAGAAGCTGCTTTCCAAAACGGCGGTATTTATTCCTACAGTCGTCCATCTTTCCTGTCTCTGCCAGCCGTTTCCTGTTGGCACGGCTACCGAGATGCCGGTGCCAGGCAACGGGACTGGATCCGAAAGTACCAGATTAGACTTGAGGCCCACAACGATTCGAGCCGTCAGAAGAGACAAGGCAAAAAGGCCCAGAAGGGCAATTTTATCAACCCCAAGTTTCCTTATGTCGTAGGTTTTGTTCATAAACGCATCAAAAACAAACATATACAAAGAACCAATCCCGCGCACCGGGATAGCTTCCCGAACCCTGTATTTTGCACTGTAGCTCAAAATTTTGCAAATGCATTTTGTTTGCGCCCTAATCATTCATATATTTTTAGTGAGTTCCCTGAGAACGAGGTGGATTCCGGGACGGTCCCGGTGCTGTGACAGAAACCTTGGAATGTATGGAACAGGGGGAGGTTGACGATGAACGAAGTAATGACGCCGGGAGGAGTCGATTCACGAAAGGCCTTGCAGGCTGCAATCGATGAGAAAATACCGGCCATCATGTCCTATTTGTCGAAGAACAAATGGCACGTGGCGAAAGTCCTGCTGACCGATTTGGCCGAGGACCAACTGAAAGTCGAGAGCACCAGCTCGGGGGATAGAAAGCGTCCTATAAATATAAGAATGGATCAGCCCGTCGGCATATCGTTCAAGTACGGCTACGGCAAGTTCGTATTCGACACGGTTGTACAGGGGCTTGAGCCATCTTCCAATCCGGACGCACATCGCGAGCATGGGGGAACGGTGGTTCTTTCGGTGCCGGACAAAATCGAGATCATCCAGCGTAGAAGCTATTTCCGAGTCAACGTTCCCGAATCGCTCAAGGTCCAGGTCCTGTTGTGGCACCGAACGGGGAGCCTCAAAGAGCAGCACAGCCTGCACGATTCGGCCGACGAAATGAAAAACTGCTGCCACGGCAGGCTCATCGACGTCTCCGCGGGTGGCGCGCAGGTGGTCGTGCCGCAACCGGAGGGTTCGGCCGGAATAGATTTCAAGAAGGGCCAGTTTGTCGGCGTGCGGTTCACTCCTATGCCTTACGAGACGCCGGTATTGCTCAGCGCTCAGATAAGAAACATCCTGCCCACGGCCGACGGCAGGAGCGCTGCTCTGGGATTGCAGATTGTGGGCCTGGAAGCAAGCGCCGAAGGCAGAGAAGTCCTTGCCAGACTAACCGGCATAGTCGAAAAGTATTATCAGATGAACCAATCCGATTCCAGGAAGCAACCTGTTGAGCCGGTCGCAAGCCCGGCTTAAACTAAGATCTATTCGGATTCTTCCGGTTTTTCTGCGGTGCTTAACGGCGAATTAGCAGTCGGGGATGAGACCAATATCTCGTCGCTCCGGCTCGGCCAGGGGCTGAATCTCGACAGGAACTTCGAAACGGGCATTCTGAAATATAGCCATTTCACAAAGCTGCTCGCGGCAAAGCCGCAGAAAATCAGCACGAGAGCTATCTGTCTGCTCAGGAAAACGAAAAAAGCCAGCAGCAGGAGCACCCGTATGAAGTGTCCGAACGGTTTCTTGCCTTTGAAATACTGATTCAGCACGTGCGGATATCGAAGCCTGCTAACCATCAGGATTGCGATACCAAGAGCCAGGAACGGCAGAACGTAAATGGCTGCGTTGACGATAGGGAGCGTCTCTTCGTAATAGCTCAGCGTCTCCTGGTGGAGTATCACCAGGCTGACGATCACTCCGGCGGCCGCCGGCGTCGGCAGGCCCATGAAACTCATGTGGGCGGATTCATCCTCGGCATTTTCCACGTTGAATCTCGCCAATCGGATAACCGCACAGATCAGGTAAGCTGCGGCGGCCAGCCAGATGAAACGATGAAGAGCGCTTTCCCCGGCGGAACTCAGCAGTTCCAGCTTGAATTCGACGATCTTCAACATCAGGAACATCGGTGCCGCTCCGAAGCTGATTACGTCGCAAAGGCTGTCGAGCTGGCCGCCAAAGCTGGATGTGCTCTTGACCTTCCGAGCCAGTCGGCCGTCCAGCATATCGGCGATCATCGCCAGCAGGATCACGTAGCCGGACATCGCGAAATAGGACTTCTGCTCGCCTTGAGCAACTCCCGCAACCGCCTGCTCGGCGCCCTTGCTTGCAAGGATAATCGCTGCGAAGCCGCATACGCCGTTGAGAATTGTAACCAGCGAGGGCAGGACGGTGATGTACTTTAACCTTTGCCGCCGCACCCGCCTCAGCAGGCCCTTTTTAGCAGTATCAGCCTTTGGTTTCCGCGTTCTCGGCATCTCTTTCCACGTATTCAATCAGCGGCGTTAGTCCCGCTACGACCTTATCGCCAATTTTAACCAGACACTTGATTTCGTATTGCGTATTGCGCGATGCGTATTGCGTATTCGCCGATGCGCCGGACAGAATCGGCACGTACAGTTCGGTTCTCGATCCGAATTTTATCATTCCGAATCTTTCGCCGCCAGTCAATTCCCGACCCTCGGCGGCAGTGCATACGATTCGCCGGGCGATCGCCCCGCTGATTTGCCGGACATAAAGCCTGTCCTCAGGGCTGTCGGTCCGGAGAAGTCCCAGGTTGTTGGACTCATTGACACGCCCGGATTCCGGGTTCATCGCATTTATGTACTTGCCCTGCTTATAGACGATGCTCTGCACCTTCGCGTTACAGGGCGAGCGATTGATGTGTACGTTAAAAATGCTTAAGAATATGCCGATCCGTAGCGCAGGGCCCTTGATGAAGTCTTCCTCCTGCACTTGTTCCATATCCGTTATCCGTCCGTCGGCGGGCGCCAGCAGCAGATTGACATCCGAAGGGCAGCGGCGCTCGGGATCACGGAAGAACATCAGCACCCATACCAGTATCGCGGCAAGGACCAGCTCTATCAGGATCACTGCCCAGACCGGCAGAAACGCTATTGTTCCCAAAGCGACAACAATCATCGCAACAATTAGCACCGCCGGGAAAACCACCACCTGCGGCAACCCATATTTTGTCAGCGGAATCCTCATATCCAGTGTACTATGGACTATTGACTATGAACAATCAACAAAAAAAAGGCCGACTCTGTGGGCGTCGGCCTCTTGAAGGAGGGTGATAATGCACGATTTCAAATCTTAATCTTCGTCTGCCACTTAAAACGGGCTGACTTTTCCGAACGGCCTATTACTTCGTGTTCCTACTATATATAGACGCTAACTGACCCAAAAAGTTACAGCAATTTCCTGAATTTTACAGAAGATTTACCAAAAAACGACATTTCAGGTCAGAAAGGGCGGGCCGGCCGGCATGAAATTCAGGTTTTCGATCCGCGATTGCCGATCTTAGATTTAGAACCATAAACCGTAATTCGTCAACTGAAAATGACTTATCTCTGCTCTGGGCCATGCAAGGTGAGAAACGTTATCCGCGCCATTTTGTTTGTTGTGTTCTTCAGTATCGGCGCCGGATCGCTAAGCATCTCGATACTCTGTGAAGATCTGGTCCGGTACTATCGCAACGCCGAGCTGGTAGCCGGGACGGAGGAATCTCAGGAAAAGCTCAAATCCCTTATTTCAGACTACGACGCCGTTATAGCGATGCTAAGGGCGGATCCGAACGATCCCAACTCGGTCAGGCACCTCGCCAGGGTAACTCTCGGCCCGGAGCACCGCGATCCGAACACCGTCTATCCGAGAGCGACAGCCAATCAGTTAGCCGCCGCCCGGAGGGTCCTGGCGGCGTATTCCGACGAATCGGTCTCGGTAGAAGCCCCTCCGTCTATGCCCGAATGGCTCAAACGCTGCCGCGAGCCCCGGCGAAAGCTGGTACTTTTCATCTGCGGCGTAATTTTGATCCTTACGTCATTAGTTTGCTTCGGACGAAGAAAGGATATAGAATAACTCTCGATGCTCGATCCACAATTTGGGGCAGACTAAGGATTCATAAGGGAAACTCAGTATGGAAAAGCAGGTTGTTTTGGCACAGCTTAGGAGCCGCATCGGCGAAATAAGGCAGCGATTTTCCGTCAGGGCTCTTGCTATTTTCGGCTCGACAGCCCGCGATGACGCCGCTGACGGCAGTGATGCAGACGTGCTGATCGTGTTTGATAGGAAGGCCACTTTTGACTTGTTCATGGACTTGAAGTTTTATCTGGAGGACTTGTTGGGAACACAAGTCGACTTGGTTACCGACAAGGCGCTTCGTCCGCAGCTTCGCCGGGCCATCGAGCAGGAGATGATCCATGTCGCATGACTAAGCCCAGATGATGCCAAGGATGTCACCCCGAGCGAAGCCGAGGGGCCTATTTAAATAGCCCGCGAAGCGGCTCCTTATAGATAGCTTTTAGAGAAATAAGATATCCACGAATAATAATATACTCGGAAAAGCATGACTGAAAATAAAAAACAAGACAAAGATCAGATAGAGCAAGGAAACTTCGACTTCATAAGGCAGATTGTAGCCGAAGATCTAAAGACGAACAAATGGGACGGGCGGGTTGTGACCCGGTTTCCGCCGGAGCCTAACGGGTATCTGCATATCGGGCACGCCAAGAGTATATGCCTGAACTTCGGGATCGCGGCCGAGAACGCCGGCGGCGTCTGTCATCTGCGATTCGATGATACCAATCCGACCAAGGAGGAAGACGAGTACGTCCGGTCGATCGAGCAGGACGTGCGCTGGCTCGGCTGGGACTGGGGCAAGCATCTGTATTACGGCTCGGATTACTTCGAGCAGATGTACGAATACGCCGTGCAGCTTATTAAAAAGGGCAAGGCTTACGTCTGCGATCTTACGGGCGAGCAGACACGCGAATATCGCGGCACACTCACTGAGCCGGGAAAGGACAGCCCCTATCGCAATAGATCGGTAGAGGAGAATCTCGACCTGTTCGAGAGAATGAAGGCGGGCGAATTCCCCGACGGCTCGCGAACCCTGCGCGCCAAGATCGACATGTCGCATCCCAATCTCAACATGCGCGATCCGGTTATGTATCGCATTCTCCACGCCGCACATCACCGCACGGGCGATAAGTGGTGCATTTACCCGATGTACGACTGGGCGCACGGGCTCGAAGACTCCATCGAAAAGATCACTCACTCGATCTGCACGCTCGAATTCGAGAACCACAGGCCCCTTTACGACTGGTTTCTCGACGAACTGGACGCTTATCACCCGCAGCAGATCGAGTTCGCCAGGCTGAATCTGACCTATACCGTGATGAGCAAGCGAAAGCTCCTGCAATTAGTGCAGGAAGGACTCGTCAGCGGCTGGGACGATCCGCGGATGCCGACGATCTGCGGCCTGCGCCGGCGAGGCTATTCGCCCGAAGCCGTCCGGGAGTTCTGCAGGCGCATCGGCGTCAACAAATTCAACAGCACCGTCGATATCGCACTATTAGAACATTGCCTGCGAGAGAACCTAAACAAAACCTCTCCGCGAGTCATGGCGGTCCTTCGGCCGCTCAAAGTGGTCATCGAGAATTATCCCGAAGGCCAGGTAGAAGAACTGGACGCGATCAATAATCCCGAAGACGCGAGCGCCGGTACGAGGAAAGTCCCGTTCTCGCGCGAGTTCTACATCGAGCGTGACGATTTCATGGAAGAGCCGCCCAGGAAATTCTACCGCCTGGCGCCCGGCCGAGAGGTCAGGCTGCGATATGCATACTTCATCACCTGTACGGGCGTGGTCAAGGACGAGAACGGCCAGGTCGTCGAGCTTCGCTGCACTTACGACCCGGCCACTCGCGGCGGCGACGCCCCCGACGGGCGCAAGGTCAAATCAACGTTACACTGGGTTTCAGCCGCACGGGCCCTGGAGGCCGAGGTCAGGCTGTACGATCATCTGTTCACAAAGGAAAATCCCGACCAAACCGCCAAAGGTGAAAACTTCAAATCAAACCTGAATCCGAATTCACTCGACGTTCTGAGTTCCTGCCGGATAGAGCCGTCCTTAGCGGGGGCTAAGCCAGGGAATCGATACCAGTTTGAACGAATCGGTTACTTCTGTGTCGACAAGGACAGCAGTGAAGAAAAGCTCATCTTCAACCGCACGGTTACCCTGAAAGACACCTGGGCCAAAATCCGGAAGAAGCAGGTAATGTGAGATGTGCTAAAGGAGCAGGATAAACTGGAGTACGAAAGAGCAGCATTTTGGATCCTGGCGGCGCTGATGGTTGTCGCCGTCATTTTGGCCATTTATTTGCTTCCGGCAGACTTAAAGCAGCCAGTTGCGGGAGCGGACGCCTTCGGAGGGAAAGACGCCCTGACCGTCCGCGTTTTCTTCGGTAACAGCCGTCTTGATCCGGAAGGCCTTGGCGACAGGGTCTTCGCCGTGGAACGTCGCATTCCGAAGACGCCGGCGGTCGCCAGATGTGCGCTCGAAGAACTGCTCGAGGGGCCTACGGATCAGGAGACTGCGCGGGATTACTTTACGAGCATTAATCCCGGGGTAAAAATCGAGCGTCTGGTGATTGAAAACGGAATTGCGAAGGTAGATTTCAACGAGCAACTCCAGGCCGGGGTTGCAGGCTCCTGCCGCGTATTTGCCATTCGCGCCCAAATCACTCAAACGCTCAGGCAGTTTCCAACCATCGATGACGTGATCATTTCGATTAACGGCAGAACCCGGGATATCCTGCAGCCGTAATCGTAAATCTTCGAAACCCGGCATCACCCGAAAATTTCGTGGAATTTCTCCTCTATGTCGGGATGCTCGCACAGTGTCTGGCCGATCAGGACGGCCTTGACGCCAACGGACTTTAGCTTCTCGACGTCGGCTTTCGTTCTAACGCCGCTCTCGGCGACCAGCTCGGCAGTATCATCAAGCAGACCGCCCAGCCGGGCCGTTGTATTCAAATCGACCCGCATCGTTGTCAGATCGCGATTGTTGATGCCGAGTATGCTGTAGCCCTTCTTGGGAAAGCCGATCATGCTGCGAACGGTCATCAGCGAGTCGGCCTGGTGGACTTCCAGCAGCACGGTCATCGTCAGTTCAGCCGCAGCTATCATCAGGTCCATCAGCTCGCCCGGCTTGAGGGCCTCGGCAATCAGCAAAATCGCATCGGCGCCGGCGGCTCTCGCTTCGTAGACCTGCCAGATATCGATAATGAAATCCTTGCGCATAACGGGCAGATCCACCACCTCTCGTATCCGGCTAATGTATTCGAGCCGTCCCTGAAAGTACTTTTCGTCGGTCAGAACGCTTATCGCGGCGGCGCCGCATTTCTCGTAGGCCCGCGCTATCGCCACCGGATCGAAGTCCCGCCGAATCAGCCCGGCAGAGGGCGATGCCTTCTTGACTTCCGCAATCACGTTTATGCCGCGACTGCCCGGAGTTGTTACGGCCTTATAGAAATTGCGGCACTTGGGCAGTCCGGCGACCTGCTCTTTGAGCCGATCCAGACTCACACGTGATTGCCGGTCGCGCACTTCAAGCCTCTTATCGGCTACTATCCTGTCTAATATGTTCGCCAATTGACTTATCCTGCTACTTTGACATAACCCATACGAAGCTCACTGAGAGTATTGGACAGCACCTTCTGCTCTTCATCAGTCAGGTTGCCCCTGGTCTTGTCCTCAAGAGTACTGAGCATGTCGATGTTGTATTTCGCCAGCTCCAGATCGGGCTTTCTCTCTTCCTGCCCCTTGATCTGCAACAGACCCAGCGCAAACAAGGCCTGCGTGGCGAGCATGCTTATAAGCGCGGCGAGATTGCCCTCCGGCAGCGGTCCCCGCTCCCGGGGCTCTTCCTCTTTTTCTTCTTCTTGCTCCGCCTTCTCCTTTGCGGCTAATATCTCCTTCTCCCGCTGTGCTTCCTGCTTCCAGTCCTCGTCGACTATGATCTTTTTCTCTTCTTCTGCCATAGCTATAAATCCTCGTAATTGCCCCTTGCCTTATCTTCGATACTTCTTCATGGTTCTGTCCAAATCGCGCTTCTGGTCTCTTGCGGCGATTGTCTGTCTCTTGTCGTACTGCCTTTTGCCCCGCGCCAGCGCCAATTCCGCCTTTGCAAGGCCCCTGTCGTTAAAGTATATCCGCAACGGCACCAACGTAAAACCCCGCTGTTCGAGCTTGCCCCTTATCCTTCGGATTTCGGCCTTGTGGAGCAGCAGCTTTCTCTTTCTGGCCGGCTCGTGCTGGCGGTGGCTTGCCTGCTCGTAGGGAGCTATACCGGCGCCGACGAGCCAGCATTGCTCGCCCTCGATACGTGCGTATGAGCCGTTTAAGTCGCCGCCCCCGGCGCGCAGCGATTTGACCTCGGTGCCCAGCAGCGAGAGGCCGGCCTCGAACTTCTCGACAAGCTCGAAGTTCCTGTAGGCCTTCTTGTTGGCTGCAACCTGACCCTGCTTTTCCTTATGCGATTTCCGTACCATGAGCATCATCATAGCGACGAGAGCCAGGTTTTGCAAGAATTGAGTGTTATTAGCAATCGCATAACCGGACTTTTTAAACGGACATGGTCATGCCCTCGCTTGCAATGGCACTGTTACGTTTTTCTCACTGTTGGCGCACAAGATAAGCACTTGCACGACACCAACTTGCAGATGATCCATGCCGCATCGCCGATCTTGACAGGGCCCCTCCCGTCCTGATACCCTCTCTTCTGTGCCCTCACGAATAAGTTGTTTCAGAATATTAAGGAGTAGAATTTGAACAGCGAGTTACGCATAGAAAATCATCCGATTCTCGAATTCAAGAGGGGCAAGAGAATTACCTTTCAGTTCGAAGGAAATCAGGTTGAAGCTTATGAGAACGAAAGCATTGCCGCTGCCCTGTTTGCCTCCGGCGTCAAAGTGCTGAGCCGGAGCAAGCGCTTCAATGACCCAAGAGGATGGTTTTGTGGGATCGGGAAATGCTGCTCCTGCCTGATGCGCGTAGACGGTATTCCGAACGTCAGGACCTGTATCGTTCCTGTGAGAGAAGGAATGCAGGTAGAGAGGCAGGGACAAAGAGCGAAGCTCCCCTCTCATTCCGAAATACACGTGGAACGCGAAGAAATGAACGTCCGTGTGCTCATAATAGGCGGCGGACCAGCAGGCCTCGGAGCAGGTACAACTGCCGGAACGCTTGGCTTAGGCGCCGTAATCATTGACGAGAATCCCAATCCCGGCGGCCAGCTTATCAAGCAAACCCATAAGTTCTTTGGCTCACAAGAGGAGTATGCGGGTCTGAGGGGATTTGAAATAGCTGAAATCATGTACAGGGAATTCAAAGAAACGGGCGGTGTGTATCTCAATGAAACCAGTGCCGTGGGATATTACGGGCAAAAAGCCGATGGCAGGCATTTATTCATTGCCTACCGGAGGACACGAGACGGTTATACGCTTCTGGAGATATCAGCAAAATATATTGTGGTCACAACCGGAGCATTTGAAAACTATCTGTCCTTTCCCGGCAATTACCTGCCCGGCGTCTATGGCGCCGGCGGCGTACAGACGCTCATGAACGTATACGGTGTGAAACCCGGCAGCAAAGCATTGATTGTCGGTGCAGGTAATATCGGGCTTATTGTAGGATACCAACTGTTGCAGGCGGGTGTTGAAGTAGCAGCATTAATTGACGCGCTGCCGGAAATCAGCGGTTACCTTGTGCATGCGTCCAAGCTCAAACGCCTCGGCGTGCCCATCTATACGAGCCACACTATCAAGAACGCGCGTGGTGAGGAATCCGTGGAAGGCGCCACTATTGTTCAGATTGATGAAAACATGAAACCGATAGAGGGCACGGAAAAGGATTTTGCAGTAGATCTTATCTTAATATCAGTCGGTCTTTCAGCAACCAACAGAATTCTTGCCCAGGCAGGATGTCAGAATTTGTATGTGCATGAAATGGGAGGGTGGATTCCCGCACACAATGAAGACATGGAAACAACGGTCAAGGGAATTTACCTCGCCGGAGACGCCGGCGGCATAGCAGAAGCAAGCACGGCAATGCTTGAAGGAAGAATCGCCGGAGCAGCTATTGCCCAGGAGGAAGGCTGCAGCATTAATGAAATAGAGTCCGCGAGAAAAACCGCCCGTGGCGAGCTTTGGCGTATCAGAAAGAGTGAATTCCTGAAGAATATTGAGGAAGGCAAGAAGAAGTGCCACCAGAAATGGGGGGAGGTAAAGCAGACATGAAAAAGGAGCCGAGACAATTAGGATATCTGCCCCTTGAAGTGATTGAGAAGAAAATAGCGCTGCCTTCGGAAGAAAGAATTAAAAAAGGGCCGGTGGTTATTATTGAATGCGTGGAGGATATCCCGTGCGATCCGTGTGTGGAAAGCTGCAGGAATAAGGCAATCATCAAAGATAGCCTTACTGCCGCGCCCGCCGTTGATTATGAAAAGTGCACGGGATGCGCGTTATGTGTTGCGGCATGCCCGGGCCTTGCGATTTTTGTTGTTGACAACAGCCGGGAGGATAAGGCCCTTGTATATATCCCCTATGAAATGCTTCCCGCCCCCCAAAAGGGAGACAAAGGCGACGCACTTGACCGTTCCGGGAAACGAATCGGGTCTGCCGAAGTCGAGCAGGTTCGAAAAGAAGCACATGGAACCACAGTCCTCGGGATCCTGGTGGAAAAGGATCTTGCCATGACTGTGCGGTCAATCAAGATTCCGGAGAAATCAAATGGATAGCAGGAAAGAAACCATAGTGTGTTTTTGTGAAGATATCACGGAAGATGAAATAGTAAGCGCAATCAAACAAGGCTTTACCACCCCGGTAGATATTAAGAATTACCTGCGCCCCGGGATGGGGCCATGTCAGGGACGTGGATGCGCATCTCAGATTACGAGTCTTATCAGGCGGATAACCGGCCGGCGGCCGGAATCAATCTTACCTCTTTCAAACAGACCCCCCACAGTACCCGTGCCAATAGCAGTGCTTAAAGCAATAAAGAAACAGGAGGTAATGAAAAGATGAAAAGGAGTGCTGAAGTTGTAATTATCGGGGGCGGAGTTATCGGCTGCTCAATTGCCTACAATCTTGCAAGAGAAAAGGTAAATGTAGTTCTTCTTGAAAGAGATTATCTCGCCCGCGGAGCCAGCGGTCGCTGCGGCGCAATAATCTGGGCAAAATGGTATCCTATGGAAACCAGCGAATTAATGGCACGAGTCGGCAACATGACCCTTAAAAGGTTCGCGAATTTGGAGGAGGAGCTGGACACCAGTATTGAATACAACCTTGAGAACACGATAGCATGCATCAAGGCGGGGCAAGAGGATGATTATGATTCCGAGATACTGGAGCTGGAAAAATACTTTGACACGAAACTGGAATTTCTGAAACCTGACCAGATCAGGAAGATGGCTCCGTATATTGGCGTTGATAATTACGAGCCTGTCGGCGGATACCTGCGTTCCGGGACCATATCAAGCGCCTCGGCAAATCCATTTCTTACCGTTCATGCGCTTGCAAACGCTGCCACAAGGCTGGGCGCGACGATCCATGCCGGTACCGAAGCAACGGGTATTATCGTTGAAAACGGAAAAGTGGAGGGTGTACGAACCAGTAAAGGGGACATAAAGAGCAATATTGTTGTTGATGCTGCAGGGGCCTGGTCCGCAGATGTGGCAAGGATGGCCGGCATAAAGATTCCGACAAGACCCCATGGTGAAGATGCAGTGGTAACAGAACCTCTTATGCCTCTGCCGTATTTTCCCGGGATCATGGAGACTTACGGCAGGCAGACAAATAGCGGACAGATCCTGGTCGGAGAAAACGACTTCCCGGAACAGGCGTCGAGCTACAGTACGGATACAACACTCGATTTTCTGCCGCGCATAAGTGAGTACCTGATGCAGATGTTCCCGTCATTCGGTCATATAAATATTCAAAGGCACTGGGCGGGAACCGAAGATATAACACCTGATGAGCTGCCTATTCTCGGCAAGGTTGATGAGGTGGCCGGCCTTATACTGGCCTGCGGATTCACTTGTGGATTTTGCCTTTCACAGGCGGTTGGTGAACTCATTACCGACATCATCCTGGAAAAGGATAAGAATCGGGATATTGCAGAAGCATTGAGCTTGAACCGGTTTGAAAAGAAATACCGCGAGTATCCCGGCCGCTGGTATTACATGGGCGTTCATAAAACAATCAACGCATTTTAGGTTTCAACTCTCGAAATATACGCCGCCCTTCACGAGAGCGTCTCTCAAATCGGCATATTTCAGATCGCGCGTTCCCTTGTTTTTCAAGGCGCATAAGGCTGCCGCGGTTCCGGCGGCCTGCCCCTGTCCCATGCAGTTTACCGTGTTCCTCGTGGACTGGTGGGCCCGTCTATCGGAAGTGATCATCATCCCGGAAACCAGGAGGTTTTCAATTCCTTTGGCAAGCAGCGCCTTGTAAGGAATGCCATACGTGCCGCCGTCTTTCACTTTGTAGCGCCCATCGTCGTGATAGCTGTAAACAAACACGTCATCGTCGAAATGCCGGGCTTCTATCACATCCTCGTGCCTGATGTCGTAGTCACAAGTGATGAGCCTGCCTCTGCGGATGTTAAGTCTCGGGGCCGTTCGCGCAATGAAGGCCTTTTCGCAGCCGGGAAAGTATTTCTTGAATAGATCGAGCGTTCTCAACTGCCGCTTTCTTAGTTCCAGTTCCGCTTTCGCCACTGCATCGCGATCGGTCGGGCTGACCGGCAATCGCAGGTTGGGCTTGACGAACATGAGGTAGTTGTCGTAAACAGTGGTGGTTGCCGACTGCAGGCCGATCTTTCTCGCTTCCTCGTGAAAACCATCGGGCATTACCGCCCATTTGCCCTGCACTCGAACGGCCCTGTCGTCCCGGCCGCTGCGGCGGCCCTCAGCGTATTCTAAGATACCGTCACGGTCTTTGAGATACTTGAAGATTTTGTCTATGTCCACGTTGCCCATGCCGAAACTGTTGGCTACGTCGTAATCGTTCGGTT
>Ga0180431_10004280_pt1 | contig 17925 bp, 12 predicted proteins | sample SS_ome_11_FD_132459 | JGI IMG/M metagenome (GOLD analysis project Ga0180431, IMG submission 132459) | Hypersaline lake sediment archaeal communities from the Salton Sea, California, USA - SS_1_MS_1 metaG | ecosystem: Environmental > Aquatic > Non-marine Saline and Alkaline > Hypersaline >... | reverse complement strand
TATCCTCTTCAGACAATTCATCCATACCCAGGATGGCAATGATGTCCTGCAATTCGTTGTAACGCTGGAGCAGCATCTTGATCCGCTGAGCGGTCTGGTAATGTTCCTCACCCACAATATCCGCCTTCAGGATCCTGGACGTGGAATCAAGCGGGTCCACTGCAGGGTATATTCCCAGGGAAGCGATCTTGCGGCTGAGCACCGTGGTGGCGTCCAGGTGGGCAAAAGTGGTTGCCGGAGCCGGATCGGTCAGGTCATCTGCAGGTACATAGATTGCCTGAATGGATGTAATGGAGCCCTTCTTGGTGGAGGTGATGCGTTCCTGCAGTAAACCCATTTCCGTGGCCAGCGTGGGCTGGTATCCCACGGCCGAGGGCATCCGGCCAAGGAGTGCGGATACTTCTGAACCGGCCTGGGTAAAGCGGAAGATGTTATCCACAAAAAAGAGGATGTCCCTTCCGCCGCTTTCTTCATCCCCGTCCCGGAACGACTCGGCAACGGTGAGACCGGAAAGGGCAACGGTGGCACGTGCTCCGGGAGGTTCATTCATCTGACCGAAAACCAGGGTGGCCTGGGATTGTTCCAGCAGTTCACGGTCGATCTTATCCAGGTCCCAGGATCCGGCCTGCATGGATTTATCAAATTCCTTTCCGTATTTGATCACCCCCGATTCGATCATTTCACGGAGCAGGTCATTTCCTTCCCTGGTCCGTTCGCCCACCCCGGCAAACACGGAGATCCCTTCATATTTTTTGGCAATGTTGTTGATCAGTTCCATAATGATCACAGTCTTTCCGACACCGGCACCACCGAAAAGTCCGATCTTACCTCCTTTGGCATAGGGTTCCAGCAGGTCAATGACCTTGATACCGGTAAAAAGCACCTCTGTTTCCGTGGAAAGATTTTCGTAGATGGGAGGTTTGTTATGTACCTGGTAACCACCCGAGCTGTCAACAGGTCCGATCCCGTCAATGGATTCACCGACCACATTGAGCAGCCTTCCTTTCACCGTATCTCCCCTGGGCATCCTGATGGCCTGACCTGTGGCCACCACTTTCGTTCCGCGCTGAAGGCCATCGGTAGAATCCATGGCAATGGTCCTGATGGAATGTTCCCCGATATGCTGCTGACATTCAATAACCAGGACGGAACCGTCTGATCTTTTGATTTCAAGGGCTTCATGGATGTTGGGCATCTCATCTCCTTTTTCCTCAAAAGATACGTCCACCACAGGACCGATCACCTGTATGATTTCTCCTATCAACTGTGACATTGGCAAGCTGTTTTGTGCAGTAAATAAAGTCCGGATTCAGATGCACAAATTTACTATTTTTTTAAAGGGAACAGCTTTAAGGATCTAATTATATCCACAATTATCCGTGGAAAGATGAACTCAGTCCGGATTTTTTTACTTTTGTGAAGAGCAAGAAAGTTGTAACGTCTTCACCTTAAAAACGTATAGACAGAAGCCCCCGGGCTAAAAGATCGAGAATCAATGAAGTATCTCTTCACGCTTGTCCTGATCATGTTGTTTATCCTGCCTTCTTCCGCACAGGTTCACAGGGTGGGTGGAGGTTTGTCATTTTCTTCGGGGGTTGATTTTAATGGCGGGGAAACCGGAAATCCGGGTTTTATGGCAAAAGGCTGGATCGGACTTGACAGGAGGGGGGCTTTGCATGTGGTCCCGTCCCTGACGTTTTTTAACCGGTATAAACTGGAAACGGGGTATTTTGTGCTCACGAATTATATGCTGCACGGGGACCTGGATGCGCAATATGCTGTTTTCCATGAAGGAACTGTGAAGATCATTGTCATTGCGGGTGGGAATTTTACCTATTTTATTTCCGATTTTGAACCGATCATTGTAACCGGGAAAGAAACCCTTTCGGATGCACAGGATTTTGGATTCGGGGGAAATCTTGGTGCAGGGCTTGAATTGCGCATGGCTCCCAGGTGGGATTTCATCGTTTCAGGCAAATATCTTTTCTCGAATTTCCAACAATTCATCATTTCTGTGCAGGGGGTTTATTATTTTAAAAGAAGGCGAAGGGGGATCCGTTGATGGTTCCGTGAAATGTTGGAAATGTGCTTTTTTTCTTATCTTTAATCATTGTAAAAAAGCAATCATCTGATTCGGGTTATTAATACAAAAGTATGGCTAGCTTAAGTTTTTTACTGGGAATGATCCCCAGCACCGAGAAGGTAGAAACAGCGGATGATCAGTTGAGAGCTGATTATCAAGCCTATCAGGATTTCGAGAAATCCGATGAGCTGAAGCATTATCTGGATCTTGAAAAAGAGGTGACTTCCACCAACTTTGCCCTCCGGAAAAAGCGGATATTCAGAGAGAAATACAAGAATTCAGAAGCGTTCAGAAAGGAAGAACGATACAACAGGCTTTTGAAACGCCAGAAAGGTGATGAAAGATCCAGGGAGCTGGAGGAACTGGAAGATTATATCAATTCGGAGGAATTTCTCAAGCAGAAGCAGTATCTGACCATGAAACCAGGTGAACGTTATGAGACCACGGAGGAATACCAGAAAGAAAGTGAATATGAAGCCCTGAAGAAATCCGATAAGATCACCTGGTATTTCAGAACCAGGAAAAAATATCCTTTCAAGGAGATTGAAAAGTGGGACCTCAAATTTGAAGATAGTTTTAAAGGGAACAAACTGAACAGGTCCAAATGGATGACCCGCTATTACTGGGGTGACAAAACCATGAACAGCTCTTTCGTGCTCCAGGATGACAAGAGCTTTATCACCGACGGGGAAAACATAGAATTCTATGATAATAAAGCCAGGATAGTGACCAAGGCAGCGAAAGCAGAAGGTCTTGTTTGGAGGGCTGAACAGGGTTTTGTCATAGAGGATTTTGATTACACTTCGGGCCTGATCAGTACTGGCAAGAGCTTCAGGCAGAAATACGGCATATTCAAGGCCAAGGTCAGAATGGCAGAAGGACCGGTTTCGCAGGCTTTCTGGATGGTCTCCGATACCATGCTGCCACAGGTTGATGTAGCCAGGTACGAAAATGGCAGAATTCAATCCAATTACTTCTGGGGAAAGAAGGATAATCCCCAGAAATCCATTTCCAGAACAGGAGGGAAAAGGTATGCGGATGAATACTACATCTATTCACTGGAATGGTCTCCCGGAAAACTGGTCTGGAAAATCAACGGTAAAGTGTTCAAAACCCAGACTTCAGGGGTTCCCCAGGAGGCCATGTATATCAATTTTTCCTCCAACCTGAAAAAAGATGCTCCCGAAAACGGACTTCCATCAGCCATGGAGATCGACTGGATCCGGGTTTATAAACTGAAGGGCCAGGACTGATCTCCGCGCATCCACTGGTTGCATTCATCAAAACTTTTAAGGTTCGTCTTACAGGGTGGTTCCGGAACTGATATGCCTTCGGTGCTAAACCTGCTGCTTCGCACCAGCTCAGGCACCTGCAGGCACATCGGTTCCATATATCTCCTAAAATTCAAGGGATCGCAAATAAGGGACCTGAGGGAACGGACCGTAGGGAGTTTCCTAGTTCCGTTTTGTGATCCCTTGAAAGTCACAAACCCATCACGTACTGAATGGAGTAATATGGTCCCGACCTGCAATCCCTACGGCATGAACCCAGAGGAGGGACACTATGTCGCGGACGTTGAAATATCCCGTTCCGGGTTTGGGCGAAGAAATTGCCACGCGGATGCTGAATATCTGCCGATTGCTTTGTACTTTGGCTGAAAAGAGGATCCAATCAAAATCACTATAGTTATGAAAAAAATTGTAACCGTTTTGTTCGTGCTGGCAACGATCCCGGCATTTGCACAGGACCGGATCACGGGAAAGAACTTTGCCACACGATCGGAGGTGATCGCACAGCATGGTATGGCATGTACCAGTCAGCCGCTGGCCACCCAGGTAGCGCTGGATATTATGAAAGCCGGGGGAAATGCGGTGGATGCAGCCATTGCTGCCAATGCGATGCTGGGTCTGGTGGAGCCTACGGGGAACGGTATCGGGGGTGATCTGTTCGCCATTGTCTGGGATGTCCATACAGGAAAACTCCATGGACTGAATGCCAGTGGCAGGTCGCCCAGGTCATTGTCCCTGGAGTATTTCAAGGAAAACGGGTATGAGAAGATACCGGCTTACGGACCACTTCCGGTATCCGTCCCGGGATGTGTGGATGGGTGGTTTGAACTGCATGGGAAATTCGGTTCCCTTCCCATGGAGGAGCTCCTGGAGCCTGCTATCCGTTACGCCAGGGAAGGATTCCCGGTAACGGAATTGATTGCTTATTACTGGGCAGGCGGCGCCAGGGCACTTAGCCGTTTTCCCAACGTGGCGGAGGTCTATATGCCGGATGGAAAACCTCCGGCGAAAGGTGATGTTTTTAAAAATCCTTTCCTGGCCAATACCCTTGAAACCATTGCAGAAAAGGGGCGCAATGCTTTCTACAAAGGGAAGATAGCCATGATCATCGACAGGTTCATGAAAGAGCAGGGAGGATTTCTTTCTTATGAGGATCTGGCCGCTCATACTTCGGAATGGGTGGAGCCTGTTAGCACAAGCTACCGGGGCTATGATATCTGGGAACTTCCTCCCAACGGACAGGGGATCGCGGCATTGCAGATACTCAATATCCTGGAGGGTTATGATATCGCTTCCATGGGATTCGGAAGCGATGAATATATCCACCATTTCGTGGAAGCCAAGAAACTGGCCTTTGAAGACAGGGCGAAGTATTACGCCGATCCCGATTTCAGTGATGTTCCCGTGGAGACGCTCATTTCCAAAGAGTATGCAGCGGGTCGCAGGGCATTGATCAATCCAATCCAGGCATCCCGTTCTCCCGGAGCAGGAGTGATCGAACAGGGAAATACGATCTATCTGACCGTGGCCGATGAAGCGGGGAACATGGTTTCCCTGATCCAGAGCAATTACAGGGGATTGGGATCAGGGATGTGTCCGCCCGGCCTGGGCTTCATTCTCCAGGACCGGGGAGAGCTTTTCACCCTGGAGGAGGGTCATCCGAATATCTATGAACCCGGGAAGCGGCCCTTTCATACCATTATCCCGGCATTTATCACAAGAGACGGGAAACCCCGGGTAAGTTTCGGGGTGATGGGCGGCTCCATGCAGCCACAGGGACATGCACAGATCGTGGTGAACCTGATAGACTTCGGGATGAACCTTCAGGAAGCAGGTGATGCACCGCGGATTCGTCATGGGGGTTCCTCCCAGCCCACCGGCGAGGAGATGAAAGATGGAGGCACCGTATACCTGGAATCAGGGATCCCATACGAAAGCATCCGTGAACTGATCCGCCGCGGGCACGATGTACGGTCTACCGTGGGCGGATACGGAGGGTATCAGGCCATCCTCTGGGATGCGCAGAAAGGGGTCTATTTCGGAGCTTCTGAATCCAGAAAAGACGGACAGGCAGCGGGGTATTGAGATCCGGGAAAAATCCCCCACCCTGCCTGCCAATGCGGTTTTCTGCCTGTTGCGATGAGCAGGGACAGATAAAATCAGAATGGCCAGAATTTAGGAATGACCAGCATGGAAATGATCAGCGCCAGGATGTTGAGGGGAAGGCCAATTTTCCAGTAATCGCTGAACTTATAATTACCTATGCTTTGAACGATGAGGTTGGTCTGGTAGCCAATGGGTGTGGAGAAGCTTGCGGAGGCGGCAATACAGATGGCAATAAAAAAGGGTTTGGGATCCACTCCCAGCTGGGTGGCAGCCGCATAGGCGATGGGAAAGCTGATGGCTGCAGCAGCATTGTTGGTGATGATTTCCGTAAAGACAGAAGTGATCAGGAAAATGGCTCCAAGGACCCACAGGGGACCAAGATCCCTGAAAATATTGATGGTGTTTCTGGCAATGAAATCTGCCGCACCGGAAAACTGGAGTGCACGGCTGATCCCGAAGGCACAGGCAATGGTGATCAACACATCCCAGTTGATGGGTTTTGTATATTTTTTAGGGGTGAAGATTTTCATCATGGCCATCAGCACCACCGTGATGGCCCCGAAAAAGAACATATCAAACTGGTTCTTTCCCGGGGGTGGGATCTGCTGACCGATCGTAGCCCCCACAACCATCAGGAGTGTAAGACCTATTCCGATCCACCGCCGGGTGCGGTCTTTGGGATCATCCATCTCCCCGATCTCGGAGGACATGTAAAACACCCTGGACTGACCCCAGTACCTGGTAAAATCTTCGGTGGTAAGCAGCATCAGGTTATCCCCTGCTTTCAATTCCAGGTTATTCAGGTTGGTGGTGATCCGTTCCCCGTTCCGGTGAACCGCCATGACCACTGCATTATAGTGACCGAAGAAATCGAATTCACCCAGTGTTTGCTGAATTCCCGGGAACCGGGGGGCGATGACTACTTCCACCTGTTTCAGGGATTTTTTCATAAATCCCGGATCGGCATTTTCAAGCGCAATAAGGTTCACATTGGGAGATTGTGTCAGGTATCCCACGTCTTCCGAGCCTCCTGCAATAATGAGCTGATCGTCGGCTTCTATCGTAAAAGGTGTATTGGAGATCCTTATATGCTTGCCATCCCGGATCACGGTCCTCACAGTGAATTCTCTCAGTCCGGGCAGCCTTCTTTTTTCAATTTCCTTTCCTATTAAATTGCTGTCGGGGGGCAGGGAAAGGTCAAAATAATATTCCCGGACATCATTGGGAAAACTATACCGGGGAATTTTTTCACCCGGCAGCAACCTGTTGGAAAAGAGGTTGATGTATATAAATCCAAAGAAAACGATAAACAGGCCAACCTTGGCGAGCTCGAACATGGAGATCCCCGGCATACCCCTGTCCAGCATCATCCCATGCACCAGCAGGTTGGTGGAGGTGCCGATCAAGGTACATGTCCCCCCGAAAATGGTTGCATAAGAAAGAGGAATCAGGAATTTCTGGGAAGGCAGGCTCATTTTATCGGCCCATTTCTTCAACAGGGGACCGAATATGATCACCACCGGGGTGTTGTTCAGGAAAGCGGAAACTGCAGTAACCGGTAACATGATCTGCATCAGCAGGCGGGGGATGGGTTTCCTTTTCTTCGGCATGATGATCCTGCCCAGTTTATTCAGGGCACCGGTCTCTCTGACACCTTCACTGACCAGGAAGAGAAGTGCCACTGTAATCATTCCCTTGTTGGAAAAACCTGAGAGTGCATCCTCGGCAGAGATGATGTCTGTGACCATGAAGATCACCAGGGCGGAAAAGAGGACCAGGCCGGGGCGCATGACTTCTTTCACCAGGGCGATAATGATCAGCAAGACGACCCCTATGGCTATATACCCGGAAATGGTCATGGTCTATTCATCAAATCTGCCCGTCCGCGCTTCGGTCCAATGGAAAGTTTGCAACCATAAAAAACATCGTCCAATTTAATTTGCAAATGCGGGAAAACCAAATAATTTTGAGGATCGTTTTCCGGGATCGACATTATTTCTTAATTTAAAGGAGTTGATCATTTGGCCTGCCCATGAAGCGTTTGCGGCTTATTGCCTTCACATTTTTGCTGGTTTTTTGCTGTGCGGATGGATCGGCCCAGGAAGGGTTCAGTGACAAGACCAGGGCGTTGTATATCCTTGATATTTCAAGGTATGTCAGATTCGATGAATCATTCCAGCAGGAAGATGAATTCACCATTGCGGTGCTGGACAGAGACGACCGGTTTTACTGGGAGCTGGAGGGGATGGCCCGGACCAGGAAGGTTGTTCAGGGGAAACCCATCAGGATATTCCTCTATCCGAAGATTGATATGCTGGAACCTACCAACGTGGTTTTTGTGAACAGTGAAGATGGATACGATATGGATAAAGTACTGGATAAGGTAAGTGGCAACAACACGCTTCTGATTTCAGAAGGGTACCCTTTCAGGACCTCCATGATCAATTTTGTGGTTGTTGGCGGCAAGCCCAGGTTCGAGGTGAATGAAGAATTGATGAACAGGGAGGGATTATACGTGAATGAACTGTTCCTGGCACTCGCTGTCAAGACACGTGAGGACTGGGAAGCACTCTATGAGGTAACGGAAGATGAACTGGAGCTGGAAAAAAGCATCACCGAACAACAACACATTCTCATTGGAAAGCAACTGGACGAGATCAGCAGGCAGGAAGCAATGATCGAAAAGAACAGGGAGATCCTGGAAAAGCTGAGAAGTGAAATCGGCGATCGGGAAGCCGAGATCCGGCAAAAGTCCGCCGTACTTGCACAGCAGGAGAAAAAGATCAGGGAACAGCAAAGGACCATTGAAGAACAGGTCACGCAAGTAAAGGAACAGCACAGCATCCTTGCAGCACAGGAACTTGAAATAAAAAATAAGGCAGAGACCATTACCCTCAGGGAAGATCAGATCAGGCAGCAGGATGAACAGATCATATTGCAGGCTGAGGCCATTCAGAAACAAAAGATCATTATCCTGGCCACCATCATTGCGCTGGCACTCCTGTTCGGCCTGGTCTATTTTATATGGGTCAATTACCGGAACAAGAAAAGAGCCAATGTGCTGCTGAAAGCCCAGAGGGATCAGATTGCCTATCAGAAAAAGCACATTACCGACAGCATTGAATATGCCAGAAGGATCCAGACAGCCATCCTTCCCTCCCTGGAGTTATTCTCCGATAAGATCGAACATTTCGTCCTGTTTAAGCCAAGGGATATCGTCAGCGGAGATTTCTACTGGGCTGAGATGGTAAACAACAAGCATGTAATTATTACTGCCGACTGCACCGGCCATGGAGTACCCGGTGCATTCATGAGCATGCTGGGGGTGACCCTCCTGAATGAGATCATTCTGACCGAAAGGATGATCCGGCCCGATCAGATCCTCAATACCCTTCGGGATAAAGTTATCGATGCCCTGAAACAGGAAGCAGGCAGTGATGTAAAGGACGGCATGGACATGACCGTCTGTGTGATCGATTATGAAAGGGACATGGTGCAGTTCAGCGGGGCAAACAATCCGTTATATCATCTCCGCCAGGGAGAGCTTACCCAGGTAAAGGGGGATAAAATGCCGGTGGCCATTCATGAAGTGATGGACGATTTCTCCCTGCACGAACTGGACCTGAGAAAAGGAGATACCCTGTATACCTTCTCGGACGGTTATGCGGATCAGTTCGGGGGCCCGAACCATAAAAAATTCCTGGTCAGGAATTTCAGGAACCTGATCCTCTCCATCCAGGACCTGTCCATGATCGAACAGGGTACCCGTCTCGATGAGACCTTTGAAAACTACCGGAAGGATGTGGAGCAGGTGGATGATGTGGTGGTTATTGGCCTGAGGTATTAGTAACACTCCCAGTAGGTGGTGATACCCCCCACGGTTACCGGCTCGGAATTTAGTTTTTCTTCCAGTTGATCTCCGCAGTACAACAGCGGGGTTCCGTATGTCTTGTTCCCATCCGCATCGATCGTGACAAGCTCACATGTTCCGCACTCTTCCAGCAGGTCACAGGCAGGGACCAGCGCCAGAAGCAGGAAGACCAGTCCTGCAACTATGATATATCTTCTTTTCATGAGATGACTCATCGGCACTTTACAAAATTATCATAAGATGAAATGATAAGCAACAATTTTATACGGTGCTTATCAACTAAAAGTTGCCTGCAGGCCGGTTTTCATTTTTAACATTCATTTCTGAAGGTGACCCCGAAAAGATACTGGCCTATTTGTTATCTTCGGCAACAGGATCATGCAGAATGATATCGTAGTCCGATGGATCGGCGCAGAAAAAAAATAATAAAAATAATCGGATGGGTGTTCCTGGGGTTTTTCTCCCTGGTTGTATTGACCAGCCTGCTGTTCTATCTGAACAGGGCATGGATCATGGAGCGGGGGGTCAGAACCCTCAATGATTCACAGCCTGGTGAGGTGAAAATGGGACGCATCAATCTGATCCCTTTCATGAATTTTCCAAGAATGGCAATCCAGTTAAAGAATGTCAGTTATTATGAATCCCCCACTGCGGCAGATTCGTTGTACAGGGAGCCCATTTTTTCTCTGAATGAAATATTTGTGTCCCTGGATGTGATTGATCTGATCAGGGGTGATGTGAAAATTACCCGCGCAAAGCTGGGGGACGGGAATATCCGGATTGAGCTTTATGAAGATTCGGTAACCAATCTGGAATATGCACTGGGATTCAGGTTCGGGGAGCATGATGAAAAAGATGATGACACGGGATTGCCTTCCATCAGTATTGATCTGGACAGGCTGCAGATGTCCAATATTCAGCTGGTCATGAATGACCGCATCCGGGGGGATCATGTTCATCTGATGGTCAATACACTGGAAAACCGGTTCAGTTATCTTCCGGAAAGGATAGAAACGAACATTAAACTTGATATTGATATAAATAGTGTTAATTATTTAAATATCAATTCTGAAAAGCAAAGAAATATACAATTTGAGAGTGATGTCGCCTTTGACCCTTTGATGAACAGATTATCCATCAACCCGAGCTCACTGAAGCTTTCCGGATTGATGCTGGAAGTCTGGGGTTCCTGTGATTTGCTGGAGGAAACTTACCTGGATCTGGGGTTCAGGGCTACCAATACAGGTCTGGATGTACTGAACTTTCTTCTCAAGGGCATCCTGGATATGGACGAAATTGAGCAGATCGGATCAGGGAGTATTCAGCTGAACGGGCATGTGAAGGGGAATCTGGGGGAGGAGCTTCCTGTGATTACTATCAACGGGATGGCTGATCAGATCGGTTTCAGGATCAAACCCATACAAAAAGATGTAACCGGTATTTCATTCAGGGTATATGCGTCCAATGGCGAAAAACCTGATCTGAGTGAGGGAGTATTGGAGGTAGAAGGATTCAGGGCTGTTTTTCCAGAAGGAAATATTAATGGCAGAATATCAATCAAAAATATGGTTATACCTGAAGTAGATATTGAAGTTAATAGTGATGTGAAACTGGCCGGACTGGAACATATGCTCACATCAGATGCCATTACAGACCTGAAAGGCCAGTTGAAGCTGAAAGGACGGGTCAGGGGAGTTCTGAACCGGACAAATGATACATTTTTCAGTGACGCCGGAAACTTGACTGCCCTGCTGAGCGATGTGGGGTTTGTGATGGACCGGGATACGGTGGAAAAGATCAACGGAGAGATTTTTGTTCAGGAAAATACCATCGGAACCCGGAACCTGGATGTGCATATCAACGGTAATCAGATCCAGCTGGGGGTCCGGGTGGAGGATCTGCTGTTGTACCTGCTCGGTTTTGAAAAGGATGTGAAAGCAGAGGTAACCGTTGCTTCCGACCGCCTTGATCCGGCTGCACTTTTCAGGGATACATCACTTGTGAACCTGCTGGGGGAAGAGATTGAAGGACTCCATTTCAGGGCCGGCGCGCAGATCGACAGGAGGGACCTGGATGCATTTCTCAGGGGTGATTCACTGCCTGAAGTGCTGCTTTCCCTGGACAGTTTCGGGGTAAAACTCCCGCTATATGCAGATATTTCAAATATGAATGCCTCCCTGAAATTTGGTCCGGATACACTGGATTTGTACCACCTGAACGGGATGATCGGCGAGAGCGGCTTTGGGTTTTCCGGCAGGGTGATCAACTATGGTGCCCTGGGCAGGGAGGATTCCGGTGCCATGATTGCCCTGGAATACAAACTGGCATCCGAACTGATGAGGGCAGAAGATATTTTTACCCTGAGAGATGGGTTCCTGCTGCCGGAGACATACAGGACAGAATACCTGGAGAATTTTCGCCTGGAAGGATCCATGGTGGCGCCTGCAGCAGGCCTGGTGGACGAAGAAGCCCCTATCGATTTCTCTCTGAACGTCAGCGAACTGGGCTGGAATTTCAGGTACTATCCCCTTACTTTTGATCAGTTCCTGATGAAGATCAGAAAGATAGGGGATCATTTGTTTGTGGATGATTTCAGGGGAAAGATCGGAGAGAGCAATCTGAAAATGAAGGCCAGCCTCGGGAACATCACAGACTCCCTGGAAAACCTGGTGGGTAACCTCGCACTGGAATCAGATCTGCTGGATTTCAATGAACTGCTCAATTACCAGCTTCCTGAAGACCTGAAGGATTCCACCATGGTCGATTCAGCAGAGATACGTGAACCCCCGCGGCTTGATCAGATCGATTATCCCAGGTTCAGCTTCAACGTGGATATTGATGAACTGCGATACGGAAGCTACAGGATCTTCGGTATGAAGGGAAGTCTCAGGTCGACAGAAGATAAGATATTTTACCTGGATCATCTGGTCACCTCGGGGGAAAGCGGGGGCAGGATTGAATTCAACGGTCAGTTCAATGTGTCCAATCCACAGGAGTATACCTTCAGTGCCGGTTTGGATCTGAAAGATGTGAATGTGAATGACCTGGATTTTGAGATGACATCGGGGGAGGAAAGTTACACATTGAAGGAGAATTTCGAAGGACTGGTCAGTGCGAAAGGGCTGGCTGAGATATTCATTACACCCGATCTGAAATTTGACATGTCCACCTCGACCGCAGTGTTTGATGTGACGGTCGCCGATGGGGCATTGATCAATTTCACCCCCCTTCAGGCTGCAGCGAAATATCTGGATAACAAGGACCTGAATTACGTACGTTTTGCCAGCTTGAGGAACAGTTTCACGCTGGTTGATTCCAGGATCATCATCCCGTTGATGAGTGTGGGATCCACCATTGGTCAGCTGCTGATCGAGGGTGAACAGGGACTGGACAACAGTTATCTGTACCTATTGCGCATTCCCACCTGGCTGGTAAAAGATGCAGCGAGAAGTGTGCTTACCAACCGGGAAGAGGAACAGGAAAGTAAACAGATTTATGAAATGAAAATGGGTAAATTCCTGGTATTGACAGCCTGGAGCGATGGTGAGATATCGGAGGTGAAGACCGGTGACAAAAGAGAGAGATATCAGCAATGAGGGAGATACGATTTGCACTGGGATACATGCCCCACCGGCTGTGGGGCAAAATTCTTCAGGCCCAGTTCCTTGAGAAGGAGCCCGGGAAGGATTTCTTTGTTTCTGCGGAGTATATCCAGAATGATGAATCCACCCTGGCCTACAAGCGCCTGACCCCCATGCAGCGTGAAATAGTAAAGCTGATCTATGCATACAGCGACAGGAACCTTTTCAGAAGATTCTCCAGAAGAAGAACAGCCAAGGAATTCCAGGATCATGTGGAGGATGAGACCATCAGAAAAATCATTCGTCCTTACATAGAGAAAACCCTTTACAGGGTACTGGAGATTGCGCGGGATCACAGGATCAGTCTTTTTGTCAGGGAAAAGGGCGACGGAATTATCTTTGCTGATGATTTTATGCGGATCGAAAAATATCCCGCAGATCCGGTTTTCAGCTTTCATTACGGGGATGAGCTTTCCTACACGCTGAGCCTGATCCATGGGGAGAACAGGCTGATGCTGCATCTCGGATCCGCAGAGATCGTTACCTATTCACCCGTCACCCTTATGCTGGGGAATACCCTGTATTTCGTCAACGACATAGACGGGAAAAAACTATTGCCGTTCCTGGATAAGGAACGGTTGATCATTCCCCGGGAATTTGAAAAGAAATACTTTTCCACATTCATCAGAAATACACTGCGGGATTACAATACACTCACCGAAGGTTTCAGTGTCAGGGATCTGCAGCCAGATAAAAGGGCGGAGCTCATCCTGGAAATGGGTATGGGTAACCTGCCGGTATACATCCTGCAGTTCCATTATAACAACCAGATGATCTACGCTGATAGCAGGCTGAAGAGATTCGTGAAATTCACAGAGGAAGGGGGAAACTATGTATTTAAAAGATACCAGCGTGATTTTGATTGGGAAGAACGTTTGGTGGTGGCCCTGAATGAACTGGGATTGAGGTCACGGGACAGGAGAATTTTTCATTTAAATAAAGAGTTTAATCAGGATAAGGGAAATGACTTATTCAGAGCAATTAATTTCATAAATAAAGATGAGAGGGCACTGGCCGGATCAGGGATCGGTGTCCGTCACAGGTTGCAGAAGAATTATTTCCTGGGAAAGATCGAACTGGAGCTTGAATCCAGGGAGCGGGAAGACTGGTTTGATATTCTTGCCAGGGTTCGCTTCAATGACCATGTGGTGCCTTTCCTGGCACTGCGGCACCATATTCTCAAGGGGAAACGGGAATACGCACTTCCGGGAGGCGAGATCGCCGTGCTGCCCGAGGAGTGGTTCACCCGTCACCGCTCCATGTTGAATTCGGAAAAGCGGAAGGAGACAGGATCCTGGTCCACAAGCAGCATTTTTCCATGGTGGAGGAACCCATCAGGGAGTTCCACACGGCCACCCTTTCCCGTCTTCATAAGCTCAATGAGCTGGAACGGCTTCCTTCTTCTGTGCTCCCGCAGGGCCTTCATGCAGAGCTGCGTACCTACCAGGTGGAAGGATACAGATGGCTCTGTTTCCTGCAGCAGAACGGATTCGGAGGATGCCTGGCAGATGACATGGGGCTGGGTAAAACCCTTCAGGCCATTGCTGTTCTGGTAAGGTCCATGGAAACAGGAGCAGTCCAGGAAGAAGGGAACTCCCGTGGAGGCCAACAGCTTTCCCTCTTCGGGGAACGGGTCAGTCAACATACATCGCTCATTGTGGTACCTGCGTCACTGATCCATAACTGGCAGAACGAATGCCGACGATTTGCACCCGGTTTGAAGGTCTATTCCTATGTGGGAATCCAGCGGGACAGGGAGCTTACCGGGTTCCCTTCCTGCGATGTGATCCTTTCCACTTACCATACGGTAAGACAGGATATTGAAAAGCTATCCACCTATCATTTCCATTATATCATTCTTGATGAAAGCCAGATGATCAAGAATCCATCCTCCAAGCTTTACCAGTCCATGATCGAGCTCCATTCGGAGCATAAGCTCGTGCTCACCGGCACCCCTATCGAGAATTCCCTCACAGACCTCTGGTCACAGATCAACTTTGTAAATCCGGGTTTGCTGGGAACACTCAATTTCTTTAAGAAAAGTTTTGTACAGCCCATCGAAAGAAAGAAGGATGCCGACCGGGAAGAGAGACTGAAAGAGCTGATCAATCCGTTTATCCTCAGACGAACCAAGAAAGAGGTGGCCCGGGAATTGCCCCCGGTTTATGAACAAATCAGGTATTGCAACATGAGTGAAGATCAAAGGAAGCTTTATGAGGAGGAGAAATCCATTGCCAGGAATTCGATCCTGGAAAACCTGGAAGAGGTAGGATTGGAGAAATCTTCCTTCATGGTCCTTCAGGCACTGACCAGGCTCAGGCAGATTGCCAATCACCCGGCTATGGTGGAAGAAATCAACGGGATTGAATCGGGCAAGTTCACGGAGGTATACAGGGATATTGAGAGTGTCATCTCGGAAGGTCACAAGGCGCTTATTTTTTCATCCTTTGTGAAACATCTGGATCTGTTTCGTGAAAGGCTGGATGCAGACGGACTTTCCTATTCCTACCTGACAGGTTCTGTCAGACAGAAAGACCGTGAAAAAGCCGTGAGCGCATTTCAGCTGAATGATGATTGCAGGTTGTTTCTAATTTCACTCAAGGCGGGCGGGGTGGGACTGAACCTTACCGCGGCGGATTATGTCTTCATTCTGGACCCCTGGTGGAATCCGGCCGTGGAAATGCAGGCCCTCAACCGGGCTCACCGGATCGGTCAGGAAAACAACATTTTCTTGTACCGGTTTATTTCCATCGACACCATTGAGGAGAAAATCCATCATCTTCAGGAGCGAAAGCTTGAACTGGCCGAGACATTGATCACCTCCAACAATCCTCTCAGGGACCTGACTGAAAAGGAGCTGGTCGAACTGTTCACCTGAGGATGCCTAGAAGCGGCAGGAAAGTGTGGCCATGGCTCCTCCCTGTATGGGAGATATGATGATGTTCCAGGAGGTATTACCGGCCTTGTTGATGTCATTTGCGACCCCGATCCTGGAGTTTGCGTAGGTCGCCATGGCGATGATGCTTGCTGATCCGAGCACCCCGCTGGCAATGGTCAGGGGCAGGGTGGCTCCCCAGTCGGTTGTGAAACCATACAGGGCCAGACTGGTGGGGATGATGGATATGGCATACAGGGTCCATCCCAGCCGTGCCCGGGGCTGGAAGACCCCGCGGGGCAAATCCACAGAACGTCCTCCTGCGTAAATAAGGGGAGGAGTTGCAAGGATCCCCAGCGAAGCCGGTATTCCTGCATATCCTGCGTTCCATTCACTGAGCAGGGCTGAGACAAACATCAGACCCAGCACCGACGGGGCGCTGTAGCATCCGATGGTGACCGCCTGACAGGCCCAGCCGGTTGAGATGATCAGCTGCTTCACCGTGTCCTGCTTCACCGTGTCTTTCCCCGGATGGTCTTGCCCGTTTGCCGGGAGAAGGACGATGAAGGTCACCAGCAGGGTGGGGAGGAATCTGAACGATTCCGCAGGGAACGGGTTCAATTTCATAGGGAGTGATATTTGTATCCAAGTTAAGGATTTTCCTATCTTTAATCAATGCGGGATTGTCTGAAGAAAGAATTGAAGTACAGAACAAGCCGTTCTTCCGGTCCCGGTGGGCAGCACGTCAACAAGGTCGAATCGCGTGTGGAGCTTCTGTGGTACCTGGAGGAATCAAATTGTCTGAGTAAAACGGAGAAAAGCAGGTTCCGGATGCGACAGGGGTTCAGGCTGACCGAAGACGGGGTGTTGATTCTTGCCGGGGAGAAGTACCGGTCCCAGCACCGGAACAGGGAAGAAGTCACCGAAAGGTTCCTGGATCTCATCTCCGCCAGCATTGTTCCCATCAAAAAAAGAAAACCCACAAAACCAACCCGTGCCAGCCAGGAAAGAAGGATCAAAAAGAAGAAGATCCGCGGGGAGATCAAGCGGTTGAGGAGAAACAGGCCGGAAGAATGAACAGCACAGTCAGGTTCATTTCCTTTTTAGTTTGTTCAGGTTAAAAAGAAATCTGTGTTACATTTGTCGGATACCTTCAGGAAATGAGGCCTTCGAGATCATTTACTATCGTATTATTGCTGTTACTGTTGATCCCCTGGAGGGAGGTCCGGTCCCAGAACCTTGATTCTTTGATTCAGAACAAAAGGATATACCATGCGGAACATATTCAAGGGTTGTCCCTCCCCAGGATAGATGGATTGCTGGATGATGAAATTTGGAATCTGGGCCAGTGGCACGGGGACTTTACCCAGCAACAACCTTACGGCGGAAAAGAAGGCAGCGAAAATACCTATGTGAAAGTACTGTATGATCATTCCAACCTGTTTGTGGCCATCATCTGCCAGGACAGTGAGCCAGACAGGATCAGGGACATTTTTGACCGTCGTGATGCGTTGAGCGGTGATATGACCGGGATTGCCATTGATAGTTATTTTGATAAACGGACTGCATTTGAATTCAATCTGAGTGCGGCCGGACAAAAAATGGACCTGAAACACCTGGCGGATTATCAATGGGATTTCAACTGGGATGCAGTATGGGATGGTGCCACATCGCAAAATGATACTGCATGGATCGCCGAGATACAGATCCCTTTCAGTCAGATCAGGTATACCGACCAGGATGAACATACCTGGGGAATGCATGTGTGGCGTTGGATCGCAAGGAAGCACGAAGAGGACCAATGGCAGCTGATCCCCATGCAAGCGCCTGCCATGGTCTATCTTTTTGGTGAGTTAAAGGGAATTCGGGATATCAGAAGTTCCCGGCAGGTGGAGTTTCTTCCTTATGTACTGGGCTCCCTGGAGAAATATGCGTGGGAACAGGATTTAGAACCGTTCGGGTACAATGCGGGGATCAATGCCAAGGTAGGGATCAGCAGCGATTATACCCTTGATCTCTCAGTCAATCCAGATTTCGGACAGGTGGAAGCCGATCCCTCC
>Ga0180431_10004278_pt1 | contig 17926 bp, 19 predicted proteins | sample SS_ome_11_FD_132459 | JGI IMG/M metagenome (GOLD analysis project Ga0180431, IMG submission 132459) | Hypersaline lake sediment archaeal communities from the Salton Sea, California, USA - SS_1_MS_1 metaG | ecosystem: Environmental > Aquatic > Non-marine Saline and Alkaline > Hypersaline >... | reverse complement strand
TACTTTATTTGAAATGAAGTTTATTTAGATTGTATTGAATGAAATGTAGTCGACGTCCATCGATTCATTCCAGGAATTCCAACGGTCCGACGGGCAAGGTAGAAGGATTCCGAGTGTCATGGCTAAAACGGTCAAGTTAAAATCCAATTGGGCCTTCATCGTCGTGGTATCCCTGGCAGCTCTTGGGAGCGTTGCCGTGTCTATACTATCGCGTTCCGGCATCGTGAGTGAAAAGACGCTTGCCCTACTCCTTTTTCTTATTTTTACCCAGGGTTTGGTCGAGCACCTCCTCTTATTTATCAGAACACGGAATCCTGGATTTGGTGTTTTCATACTCCTGTATCTTGATATAGCGCTGTTCTTTCTGCTCCGGGTTGTGAAGGAAGAGTTTTTATGGCTGCCCATGCTTTATGCCGTGATTCCCCTCGTTCTGCTGGGTGTTCTTGTGCTGGTCAGAGGCAAAATTAGGCCTCGTGGCCGGCGGATTCTGGAGCTGGCTGCCATGTCTGTGGACGAAACAGCCGACGGGTTTACCGCACGTCCTTTCCCAGCGGGCAAGATTATGTATACAAAAGAAGAGATCATGGGTTTTGCCGGGTTCCTGACGAGGCATCTGGTAGCGAGTCCCTGCATCCAGGAGGACAGAGTCTTTCTGGTCATCAACGCCAGCGAAATTTCTTACCTGACGTTTCGATGGGTGAATATCCAGCGGAGAACCTACGTGGCATTCGATTTTTCGGGTCACATTTCGGTCCACATCGCCAGAAGGGATTATCGTCGATACAAGGATGAGTTGACGTTCGACCGGCTCTGCCGCTCCCTGGGCGATTTGTTCAAACAATTCTTGAGCCTTTATCAGAGGGGCGAAAGTCAAACGGTCATCGCCATGATGGATCAAGAGGCGTGACGATGGATTTTCAAACTTTATCGAAATTAGCCAGTCTCCTATCCAAACCTTTTGCCCAGGAATTTTTTCGACTGCTTCTGATATACAGAACCATTTCCGCTTCGGAGGCGGCATCACGGCTGAATTTGCATATCAAGACGGCACAAGATTTTCTGGAAGGATTGGAAACACTGGGAATCGTTACCAAAGAAGAAGTGTTCGAGAAAAAAAGGCCGTATTTCCGCTATGCTCTGATGAACAAGAAAATCAAGGTTGAATTCGACCTGGAACAGCTGAAGATGGCACATGAGAACGAGCGTGCTCTGGATACCATCTTGATCAAAGAAAAGAAGAAGGCGAATTGTGTGTTCAAGTCATCTCCCCGGGGTGATGTGATCTCTTCCATTACGCTCTTCAGTGGGAAAAGCCGGGGAAAAGAAGAACGAAAAATCATCCTGACGGAAAGCCAGGGCCGATTCCTGTATTACCTTCCATTCCCGACGGAAGCGCCACAAAGCATACGCCACATATTAAAGAAGGCGTCCCTGGATGTATCCTATGCCGATGAAATCCTGGATATCGTGCGCTTTTTGTCGGATCGCCATGTCATCGAACGGACTCGAGGAGGATAGTGAATGACGGATGAAATCGCCAACACCGAAAAAAATCGGCCGCGACGGTGGTGGATAGCGGCCCTCCTCAGCTATCTGGCACCGGGCCTGGGACAGATCTACAACGGTCAGGCCACCCGCGGACTTTTGCTCTACGGGTTGTATTCCGTGTGGGGCTCTATCCTGTTCATCAGCACCCTGAATGCCATGAAGCATGACTTTCCGGTATTCACGGTACCCCTGATTTTCTTATTCGTGCTGATCCTGTTTTTTATACTGGTATTCATCATTTTTGATGCGTACCGATACGCGAAACGAACTCGCGGGCCGTACCATCTCAAAGCCTACAACAAGTGGGTCATTTACGTGGTCGCGGCATTCGTTGTCCAGGGGGTCCTTTACAGCGTCAAACAAACGATTCGGGACATGATCGTACGGCCGTATCGCATTACGTCCGTCAGCATGTATCCAACCATACTGGTGGGGGATTATCTGCTGAACAACAAACTGTTTTATTCCACGAGCAATATACGGCGGGGCGATGTCGTGTTCCTGAAGTATCCCAGAAACGAGACGGTGACGTACATCAAACGAGTCGTTGGATTGCCGGGAGACACGCTCCGGATTCGGGATAAGCTTGTTTACATCAACGGAAGCCGTCTGGATGAATCCTACGTTCATCGTGGGGATTCCCTGTTTTTTACCGAAAGATCCAGCCGGCGGGACAACCTCGGCCCTCTGACAGTGCCCTATGATCATTATTTTGTGATGGGGGACAATCGCGACAGGAGCTTTGACAGCCGTTTCTGGGGGGCCGTTGCCAGGGAGAAGATCAAAGGGAAAGCGGGACCCATCACATGGTCTTGGGAGGGATCGTTTCCCTTCATTCGATTCGGCCGTATCGGGAAGAGGATCATGTAATCTGTCCGTGTGTATAAAGTAAATCGTATCATAAGGGGATACAGCGATGCATTCACCATCGTACAAGACGCAACGAACCGGGTCGCATCATCCCAAGGGTGTTTTCCGCGAAACCGTCGAATCGCTCCTCATTGCCATCGGGATCGCTTTGGTTATCCGTGCCGGGGTCGTGTATCCGTTCAAAATCCCCACGGGATCGATGGAGGGTTCCCTTCTGGTGGGGGATCACATCCTGTGCAATAAATTCGTATACGGCATCCGTACACCCGATTGGATCGGTATTCCGTACACGAAGATTGGATTTTTCGTTCCCTTTACCCGCACCCCTGGATTCCGTCAACCTGCCCGGGGCGACGTAGTGGTTTTCAAGTATCCCCGGGATCTCAGCGAGTATTATGTGAAGCGATGTATCGCCGTCAGCGGCGACACGGTGGCCATCCGGAATAAAGTTACCTATGTAAACGGGCGACCGTTTCCTAATGCGCCCAATACGCAGTTTATCGACAGCCGTGTTTATCCCCCGGGCGCACAGCAGCGGGACATTTTTCCGCCAGGAGCCGGGAATGCTCACAATTACGGACCGGTACGCATCCCTTCGCCTGGGGACACCTTTCGTTTCACCGACACTAATCGGTCTCGCTGGGTCGAATGGTTTCAGCTCATCATGTACGAAGGCGGTCGGATTGATCTGTCGTATCGTGGTCAGGCGATACGTCTTTCAGCAGACAACATCGATCGATGGCAGACCGCCATACGGATGTATCCGATAATCAGTTTTCGGATCAACGACCGGCCTTTGAACGGTTTTGTGTATACCGTGAGGTACCGTCAGTATTTTATGATGGGGGATAACCGGGACAACAGCCTGGACAGCCGCTTCTGGGGATTCGTACCGGACAGGCTTGTCGTGGGGGAAGCACTGATGGTGTACTGGTCCTGGAACGACGATGTGCCCTTCTATCGTCTCCTGGAGAAAGTGCGATGGCGCCGGTTGCTGAATTTGATCCGTTGATCGGTCTTTGAAACGGCCCGACTTCTCAGCAACATCGCTTTTCCGCTGTTGGTCGTCTCGTAATTCCAGAACGTGCAAATCATCTATCCCCATAGGAGCATGGATTGATGCTAATCCTGTCCTTCCCCTCTGTATGAGAGAGGAAGGCCCGTTCGTCGTCCCCTCACGTTTCGATTTTTTAGGCTTGCTTACTGAAGAGGTGGGGATAGTCTTCTCTGAACCACGCTACGATTTCCTGAAAAGAGATATCGGAATACAGTCCGTACTCCTGGATGTAATCGATGTGTTTGGCGCCGTCTGCGGTTTCTGGCTTCATCAAGCAATCTTCATCGGGGGAGAATCCCACGGGAATACGATTCTTACGGCTGCACAGGGGGACATCCAGTGTGGCATCGTACCGGTGCCAGTGTCCTGCCAGATTTAGCGTGGCAACACCGTGATGAAACAGGGTGCGTGTTTTCAGAATGCCGACGATGTACGGGGGCAGGGTGTGGTCGATGATGTCAAAAAAGGTGATCCCGGCCGGAATGCCGATGCACCGAGCCAGCGCACAGAACAGGATGGCCTTCTGAGTACAGAATCCCCGACCCGCCTTTAATATCTCGGAAGCCACGTACTCTTTCTCTTCGAAGGTCGCCTTGAATTCGTACGGGATTTCGTCTCGAATGAAATAAAAAAGGTGTCTGGCCATCTCCTCTTTCTGGGAGGTGGAGGATGTCAATTCATCGGCCTTGCGTAAAATATCGGGGTGGCTCGAGTCGATGAGCTTGGTGGGTGTTAAAAATTCCTGTAGGGAGGTGTCGTTCATCTCCTTCATCGGTCGTCATCCCTTCAAAGCTTTCAGGCATTCTTCCCGGTACTTCTTCGTCTGATGCCGGCGTTCTTCGACCCGTTCTTCGATTTTCCAGTCGAGCTTTTTATCCAGGATGGCATCGCAGTGTTGCAGTGCTTTTTCATAATTCTTGCGACCCATATAGGAGCGGATGAGCTTGAAACGGCAGACGACTTCATTGTACCCGTTATTCAGCCGGTCGTTCATGATGGCTTTCAGGAGGTCCTCATAGATTTGTATGGCCCGATCAAAGCGGTCGAGACGGAAATAGGTATCGCCCACGCCCCAGAGGAAGAACCGACTTCCAGGGTATCGTTCCAGACCCTGCTGGAACAAGGCCAATGCCTCGTCATAGTTTTTCCGATCGTACTCGATCCACGCCAGGCTGTTGACGCTGACCCAGTATGAAAATGTGCTTTTCTCCATGGCGAGCTTCACCCGATAAACGCCCCTCTCCCGTTCATCCTCGATCCACGGCAGCCACTTGAGATACTTGTAGAACCGGGCCGACCAGTAGTCGAAACTCCCCAGTCCCACGTAAGCATCGTACAGGGAAGAATCCGCTTCCAGCGCCTCTTTCAAGTGCCTTAAGCCTTTCTGGGATTCGATGAATCCGGACACAAGCCCTCCGGTCTTCACCTTGAACAGTCCCTTGTACGTGGCACTGCTTCCCATGAAAAAATGAATCCACGGATCGTCGCTTCCCTCTTCGAGGCGTTTTTTTGCCGCATTCATTGCCTCTTCGATGAGCCGATAGAACGATCCTCCCCAACGGTCGGTCTCGTAATGCATCATCATAGATTGCAGCGTGGCCGCCCTGTAGAAATAGCCGACGGGATGGCCGGGCCACCGGTCGACGATTTCCTGGAACGTGTCCATGGCCGAGTCGAACTGGCACGAGAAGGTCTGGTCTATACCGCGGGCGACAAGGGAATCGATGACCGGCGAGAATGTGCTCTGGGCAGCCATCCTACCCGTCAGCATCATCAATCCGAGTATACAAACAATCGAGCGTTTCATCGATATAGGACTTTCTTCTTCTACGTCATCGGATTGTAGAAAATATACGAAATCCCTTTCTGGCGTGCAAGGGGATTGATAAAAAAGAGCGGTTTTAGCGAATTAGTGCTCGTTGGTGTTACAGAAGGGATGTAACGGGCATGCGCGGCATCGCGCGATGTCGGGATGGTCGGAACATGAAAAGGTCATCCCCACGTGGCACAGGGCAAAATCGTACTTGGTGGGATCGTCAGGATCGAAGCGTCTCAGGCTTTCCGTGATCTCCACGGCCATTTTCCAGCCGGGGCTGGCCCTTCCGGTAAGTCCGGTTCTGCGGCTGATGCGGGCTATGTAGGTGTCCAGGGGGATGATGAGCTGGGAGGGCGAGATTTCCGGCCACAGACCCAGGTCCAATCCGTCGCGCCGGACCATCCATCGGAGGAAAAGGTTCAGCCGCTTGCAGCCGCTACCGCATGCGGGATCGGTCAGCCAGTGACGCGCACCCGATCCTTTGGGTGGCAACGATGGATAAGACGGTCTCGTCTCCAGATGCTGGATTCTCCGGACGAAGCGGGACAAGGAAGGCCCGATGTCCACCTCGGCGTCATCGTATCCCCGCAAGAAGAACGCCTTGATGCTGCCGTCCGTTTCGAGTATTTGCTTCAACCACCCGAATAACAGATTCACATCGTGGTGCCGATAGAAACGGTAAACGAAGCCGTGGAAGATGTCGCCATCCTTTGAGGGATCGAAATTCTGGATGAACAGGTAGGGCGAATTTCCCAGTCGTCCCAGTAGGTCTCGAACTGCCTTCCGGATAAGGGCGGCTCGCCCCAGGGCGAAGAGGGCCGATATGAATCCGACGATTTCCTGATCTTTCGGGTCTTCGTAGGATTGGACGATCCCCAGGGGATCGGACGAAAGGTGTTCCACATGAATTTCCTGATACAGATTTTCCAGCGTCTGTTTAAACTCTGCGTTCATTGGCTCCATCATACTCTGGTATGTGCATACCCTGCCCGATTATTTTCACATCAACAAACGTTTGTGTGTCGTCCCGGGAATTGAAATCTCAAAAAACAGACCCGATAAGCCAGTACCACTCCCCCCCGTTACCATCCAGGAGTTCGTGTCCGTATCCAGCGCTGACCACCACGGGCAGCTTGCCCCATAGATAGATACGGCAGCGGAGTTCCCCTCCGGCCGAGACGACCCAGTCGGTTTGTCCGAAACGCTGTCTCACGCCCGTCTCGTACGTCATCAAATGCCGACCCCAGGCTTTACCCCAATCCGACCAGAAGGCCCAAGCAAAACGTTCGAAGTAGAATATGGGTATTCGGAGACCCAAATCTCGAATGAGCGGGATGCGGTATTCGGCCGTACCGTAAAAGAAACGGTCGCCTTCCCGCGCATAGGACAGCCCCCGCATTCCGATGGATGAGTGTAAATCCAGCTGATCCTGGATGGGCTGGTCGCCCCATTGGAAGAGGGTGCCCATCCTCACACCCAGCACATGCCGTTTCCACGGCAGTTCCTGGCGTACGGTCAGGTTGGCTACCAATCGAGTCCGGTCGATGTCACTTTTCAAAAACCTGTGGGAACGGAGCAGAGAAGCCGAGAAAGCACATCCCGTGGAAGGATGGATGTCGTACCCCACGTCGGGCCGTTCCCAGAACCAGGTGTATCCCAGGATGAAGGAATTGACCCATCCTGAGAACGGGCGAAAAGGGGGCTGGAAATCATCAAACGAGTCGCTGGAAACAACACGCACACGCTCGGCGTTCGCACCCAGGTAAATCATATGATTGGAGAGCAGGGTTCTACCAAAGTTCATGGGCAGGGAAAGCCGTAGCTGGCCTCCCTCTCGCCTTTCCCACAGTCGGAGGCCCTCCTCGACGAGATATTCGCCCCTGTCGTAGGTTCGTCCCCAGAGCGAGACGTCGATGAGGGGGTGTAGCTGGGCATTGGTGTAATTCAGCGTCCAATCGACGCGGCGGCGTGCCGTTAGCGTGCCCAAAAGCTGATGTTTGTACAGCGGATCAGCGGAATAGTGAATCAGGCCGATCTGGTATCCGCCATCGTCTTGACCGGCCCAGGGCAGGGCAATCAACGGCTTCACGTGGCATAACGACCGGTAAGGCCTGGGGTGGAATGTTAGAGTATCGCTTTCGGATCTTGATAAATCGTCGTCTTGATCAGGCCCGACATCGGTCCAGGACGGACGCGACGATGGGGATGTCGGATGAACGCTCCTCTGAGAAGGAATGATAACCACGCCGATGCTGTCCCTTCTCTCGAAAAAAACGCCCGCTATGCCCGTGCCGTCGGGTGTCCATGCCGGGTTGAAAACGGCGCCGGCCGCGTCGGTCATCCGCCGAATCTCCGATCCGTCCTTTCGCATTCGGAAGAGGTTGGGCGTGCCGTTCTCGTATCGGGCAAAGGCGATCCATTCTCCGTCGGGAGACCAGGCCGGTGTCCGATCATCGACGGCATCGTCGGTCAATCGATGAAACGCACTGCCGCTGCGGTGGACAAGGCTGATGTCGCGCCGGCACTTTTCGTCGATAAAGGAAAAGGCGACGTATTCTCCGTCGGGTGACCAGGAGGGAGAGAAAACATCCATGGCGGCTTCCAACACGAGGGATTGCCTTTTACCACTCTCCAAGTTTAGGAACCCCAGGGTCGATCCTCCGGCATGGCGCTCCACAAAACAGATTTCCTCACGCACCGGAGACCAGGCCGGGTCGGTGGCTCTTGCGTCCCGGGTGATCCTTCTCTCTTTGCCCCGGTCAACATCGACGATGAACAAGTCGTGTACGATGGAGCCGTGCTTTCCGCGGCGTTTCCGGCTGATGACGAGCCGATGTCCATCGGGCGCCCACGAAAAATAGGAGCCGACATGGGGGCCGCCCAGACGATGCCACCGGGAATTGTCTGGATTCTTGATATACAGCCGCTGAATGCCCTCGTCCCAGCGTTCCATGCCCACCGCGGCCATGCTGATTCCGTCCCGGCTCCACCGGACACCCGTGACTGTCTGGAGCGGGATGGGTACGGATGGCCCGATGTGTTCTTCCGTCTCTTTTTCCTGGAAAACGCGGCTGTAGGTACGATGCACGTCCTCTTTCCATTCCTGGAACAGGCTTCCCGTCGTTTTTCCCAGAGTTCGCTTCATCGTCCAGGTGAAGGACAACGGGAACTTCCGGTGGTTCTGAATCAGATCTCGAATTTTTTCTCTTCCGTATTGGTGGGCGATATGCCGAACCAGACCGTGGCCTTCCTCGTAGACCAGCCTGCTGTCGATGATGTCGGCTCCCACGTAGCCATCCAGTTTGCGTGGAGGCAGAAGGGCGCTGTCGCGTACGGCCGATCGTAGAAGGAGGTCCCGGTGATCGTCCCAGGACTCGGCTTCGTACTGAGCCACACCCTCGAGAAACCAGGTGGGCGTCAGACCCAGGGTCAGAAGCTCCCACGGTTTTCCCAGGATATTCCGGCATCCCCAGAAATTCACCATATGGGCCAGCTCATGCCCGATGACCCTCCTCAGCCAGTGGAGCGATCCCGTGGCCACTTTCTTGTCGTTTTGAGTCCAGATGAAAAGGGTATGATCCAGGGGATTGGCGATACCGTTGGAGATGTCATCGACATCGGTGAGGATCAGCGGGATTTTTCCATTGGGCCGGACGGCCAGGTCCTTGGTGATGGGTTCGTAGAGTTCTTCCGCGATTCGAGAGGCCAGGGCGGCCAGGGAATCGAGTTCCTGGTGGAAGATGACTTTGAAATGGGGTGTTTCCCAGGTGCGCCAGTGAAGCTCCGGGTGGTTTCGTCCGTTGGGAAGCTGGCCCCAGGAGGTCCCTGCGATGAGAATGAAAAGAAGACAAACACGCGTTTTCATCCTTCTCATTCCATAGTCATCTCGGAGACCTTTACCAGCTTGTAGCCCATTTCTCTGAGCCCGTCGATGATCTGAGGCAGCTTCTTGTGGGGGAAATCGTCTTGGCGGTGGGTACCCAGGTGCATCAGAATGATCACACCGTTGGAACCGTTTGTACGCCCGTTTCCGTAATTCAGGATTTTATCCGTGATCTCGTCTGCGGAGTAGTAGGCGTTGGAATTCTTATCGGCCACCCAATCCAGGGTGTCCATCGTTTCGTCCCAGCCGCGTCCCACCGTCCAGCCGACGTGTTTGTACCCTGCCCTGGCGGCCATGCGAAGAATCTCCGGGTTGTATTCCCCGTAGGGTGCTCGCCAGAAGGGCACCATTTTCGTTGAAGTAACCAGCCCATAAAGCGAAGCCGTCTTCTCGAACTCCGATGCCATCGTCTGATCTGTGATGCCCGGGAGTGTGGCCTGCCTTCGGTTTTGCGCAAAGCTCGTAAGATGAGGGTGGCTCCACGTATGGTTGCCTACTTCGTGTCCTTCACTGGCTATGCGCTTGACAGTCTGGGGATACTGACGGATAAACTCTCCGGTAAGAAAGAACGTACTCTGAACCTCCCTGTCCTTCAATACATCCAGGATTTCGTCGGCAGCGTTGTTGATGGATCCGCCGTCGAAGGTGATGGCGACTTCCTTTTTCGTCAACGATCCCCGCCTGAAGTCCCTGGCCAGGTAGGTCAGGGAGGGTGGTCCGTGGGTGACGGTCAGTGTCTGGAGGGGCGATGTTCTCCCGTCCTTGCCGATGGCCTGGATTTCGATTCGGTTCACACTGCGACGAAGGCGAACATCGTTGAAGGCGAATGTGCCTTCCTTGGGGACCAGCGCCTGTATCAGTTTGCCGTCTATGGATAGCGACACGATTCGATCTCCTTCAGCTTCACCGACGATATCCAGCGTTGTGGAAGTCACCATGCCGCTGTCCGTGGGTTTCAGGATTGTGGGAGGCGCGATCTGTGTCGTGTCGATCACACCCTCCAGCAGCATTTTATCCCGGAGGTTTTGCTCCAGTGACTGGACGTCCTCGGTGAGCTTCCAGATGAAGAAGAAGGAGGTGAGAAGGCCCAAGCCGAGTATGGCCACGGCCCAGCCTCGTGCCGTCCCCTTGGTGACGGCACGAAAAGGCCAGGTGAGTCCCATGATGAGGCCCCGGAGCAGAGTGAATACGATTCGGGTAAGCCCCATGGCGCTGTATACTGCCAAGCACTGGGCGCTGCAGAAGATAAGGCCAAACGCATTGATCTTGCAATTGTAACAAATGCGTTTTTTACACTGATAGCATGTATCGGTGGCCACGATGTCAGGATGATTGGCGCAGTAGTAAATTTTTTTAACCATGCCCTGCTTCCGATGATTTTGTACATCGGAGAAAAAGTTAAGAGAAAAGAACTTCAATGTCAAGACCAAAGCGATCAATCCCTTGACTTTCCCGTTTTTTCTCGTATATTGATTTAAAAGTCTTTACATTTTATAAAATTCATGGAGGAACCAATGTCGTCTGTTCTCACCGATCTGAAGCCAGATCTGCTCTGGAAGCATTTCGACGAAATCCGTAAATATCCCCACTGTTCGAAGAATGAAAAACCGCTGGGAGATTACGTGCTTCAAGTGGCCGAAAGAAACGGGTGCGAGGCCGACCGTGATGATGCGGGTAACATTGTCATTCGCAAACCCGCTACAACGGGCCATGAAAAGTCGCCCATCGTGGTCCTGCAGGGCCATATGGACATGGTTTGCGAGAAGAATTCCGATGTGGAGCATGATTTTACCAAAGATCCCATTGAAGTCCAAATCGAAGGCGAATGGGTGACGGCAAAAGGAACGACACTGGGTGCAGACAACGGCATCGGTGTGGCAACTGCACTGGCCATTCTCGAGGACGAATCGGTCGAACACGGACCGTTGGAGTTGTTATTCACGACGGACGAAGAGACGGGATTGAACGGTGCGAGGGAACTGGGCCCGGATTTTATCGAGGGTAAGATTCTTCTCAACCTGGACAGCGAGGAAGAAGGCGCCTTCACCATAAGTTGTGCGGGTGGTGCGGATTCAGAGATCACGCTTCCCATCCAGAGAACATCCTCGGCAGACGGCACGGCCCTGAAGATAGCGCTTAAGGGATTTCGCGGAGGCCATTCCGGTATCGACATTCATACGGGCCGGGGGAATGCCATACAACTGTTGGCGCGCCTGTTGTACGACGCCGATGTGAATTTTGATCTCATCAGCTTGGAAGGAGGGAGCAAGCATAACGCGATTCCCAGGGAGTCTTTTGCTCTGGTGATGGTCAAACAAGGAGACATGGACAACCTGAAGAAACAACTCCAGGACGGATTTAAGAACATCCAGTTCGAATACAAGGCCGTAGAAAAGGATTGCCAATTAGCCATAGAAACCGTTTCGGAGAAGACACAGAACCCGATGGAAGAGGCGTCCAAGCAGGCATTCCTGAGCCTACTGGTTGCCCTGCCCCACGGTGTGATGGCCATGAGTCAGGAAATACCTGGTTTGACGGAGACATCCAACAATCTGGCCATCGTAAAGACCAAGGATAAGGAGGCAACGGCTTATACGAGTACGCGCAGTTCCATTCTCTCCGCCCTGGAGGCCACACGGAAGAAGATTGAAGCCATCGGTGTGATGTCCGGCGGGCGCATCGAACATTTAGAGGGTTACCCGGCCTGGTCTCCCAATCTCGAGTCCCCCCTCCTGGCCAAGATGAAGAAGGTATACAAGGACATGACGGGCAAGGAGGCAGAAATCATGGCCATTCACGCCGGGTTGGAATGCGGCATCATCGGCGATAAATACCCGGGCATGGACATGATCTCCTTCGGGCCGGAACTGAAGAACCCCCATTCGCCCGATGAAAAAGTCAACATCGGTTCTGTGGAACGGTTCTGGGATTTTGTGGTAACCACGCTGAAGGCGCTTCTGTAAATCCATATCAGGTATCGTGTGACACGATCCCATACTGAAGCGATGCTCGTCTATCCTGATTTTTTTCGAAACTCGAAGGCGTTCCCTCCGTACCAAGGATAAAAAAAGGATCGATCGATGGCACCCGAAAAAGCCGTAAAAACGACAAAACCCAAGCCCAAGGCCAAGCCCAAAGCCAAGCCCAAAGCCAATGATAATCACCAGTTGGCTGCCCTGGCACATCTGTCCATATTAACTGCGCTTTTTATGGGACCACTTTCCATGGCCATTCCTCTCGTCATCTGGCTTCTAGAGCGCAACAAGCCCGATAAATCCGCATACGTGGAGTTTCAGGCCAAGCAGGCGTTCTTCTTTCAAGTCGCTGTTCTAATCATCTTTGCTGCTGTTGGCCTCGTTGTACTCGTACTCTCTTTTATTCTCATCGGGCTGCTGCTCATTCCGGTGCTTGTCTTGGTACCCCTGGCCGGCGTAGCCTACGGTGTGTATGCGGGCGTGAAGGTCTGGAACGGAGAAGAATTTTGTTATATCTATCTGGCGGATTTCATCGACGCTTGATGATGGTCACGAAGGATCACCTGGATCAGGCCAAGGCGTATCTCTGCTGGGACGTGTTTCCCGATCTTTCCATTCAGCTCGTTGAGATGAAGGCGGCGGTATCGTACTACTACCCGCCGTCGGACAGGAGCACCATCGTCGTTTACTACGAGAGGGGGAGTGATGATTTTTCCCTCCCTCTCATTTTATTATTCCATGAGGCGGGACATCATCTTCAGTACCTGGAACGCAAGAAAGCCGGCGAGGAATCGACATTCTGGGAGCGCAACGATATTCCCACTGGGCCAGTAAAAATGGAGTTCGAGCAGGAGAGTTGGAACCGAGGACGCGTGCTTTTCCAGACGTTCGTGCAGACCTGCGGTCTTGGGGAGTCTCTGTTGAAACGATACGATTCCGTGGCCAATCAGAGCGTCGAGAGCTATCGCTGAGGCCGCGATACCATCCTTGGAGTTATACGATACATGAAACAAATCCTGGTCTTCGATTTCGACGGTGTCATCTGCAATTCGATTCACGATTCCCTGATGACGGCTGTAAACTCGTATATTCAATTCGTCCCGGAACATCGGCTTCCGCTGGACGGCCCGCTGAAGGCCGATGCGGTCTTCGGCTTCGAGAAAGCACATCCTGAATTTTTCGAACGATTTTCCAGGCTGATGCCCATGGGCAATTTTGCCCAGGACTATTTTGTTTTTCTCTCCATCATCGAGAACGACACATCCGGAAAGGTGATGGATCAAGCGGGCTTCGATGCGTTCAAACGGGCCATCCCGGAGGAAACACTCTCGTCCTACCAAGACCTTTTCTATCGAGTCCGGCAGTCGATGCAGGAGAATGAACCGGAAGCCTGGGCCAGCCGGCTTCCAACGTTTCCGGGAATCCCGGAGAGCATCCGGTCTTTGTCCCAACGATATCTGTGCGCCATCGCCACGTCCAAGGATTATCGATCCGTCGATATGCTCCTCCGCCATTACGGTCTGAGAGACTATTTTCAGACGGAAAATATCCTGGATAAGGACTTTGCCGCGTCAAAACGCGACCACCTGATTCGATTTCATCAGGAGCATCACATTCCATTCCCTGCCATCCATTTTATCGACGATAAAGTGCTCCACCTCGTTAAAGTCAAGGACCTGGGTGTTCATGCCTATCTGTCGACCTGGGGATTCAACACAGAGCAGGAACATGAGATGGCAAGAAAGGAAGGAATCGCGCTCTTGAAGCTGGACGATCTACCCCTTTTAGGGCGATGATGCGCATGCTCCGATCCATCGTGTCGAATGCGTTCCAATAAAATAGGCAAGTGCTTACAACATTTCACGTCCACACCTGTCAACGGAATCGTATGATTTAATCCCATATCTGTTGAATACACCATGGCGTATCCATCCCTTATATCCCGTCCAGACGCACGCCGTATCGGACTCGTGGCCGACACCCACGTGCCCGACCGTGCGCCGTCGTTGAATCCAAGACTCTTCGAATCCTTGCAGGGTGTCCATCTGATCCTCCATGCCGGCGATATTTCGTCGCCCGCTGTCCTGGAAGCGTTGAGTCGAATCGCTGAGCCCGTTGCCGTACGGGGCAACAACCGGGGTGATGGACGATGTTTCAACCCGTCCCTCCCTGAAAAGCGTCTCATCGAGATCGCCCATGGATTTCGCATCGGCCTATTCCACGGTGTGGAAACTTTCTATCAACGAATCACCGATGTGATCATCGGCAGGTCGGGATTCACGGCACGGTGCGCCTGTCGCATCCTGAAAAGAATGATGCCCCTCTTCCCGGATGCCGACTGCACGGTCTATGGACACGGCCATTGGCCTGTGGTGCATTTTCAGGAAGGGAAGCTGTTTGTCAACCCGGGCAAGGCATTCGGGCAAAAGGAGAGTACATGCGGGATTCTGGAAATTCAAGACGATTGTGTGAGAGTGATGTTTTTACCGTTGGGCACGCCCGGCCGTCTGGAATCCCTGGTTTCAAAATGGTATTCCTTCCCACCTACTTGATATATCCCACCCAATTGTATCAAAATCTCAGAATATAAAATTCAGTCTCAGATCCATCCGTCGATTATTTTTAAGATAAAAGAATCGGAACAATAAATCCGACGGATGCACGTTTTATTCTCTGGAAGGCGTTATTGGAGTTTTCGAGCCGTATCGGGAGTCAAGACATGAAAAAGATGGCATTTCTGCTATGCATGGCAGCCCTCTTCCTGATTATCACGGGTCTGGGCGCCAGGGGGGAGGTGAAGCGGCATAAACTTCACCAGCTTCATCACGAGATCGTTCTGCTGAATTTGGTCAACGGCCTCTACCTGACGCAGGAGCAGATGGAATCCCTGATGGAAAAGATCGAAGAGGCCGTGGCGGCGCGGCAAGATTTTACGGAGGAGATAGAGCGGAGGAAAGCCGAGGTCGAGGACGTGTTGAAGGAAGTCCGCGACGTCCTGATGAAGGGTGAGGAAATCCCCGACGAACTGAAGAGACGCGTTCACCGGATGAAAGAGATCCAGCATCGTCTGGAGGATGAACGAGGCCAAAAATTAAGCCGGCTGGAATCGGAGGTCGAGGCCCTACTGACGGAAAACCAGCGCATCGTTATCAACGATTACAAACCGTGTACCATACCGCCGGCCCAGGGCAAGATCGGTCAGTCGGCGGAGGCAGCTGCCGAGGGTATCGCCCGAGCACTCACGCGTATACGCCGTATGCCAAGAGATCGCTACGAGATGATGAAGGACGTGTTTGCCGATATCCACATCGACAAGGTGGAAAGGCATCTGGGTTTTCAGACACCCGAAGAGAAAGAGGCATACCGCAACGAGTTGTTGGACACGTTTGAGAAGGCACGAACGTTGTCGGATCAGGACTTTCTCGTGCAGAAGGGCGAGCTGGCTCAGAGTCTTTTGCCCGAGGACGCGAGAGTTTTGAGCCGGCGGAAAAATCAACTCAGCAAGTTGGGCTTTTTCCTGCTGGACCCGGACCTGTTACCCATCCTGAAAAAACGTTTAAAGGGATGAAATCCTAAAAGAGTCACCATTGAAATACATGCACGGCCCTCTCTTCCCTGTCGGATTCCTCTTTATTGTCAACAGCGCCGAGGAATCCGATTTTTTTAGGACAAAGGGTATCGGTTATAAAAGGTAAGTAAAACCAGCAGAGTCTAGTGGAACACAAAAACGGTCGCTTAGCATAAAAACACCCGGTACGCCGTGTCATCCGAGGTTGGAGATCATCCTCTGAAAAGATTGGAGGAATGCGTCTGGTTTTTCCACACTCAACAGCAGTGCGTATCCTTCTCGCGTGGGCAGGTAAACGACGCAGGATGGGTCTGTGACGAACACGAGGGCCTTATCGCCGTTTTTCATTCGAAACCAGCCTGCCTGGTATCCGGGCAGGCCAACGCCGTTATTTCTCCTTCGCAAACGAAGCATCGAATCGGATCGCAGGTTCACCTGTCTGGCTTCCTCCGGTATGAACGCACGTGCGGGAAGCGTGCGTCCGTACATCGTTCTTTGTATGCGCAATCCCTGCTCCGAGATTTCGAACGTCGTATACTTTGAAGAATAGAGGATATACGAAAACAGACCGAGTATGAAGAGCATCAGCATTCCGAAAATGCTTATGAAGATCAGCGGTTTGGTGGATACCGGCGCGATGTCGTAGATTTCGTTCATACGATTCTCCTTCGGATCATTTTTTCTCGTTTTCCACCAGCACGGCAGTTCCGTAAGCCAGGAGTTCGGCAGCAGCGCCCATGATTTCCGAAGTCGTAAAACGTAAGCCAACGATGGCATTGGCTCCCATCCGTTTGGCCTCATCGGTCATGCGGTCGATAGCCTGTTCCCGCGACTCGGCCATGAGCTTGGTGTATTCGGCGATCTCCCCGCCGACGAGATTTTTTAATGCGGCCAGGATGTCTTTACCCGCATGACGTGCACGGATCGTGTTACCGCGAACCAACCCGAAGACGTTTACGATCCTCTTGCCCGGAATACGCTCCGTCGTTGTGATGATCATCGCCTCACCTCTTTGTATGGGTCCGACTTATAGGTGTGAATACGTTCTCGAATCAGGGAAAGCAGTAGTATGATAAAGCCGAATATGATGGCAGCGATGGTGATCTTTGGGAAAACGGGTTCGTCACCCCTGCGAAGGATCTCAACCAGACCGTAGAAGACCAGGGCCAGCCATCCTGCGAAGACGAGGAACAGAGCCGAATGACGGGTCCATCGGCTGTAGGGACTTTTCCAGAGTTTTTTAAGGACCGCATCCGATGGCTCTTCGAAAGAGATGGTTTCGATTTTGACTGCCGTTTCCCGGAGCTGCTCGTATTCCTCCCGGCACTCGGCGCATTTGATGAGATGGGCGTTGATCTCGCTCGTTTCCTCGGGCGTCAATTCTCCGTCGATAAGCCCCATGAGCAGGCCCTTGTATTTTTCACAATCCCTCATATCGCCACCTCCCTTCGTGATCCATCGTCTAATATGTCCGTATATGAATACATCTCCTTGAACGCCTTTCTGGCGTAATATAGTCGACTCATCACCGTGCCCCGCGGTATGCGGAGCAAAGTCGAAATTTCGGCGTAACGAAGCCCCTGGATGTACTTCATGATGAGGATTTCGCGGAATTCAGGTTGAAGCTTCTGGAGGACTCGCCAGACCGTCTGCTGTTCTTCCCGTTTTTCCAATTCGTGGGATAAGAGGGCTTCGTCTGTTGTTTCCTTGGCGTTGCGCTGTTTCTCGGTTCTGTACTTGCGGGCCGATTTTTTCTTCCGAATCATGTTCAAGCAGCAATTTCGCAAGATTCGGTAAAACCATGGATAGAAAGCATCCAGATGCGACAGTCTGGGAATGGCCAGAAACGCCTGGGTGAATGATTCCTGGCAGGCATCGGCAGCATCCTCCGTGTTTCCCAACAGAGCCCTGGCATGGAAGAGGGCCTCCCTTCGGTATTTTTTAACGAGAAACTCGAAACCCACGGGATCTTGATGCTTCAAGCACAGCTTGATGGCATAGCCCTCATCCACGGCGATCCTCTTGTCATCCAGTTCGGTTTCGTAATCCTATGATTAAACAGATAGTGCTCTAAAATATTCAAAATATATTGAAAGTGCAAGAAATCAATCATCGTCGTTTTGCAAAATGATCGATTCCATAGGATGGATTTTAAGAAAGAAAAGACTAGGCGTCTTCATGAGGTTCGTTTACTTATCGTATAAAATGT
>Ga0180431_10004277_pt1 | contig 17927 bp, 22 predicted proteins | sample SS_ome_11_FD_132459 | JGI IMG/M metagenome (GOLD analysis project Ga0180431, IMG submission 132459) | Hypersaline lake sediment archaeal communities from the Salton Sea, California, USA - SS_1_MS_1 metaG | ecosystem: Environmental > Aquatic > Non-marine Saline and Alkaline > Hypersaline >... | reverse complement strand
GGCCATCCGAAACCAAGTCAAGGACTTCTTGCGGCAATACGGGGGTTGAAAAAGCGGCCCTATGTAAAGGGGCGGGAACCGTGGACATCGAAATCAAGCTTGAAGGAATCAATGAAGCCTTTGCCACACTTGCCAACTATGCCGCCCTTGCGGGCCGGGGAACCAAGCGGGCGTTGTTCCGTGTTGGCACCCTTGTCCGGGACACTGCCCGAGAATACGCCCCGCGGTCACCAACTGACACGGACAAGAAGGCGGCCGCCAAGGCGGCCGGGAAGAAGCGGCGGAAGCGGAAGAAGAAGTCCCGGGCCACACACGTCACCAAGCCGGGGGGCCTTGAAAGGTCTTTGGAGTTTGAAGTTGGGACGGATGACGTGGAAGTCTTCATTGCGGACAATTCGGAAGCGGGACCCTATGGCTTCATTATCCATGAAGAAAAGGGAACCAAGTGGCAACGCCGGGGCATTGGGACAGTGTCAAAGGGGTCCAAGGCGGATGACAAATTCATCACCCGGGCCATTGTTGATGAAGAAGACAACATCATTGAAATCATCTTGGATGAACAAGCCAAGGCAATTCAAGGGGCTTAGACATGGCACTTGACAAAGAATCTTTCACATCCGCCAAAGATACCGTGATGGCCCAAATGGTGGCAGGGACAACGGCCGCCTTCCCCACCGGCGCGGCCATCGGTAAAAATCTGTTCAAGGGCTACATGCCCAACGCCACGGACGTGGTGTCAATTGCCTTTGGTGGCGGCGGTGACGTGCAAAACACTTGGAACCATGAAGCCCGGGAATTGCGGATGGATTCCGACATCTACGGGGTTTTTAGGACCCAAGAACGCGCGGACCAATTCATGGTGTTGGCCATCGGGGTCATGCCAATCCGCCTTGTGGGGAATGTGACATGGTATCGACTACGGGGCGGCGGCCAAGGCCGCGTTGAACCGGAAGTCCACCGCATCGCCAAGGACACCAAGGAACGGGTCTATTGGGCGGTTCGGATGGGATGTGAATTGATATTTGACACCACCACGCATTGAATTGGTGGCCTTGTGTGAAAGGGGAACGCCGTGGCCCTAGAACTACAAATTGACCTTCAAATTGTGTTGGATGAAGATGTCCCGAATACAAGCCCGGAATCTTGGGGACCGGCGCAATTGATCCACACGCCATCTGAATCATTACGCCGCCGCATTGCCATCCCCGCGGATGAAAACCACACCCTTTCACATGCCGGGACTTCCGAGTCCGGGCCTTTTATTTGGCTTCTTGTCAACGTCCATGCCACGGTGGCGGCTAAAATAGGATTTGGCCAAGCGTATGACATGACGATCCAACCCGGGAAATTTGCCATGTGGCAGGGAACCCGGATTCCATACGCCCAAGGGGATGGGGCGGAAGGCGAATTGTTGTATTGGTGTATTGCGGAAACGATAAGTTGAAAGGTGTGAATCATGGTTGATTTTGCTACCCAGACTGCGGACCCTTTTGGGCTTGGCGTCATTGATGATGATGGCATTGTTGTCACCGACATCGTGGGCGGACCACGGCGGGAACAAGTGGAAGTCTTGGCGGGTAACGCCAAATATATTGAAGACGCGGTGGTCAACTTGCGGCCCATTGAAGAATGGTCCGTCAGTTATGAACTGCGCGTGGGAACCCTGACGGTCCCCTTTGGCGCGTTGCTGAATAGCGCGTATCTGGTGACATCGTTTTCCGCGTCCACGTCTTCCGATGGATACCCCACCGCAAGCGTCACGGCCATCAAGCCATCCGCCGCGGGCATGATTAAGGCTTACCCGGCAAGCGTCACCCTTGGCATTGGTGGCGGGTTCGGTGTGGTGGAAAAATTCGGGATGACTTCCGCGTCTTCATTCATTTCCACCGGGGTTTCAATCTCCATGTTGACGGCGGAAGCCATGCATGAAACCAGTGGCGACTTTGAAACCGCGGGCATATACCATTATGGCTTCAAGCAAGAAGTCACCGGTGAAGCCTATGCGACAATTACCCTGCCCGGGGACGCCCGGTTGACGGATTCTGACACCCGGGAAGGCCGGGACAGTTGGACCACCTACGCCGCAAGTTGGTGGCGGTATCTTGACGCCATTTAATATGAATGATGGACTTGGCCAAAAGTGGATTTGTCCGGTTGCGGAATGAATACGGGGTCCGGTTGGACCCCGTTGAAGACCTTGCCGTCATTGACAACATCATCCACTTGGCCGAAAAGGTTGACACCGCCGGGAACGCATGGCGGACCCGTCACCTTCTCAATCCCGCGGTGACCATCGGGGACATCACGTTGCGCCATCTATCCCTTGGCGCGCAATCGTTCTTCCGGGACAGGGTTGCCGAATGGTTCCCTGGGGATGACTTCATCCAAAACCTTTCATTGGCTTATTGCATGGCCCACACCGGGACGCCCATGGCCCTTTGGCGGTTCAATGAAGACCCGGCCGGTTGGAAGAAGGCGGTGAAGAAGTGGGCGCGGACCATCGGGGTTGATTATCTGTCCTTATTGGACGCCCTTGCGTTGTTTGAAGACCGGGAAGAAGAACGCATGGAAGCCATCTTGAAGAAGCGGAAGGGAACCAAGGCGGATGAAGGGTTGTTGTTCCCGGCCCGGTCCTATGATTACGGGGCCTTGTTGGAAATCCTTTGCAATGAATACGGCCGGACACCGGAAGAATGGTTGTGGCAGACAAGCATTGATGAAGTGGAAATGTTGTTCACGGCCTTGCGGGAACGGAAAGAAGCGGAAGCCCGGGCAGGACGGAAGCCAAGCGGCGGGATGCGGGCAGTTGCCCCGGACCCGGATTCTTCCCACATCCAATGGCTTGGCCGGTTCTTGGATTACGTCCGGGAAGTTGGTGAAGCCCGGCAAGAAGAAGGGAATGGTTGACCATGCCCGGCGCGCGTAAACTCTCATTTTCGATCATGGCCAAGTCATTGGTTGCCCGCGGCGTCAACGCCGCCACCAAGGCGTTGAAGCGTTTGGGCGGCGTGATGAAGGGGTTGAACTCCATTGGCCGGGGTGTTGCCCGAGTCTTCCAAGGTATCACGCGGGGCTTCTTGCGTCTTGCCGGGGTGGTGTCCGCCGGGGCGGTGGCGTTGTGGACAACCATTTCCAAGGCGTTTGCCTTTGAACGCATGGAAGCGCAATTCAAGGTCCTTTTTGGAAGCCTTGAACGGGCCAAGGCTCACATGGCGGACCTTGCCGCCTTCTCAGCGGCCACGCCTTTCCAACTGGCGGACATTGCGGAAGCGTCCCGCCTTCTTCAAGTCTTCACGGACGGGGTGTTGAACACCCAAGCAACCTTGCGTCTTCTTGGTGACGCCGCGGCCGTTGCCGGGGCGGGTATTTCGGACGTGTCAATGTGGGTGGGCCGGGCCTACTCCGCATTGAAGGCCGGGCGGCCGTTTGGGGAAGCGGCCCAACGCTTGCAGGAACTAGGATTGTTGACCGGTGAAGCCCGGGGGCAGTTGGAGAAGTTACAGAAGGAAGGCGCGTCATCCGTCCAAATATGGGCCGCGTTGCGCGGGTCCTTGGATAAGTTTGCCGGGGGCATGAAAGAACTGTCATCCACCGGTGAAGGTCTTGTCTCGACGCTGAAAGACAACGTGAACCTTGCGTTGCGGGACTTTGGCCAAGTCTTCATGGAAGACGCCAAGAACGCCATCCGGGAATTAATCAATTGGCTTGGCCGGTTACGGGAAGACGGGACCATTGAAGCATGGGCCAACAAGGCCAAAGAAGCCCTTGACGTTGCGGCGGCCGTTGCCAACGCCCTTGCGTCCGGGGAAGGCCGGGCGCAAGCCCTTCAAGGCTTGGCGGACATCGTCATTGGCGCGTTGCGGATTGGCGCGGAAAAGGCCGGACAACTACTCTTGAAGATTGCCCCGGCCGTTGGTGATGCCATTGGCCGGGCGGCCGAGTCCGCTATGACCCGGACCGGGGAACGGTCCGTGGCCAAGGACATCGTGAAGGAACAAGCCCGGCAACGGAAGCTTGCCGGTGACCCGATGTCCAAGGCGGAACGGGACCGGCGCATTGATGAAGAAGAAGAACGCATCCGCGGGGAACGCTTGCGGCAAGAAGGCGCGGCATTGTCTGAACGGTTCGGCAGCGGAACCGGGGCGGACCAACTTGAACGCGGCTTGGAAGCAATCCGGGACTTGGTGAAGCGGGAAGACATCAAGGAAACCCCGGAAGAAACCGCGGCCCGCAAGGAACGGGAAGCGGAAGCGGAAGCCAAGAAGGCCGTGGATGATTTACTTGCCCGGGTCAATGAACGCAAGGACCTACAAGCGGCGGAAGACAAGCGGCGGGCGCAAGCCCAAGAAAAGCTTGAAGGCGTCACGGGGACAGATACCGGCAAGAAGGCGTTGGAAAAAGTCTTGGAAGACATGGGCAAGGACATTGGCGACTTGACCTTGACCGAGTTTGAAAAGGTGGTGGACAAGGTTGGCAAGCTTGTCCCCAAGATGGAAAAGAAGGCCCGGGAAGACCGCAAGAAGGCGGAAGAAGACGCCGCCAAAATCCGGGGCCGCCTTGAAGACCGCTTGCGGAAGATGCGGATGAAGGCCATGAAGCCGGAAGAACAAATGACGGCCCAAGAAGACCACATCCGGCGTCTTGAATCCGAGTTGGACACGGAAGCGGACCCCAAGAAGCGGGCGGAAAAGGCCGGGGAAATCGTGGGCGCAATCGAAGAATTGGCGGACTTGCAACGGGCGGCCGGGAAGCAATTTGCCCGGTCCTTGTCCTTGTCTGAACTGTTCACCAAGTTGACGGGCCAAGCCCGGGACGGGGCCAACAAGAATGAATTGGCCATCAAGGAAAACACTGCCCGGGCGGCGGAAATCCTTTACAGGATCGAGCAAAAGCCAACCGGGATGACGGATTGATTGGGGGTGACCCGTGGCGTATGTTTGGGTGTTAGAAAGCCAAGAAGACAATTTGGACATCCGGGAAACGGATGAAGGCATTGAAATCCGCCACCATTGGACAGTGGTGCGTTGGCGGCATGAACGGCCGTTGGGCGTGGGAACGGCCGTTGGCCAAGCGTCCGCCACGGTGTCTTATTCCGTGGGGGACATCAGTATCATCAAGGGTCTTGTTGGGTTGGGGGTAACGCCCAAATATATTTGCGTCCAAGATTCCACCCACCCGGCGGAAGAACCAACGGACTGGTTGCAGCGGACCCAACAATGGGAAATGTACACCACATGGGAACCCGCGCCCGCTTCTTGGGAATGGGGGTAGGCCATGACCACAAAGACACGCGGCCGGTTCATGCAGCCCAACCGGCGGAAGGGTGACCGACCGTCCGCCCGGGAAAATCGGCAAGTTGCCAACATGCTCAACAACGCCCGGGGTGAAGGCGGCATCTCCGTCCGGGTTGATCGTCGCGGCCTTGTGGTGGATGGTTCGGGCTTGGCCAGTACCGGCGGGGCGGATTCCTTCCGGGTGACCAAGGACAGTGGCAACAATGCGTTGGTCCAACAAGGCTTCATCCATTACCCCGGGGCAACGGTCAACCCCTATCACATCCCGGAAGTCACCGCGGATGACGCCATCAAGATTGAAGGCGGCCCGTTTGTGTGGGTGTGTGCCTTCATGCATTGGGGCAACCATGATGACCGCGGCATCATGGTCCAAGCGGGGGCGGACTTTGTGGATGACTGCCCCACGGCGGACGCAACCATTTACCGGCGGCCTTTGCGGTGTTATCAGTTTGTCAGTGACGGCACACCAACCGGGGGCGTGTTCACGCCTTATTGGGTCCACCACCTTGGGGACATTGAAATTGTCATGGGGATGTGATGCGGAAATCCTTGGCCATTCTGGCGGTGTCCATGATGTCCACGGTGGCGGCGGCCGCCGTCCCGTGGGGTGACCTTGTCTTCACGTCCGGGGTCCCATGGGCGGCATTTGAATCCCAAGGCGTCACGTCCCAAATGTGGGAACAAGCGGGGTTCAAGGTCAATGTGGGCAGGGATGCCGGACAACCCTTCAATGGCGTGTTGTCCTTGCAAGCGGAAGTCTTGGCCGGGTTCACGTCTTACACGGTGATAGTAACCAACCCCACCAACGCTTCATTGATTCTGACCAACTTTGATGTGACCGTCCCGGTTCACACCACCCACGTTCAAACGGCGTATCTTTTACAGTACCCGTCCGGGGTGTTGACCAATGAACCCTTGATATGGACAAACCCCTTTCCCTATTCGTTCCCGTTGCCCGGCGGCGGAACGTCCAACGCTTGGGGAATCGTGGGGAACCTTCCCCGGGAACTACTGTCCGAGATTGACCAAAACGTCCTTTATGTTGATGAAGATGACTTCCGGGAAGGCGCGCCGGTCCGCATCTTTGTGGCCAAGGAATTGGAAGCGGACTTCAATGATTGGTTCACCCGGCCGTTGATATACACCAACCCCGGGCCAACTTATGTGACCAACTACCCCGAATGGTTGCCCCGGTGGTGTCAAGGGTCCTTGGTGCAACACCTTGGCCGGGGGTTTGCCACCAACCTTTGGGATGTCTACGGGATTCCGTGGGATGTCAACCCGGTGGCGCAATTCGGCCCGGAGAAGGCCAAGTCCGGGTGGTTTTCGTACTTTGAAACCGGACAAGACTTCATCATGTGTGAAATGGCGTTGGCCGTTACCAACCCCGCGGCCGCGGTGTCCAACCAATCCGTGGCGTGGATCACCAATTCACCAATGCCGTTCTTTATGTATGACCCCGGGTCCGTGGGCCGGTTCCCATCGTGGCAGTCCCCGCAATATCAAACCCCGGCCATCATGTGTTGGCATGGCAACACCAACAACGCCACCAATCCCTTGGCCGCCACCACCTACACGGTGACGATTGAAGGCCGTGAGGGCCGGTGGATGACGTCCGCTTGGGACGTGGTTGAATTTGACATCCCTGGGGCCATCCTACCGACCACGCCGGAAGTCTTGACCATCACCCCGGGGACCACCCAATCCCTTGGCCGTCTTTGGGTGGCCATTACCAATATGACCATTTATCCGGCCCCGGCCACCAATGCCCGGGACGTGGTGCGTGTGATGCACACCAACTTGATGTGGTACGGCAAGCCCGGGAAAGGGATTGCCCAAGTGTCCCATGTGGGGTTCCAAGAAATGTTCAAGGACCGGTATGATATGTTGAACCTTCTTGATTGGACGGATTGGCAAGTGAGCCTTGACCCAACCAACGGGGCCAACATTGGCGCATGGGAAGGGGAAGGGTTCGGGTATGCCGCCGCGGTGGCGGATTGGCACCGATACGACACCGCCGCTTATTGGCCCTACGAAGTGATTGAAACCGCGGGCGCAACGCCTTATGTGTCCACCACACCATTGGCCACCGATGCAAGCAAGACGGTCAAGTCCGTCATGACCTTGACCAATGAAATGCCGTGGGAATACCAATTCACTGTCACGGCGTCCGGCGGATACAGTGTCACCAACAAGGACCCGGTCAACCCCATCAATGCCAATTATGTCATAAGTGATGAATTTGGTGGGTCCGTGTCTTATCCCGTGACAGTCCCCAAGGATGACCCGCCCGGGCCGCCTTATCCAACGGCGTCCGGGGCTTGGTCCATCACCACCACCGGCACAGTCTTTGAAGGCGGACGTGATTGGAAGTGGACCGGGTCAATATCCCCCGGGTCCCATGGTATTAGTGCAGGGACGGCGTCCTTTGGGGCCGCGGTTCCGTGGGTGGAAATTGGCCGCGGAAGCGGACGGTTGACAACCAAGCCCTTCTTTTACAGTCAAGCCCGGGAAAAGGTTGGATTGACCGCGCCCGCGGTGGCCGCGGATTTGTATATCTCCGCCACCACGCCCAAGGGAAAGCTTTACAATCCCGGCGGGACATTGATGTCCGAGTTTGACCCGGCCGGGGGCGGTATGCCACCGGGGATGGTGGAAGGCTTCAAGCAATACGCCGGTCCCGGGACGGGAACGGATGTTGATGACATTGATTGGCCCGGTTTCGAGTCTTCAAGCCCGCCGCCCTATTCCATGTCATGGCGGAAAGGGTGGGCATTGCAGCCCGGCGGGCGTTGTTTGCTCAAGTGGGTTTGGTGATTGAATTGATGGCCTTGTGTGAAAGGGGACACCTATGACTTGCAAGCGTTCAGTGATGGCGGCCGTTGTGGCCATGATTTTGGCGTCCACGGCATCCGGTCAAGGAATCCCGGAAATCCCCATCCGGTTGGACTTCACGGACCAACAGCGGGAATTTTATGTCCGGGCCGCGGCGGGGACAACGCCCCGGGTGGCGGCGTACCTTCTCAACGACGGCGTGTCCTACACCAACGTGGCGGGCTACACGGGGGAATTTTACTTGGCAGAAAACCCCACCAACGGTTGGGTGACCCCGCCCGTTGTCACCACCAACGTGGACACCACCCTTGGCGTTCTATATTTCGATTTTGCGGCCACCAACACGGCAACCAATGGCGTCTTGTGGGGCCAAGTCTTGGTCAAAGCCAATGTGGATGGCATCCCCCGCGTATGGCAGTGGGGACCCGGCCAATTTGAATTGACACCGTCCCCGGGTTCCATGGGCGCGGGCTTCATTGTCATTGACCCCAACGCGTATGTTCGCCGGGATGGCACGTTGGACATGCTTGGCATGTTCGACGGTGGGTTGCAGGGTCAAACCAACGTGGGGCCGTGGTGGATAACCCCCAACCTTGTTTGGGAAACCAACGGGATTCTGTATTACAAAGACGCCTTCTATGACGGGCCGTCCGTGGACTTTGTCAATTCCCGATACTACTTTGACACCAATATCATTGTCTTGGACAACCTGTTGACGTTGATGCGGGACCAATCGGGCGTGGATTCCGTGGAATGGAACGCCCGGGAATTGCGGGACGCCACGGGCAACGTGGCCTTGGCTTGGGGTGACCCAATCACCGTTCATTGGGATGTCATCCCCAACGCATCCAACACCGTCACACTTGGCCGGGCGGACTTGCCTTTTGCCAACCTTTACCTTGACGAGTCTTCACTTTACCTTGGCACCCAACACGTCACGGCGGCCCGGATTGCGGCCTTTGTCCCGGACACCGATGCCACTTATACGGACACTGTTGCCAAGGCCGCGTCCGCGGTCCAAGAAGGGGATGACCCAAGCTTCAACACGGTGACCCGGTCTTCAACCGCAAGCGTTTACGCGGCGGAAGAATTTGTCACCTTTGGCCGGACGGTGGAATTGATTGAAAGCGTGTCCGCCCAAACCTTGTTTGGGGCAACCAATGACCATCCGTCTTTGGACGGGGCTTCCCTTTGGGATGCGTTGCCCGGGGAAGTGTGGACCAATGAAACGGCCTTGGCAGTTGGGACCAATCTTCTTGGGACGTGGTATTATACCAACGAAGTTGACACCCTTGTCCCGGCCGGAACATTCAATGGGTGGTATTGGGCAAGCTTTTCCGGGGCCGGTGGCCCGGCGGTGTCAACCTTCTTTGAACTGATTGCATCGGACGGCGTGTCCACCAATGTCCTTGGCGTGTCTTCCGCCCAAGGCGTCAATGGCAGTATTGCCCCGGTGGACACACATGTCCACATGTCAACAGGTACACCGTTCGCCGCGGGTTGGTTCCTTGGCGTCAAGGCTTATGGCGTCCGCGACGGCGGGGCGTCCGCCACGTTGACCATTGAAGGCGGGACGGCAGACAGGGACACCCGGTTGTCAACGCCCAACCTGTCCGTGGCGTCCGAGACATTGCAATCCATTTGGTCCTACTATGACGGAACCATCCAAGCGTTGGACGACGCCCAACCGTGGACCACCAACGCGGTGTTGACCTTCACGCCCAACCGGACGGGGACTTACCAGATTGAAGTGGGCGGGGTGTTTAATGCCCAATATTGGACTTTTCCGCCCATCCTTTACACCAACTATCTGGCCCGCAACGGAACGGCCATTGGGATTGAAATTGATGACGGCGGGTTGTCCTGGGCCAAGTGGTTCCGGGACACGCCGCCCATGATGGAAATACAGGCAACCAACGGAACGCCAGAAACCTTTGAATGGCTTTGGTCCATTGACGGGCTTGATAAAACCGGCGCGCTATACGCGGCAAGTATTACCGCCACTTTTGTGGAACCATAAAAGGGGAACACCATGTCAAATAATATTGGGTTGACCATGAACCGGCGTCTTCTTATGGCGGATGCGGATTTGGAACTTGAAGGCCCGGACCGCGGGCCAATCGTGCAATCCCCGGACGGCCACCGCCATTTGATTTTGGTGGACAATGACGGCAACCTTTCAACTGTTGAAGTGTCGGCAAGCCCGGAAGTTGACATGGACACCCGGCGCGCCCGGCAAGCGGCCAAGCGGGACGCCATGGCGGAAGACAAGGCGGACTTTTCCGCGGCCGGTCAACTTCAAGAAAAGATTGACGCTATTGCCAAATTCTTGGGATTGATTCCAAGGGACTGAAAGGGAAGACCATGCGCCGTGTAATTGTTGCTTGTTGTTTTGTTGCTCTGTCCGTTCTTGTGGCCCATGGCCTTGATGAATATGACCCCAATGACCCCGGTGAATCCACCTATTGGGGCGGGGCCACCGATGTGGAAGCCCGGCGCGCGCAATCCAACGCCATTATTGACATCGTGGACGGCCTTGTCTCCAATCCCGTGGTTGACCCTTCCAATGGCGTCCGGTTTGCGGACGGGTCTTCTATCCTGCCCGGCGCGCAATCCAATCAATTCCTTTTCATATCCGCGGACGGTGACACCAACCTTTTGAATTCCGTGGACACCAACACCATCCAAGCCATTGAAGGCGGGGTGGACAGTAACGCCGCCACCGCGGCCGGGGCGGCCGTTCTGGCGGACCGCAATGAAAACAACATCACCATCAACCGCTTTTGGATTGAAGCCTTGAACGCGGTGTCCGCCCAAACCATGGTGGACGGGTACGCGGACGGGTTCCAAGATGAAAGCGGCATTGACGGAGTTTTGACAACGGGCGGCCTTTATTCCGCGGGGGATGACGCTTTTTTGTGGTCATACACGGACCAGGCAATTGCCAATAATGCTTATCGGTGGTTCAAGATGAACGACGATGGCGCATCCCCGGCGGTTGTTGATGCCATTGCGGCGTCCAATGGTGTGGCAAGCAAGAACACGGACGCCATGGCAACCAACGGCCTTGTCAATGGGGCCTTGTATTTCACGGATGATGATTCCATGTCTTGGGGGAAGGATGCCGCGGTATCACCCACCGGCGCGTGGACCGGGTCCTTGTGGGTGAAGCTTGATCCGTCTTATTCCGGGACGGTGGCAATTCAGTCCCGGGACAATGGCGGGGCGCAACGGGACAACATCTTGCAGTATAGTTATTCCGCCAACAAGACCACCTTTTGGCAGTGGGACGCCAACAACAACGCGCAATGGTCGGAATACAACATTGATATGGAAGACAACGCATGGCATAACATCATGTTTGGTTTTGATGGCACCAACATCTTCACCAAGGTTGATGGGAATTTTGGGTCCGTGGGTGGGTCCGCCCCGGCCGTCCCGTTGCGGGTGTCCGGTGTGACTAACATGCTTGGGTGGTCACAATCCGCCGGGGCCGGTGAAGACTACCACGGCGCAATTGACATGGTCATGTTGTGGGACGGATACCTTGACCCGGCGTTGCAGGACCTTGTCTATAATTCCGGGTCCGGGACAGAAACCAACACGGAGATTGTGACGGACTATTCCATGTCATTGGTGTCCACATCGTTCCCGGCCGTATCGGAACCGGCCATGGCCAAGGTGTTGCTTGTGGTGGAAGACACCGGCGTCACGCCCAACGTCATCAATGATGATGTGAAGGCGTTTGCCACCAAGGACGACGGGACCAATTGGGTTGCCGTAACGCTTGAAGACGTGGGGACATATACCCCGGGGAAGTCGGTGTGGGCAGGAACCAACACCCTTGCCGGGTCCGGGACCAACATGCGTTGGAAGGTCAACGCCACCAACGGGACCCAAGGCGCGTTGAACGCCGGGGCCATTCATTGGAAATAAAGGGGAAGACATGAACATCACAAAGGCCGTTGCCATCTTTTTTGCCGGTTGCATTATTGGAACATTCCTTCATGGCGTCATCATGCCGGACGCGGATGCCAAGCCCGTCCGAATTGACAACCCGGAACGTGTCCAGAACACCGCGGACATGCGGGACATGAAGGCGGATGTTGAATGGTATTTGGACCCGGCCACCGTGGATGACATCCGAGGGATGGCAGATGTTCGGGTTTACTTGAAGAAGGAACAAGCAATCATGTCCGTATTGGTCCGGGATTACTTCAAGGACCTTTGACGGACACCAAGGGGGGATCATGGGGGCCATGACCAAGACGCCGGACCAGTGGGAAGCGGAAGACCTTATCAAGAAGATGCAAGCCCGTGTGGAAGGCAACCACCTTGATGACCTTTGTGTCATCCATTCGGAAGCCCTTATCTGGATAATCCGCCGCCTTGACTTGACCACCACATGGCCCGGGCTTCTTCTCCAAATCGCCAAGACATCCCCGGCCGCCATCCTTGGCGTGTGTCTGGTCTTGTGTTGTCTCATACTGGCCAAGATGAATGGCGTTGACATCCCTTGGCTTGGCCAATGACCCCACAACCCCCAATGTCCATGGGGTTGATGTCAACGGTGTCCCGGGAAGTGTCATTGGACAATTTCCACGCTTGGGGAATCCGGGCCGTCACCGGCCGCGGGTTCTTCCGCATGGCACCCTTTAACCATTCCGCGTGGTTCTTTGACGGCGTGGATTGTGACCCCGATGTCCCGCAAGGCGCGCGGGTGTATTTTGAACAGTGGTTCAAGCCCCACCCGGAAAGCAAGAAGAACGGAACCCAAGGCCCAATCCCCTTTGTGGAAATCGTCAATTGGAAGAAGAAGAACCCCGCCCGGCGCGAATACAATTGTTTGACCTTGCCTTATCCGCCTTGTGTTTGCCGTGGCGTGTATGCGGCCGCCAAGGCCATGGTGGGAAATGTCCCCTATGCCAAGTTGCAGTTGTGGCACAATTTCAAGCGGTCCGTGTGGGGCGGCGGGTCCCTGCCATGGTTGCGGACCCCGGACGCCATGACGTGTTCCGAGTTTGCCGCGTTCCTTTGGTGGTTGGCGGACCCCGGCATCCCCGGGAAGCGGTTGTCCCCCGTTGTCCGATACCTTGAGATTGGAACCCGCAACGTCTTGGATGACGTGGCCCCGGCCGGTCAAGTCGGCATCTTTGACGCCGCCCGGGCCTATTTGGCGGAACAAGCTTCCAGAACGGCCCACAACGCGCCGTCCCTGATATACGCCCAAGCATAGGCAACCACCCCATCAATCCACACCACGGCCGTGTGGCGGCCGGGAATCCCGTGAATTTGCCCGCCTTCCGTCCCACCGGGCCACCCCGGGGATGAAGAAGGAAAAAGACGGATGAAGAATTTTCTTGACTTGTTTTCGCAATTATGTTAAAGTAGTTGAAAATACGGTGGGTTAGGACACGCAATTGCGGCCCATCGGCGCGGTTGAACGGAAAGGACGGGCGGACATGGGGAAGCGGTTGGAAGAACGGTTGAAGTCCGGGGATGTGGTGAAGTCCCCATCCGGTGTTGTGGGGGTTGTGGTGACAGTTGCCAAGCCTAATGAATACGGGGAAAGGCTTTACCGGTTGCGGTATCGGTCCGGTGTTGTGGGCCGGGACAAGTGGACGGTGACGGACATGCGGGCCGCGGGCATCACCTACGCGGACAGATAGGGGAAGGCATCATGGTTGAAGAAGGGATCAAGACCATTCTTGCAGTTGCTTGGGCGTGTTGGGGCAAAGGCCCCACGCTTGAAGACGCCGTGGCCAACTGCCACAAGGCCGGTGGTGTCACTAAGAAGGTGGACACCATCCTTTATGTGTTCACCGGCGGGACGCCCGCGCAACACGCCGCCATCCGGGTGGATGATGAAGGCGCGGTCCATTGGCCCGGGGCGGACGCCAGTGGCAATGAAGTCCACGCTTGGAAGCTTGGGCAAGCGGTGATGTAGCCCGCGCGCGCCCGCGCGTGGGGCCGTTGGATTCTGCCCGGGTTCATTGACCCCCGCGGACCCCCAAAACCACCCCCAAAAAAAGATGAAGAAAAATGAAGAAAAGGGTTGAACCGGTTGGCGGAATATCGTATCTTTAGACCATGACAAAGGGCGGAGCTAACAAAACAACCAACACGGAAGGGCGGACGGACATGACGGACAACACCAACACAGTGGACACGGACAAGATGATTGCGGACATGGAAGCGTTGAAGGCCCACCACGCGGACCTTGCGGAATACCCACGCAACACACTTGTTGCCCATCAGTGGGTCATCATCATCAATGACGTTTATGCGGTGGGGTCCCGGTGGGATGAAGAATCCGGCAAGCGGTTTGCAGAGTTGGTCCGTTGCAAGACCCCGCCCACATGGGAACGGGCAGCGGCGGAAAAGCTTGTGGCATGGGCCACGGAGAACATCAAGAAGGGTGACAACACCCCGGCGGACGTTTCCCTTGAACGTGTGTGGGACTACCATGCCCGGCGCGTTGCAAGCCTTGAAGAAACCATCACCATGTTGAAGACGGCCCGGGACATCCGGGACGGGGCCAAGGACCTTGACCGGGAAGAAGACGCCCGGGAAGCGGCCCTATGCGCGGCCAATCCGCATTGCTAACACCACACGGCGGGGCGGGGTGTTCCCCCGCCCCCGGCCGGGAATGGTTCCCGGGCGGGGCTTGGGGAACAACTAAATGCCAAACCCAAACAAGCAATGTCGCGGGATGATAGACCGCCACCGGACCCCAAAGGACCGGGAACGCCTACAGGATGAAAATATCCAACGCGCGCGCAAGTCGGACCCGGCCTTGTGGGATTTGATGGACCGGGTGTCAAGGGGGGAATTGACACCGGAAGAAGCGGTGGACGAACACAAGCAGCTAACAACACGGAAGGAAGGACGGACATGAACGGGACGCAGATACCAACGGAAGCGGTTGACTTATTAGACCGGGAAGTCATTGTGGAGCGTGAACAGCCTTTGCACAAGGACCCGGACCGCCTTGGATTCATCACGCTTTGCAGGATCAAGGCCCGGGTGGTTGGCCACACCGCCGGGTGGGTGGTTTCCTATAACATTCCCGCGGTGAACATGAATGGCGCGTGGTGGTATAACCGGGACGCGGCCGGTGACGCCCTTGAAGACTTTGCGGCCATCAAGCTTTGACACACGCGGGGGATGTTCCCCCGCTTCCGGCCCCGGGTGGTCCGTGGTCGGAACTGGCGGAACAACCAACACAAAGGGGATGGACATGAAGAAGGGAACGGACGGCGTGAAAGTCGGGCGGTATATGGGAAGTTGTCCACATTGCGGGTTGATGTTAATGACCAAGGATTGGGTCACGGTTGAACGCGGGGGGATGTCGGACTTGGTGTTCAAGTGTCCCCGATGCGAGAAGACTGCCACCAATACGGACAACGGCGGGCAGTGTGAATCCGCGGGATGTTGCCACGTCCTTCGACACTCCCCGGCACTTCTGACTGATGTGCACCCGTGGTGAAATTGGCATACACGCAAGGTTCAGGTCCTTGTGGCCGGTGGGCGGCCGCCCATCCTGTTTGGTGGGGCTTCCCGCTAAAAACTAGGCCCGGGGACGCGGACAACGTCACCCGGGCCACCCCCAACACGGGGTTGAACGAATTGGACAAACACAATATCTAGTGGGGACTGTCGGGATGCAACCATTTAATTGGACGGAATTTTGGCGGGCGGTGTGGTTCATCACATTGGCGTTGGCGGGCGTCATCATCCCGGCCGTGTTGGCCGGGATGGCCGCCCCCGTTTGGTCCGCCGGGTGTTTCACTGGCGGCGTTGTGGGGTTCATAGTTGCCCGGGTGACGGGCGGAAAGGACGGAAGACATGGCAAGGCGTGAAATCATCAAGACGGTTCAAGTGGTCTTCTATGATGAAGACCGGGGAACCGTGGCCAAGCTTGAACGCTTGCGCCGGAAAATGGGGGTCAAGGCCGTGTCCGCGGTTCTGCGGCGGGCAGTTGACGCCTTATGGTCCGAGTTGTACCCCAACACGGAAGGGGGTGCCAAGTGATGTTCACATGGCAAGATGTCCGGGAAGCGGAAGCCCAAGCCCGCGCGGCCAAGGCGGTGGCGGACATGTGGGCAGTGGCGGAACGGAAGACACGGGCCGCCTTTAACATGGAAGACATGCGCGCGTTGGGCGCGGATGCCATTGGCCCAATGTTGGACGGCCCCCGGCCGGGACGGACACCCACCCTTGAACAGTGGCGGACACTGGCCATGGTAGCGGCCGCGGTGGCGGCAATTGAAGCGGTGGTCATCTTCTTCTTGACCATCGGGGTGATGTAGGTTTAACGTAGAAAGAACAACCAACACAAGGGGGACGGACATGGACGGACAATCCACCCAATCCACGCCTTTCCCGGACGTTGCCTTCCATTGTGAAGACAACCCCGGGGACGGCCAAGTCTACAAGTCTTTGATTGCAGTGATGAAGGCTTGCGGACCAATCGCCAAGGCCCAAAAGAACCGGGACCAAGGCTATTCATTCCGCGGCATTGATGACGTTTTCAATTCCCTTCATGGGATTGTTGCGGATGCCGGTCTTGTGATGTTTCCACATGTGGTCCATTCGACCACGGAAGACATCTTCATCAAGACCCGGAACGGTGACCGGGCGGCAATCCGGTCAAGTGTGTGGGTCAAATATCGGTTCATTGCGGATGATGGCTCTTTTGCCATTGCAGGACCGGTCCTTGGCCAATCCATTGACTATTCCGACAAGGCGGCCGGGCAAGCGCAATCCTTTGCGGTCAAGTCTGCATTGTTGGCCGCGTTCTTGATTCCGGTGTCTGATATGCCGGACGGGGACAAGAAACAACCTATTGTCACCGGCCGGGAATCCCAAGGCCCCAGGGGCGGCGGGAACGATGGCGGCGGCAAGAAGGAAGACAAGCCCAATGACGGCCGCATCAACAAGCAAAAGCGTCAGAAGCTTGTGGACACCGCGGCCAAGTGTGACCTTACCGCGGAAGAAGTGTCCATCATCATCCGGGAAGTTGCCGGGGTGGATCGTGGCGTCAACATCCATTGGAAGAAGTTTGACAAGGTCATTGAAGCCATGGAAGCCAAGGGCGTGGAAAAGACCGGCGGGGAACCCCCGGCGGATGAACCGGCCCCACCTTCCAGTGGCACCAAGAACGTCACGGAAGATGATGACTTGCCATTCTAGGGGGACGCTATGCAACCGGCATTGAAGAAGGCAAAGCGGGTCCGGGTGGTGGCGGTCATGGGCCAAGTGGCGTTCTTGGCGTGTGGACACGCCCCAACCTTCCCGGTTGGGGTCAAGGTCAAGAAGGGTGACCGGGTACGTTGCCGCGATTGTGAAGGGGGGAAATGATGCGGTTGACTGTGACAGTATCGGTCCCGGACTCGGGTTGCCGGGGTTGTGACTTCTTAGACTATGATGACCCGTCCCGGGTCCCGGTGTGGACATGTAGACTATTCCGGCGCAATCTTGTGGTCTCCACGGAAGGCCATATATTCACGGCCGGACGTTGCCAAGAATGTGTGGACGCCTTGAAGGACTATGAACGGAAAGGACAAGCGGAATATGCCCAAAGGCAAGAAGGTTGACATTGTCAGAACAGAAAACGGAACGGACTTCTTGGCGTGTGGACACGTCATTGAAGCCCGGCGGTTGAAACGGTCCGATTACATCCGGCGCGCCCGGATGAAGTTTGTGGAAGGACGGCGGCCGCAACGGTGTTGTTGGCGGTGTGTGGCCACGGCCCCGCGTGTCCGGGCCAAGCAATGGGAAGGGGAAGACCATGCG
>Ga0180431_10004275_pt1 | contig 17929 bp, 16 predicted proteins | sample SS_ome_11_FD_132459 | JGI IMG/M metagenome (GOLD analysis project Ga0180431, IMG submission 132459) | Hypersaline lake sediment archaeal communities from the Salton Sea, California, USA - SS_1_MS_1 metaG | ecosystem: Environmental > Aquatic > Non-marine Saline and Alkaline > Hypersaline >... | reverse complement strand
TCATGAAGGAGCTCCTGGAAGTAAAAGGGAATGATCATGTACTGGAAATCGGCTTCGGCACCGGCAAATTGATTTACGAAATGTCAAAAGGTATAACCAATGGGCTCATAGAGGGTATTGATATATCGGATACCATGATCGACATTGCCAGAAGAAGAAACAGGAAGCCCATACAACAGGGTAAAGTGATTATCAAACAGAGTGGCTTCGAAGAGATTGAGTATGATGACAACCGTTTTGATAAAATATGTTCTTCGAACACCATATATTTCTGGCCCGAACCGGGACATATCATCAAAAAAATACACCGAATATTGAAGCCCGATGGCACCTTGATACTGGCTTTTGAGGACAGGAAACAGCTTGAGCGCCGGTCGCTAAACCCGGATGTTTTTCGTATTTACCATGAAGATGAGATGAAAGACATCCTGCAGCGAAACGGTTTCTCCAGAGAGATATGTATCAGGACACTGAGCAGGGGAGCAAACAGCTTTCATTGCTGTCTGGCAGTCAAATGAAAACGCGGCATATCGTGCAGACCGGGAACATCGGTGCCGAATCCCACCTTAAAGAATATCAGGAAACATACGGCCAGCTGTAGAGTAAAGCAAGCCCCCCGGCGAGGATGCTGTCCTAATAGTACTTGACGGAAAGGTGATTGTAACCGGATGATACAATGAAACCGGGCAGACTTTGTCGATACTGTTGTATTCCTTGCGATAACTATCGATATAAGGGATTTCTCTATCGATAGGGTAAAATCACCGCCTGAAAGTGATTGTATATCCTCTGGCTGAAACATGAAAAAATCGGAATCCATCAAACTCGATCTTCCCCCGGTGGGAGTTGAAATAATCACGGATGATGATCCCGCTCTTTCGGCGATTCCCCGGTTCACGGGTATATCATACTGTGAGGCTGTTCTGCAGGCGACCTTCGGCCGGGAGATAATCGTCGATTCCTCCTCAATTCGGGTCTGCCAGTGGGCCCCCGTGGTTCTCGGTTTCAAGGAGGCGGAAAACGAATTCGAGAAAACCATCAATACGCATCTTCCGGTCGGCACCGGCTCCCTTCTCCTGGCTCCGATATCGAGCTTCGATGAGCGCCGCAGGCCCGACGTCGTCATCATCAGGGCCCAGGCCGATAGTTATCGGTCAATACTTGAGATTCTCGGATACGACAAATTCATCCCCTTCAGAGAGTACAACAGGGATGAAACTGCCCTCGCAGTATTTTCCGAGGAGCCCCTGAAAGGGTTCCCCCGGTGGGCAATAAGCAATGTCAACCGATGGCTCTCATGGATGAACCGTTTCTCATGGTGGCAGGGAGTGACGACCTTCCTCTTCCGGAGCACCACCGTCAGCAGGATATTCGACCGCTTCATAACAAAATACATGGCCAACATGTCGCTGTGCAGGAACAGCACCGTCATACCCTATCAGACCGGCAGGGCGAACATCAGCTTCTTCTGCACCGGCGGCATCGCCTGGGGGAAGAACTTCCCCGATTTCATGACCTCTGGATTCCCCTATAAGATATATCGGGAGATAGAGGGAAGCCTCCTCTTCCCGGGCGTACCCGGCTTTGAGGAATCGGAACGATACCGCAGGCTCAGAAATGAGACGATCGGAAACGCCGGCAACAGAACGGAGTCAACATGATGATGTTTTTGATGCCCAGCGATCTATCGGTGCCCTCCGCACTTGTTACCCTGTATTCAGTAGGTCTTCTTATCTTTTCACACGTAATCATTACGGAACAGAGCCGGACGAGAAAGTTCCTCCTCTACCTGTTCGCCCGCCATATCGAGATGCCCCTCCTGAAAATATCGTACCATCTTTTCAGGGGGAAATGGAAGAGATTGGGTTCCAAAAAAATTGTACGCGCCATTGCCTCCTTTTTATTCGCCAGGCCCTTCGGCTACCTCGGCGATTCGGCAAAACCGGTGCCCTACGACGAGATCCTGCACTATATAGACGAAACCGAAGGCCCCATAGCGGTCGGTCCCTGCAGGTGCAGGTCGACGCACCGGGCGTGCGACCACCCCATCGAGACGGATATTGTTTTGAGGTCCGGATACGAAGCATGGACGAGAGCATTCCCCGATCACTACCGGACCATCAGCAAGGCCGAGGCAAAGGATATCGTCAAGCAGTGCCACGACCTCGGGATGATGCACATGATCTTTATCCACTGCCCCGTCAATCTCTACAATGAATACGTCATCTGCAACTGCTGCACCTGCGGATGCGTTCCCTATATCATCAACAGGGAGCTCGGGCAGCTCAACTACCCGCTCATCGACGGCTACTTCATGGCCGTTACCGACAGCAGCGCGTGCACCGGCTGCGGCGCCTGCATTGAAGTCTGCCCCTTCGACGCCAGAGTGCTCACCGGAACGGTGAGCATAACCGGCGATAACTGTTACGGGTGCGGGCTCTGCTCCTATAAATGCCCGGAGGAGGCAATCTCCATGATACGGCTCCGCGATCCCCTCCCCCACCGGCGCGATGACGGAAGCTGGCCCGATGGATACCGGCCGGGATTCTATAAGCAGCACGAGCCCTACAGGGAAGAACCGAACAAAGGTGGTAAAAAATGAACTTTGCCGACAGCTTTCAAAGAGAAAAATGCACCCAGTGCGGAAAATGCTTCGAGGAGTGCCCGGTCATGCACCTTTCACCTGATATGGCGAAAAAGGAGATGGCCCGCCTCCTGAAAGGCGAAATGACAGAAGAGGTGCTCCAGCGATGTACCAGCTGCCACAGCTGCAATATCATCTGCCCGGAAAACGCCAACCCGATGAGCCTGATACTGGAGCGATGGAATGAGTCGTACCGACAGGAAGGAATGCCGGCCAGGGCCCTCTACTTCACCCAGCATCATCTCCCCAATTTCAGAACCTATGCTCTCGAGAGGCTCCCGGAGGACGAAAAGGCGCTCATTGAGAAGTGGGCCGACGATTCCCCCTGCAGCGAGATCATGTACCCCGGGTGCAACGTGATTACCGTCCCCTACCTCACCATGTCGAAGATCTTCGACGGTATCGAGATACGGGGGGCCCTCGATCTGTGCTGCGGCGAAATGTACTACCGGACGGGCCACTTTGATCAGCTCAGGATGGTGGCTCAAAAACTGACGCAGCACTTCAAAAAAATGGGAGTCAAAAAGATGCTCATCCCCTGCACGGCGGGGATGAATATCTTTACCAATGTTTTGCCGCGCTTCGGCGCGGAATTCGACTTTGAGGTGGTACACGTTCTCCCCTGGATATACGAGAAGCTGCGGAAGGGGGAGCTCACCGTAACCGCCCCGCTGAACATGACGGTCACCATTCACGAATCCTGCCACGGAAAGGCCTTCGGCGACGAATTCATGGACATACCGAGAAGGATTCTCGAGCTCCTCGGGGCAACCGTCAGTGAACAGGAAAACATAAGGGATACGATGCTCTGCTGCGGCATCGGCGGCGGATTCAGCCACAGCTCCTCCTATCATCCCCTCAGGATCACCCTTGCCACCTATAAAGCGCTGAAGTCGGCACACAAGCCGAAGGCGGATGCCATTGCCGTTTACTGCGCGGGCTGCCTTCAGCAGTTATCGGTGGGACAGCTCATCAATCCGGTGAGGAACATTCCCATCTATCATATCATTGAGCTCATACAGATGGCAATCGGCGAGGAGCCGAAGCACCGCATCAAGCGCCATGCCGTGACGCTCCTCGCGGGGGTGATGCGAAAGCAATTCCCGCAGGTTCTTTCGCTTCGCCGCTACCGTGCGCCCGAGCTGGATAGGATCGTGCCTTTTTAAAAAGCTCCCTTGAATACACCCAGATAATCATCCTTGTGCCAGCATTTTCATATTCACAGAATATCCCCCATTCCGTGAATATTTAAATGACCTGATTGAAAGGAAACTTCCTTGAAGAGAAGGAAAAGGATTACAGGAAATATACAATGGATTTCCCTGCCGGATGCTTCTGAATAATAAAATGGATTTAATGAGTATTCTGGAAATACGAAAAAATTTCAAAACTGCGTTTTGAATCCGAAGGTAAAATGCTTATTCACTGCTCGGGAATCACCGCCGTGATTCCGCTCATATCTGTCCTTTAAATAGTAGGCCGCAAAGGCTCCCGCCAGGCTTGCGAGCAGCACCGAACCATAACCGATATAAGGCTCGCACTCGAATGTCTCTCCCGGTTTCACGAACACGTCCATTAAGGCAAGCATGGTGCCGAGTCCCACGAGACTGCCCACCTCTGCCCCGAGCAGCGTCCACCAGTAGTAGTTGTCGAATTCGAGTTCTCCCCTGTTGGCGTAACAGGCCGCCGAAGCGGTTGTAAATGGTATTGCACCGAAGACGATGGTTCCGATGCAGCATGATGCGAAGACGAGTGAACCATCGCGTGCTTCAGATCGGTCGGGAAGAATAGTAAAGAGGATGATAAAGGTTCCGATAATCGTTACGGTTCTATTTTTTATTGTATCACATCCCTATTCCTGGAATTGTATACCATATATCTCTCCGCATATTATCCGCATTGACGAAAAGGGTAACGGTTAAGAGCCAAACCGATCAGAGGCTCAGAGAGGAATTCAATCGGCAATAACTTCACGAAAGTAACAGATAATCCGGTCTCGTTAACGGACATAATAGTAGTGAGAGTAGAAATAGGATCATCACTACTCATCATTTTAATTTCTCCTCAAGCCTTCTCTTCAGGGCACCTGAAATAGCCTCTGCCAGCAGTTCCTTTGACAGTCCGGACCGCAGGCCTCTCACGAGGGTCTCAATGCCCACCCTAACCTCATCATTGGGCCCCGGCAGGGCTATTATCAGGCTATCAGAATATTCTCCCACCGCTATCCTGACTCCATCCTTATGATGCCTCCCGACCCCCTTCTGATATCTGCAAATATACGGAGTGGCGGCCCCGGGTTCCAGAGCCAGCACTCCCTCAATGGTGCGATCCTTGTCTTCAGCACCCACGCCGCCGGTGGTTATAATCAAACCGTATCCATCATCAACCGCCTGTCGAAGACGTGCTGCAATCAGTATTTCATCGTCTCGCAGGGTATCTCCCTGAGTTGCCGAATAGCCTTCGGATTCCAGACGCATGCAGATAGCCGGGGTATTGGTGTCCCGCACATAGCCGCCGGAAACCTCAAATCCTGTTGAGAAAACGATTGCCCGTTTCGATATTCTGCGGCGAATCTCCTCGGCAATCTTCTCCGATTCCTTCAGCGCCTGTGTGGTCTTCTCGCGATCGAGTGCAATCCAGCTCAGCATCCCCTCCGAACAGATGGTTGTCTCCTCGGTGATACACACTCCCTGCAACTCCGTGAGTCTCCTGAACAGCTCATCCCTCTTCGCCACGATATTAGATGCATCCAGTTCACCCTTGAGGATATCAATAGCCATGGTACTGTCTCGGACATCGATAACGAGAACATCCTTCCTTTGCAAACCGAGAATATCCGCCACGATAGACGCAATATCGTTCAGATTTGCATTGTGCAGCGATATATTCTCGATCCTGAGCTCTGTTTTCTTCAACAGGTTAAATACAGTCACCTTCAGGCACCTCCCAGTTGCTTTTTTGCGGTAACAACAAGCTCAAGCCTCATATCAAGTAAGGGAGCATCTATTATATCCCGCCCGATACACAGGATATCTAAATCAAGAGCACTGAGCACATCTATATCAGAAATCCGGACTCCGCCGCCGAAGGCGATACTCACTCCGTCCCTCAATCCCGAATCTTTCAATCCTTCAACAACAATTTTCACGTCACCGAAATCACCCGTATCGAGGAAGAGAATATCGGCGCCGTACTGAACAGCCTCAAATGCTTCCAGCAGAATCTCCTTATACCTCCCCTTGAGCTGAATCACCTTCAGATGATCCGCTATGCCCGATACGGCTTCCAGGCTCTCCCTGATTCCGCCGAAGAGCCCGGTGTAATTCTTATCAAGATAGATGAAGGGAGCGGCGCTCATCCGGCACTCGGCCCCGCCGGTGATCACCGCCCGGCGGTAGAGCTCCTTGACGGTCCATGGCACCTTCTTCCAGGATCCGCATACAATTCTCGGCCGCCCGCCGGTTAATGCAACGGCCCTGCGTGCAGCGGTCGCGATGCCTGATGGCTTGGCAATGAGACCGATCAACACCTCTTCAGCCATTGCCACCTGCCTGGGGTCTCCGCAAAATCTGGCTATCTCATCACCCTCACGAACCGGGCTCCCCTCGCCGAGCATCCACTCCAGTGATAATCCCAATCTCTCGGCTTCATCAGCTGCTTCCGCGGTTCCTGCGATTATGCCGGCAGCATCTGCCAATATAGATGCGCTTACCCTATCACCCGATAGCGTTTGAAATATCCTATCCCTCAGGTCTTCCATCCCTTTAAGCTCCTCGTTATAGGGTTAGTCATTGCCGGTGCTACATTTGTTGAGTATCGATACCGCGCTGTCGGAGCCATTTCGGCAACAGTACTTCATCAACCTCCCGGCTCACCGCTGAGGCCCTCTCCAAAAGGAATTCTCCCAGGGGTGGACTGAGGTTGATGCTTCCGTGGCTCCCATCAAATATGAGCATTTTATCAGTTCCGGCGATCCGGCGTGCATAATTCACAGCTGTCTCGAGATTTTCTGCAGTCACCGCAAAATTCATGAACATCGGATTTGAAGAATCGGTAATCAACATATCCGCCAGGTCCCTGCCCACGATTATGGTCGGCGCGCTCATTGCGAGCTCCGTGCACATCATATTGATCCACATGTGGTTGATCACCAGTGCCTTGATCGCTGAATTGACGGCCTTCACCTTCGGTTCGCCGGGTTTCTTTTCGAACAGCGCAAAACCGGTACCGGCAGGAACTGTCTCCAGATCAAAGTAATCCAGTTTCGCATTAACCAGGTTGCCGAATATCATCCCACCGGCATGCTGATATGCCGGCCATTTCCCGGCATCCAGCACCGGTATGCACTCGTCTATCTCGGCGAAGAGACGCATCATCTTGCCGTAGTTCCTGAGGTTGCCAACGGTTAATCTTCTATCCAGTCGATAGAGATCATTGTCCGCATCTATCCCCGTTATACCCATCGGCGAGGACATAAGAAAGCAGGTAAAGGCATATCGCTGCTGAACGAAAGGGGCATTGAAAACAGCCTTCTGTACAAAATTTGAGCTGCGCGGACCGAAGTTGAAATGGTACACCCCCCTGGTCTCCATTCTGGCATAGGACATGGCGAAGGGCTTGAGTGCACGATTAATCTGGCGATGCCAGTAGAGCTCCCGGAGATCGTTATAGTGGCAATGGATAAACCAGTCGGCATCGTATGCCCTGGCAACACCGTAGAGCGTCCCGATTTCGGTCTCGATGGGTACCCCCTTGTCGAGGGGGCCGATGCCGACGGCGTGCCCCTTGAAGGTGCTCTCAAAACCATACTGTTCGATTATTTCATCACCCTCCCGGGCACCGATACCGCTACCGACCCTGAGGCGAATATTCTCACAGCCTGTTTCCCTCTGCACGACGTCTTTCACCGTTCTGATCATCTCAGCATAGGGATCACCCCCCATGATGAGGAAGCCGTGTTCGGAGCAGAGGATATTCACGGTATCCCCGCTTCGAATCATGCTCATGTCAACACCGGCGAGGGCATCTTCCGTCGCCTTTCTGACGATTTCAATATCATCCCCCAGTGAATAAATTTGAGGGATGCTGTCGGGAAAGAGCTCCTTCACCTGCAACGAGACTATCCCCTGAAGGGTGACCGCTCTCTGTCGGGGTTCAGGGCAGTAGACGGACCTCATAATATCTGGTGGTGTGACCGATTCATTGAACATCGCTTATCTCCCTGATATGGTAATCGAAGAAGTGATTTTCAGAACTTCCTGAAAACATCCTTATCCTTCTTAAAGTAATATCCGGGGTGTTTGTCTCTCACTTCGTCAGGTATATCCCAGAGGTTGATGGTGATATCATACCAGTTGTGCTCCCGTGAGGGCTTCAGTGCTACTCCATGAGCTTTAAGCAGTCTCAGTATCGGTTCCGTGCAATAGACGGTGCACCCTGAGCGCGCTCCTGTCATCAGGGCGATCTCCTCAGGTGTTTGTGCCCCCTTCAAAACCGCTGCCGCAACTTCCCTCACCCGGGTTCCCGTGCACAGGCATATAAACTGATCCGGATGGAGATGTGACCTGATACAGAGATCCCTCAGTTCCGCTTGATCCACCTCCAGCGGATTGACGCCCAGCAGCAGGGGTTGCGAGCGGGGGACTATTTCAATCGCATCGTTTTGACAGTAATCCTGGCACTTGAAGCACGCAACACACCATTCCCCTCTCACCTGTGCCTTTTTCTGGACAACGCTTATTGCTCCGGTGGGACATACACCTTCACAGGTCTTGCAGCCGGTACACCTGTTTTCATCAACCTCGACACCAAATTTTACAAATTTCATGATAACCCCCGTGATAGTATACAACACCCCTCTCCATACTGCTGAATATACCTCATATATTTCATACAAACACCTTCACGTCAAATGAATAATTCTTACCGCTCGTTGAGGATTGAACGAAAACAGGTGTCACTATAGAAAACATTTGACGGAAAACGAACAGCTCTTACGTTTTAGTACTATAGAGAGCTTCTTGTTCAGATAAATTCATCTCCGGATCTTTTCAGATCAGCTCTCGACGTTACTGTCAGTGATGCAGGTCCGGTACACACCGTAGCTCACGTGCAAAAAGCATGTACCTTGTACCGGCAGACAGTATTCTCTGCTATCGTTTGAATTATTATTACCGATGAGTACATGCAGTCGGCGTAAGAAAAAAGATAATGTGCAGGACTCTTCTCAATGGATAACGAGAGAGCTATTAACGAGAGAGATGTTATTGAAGGATTAAGAAAAGAGGGGTACTCGGAAAAGGTAATCGAAAACCGGCTGCACCCTAAAAATTTCGGAATAGTGAACAGCACGAAATGCGACGGTTACTCCGGATGGAATAACTGCCCTTTGGGAGATTCAATGGCAATCTGTTTAAAAATAAAGAAGAACCTCATCACAGGTGCTACATTTATGAGCGATATTTGCATTGGATTTATATCGGCTGCAAGTCTCCTCCCCGAGAAGGTAAAAAAACTGCCCCTCGCGAAGGCGGCTAAAATTTCATCTGAGGAAATAATTGAGGCACTCAGAGGCTTGCCAGAACAATTCATCCACCGTGCAGATTTAGCACGGGATGCTTTGAAGAAAGCCATTAATAATTATATTCCATCGCTCTGTAAAGAAGAGTCCTGGAAGAAGCCCTACAAGAAATCCTGATAATCAAGAGAGGTTTACATAACAGTACGAGGTGATTAAAATGCATATGCAGGCGAAAAAGGTATTTGCGCTTGTCGATTATGAAAAGTGCAATCCGGATAAGTGTAATGAAGGCGTTTGCGTGGCTGCAAAGGCATGTACGCACAAAGTTATGAAACAGATAGACGGACGCCATACACCGCCGGTCGTTTTTCAGGATATGTGTTTGGGATGCTGGGATTGCATTGAAGCCTGTCCCTTAGATGCAGTTCATAGGAAACATATTGAATAGAAATTTTTTTGTTTCATGAAAGTTTTCAGTATTTCCGCTTTTCAGGCGCATTACCTCTCCTTAAAGTGCATCCCATTGCGTGAAGAAACGAGCTGTTTTCCCGAACAGGATTTTTCTCAATGGACAAAATCAGAAAAAGGGATTATTATATAATTAGAGTATTTCAATTGAATCTCAATAGTTACGTTAAGCCATTGAACATAGATGACTGGATAAAGACAGGAACATAGACTTTGAAGCTGAAAATTCTCCGGAGCATACAGCCGAGACGATGGTTTTCAATAAACCGAATGGATGGAAGTTGCGATACTGCCGGAGCTCTTCGCGCTGAATCAGTTCAAATCCTGCCGCCTGAAAGGGCAGGAGATATTTATCATTGAAGGTAAGGAGAGCCATGAGCGCTGTACGTGATAAAAAAAGCAACACTATCATACTGAACGGAGTGTCGATATGCCCCGGCATCGGGATCGGTCGCGTTCATATACTGGACTCCGACATGACAATTCCGGAGAGGGAAATACACAGAGATGAAGTCGAAAACGAGCTGAATCGATACAATGATGCTGTTGAAACCGCGAAGCACTATCTTAATGAACACATAAAAATTGAGCACAGCGGCTTTTCACTGAATGACAGAGCGATTTTCAACATTCATGAGATGATGTTAACCGATAACTTATTTCATGAGAAAGTGCACAAAAGAATCAGAGATGAACAGAAAAACGCCGAGTGGTGTCTCAATCAAGAAACAATCAAGGTATTATCGCACCTCGATCTGACAAGAGACTCCTATTTCCATGCTCGAGGGGAAGACATTCGAGATATGGCTAAGAACCTGCTCGGCATTCTCCTGAGCGGAGAGGAGAGCGCAGAATGGGACATCGGTGAAGACAGCATCCTCCTCACTCATTACCTGCATCCTTCAGACGTAATAATGGCTCATCGGTTTAAAAGTAAGGGATTTGCGAGTGAGAGCAATGCGCTTGTATCCCATGCCGCAATTCTCATGAAGGGATTCGGGATTCCATCCGTCGCCGGATTGCGGAATCTGATCGACAGTGCAAATCAGGGCGATACAATCATCGTTGACGGAACAAATAGCCTGGTGATTGTCAGGCCCTCTTCACAAAAAATTGAAGAATACCGCAATGTAATCAAAGAGACCGCTGTTCCCACTGCGAAAAAGGAGATCGTACGCTGTATTACCGCTGACGGTCATGATATTGATCTGAAAGCAAATATTGAGAACCCTGACCAGGTGGAGATGATGCTCAAACAGGGCTTGAATGGGATAGGGCTCTTTCGAACTGAATTTTTCATCTCTACGGCCAGTACCATGCCTACCGAGGAAGAACAGTTCCAGATGTATCGAGATGTTATAGAGAAAGCGAAAGGAAGACCGGTAACCATTCGAACATTTGATATCGGCGGGGATAAACAGATCGGTGTTTTCTCAAAGTGCACAGGAAGGAATCCCTCTCTCGGTGTGAGGGGTATTCGCAGGCATTTAACCGAACGGGTAGAAGAATTCCGGACACAGCTCCGGGCTATTGTACGCGCCGCATCCGGCAACAAAGTCAGTATACTGATTCCCATGGTTACCACGGTAGATGATATCAAAAAAGTCAAAGAGCACCTTTCAGATATAAGCAGTGAGTTGCGTAGAGCAGATGGAGCCTTTTCGAATGATATTCTGCTCGGGGCCATGATCGAAACTCCCGCAGCAGCCATTGCTGTTGATGAGATACTTTCAGAAGTTGATTTCATCAGTCTGGGAACGAATGATCTTTTACAATATTTTATGGCCGCTGACCGTGATAATGAGCGGGTCATTCACTACAATGACGCGTCAAATCCGGTTTTTCTGAAATTGCTGGATTCCATCATCAAAGAGGCCAGAAAGATGGGAAGGGAGAGAAATGTAACTATCTGTGGAGAGACAGCATCCGACAGGCGAGTTATTCCGAAGCTCCTTTCTCTGGGCTACCGATCTTTCAGCATCTCGCCGTCATGTGCACCGCTCTTTCGAGATGTCTGTTCCCATTTCAGGTCAAAAAGTTTTTACAATAAATAGAGAATATGAACCGATGAAGAAGGGGAAAAGGGATGATACCACAGGAGATTGAAAGTAAACTGCTCCAGGCGGTTGCATTGATAAAGAGTTCTTCTCATACGACGGTGTTCACCGGTGCGGGAGTTTCAGTTGAGAGCGGAATACCCCCTTTCCGCGGCAAAGATGGATTATGGAGCAGAATTGATCCGGTCTTTTTGGATACCATGTACTTTTCCAGATATCCGGAAGAATCATGGAAGCTTATCAAACATATCTTTTACGACTTTTTCGGAAATGCCAAACCCAATCGGGCGCACTACGCGCTTGCACGTCTGGAAGAAAATCAGCTCCTGCGCACGGTCATAACCCAGAATATCGACAACCTCCATCAGGCAGCCGGCAGCAGGGATGTCATTGAATATCACGGGACGTCGCGAAAATTAATATGCACCCATTGTGGACAGGTATTCGATGCAACAGAGGCTCTTCTGGAAAATATCCCACCGCTGTGTCAAAACTGTTCCAGTGTGTTAAAACCCTGTTTTGTCTTTTTCGGAGAACCGATTCCGGAAGAGGCTAATATCCGATCGCTCAATGAGGCCAGAGAGGCAGACCTTTTCATCGTTATAGGAACCACCGGCGAAATTCAACCCGCTTCAATGATTCCCATTATTGCCAGTGAAAATGGCGCGAAAATAATCGAAATAAACGTCGAAGAATCTCGCTACACCAGCAGTATCACCGACCTTTTCCTCAAAGGGAGAGCGACGGAGATCATGGGATACCTGTTGGAGAGTTTATAACCGGTGTAGTGGTGCAATCCGGGAACTTTCAGCAGTCCCGGAAGAACATGACAATTCCTGATCGGGGATGAGATGTATTCCTCCAAATAGAACTCAGTTTCCTGTATGGCTGGATGAATTGTGATGTCAGCAGGACCTCACTCAATTAAAAAGAGGCATCAAGGGTGATTATGGTATTCAGACCCGGTGAATAAACTCCGGAAGCATGATACTTGTATTTCTCATTGAAGATGTTTTCCACTGCAGCCGTTACCCGATATCGTTTGTTTATGAAAATGCCACCCCGCACATTCAGTGTCCACCACCCCGGCGTTCCGCCTTCCGGTATGCGCACGTCCGACTCGTCCTCGGGCGAGAGCCGGTCCTGCTTCCCCGCAGCGCGAACAAAGGTTTCAAGAAAAGCATACCTGCGTTTGCCGGCGGGAGTCTCCCAGCGCAGCGTTGCCTGCCCGTACAGAGGCGGGATGCGGGTGACCGGGACCTTTTCGCCGCTCTCCCGTTCCTCCTCACCCCAGGTATAGGTTATCATGCCCGACAGGGATACACCGTAAAAGGGGCCGATGGTCATGTCCCCTTCCCCGCCGTAGATCACCGCCTCCCCGCCGTTTACATTATGCACGACGGTTTTGCCGTTTACCAGCGCCTGCCCCTGCCAGGTGGTGTCCTCCCGATTGATGATATCCGTTATGAAGGAAACATAGCCCGAAGCGCCAAGCCGTATTTTCCAGAAGGCGATCCTGCCCAGGAGCTCATAGGTGTCGGACTTCTCCGGGCCGAGCTCGTCATTGGGGATATGGAAGAATTTTCCCGTATCACCCAGCTGCACCGCCTCCTGCATGTTGGGGGAGCGGAAGCCCTGTGAGAAGGTGAAAGCAACTGTCGCGGCTTTCTCATAGAGGTATTTGAGAGCGCCCAGGAAAACATGCCCGCTGTCCCTGAAGTCCACCGCGGGGAGGGTATTCGTGGCATCGGCCTTCCCGCGCATGCCGTGATATCGGTATCCGGAGCTCAGCTCAACCGTGTGGCCGGCCGCTGATCTGAGCGGGGTGAACTCGGCCATAACATAGGCGCCGTAATTATCGTAGGTTGAACCGTCAGGGTACGGACTGATGGGGGACAGCTCCCAGGCACCGTAATAGGTGGTGTTCTCCAATTGCTTTGAGTCGACCATATCATGATACCACATGCCGCCGTAAATGAGCTCCAGCATCCTTCCGAAAAGGCCGGTGATGAACTTCACATCAGTGCCAATGGTATCTACCGCTGTCTCATCGCGGGTAACGGACGTTCTCGTTTCCAGGTTGTCTTCAAGGGCTATGTTGTCCTTCACCTCCCTGAAGTACTGATACGAGGCGGTGAGTTCCCCCCGGGTATTGAGTGTTTTCGAGCGGAGGTTGATGCGCCCGTACACGAGATGGTCTTCGTTATCGTACAATTGCAGTTGTTTTTTATCATACAGCTTGTCGGTTCTCCCGGCATCTTCTATTTTGGTCATCAGATAGGTAATGCTGAAACGCCAGCCGTCAAGGATACCGTCGCTGACAGTGTACGACATGCTGGCAAATGACGAGGACTGATCATAGCCGCTATAGGGCTGCACCTTGATGTCTCCGCCGGCCCGCAGGTCATCGTACTTCTTCTTTGAGACGCCGCCGGCAAATCCCAGACCGTTATATCCGCCGCGAAAATGCCCGTGACCGGTCAGGCCGTCATCCGCTGACTCATAGCGGGTCACAAAGGTGCCGTTCAGCATTAACCCGGTTTTCCCGCTGTACAGGAGCGGGGTGATCGGAAAGAGCTGTATAACGCCGCCCATGGCGTCGGAGCCGTAGAGCACTGAACCGGGACCCCGCAGCACTTCTATTCGCTCGAGGGAGAGGGGATCAACGAGATTGAGGTACTGCAGCGGACCGGTGCGGTAGACGGAATTGCTCAGCCTGACGCCATCAACATAGATGAGCACCTGCGGCCCGATAAGCCCCCTGAGAATCGGAGAACCGCCGGCGTGATTGGTCTTCTGTACAAAAACGCCGGGAACCTCCATCAACGCCTCGGGCGTGGTCCGGGGAGACTTCTCCTTCAGATCCTTTATCCCGTAAACAGAAACGGAGCGGTTGGATATGAAGGGGTCTTCGGGCCGGCGCCGGGCCGTTACGACCACATCGGCGAGATACAACGGCTCCTGATCGGTCGTATCATCATTCTCAAGAATCGATCGCGGTCCAGGTTCGGTATTATCATCGCCCTCCTGCTGTGCAGTGACCGGAACGGTAAACAGTAGAGCGGTGACGCACATTAATACGGCACAAAGCAGTTTTTTCATCACACGGTACCCCCGTTGTTTTTCTATCGTAGGGCCGGTAAATCGTCAAAGACATTGAGGAACTCGCCGACTCGTTGCAGCAGGAAACAGTTGCTGCGGCGAAACCAAAAAATAGCAGTGAAAGCCCACAATCAGCAAAAAACACACCCTGCCCTAGAGCTGCACCGTCAGTGATCTGCTCCCTCTTCTCGATATGGAAGACACATGACGCAGTACTCGTTCCCGGTTCCCTTTGCGAATCTTTATGGTATATTTCCCCTTTGCAAACACCTTCGGATCCCAGCTCCTTCCCCGAATGCGGAGCGTATACACTGTTTCCCCGTCCTTCTCGTCAATAACCTGGACAACAGGATTAACGACGCCGCTCATCACAAGCCGTGGCAGGTACGCAGCAGCCTCCCGGCCATAATTGTCCTCCTGCCGTACGGTGACAGGCCAGTGCCGGTACTGCGAAGCATCCGAACTCTCAATGTTCACCTGCCGTGGCCAGCACTCGAAGGTAATCTCCCTGCTACTCTTGATGAACCTGATGACACCGAATCCCGCCGCACGGGTTGTCAGCTTATCGTCATTTGGCTCCCGCGTGGGATTCGCCACCGCCACCATCCGAATCCTATTGTTGAATCCGTCGAGAAAGTTGCCGAGATACTCCGGCATCCCCTCCGCGCGGTCCTCTCCCGGTTCCAGTGGATCCCACCACCTGAGATAGAAACTTGCGATGGAGGGAACGCAGAATGAATAGCCGGCATCGCACCACCGGTCCACTCCGTGATGAATGACCGTCCCGAGGTGCTGATCGCCTGCGATCATGACGGCGAAAGCTTTCCGTATTTTTCGCAGTGCACGATTTCGCCCCGACTGCGGCCAGCCGTTGCAATCGAGATCGGCATACACCCGGTAATCGCGATCTCCTGAGAGGTGTGACGCGCACGCGAAAATGGTCTGCGAGAGGACAGCCTTCATGCTGCAGTCATGCCAGTCTGCAGCCCAGCTTTCGAGAAAGAGCAGCTGGCGCTCCCCCAGGAGTATGGCTCCCGGAATATCGAGCTTTGCCGCATCGTAGCCCGGCTCAACCACGTGATCCGGTCGGTCCGCCTGCTGGGGGATGACATCCACCGGCGGCGACTTGAACTTGCGGTCCTCGATAATGGCGAAGTTGACGCCGCCCACCGTTATATCGGTATAGTACACCTTGATGCCGTTCTTGACCGGCGCAGGATCGTACGGATCGGGCAGGTGGCTGGTCTGTGCGCGCTCAACCATCTTCACGTATTCTATGTCCGCGGCATATCCGCCATCATCACCCGTGCGGGTATGAGATTTTTTGCCGCTCGCTCCCCAGAGATTGTCCTGCCCCACGTCGTGATCATCGGGTATGGTGATAGTGGGGATGTTGCGGATTACCTCACCGAAATCCCGGCCGAACTTCAGCCAGTAGGCGTAATGCCAGTAATGATCGTACACCTGATCGCCTGAGAAGAAGAGGAGGTCAGGTTCGAGCCGCTTGATATTCTCAACAATATCGTCTTTCGGGATATCACCACCGGCCCAGGTATAGATGGCGTTCCCGGTAAAGGCGGCCACCACGATGGTATCCTTATCAACAGGGTCCCTCTTGATGGTGCCGGTGTAGAAGGCACTTTCACCGTGTACCAATCGATATTTGATATCCCTCGATGTATCCCAGTTTTCAACACGGAAATGGGCGGTCCAGCCCCGTTCGACTACGGAAGATTCGGCAATTTCTCTCCAGGCACCATTCTCAAAGACCTGCAGCCGAACTATACGTTCCTCGTCATCCTTCAGCGGGTAGAGCTGGGCGGTCATCTTCATCACCCTGTCATGTACCGTATACAGGGCGAAGCAGATGACCCTGTCACGGGAAACCTCCGGAATATCAAGGGTCAGCTTCGAGTAAATGGGAAGCACTATGCTGCCCATAATCTTGTTGCATCCTACCGCTGCCCCAAGGAACAGTATGAGAATGAGCAGTGTCGTGAGTGCTCTTCTTTCAATCATTCTGTTTCTCCTCCAGATCATGTGAAGATTTACCCTGCGGGCACCGTTAATGGTATTCCGTATCAGTTTTCTGCACGGGCAGAGGGTTCTTTTTATTTATGCAGGAACACATTCATTGCGTTAACGAATCTGGGAATCGGCAGTACTCTACTGTATAAATAAAGCTCGCTGCTCTCATAAGACAGCTCCAATCGACATTTCAGAGTGACCGGATCACCATTCGATAAATCGGTGATACGCAACGTACCCGTCTCAGAATATAATTGCTTTCAACGAGACCCGGAGCACATTAATCCGATCTGAACCGGTACAGATAGAATACCATCAGGACGAGGACAATACCTGTTATATAGAGATAGCTATAATCAATCTCCGGTGCAGGATTCGAGAGGGTGTTGAGCTGCGGCATTGAAGACAGATACCTCGCCTTCAGCGGCTCTGCTTCGCCAACACGATACGATTCCTTCATCCGCTTCATGTCCACCCCCTCGGTGGCGCTCACGGCATCCTTGTCCCATGAGACCTTCCGCCAGGTGCTATCCTCAAACTCACAGTGGAACACATCCCGGGAAATCTCCGAGACACCGATATGTTTGCTTCCATTCACGGTGAACTCATAGCGCAAAAAGTAGTCGTGTCCCCTGCGATGCTCCTGCTGATATTTTTTAAGAGCTCTGGCATCCGTCTCCGTCCCGATTGTATTGACAGCTATTGGCAGCAACGACTTATAGCCCAATACCAGGAGAATGAGGATAAAACCCAAAATCATAAATTTCTTTCTTCTGTCTGGGGTTGTCTTTGTTGTATTCATAATCTCCTTTCAGATATATGTTATTCATTCATTGAGTGCCGAATCGTTGCATCTACTCATCGTGAACCTTGAAAAAACGGGTACTGATCAACGCAACAGGTACCTTTTATAATGGAATAAAAATTTTTGTAGTCAAGGATTTTTATATTATTTCGCTATAGTGCTGCTGCTTTGCAAACAGAGAGAATTGCCAGGCTGCTACTGAGATCAAACTGAATTCGTTTTTGTTTGACAGAATTGAATTCTCGTGATATCATTTTAATATCACTTATCGGGAATGATAAATAATATACTATTCTCATTTCACT
>Ga0180431_10004274_pt1 | contig 17930 bp, 7 predicted proteins | sample SS_ome_11_FD_132459 | JGI IMG/M metagenome (GOLD analysis project Ga0180431, IMG submission 132459) | Hypersaline lake sediment archaeal communities from the Salton Sea, California, USA - SS_1_MS_1 metaG | ecosystem: Environmental > Aquatic > Non-marine Saline and Alkaline > Hypersaline >... | reverse complement strand
GATTCCAACTACTGCATATTCCAGCTTTCGGCGACGCCTTCCTACTCGCTGTACCGACGCGATAGCGGTGAATGGGCGGCCCTCTGCGGTTGGACGACCATTGAGGGCGTTCCTCCCGGCACCATTGCAAACGTTCGAATCGAGATCGTCGGGCAGGAGATCTGCGTCATCCTGGATGGAAACGAACTGGTACGCGTAGCCGACCCAGGCTATGAAGGAGGGCGAATCGGAATCGGTGTTTCCACATCGGCAGATCCGCCGTGCACAGCTCACTTCGACCGGTTGCAGGTGTCTGAGAGGATAGGGCATGTCGAGGCGGAAGGCGACTGGACCTATGGAATCTTCGTCCGAACTCCCGGTCTCTTCACTTGGAGCTACGTCCCGGATGTGCCAGATCTTGAGGATTTTGCCGTTGAGTGTCTCGCGATTGTCCCCGATTGCTGCAACCCAGAAGGAGGATTCGGTCTCCTTGTGGGATACCGTGATCCCGACAATTTCTGCAAGTTCACGGTCCACAACAACGGCTCGTACAGCCTCACGGCGAAGGAAGCCGGCGAATGGCACACCATCATCTCGACCCGTTCACACTCTGTGCTGCGCAGCGGCGGCGCCAACCGGATTGCACTCGTGGCGCATCGCCAATGGATCAGCCTGTTCGCGAACGGCGAGCTCCTCAATGGAGGATTTGTACCCCAGCTGGCCTCCGGGAGGATTGCGCTCTTCGCGGCGTCATCGGATGAAGGGGATTGTGCAGTGTACTTCGATGACTTGGTGGTACGCGCCAACTCGGAGACCTTGGTCGAGCAGGCGATAGCTGACCTGTCTCTCGGTCGAGATCTCGTGGAATCCGGCCAGGTGGAGGAAGGCAGTGCGTCTTTCCGGAGGGCTCTGGCGAGAATGCAACTGCTCGACACCGCGTCCCTTGATGAACCTTCCGAAGCCAACAGCCAAGAGGGGTATCGCTTGTTTCTGCACAGCTTGGCTGCCGAAGCACGAGCCTGCTTCCAGGACACCTACAGGGCGCTCGCGGCGCTTCGCGAGGTGAGCGACTGCATGCTACGTCCGGAGGACGTAACCATCCTCGCAGAAGGGCTTCTCGCCGAGGGGGGGCGGTTCTTTCGTGAGCGCGCTCATGCGGAAGCGATTGCCCATCTGGAGCTTGCTCTGCCGCTTTTCCTGAAGATCCCACCAGAGGAAGAGCTGGTCCTCTGCTTGGCCCTCTTGGCCGCGGCGCACTTCGTTCTCGGTGACACCGCTCAGGCCGTCGGCTATGCCAAACAGACGCTCCCGCTTTTCTCTGCAGGAGTGAGCACGGACAGAAATCTGAAGGCAGGCTCCCTCATGATTCTAGCTGATTTCTATGATAAACAATGGGACTACGAGCAGGCCATTCCATTCTACCAGGCGCTGTCTGAAATCTATCACGAGCTCGGAGATCACTCGGGTGAAGCTGGAGCTCTTTTCGATCTGGGGCGATGCTACCACGCTACCGGGAACTACGAGGCAGCCGTCGATTGCCTGACCGTCTCCGCATCCAAATTCAGAGAGCTTGATGACGGGGAGGCGGAGGTTGCCGCTCTGAATGTACTGGGCGCCTCCTTCTTGTCACTCGGTGACTACTCGGCGGCGGTTGCTGCATATGAGGAGGCCGTTCGCGTCTCCCTGCGGCATGACGACGTCCAGGGGCTAGCACGCAGCCTGACGAACCTGGGGGACGTGTACGGGCTGGCATTGCAGGAATACAGCAGGGCAATTGAATACTACGAGCAAGCGCTGGACATCTCCAGAGCAACGTCTGACGAGTCCCGGGAGGTACGTCTTCTGGACTCTCTTGGGCTTCTCTATGTGCTTCTCCAGGACTACGACAGGGCCAAGGATTACTATGAGGAAGCCCTTGCCGCTTGCCAGGAGGCGGGTGACCTTGAGGGAGCGGCGAGGACCCTCAACTCGCTGGGCCTTCTGCATGAGGTCCTCGGTGATTCCAGGCAGGCCATCTCGTATCGGGAACAGGCGGTCGAGGCTGCCCGGGAGCTCGGCGACCCTTGGAGGGAAGGCGAAAGCCTGATCAACCTTGGGCGATGCTGGCATGACCTTGAGGACTACCTCAAAGCCATCCAGTGCTATGAGAGAGCGATTGCTGTGGCAGGCGCCATCCCAGAGGTAGCGACGATCGCGTATGAACACATGGGCCTATCACAGCGGGAGCTGATGAACCTGGACGACGCCGTTCAATCTTGGAAGTCCGCAATAGGGATCATCGAGGAGATGCGCGCCTACCTCAAGCGAGTCGAATCGAAGGGCTCTTTCATGCGGGGGAGATTCGATGTGTACGAAGAGCTCGTCCCTGCGCTTCTGGATACGGGGAACTCCGCGGAAGCGGTCTTCTACGCTGAGCGAGTCAAGGCCAGGATCCTGGTCGACATGATGGAAACGGCAATGGTCACACGCAGTGACATCCTTCTTCCGGAGGTGCAAACCGCCAGCCGCGCGCTCGGGGAACTAAGCGAGTTCCGAACGGCCATGGAAGAGTCGACCGTGACAACGACAGCCAGTGCTGTCGAGACACGGTCTGGTCTGGCAAGAGCACAGGAGCGCGCACAGGCTGAATACGAGGCGATTCTGGAGGAGCTAGAGCGAGAGCACCCTGAACTTAGCCAAACGTTCTCCGTCAATCCAGACCGGCTACGCGAGCACTTCGCCTGCGTACAGAGCGCTCTTGGAGAAGGCACCGTCGCACTGGAATACTTCGTGACGGCGGGCGAAACGATCCTGTGGGTGATCTCACAAGACGGTATCCAGACAACAAGCCGGATTGGTGTGTCCCGCCAGGAGCTAACCGAGAAGGTCCGGAACTTCCGAGAGAAGGTCTCGTCCCCTCCGCTGGGCAGGGAAAGCGCTGCGTCACTCCGGGCGCTGATGGAGACCGGACGAGACCTATACGATCTCCTTATCGCTCCGATCGAGGAGTACCTTGCGATTGCCGATCACGTCGTCATTGTGCCCTCCGACATTCTGTTCTATGTCCCATTCGGTGCGCTGTACGGGTGCCCTGATTGCACAGAGGGCGATCTACTGGGAGGAAGGTACATGATCGAGTGGGTGTCCGTCAGCTACGCGCCAAGTCTTGCCTCGCTCTACTGGCCCCTGCAGCATCAGAGCGACGGCGTGTATGACTCCGTGCTGGCGGTCGGTGCGGATCCCGACCCGGAAAGACCGCTGCGGTACACCGAAGAGGAAGCCCTCACTGTCGCTTCCGCCTTCCCGCTGGCGGACGTAGTGCTCGAAGCGCGATGTTCGGAGGCAGAGATCAGGAAGCTCCTCGGACAGCGAACGTACGATGTCGTCCACCTCTCGACGCACGGATCGTTCAACGCTGCGATGCCGCTGCTGTCGCAGGTTCAGCTCCTTCCGGGAGATGGCTGCGATGGAACGCTGTACGCAGGAGAGATCCTCGGACTTGACCTCTCTGGAAGTCTCGTGGTCCTCTCCGCATGCCAGACGGCATTGCCTCCAGAGCTTTCCGAGGAAACCGCCGAGTTGGTGATCGGCGATGAGATCCATGGAATGGGTCAGGCGCTGCTCACTGCCGGAGCAGCATCCGCCGTTCTGACGTTATGGAACGTAAACGATCGTTCCACGCCCTACTTGATGGAGACGATGTACGGGTCCCTTCTGAGCGGAGCCAGCAGGGCAGTTGCCCTTCAGCAGGCCCAGCTTTCCCTCCTCGAGGATGAGAGCGGCATCTACAGCCACCCCTGCTATTGGGCTCCGTTTGTGCTCTACGGCGATTGGCGATGACTGCTATCAGGAGGGCCCTCCTAGTCCTATCGGTTGCTCCGCTGCTCGTTTCCATCGCTGTCTACGCCGACACGCTCCATGTGCCGGAGGACTACTCGACTATCCAGGCGGCGATCGATGCCGCGCAATCAGATGACACAATCACCATTGCCGCAGGAACCTATCACGAGAACTTGGCCGTGAAACGATCGATCGTTTTGTCCTCGGCTCCTGCAGAAGAGGATGTGCTTGTCGAGATTGACTCCGTAAATACGGGAACCCCTGTCTTGCTCGTGCAGGGGACCTCGCATATCGATGTGACGCTTCGTGGAATCACGCTGTCCGGGGCTGACGGTTGGTGGTCCACGGAGGCAGGTCCACCGGTTGGTGCGTCTGGCATTGCAGCAACCGGGGAGGCGAGTCTCTCCATCGAGGAGTGCGTCCTGTCTGACAATCTCGTTGGTGTGTGCCTCCTCGAGCAAGTCGAGGCGAGTCTCTTGGGTTGTGCAGTGCATGGAAATGATGTGGGGATCTGGGCCATGGGTTCAGTCTCGCTGTCCATCGCGGAGTCTTCAGTGTGCTCCAACGCGCAGCACGGGGTCCATCTCGAGGGACAAGCAACCGGAAGCTTCGTGGGGACGAGCATTTCGGCGAACGGCATCTACGGTTGCTGGTTCCGCGACAGTGTAGACGTCACCATGAGAGGCTCCGCCATCACGGAGAACCGCAAGGGCGTGCAGGTCGCCGACGAAGCGAATGCCCGGCTCATCTCCTGCGAGTCCTCGGACAACGAGCTCAGCGGCGTTCATGTGCTGGACACGTGTGTCGTGGACCTTGAGCAGTGTACGATCGAGCGGAATCAGCACGGGATTGTCGCAGAAGGTGGTCCCACAGTAACTGCATCCGGATGTGTCTTCCGGGACAACGTGGCATGGGGAATCGCCCCGTCTGCCACGAGGTGTGGAACTGCCTCGGACGTGCCTTTCTCTGGAACGCTCGAAATCGGGGATGACAACGAGTTCGAGGGAAACGGCGCTGGTGGGATTTGCCGTCCAGAGGTCGATGCAGTGGTCGGACCGGGAGACCGCGAGTACCCAAGCATCCAGGATGCGCTGCACAACGTTACCGATGGCGGCAGGATCCTAGTACGACCAGGGCGCTACGTAGAGAATCTGGTCATCGACAAGAACGTCTCGATTGTCGGTGAGAGCGCTTCGTTCTATGAGGAGAGCAGGGTTGCCGTCATCGAGCCACGGGATCCGAATCGCCCCACGATGCTGGCCACAGGGGGCTCGATTCACGTGGAGGACCTTCTGTTCATCGGGGGGACGACGGCATTCCAGATCGAGGGTGACTGCCTTGCGTCTTTGGTCAACTGCAGGATCAAGCGTGCGGATACCGCCGTCAGGGCGGGATCCTCTGCCGACGTCTCGATGGAGTATTGCGGGATCACGACTGGTGGTGACGGCGTCGTGCTCTCGGATGCTGCTCGTTTGGACATGATTTGGTGTTGGCTCGAGATGGGACGAGGTGTGGGCGTGATGCTCTCCGGATCCAGCCGAGCCGTCCTCCGGAATTGCGAGATCATCGAAGAAGGGGAGCACGGACTCGCGGCCACAGACGCGGCCTACGCGGAACTTCTCTCGTCATGGTTTGTCGACAGCGGATCCGACGGCATCATTCTGGAGGAGGCAGCATCCGCGTACATGTGTGATTGCATCATCGAGTCGAACATGTCAAGCGGCATCCGGCTTCGGGACAGCGCTGGGCTTCTTCTCTTGGCATCGTACATCGAAGAGAACACAGGAAGCGGAATTGCTATCGAGGGAGGACAGGACGTCCGGATTCTCGCGAACGAGATCCATGACAACGGCGATTTTGGGATCGCTTGCGCTTGGGGCGATGACCGAGGTCGGCGACCAGCGTTTCTGGGAAACCACTTCTCCGGGAACCGGTCCGGCGACAAGCAAGCGACTTGCACAGTGGCGGGAGATACTGGCGACGCCGATCCAGAGGAGGACCAATGAAAGACAGCGGGCATGTGCTTGTGATCGCCGTTGTCGTCGCCCTGATCTTGCTGCTGAGCGTCTGCTCTGCCGGGAGAACGCGCTACGTAGAAGCGGGGGATCTCGATTCCGCCACGATCTCGATTGCGCTGAACGCCGCGGATGATGGAGACCTGATCCTCCTTGCACCGGGGACTTACAGGGAGAATCTCCAGTTCGAGGCGAGCGTGACAATCCAGGCCGAAGAAGGCGCCGAGGTGATCCTCGAAGCAGCAGATGGAAGCCGACCGGTGGTTGAGACGCCTGGAACGGCCATCGAAGTCTCTCTGACAGGCCTCACGATTCGCGGGGGAAGCATCGGCGTGTTGGCGAACGGCGAATCCGTTGTCGCACTTTCTGACTGTACGATCACAGCGTCTGGCCGTGGGGTCATCGTCCGTGACCGTGCAGCAGTGACGCTTGTGTGCTGTGCCATCGAGAAGACCAGGCAAGGAGCGATCGAAGCCGAAGACGACTCGAAGCTGGTCCTAAAGGACGTGGAAGTCTCCGATTTCGCCTCCGATCGCTATCGATGGATACGCATCGAAGAACGGTCGGAAGCGCGCATGGAAGCGTGCTCGCTTCATGGGTGCGATATTGAGTTCGCCAACGACTCTCACGGAGCTGTGCTGCGATCCTCCCTCACGGACTGCGGCATTTGGCTCGACGATTGGAGCACAGCGGTGATTCGTGAGAACTGGATCACCGATTGCTACAACGCATTCGATCTCGACGACTACGCGTCGGCAACGATCGAGTGCAACACGGTGGACGGCGCCCGAGGCGCAGGACTGTCCGTGGAGCGCTGTGCCTCGGCGGAGGGAAGCGACAACCTCTTCCAAGACGTCGCGGTGGAGATGTGGGGAAACGTTCACTCCTCGCTTCGGATATCGCATGGGGCTGTGATATCAGACGCCCATGTTGTGGTCCCGGACGACTTCACCACACTCCAGGAGGCGATCGACGCGGTCGCCCCCGGGGGAACGGTTACCTTGAACGGCGATCAGGAGGGCGGGCTGATCTGGAAGACAGTCACACTCATGGGCGGGGACTCTGCCTCAGTGGAGCGACTCTGCCTGGCCCGGGACGTGAGCGATGTGGTGGTCGAGGGAGTCGGCTTGAGTCGCATCATCTGCCCAGGGCGCTCCACCGCCGTCTTCCGAGCCGTTCACCAGGAACGCGACGGGTGGTTCGATTTCGAAATCTGGCACAACGCCTCTGTCACTGTCGAGGATAGCGCCCTCGGTCGGCTCGAGCTCTTCGACGACTGCGAAGTCACGATGTCGAGGAGTGCCGTAACCAACAATGACGACGAGCTTCCAGGAATTGACCTCTACGATCGTACCCAGCTGATGGCGATCGACAACGTTTTCTACAACCTCGCACCGGTCGCCGTGCGAACACAGGACAACGCACGCGCGGAAGGCTCCGGCAACTACTTCCAGGGAAACGCCGCCGACATGAGCGGCAGCTTCTCCGGCGCGTTTCGGGAGGCGCATGTCGAACCCACGCAGCGTGATCTCGTGCGCGTACCAGAGGATTACCCGACCCTGCAGGAGGCAATCGATGCTGTTGCCTCAGGCGGAACGGTCCTCGTCGAGCCTCGGAGTTACCCGGTACGGAAGACCTACCCGGACGAAGGCGGTTACAGGGGAGCCAAATCAACAGTTGGCGTGACCATCTCGAAGCCGCTAACTCTAAAGGTTGATTCGAGCAGCGAAACGGCCCTCCTGCGAGGAGAAACTGCTTCGGCACTCGTCACGATTGCCTGCGCCGCCGGTGAGGTCGTTCTTGAGAACTGGCGTTTCGAAACGTCCCGCGGGCATTCTCCGATGGTCTCCATCTCCGGGGGAGGGCGAGTTTGTCTTCGAGCTTGTGACTTCACGTCCGAGAGCTACGCGCCGGCAATCCACGTTGGTGACTCCGTAGAAATCGAGTTGGATGCGTGCACATTCAGAGTCGACGGCTCCGTGTTGGAGTTGCGTGACGAGGCCAGCGCAAACCTCGACAAATGCGTCTTGTCCTCTCGCTATGCTGATGCCCTGCTACAGGTTACGGATGCGTCTAGCGTTTACGTGACGGACTGCGGTCTGTGGGTGTCCGGCGATATGGACGGGATCGCCCTGGCAGGTAACTCGCAAGGTTCTGTTGTGGCTTGCACTTTCGTGACGCCCGGGTGGACGTGGGATACACGAGCAGTCGTGGCACTGGAAGATGCGGCCGTTCGAGTCGAAGATTGCTACGTCCACGATTTCACGGAAGGCATCGTTCTCGAAGATCGCTCCACAGGCGACGTGGAGGGAAACACGATTCTCTACTGCGATACAGGCGTAGCCGTCTTGGACGAAGGCAGCGTGCTGATGGTCGACAATGACGTGCTGCTGAACCAGACAGGCCTGCGGAGCGTGAGGAAGCTCCGGATTGCCGGGCAAGACAACAGACTCGCGAGTTACCTGTCGGATATTGCGAGGCCATCAACGGCCGAGGATCTCCCCGCCACGTTCCTAGATCCCAGAGTGGGAGAGGCAGCAGAAGAAGCTGTTGCACTCTATCAGGAGGGCCGCGATTTCGGCTCGAGCGATTACTACGACCAGGCAGCTGAAGCCTACAACAGGGCGCTCTCACTTGCAGTTGGATTGCCGATCCTGCAAATAGAGATTCGGGACGCCCTCGGGTGGAATTGCTACGAGCTTGGGCGCTATGAAGAGGGGGCAGAGAGATTCAGAGAAGCTCTGGCCCTGTCCGTGGAGATAGGCGCTGAGCTGACTTGGGACTCCGCGTACCTTCGGAACTCCCTGGGGCTCTGCCTGTGGCGTCTTGGCTTCTTCGAAAGCGCACGTCAGCTGTTCGAGTTGTCGCTATCGGTTCTAGAGCGGATTGGAGATCGCGAAGGCCAAGTCGCCCTCACAAACAACTTGGGACTGGTAGCACCCGTCTCCATCTTCAACCCAGGCAGAGATCTAGAGTACTACCTCGAAGCGCTTGCGCTGTCCGAGGCGGAAGACAACAAGGATGAGGCCGCTTACCTGTACCTCAATATCGGTTGGTACTACCATCAGCAAGCGACCTCTTGGAGAGCCCAGGACCCATATCTGGATAACTACAGAGCCTTCCGTAGTTTCCGGACTGCACTCGATCAGGAAGTCGACAGGCCAGCAATCGCTTGGCGCCTTTACTGGGGAGCCGGAGCAGCTTTGAGGGCAATGGGGAAGCCACATTTCGGGCAAGCAAGAGCTCACTTCGAGTCGGCGATACAGATCGTGGAGTCCGTGCTGGGGAGAATCGAGGCTGAGCAGTCTAAGCGTGCATTTCTGATGCAAGCGAGAGATCTGTACGAAGATGTAATCGAGTTTCTGATCCAGATTGGGTTTTCATCAGAAGCACTCATCTACAGTGAGCGTTGCCGCGCGCGGACGTTCTTGGATCTAGTTGCCGCGGGACCAATCGATACGCTGGAGGACGTCGCCGAGGAGGGGATCCGCACCGGTGTCGTCGAGGCGTCAGCAATCGAGACCGACTTCGCTGAAGTCGTTGCAGCTCTGCCTGCTGGGACCGCCGCGCTGGAGTACTTCGTGACGGAGGGTGCGACGTACCTGTGGCTCATTCGAGATGGGTCGGCGAGTGAGCCGATTCGGATTGAGATCGATCGGACGAGTCTGCGGGAACAAGTGCTCGCCTTCCGCACCACGATTGAGGCACCGACGACGGGGATGATGGACTTACCAGACGAGACGGTGCTCACGGTGTCGCGCGACCTGTACGATCTACTCATCGTGCCGGTGGAGGATCAACTGGACGGGATCGAGCATCTGGTGATCGTTCCGTCCGGGCCGCTGTACTACCTGCCGTTCTGCGCGCTGATGAGCTGCCCTGGCTGCGAGGGGGCGGACCTGCTGGGTGGTGAGTACCTGCTCGAGCGGTTCAGCCTGAGTTATATGCCGAACCTGACGACGCTGAAGTACGCGTGGGGGTCAGCAGAAGAGGTACAGAAGAGTTCGCTGTTCCTCGCTGTGGCGGATCCAGAGTCCGGAGACGAAGAGATTCCCCGCTTGCCGGAGGCCCAGCGGGAGGCGGAGGCAGTAGCAGGCTTGTTCCACCCAAGCGAGGTCTACGTGGACAGCGAAGCCACCGAGGAGATCGTTACATCCCGGGGTAGCGCAGCCGACCAGATCCTGTTGTCGACCCATGGTTCGTTCAACCCGCTCAACCCGATGTTTTCGTACCTGCTGCTGTCGCCGACGGAGGAGAGCGATGGGCGGCTGTACACCCACGAGCTGTTCGGGATCGAGCTGCACGCGGATCTGGTAACGTTGAGCGCGTGCGAGACGCTGCTTCCGGCGCTGGAAGAGGCGAAGGACCAAGTGCGTGCGGTGCGGGGAGCGGACGAAGAGGAGGACGTCGAACTGACGGAGGAGCTGCTGGAGGCACTGACCGCCGGCGACGAGATCGTCGGCCTGACGCGGGCGTTCCTGTATGCGGGGGCCCCGTCCATCCTGTCGAGCCTGTGGCGGGTCGTGTCCGAGACGACGGAGCCGTTGATGGTGGCGTTCTACCGGTATCTGCAGCAGGGACTCGACAAGGCGGACGCGCTGCGTCAGGCGCAAATGGACGTGATGGCGAGCTATCCCCATCCCCGCTACTGGGCGGCGTTCGAGTTGGTTGGGGATTGGGCAGGTGGTCCGACGACCGAACCACCGGACACGGGAAAGCTCGACGATGAACTGAATCGAATCCTATTGGAATGGAAGCGGGCGGGGCAGCCATCGGACGAGTCCGCCTGTATGATCTCGGTATTGGTGGAACTTGTGACGACGGCGACCGAGGAAGTTCTTGACCGATTCGAAGCGCTGTCTGAACGAGTGGAGATTCAAGGAGCGTTCGGGCGACTGGTGCAATTGCGTCTTCCGCTCTCTCGGCTGGAGGATTTGGTACGCCTTCCAGAGGTGCGAGCGGTTTCGGTTCCTCCCGAGGCTCATACAGATTCGACATCTACGAGGAGGCTAGCGACATGAAAGGCATGTGGATTCTGCTGTCTCTGGGCCTGGTGTGTAGTCTGGCGATTGGGGGTGCCGGACAAGTTCCACCCCCGGACACCGGGAAGCTCTCGTATGGGCTGTTTGAGACAGTGGCTTACGAGATCACACGGTCAGAGGCCGGGGAGCGCCCCCTGCTCCCCGCCTTGTTCACCACCCGGGAGCCGGTAGAGGAAAGCGACTTGGCGTTGCTCCAAAGCCTTGGATACACGGTCCTAGGTTCATTTGGTCGGCTGATCGAGGTGGAGGCTCCGGCCGATCTGTACGTGGATAAGGACAGGGGCCTGGGCGCGCTGGATTTCGTGCTGAGTGCGGACTTTCCCCCGACCGCACAGTCGAACGACACGCCAGTTCCGCTGGAGAGTATCCCGGTGATCGGTGCAAAGGACGCGTGGAGCAACGGATACGAAGGACAGGGGACCAAGATCGCGGTTATCGAGTGGGGATACGCTCCCTGCGAGGAACTGGAGGCGCTTCTTCCGACTTCCTACATCGTCTCCCCGGGAGCGGGAGTCGGGACGTACGAGTTCGAGGAGGGCGTCGCTGAGTATTCGGAACATGGAACGTCGTGTGCTCTGATCGCCGGAAGCGTGGCGCCAGCCGCCCAATTGTGTTTGCTCAGTTTTCCTAGTGTAAAGGACAGCCAGCTGGATCTCATGGGCTGGTTGGCCTGCCTGGCCTTCGCGGTGGAAGAACTCCACGTCGATGTGGTTACGACGCAGATCTGGTTCGACTATCCGACATGCCATGCCGACGGCACGGGGGTTCTGCTGGAGGCCGTCAGTAAGATCCTGGAAGGGACCGGGACGATCCTTGTGATTGCCGCAGGGAACTGGGCGGCCGGTACCGGATCGGGACGAGCATTCTGCGCAGGGACGTTCGCCGACACGGACGGCGATCAACGCCACGACTTCGACCCTGGCGCATCTGATTCGCTGGATGAAAACGATCTTCGGTTTCGCGGCGAGGCGGGAGACACGATTCTCCTCATGTTGGAATGGGATGAATGGGCTTCGGAAGTGAAGAGCACGGATCTTGACTTGCTACTCTACTACGCCGAGCATGACAAGCTTCCACTTAGGGTCTCACGCACCCGGCAGGCTGGACGAACCACTCCGCCCTACGAAAAGATGACGTACGTCCTCCCATACAGCGGCGAGTACGCGGTGGTTGTCGAGGATCGTGCAGCCAAGTGGCATGAGCTGTCATCAGCCGGTGTGCACTTCCACCTGTATCTGCTCAACAACAACGCTGCCTTTGCGGCGCTTGAGCACTACAACGCTGCAGGCAGCATTCGCGAGGTGGCGACGAGTCGGGATGAGCAGGTCGTAGCGGTGGGGGCTGTGGCAGTTGACGATCCGGCTTCGGAGCGTCCGTACAGCTCACGTGGCCCAACGTGGGACGGGCGGTGCAAGCCGGATGTCTACGCGCCGGATGGCGTCAGCGGAACCATGTACGACTACTTCTACGGTACATCCGCCGCCGCGCCTCATGTCGCAGGGGCCATCGCTGTGCTCCGTTCTGCCGATGCAGACGTCTCCCCCGCCGAGGTCGTTGCGGCGCTCAGGGCATCGGCCGGCTGTCTAGCAGCGGATGGGTCTGGGTGTGTAGCTCAAACCGTCAACCTCAACCTGGCGATTCAACACCTCTTGGGGGACTGAGAAGCAGCTACGGGGACCAGGGCTTGTTGAGAGCTTCAGGAGCTACTCCCTTGTAACCGTTATAACGTATGATTGCGGAGCAGACAGCGCTTCGAGTGCAAGATAGTACTCACCCGGTGGGAGAATCCCCGCCAGGCTGAGTTCTCCGACATCGGTGAATTGTATCGACAGGTCGCTGGTTGCTCCCTCGGAGGATCCTGTTACAGGGAAATCCTTGCGAAGGTGCGCATACCAAGAGCCGGGTCCCTCCACTCGGATCGACAGGGTCTCCCCACTTGCAGGCATGGTGAAGCGGTACTGCCGGATCGAGAGCAGTCCCCGGGATGTGGAGAGATTGCGCCGGGCGAATAGCGGGACACTCGCCTCGGAGATCGTCCCTTGCACGCTATCGATGGGAAGATCCTCTACGACGGGAGCGGCGTCGGCTGACAGTGTGTAGTCGGCCGGTTCGTTTCCCTTATTCTCTACTGCAATCCAGTAGCGAACACCTTGCTGAGGCTCGGCGATGAGCAGATGCTCCTCACCGTCCGCTGAGACAGACGCCACTGTGTGCTCAACGATCCATTGGTTATCCGAGGTCTCTTCGATTCGAACCGGGCTCCCGGCACGAACGTAAAGATCCAGGTTCCCCTTGCCCTGAAGGTGAATGGAGAATGCCCACGCCCCCGGCACTGCGATGGAGTACTCCAGGTAGCCGGAAAGCGTATCATCGACCCATTCGAAACCTCGCGTGGGGACGCATCCCTCCACGGGCACGCCAGGCTCAATGGACCTCTCCACAACGGCGCCGCTCGAAGAAGTGGCCCCAAGCAGGACCGCGGCTTCGTTCGCCAGGAGCTCCACAACGTCGTCGACACTGTCAGCGTCTTCATCGGTACCGACATAATCCGAGAATAGGAACCCGTTCATCAGGGTTCGCCCTTCTCTTCCCAGCACGATTGCTGCCTGGTGCTCCTCTTCATGCTCAGCGAACCCTGCCAGAGCAATGGCTTCGCCTTGAGGGCTCAACCGGTAGCCGTTCTCGCGCCAGCGCTTCACGGAAGCTTCTACAGCCAGCGGGACGTCTTCTGATACAGAGAACAACGTACCAGAGGTATCCCAAGAGTAGAACGGGAGCGCGGTTGACAAGACGTCTCCGACCAGTTCGGTTTCCATGGCTGCGAGGAGCTCGCTGCTTGGCGCCCACATGGAGGCGATCAGCTTCCCACCGTTCTCGACCCACGATGTGAGCGCTTCGTAGTCGTGGCGTTTCAACGGGAGTTCTGCAATCACGAGATCCCAGCCACCTTGTTCCAAAGCAGTGCTGAATTCCTCGTCATCACGGAAGACCTCGTACTCCACGCCCAGAAGCTCCAGCGCCAGCTCGACGACGGCTGTGTCTTCATAGTCCACAAACGCAAGCACGCTTCCCGATACCGCTCCTTGCGCGGCGTTGCCACGATCAATGCTGCCCGGCACCTCGGCGTTGGTCGCAGCGAGAAGACTCGTGTTGGTCTGCTCAACGTGACTATTAGCGGCGGCAGGCATGGCGCAAGCCAGCACAATCACAACATACAAGATCCCTATGCCGAGCCTCTGCATTTGCATCCCTCCTTGAGGTTCCGTTGCCCGAGAGTCTACCGACTCGTTGTTTTGGTGTGAAATGTCCGATGGGATTGCGACGGTACCGCAGACTGGCGGGAACCGGCTCGGTAGAGCGATTGAGCGCTTCCAGCAGATGTGCAGCACGCACATCGGATAGGGGCAGTCGGGGACGGGAACACCGCAACCCACCGGTAGAGACCACGAGCTTGGGCCGCCCATCCGGCGAATCCGTTGTTCTACAAACTACCGGAATTCCTCTCGAGGGCTACCTTGGTACAATTGTCTTGGTACACGCGGCCGTTGCAGTTTGAAAGGAAGATCGGTGTTGAGGAGGGGTTGGTCCCGTCGAGGTGAGCAGTGTTGGGGCACCAACACCGCTCAGGGTGACGGCGGGAACAGGAAAGACGCGAGTGGGGTAAGCCTCTCCGACGAGTTCGGGTACTACGCCGTCTTCCTCGACAACGTCGGCAACCGGCTCGGCCTGTGGAGCCAAACGTAGGGGGGATCGCGGGCGTGATCGATCAGGCGGAGCTGAAGCGTCAGGAGTACGTCGGGCGCGTCAACCGCGTCATCGATCACATACGGGCGAACCTGACCGGCGATCTGTGCCTGGAGACGCTGGCGCAGATCGCCAACTTCTCCCCGTATCACTTCCATCGCGTCTTCAAATCGATCGCCGGCGAGACGCTGAACGACTACATCCGTCGGTTTCGCGTGCAGAGGGCCGCGTCCCAACTGATCCACAACCCGACACTGACGATCACCGAGGTCGCGGTCGGTTGTGGATATTCGTCCCCCTCGGCGTTTGCCCGCGAGTTTCGTCGACACTTCGGCGTCTCGGCGTCGCAGTTCCGGTCCGGGGGGCACGGTTCGCTCGTCCGCTTTCGAAAGGAGCTGGAGGAACGGGGCGCCGAGTTCACCAACCCTTCGGAGATACGTTCCATGTGGACCGACATGGTCTTCCGCGTCGAGGTGCGCGAGCTGCCCGGGCTTCACGTCGCGTACGTTCGACACGTCGGTCGGTACAACGAGATCGGGAAGGCCTTCCGGCGGCTGATGCGATGGGCCGGGCCCCGCCGGCTCCTTCGCTTCCCGGAGACGAAGATCCTGGCGATCTACCACGACAACCCGGACGTCACCCCGGTCGACAAGCTCCGCGCCGACGCGTGCATTACCGTCCCAGAAGGGACGAAGACGAAGCGGGACATCGGCACGATGAACGTTCCCGGCGGCCTCTTCGCTGTCGCGTACGTCGAGATCGATCCGACGCAGTACGGCGAGGCGTGGGACCGGCTGATCGGCGAGTGGATGCCTCAATCGGGCTATCAGCCGGACGAGCGGATGTGCTACGAGCTGTACCTGAACAACCCGGATAAGCATCCAGAGCACAAGCACATTGTCGAGATCTGCGAGCCGATCCGGGCGCTGTGAGTGGCCTCGCTTGGCGCTACTCTGGATCGCGATAGGTCACTCGACCACGGGAATGCCTCATTGGAGCATTCCCGTACGTACAGCAGGGCTCTGCCCTGCTTGTACGCGCAAGATTCGCAAACGCGGCGGCAAGATTGCGCAACCCGTTCGCAACGGACGGGAAGACGTCCGCGGCCCGGCGTCCTACGCTGGTTTCAAACCGAAGCAACGGGAGGTACCCGATGAAGTTCGAAGCCCGAGTCAAGGAGATGCCCGAACACAACGTCGCCTGTATCCGTCACGTCGGACCGTACAACGAGATCGGCAAGGCATTCGAGAAGGTCTTCGCCTGGGCCGGCCCGAAGGGTCTGATCCAGTTTCCCAAGACGCAGGCCCTCGCTGTCTACCATGACGACCCGAGTACGGTCGACGCCGGCGAACTGCGAAGCGACGCGTGTCTGACGGTTCCGGAAGGCACTGAAGCCGATGGCGAGGCCACGACCATGAAGATCCCGGGGGGCCTCTTCGCCGTCGCGCACGTCGAGATCGACGCCTCCGAGTTCGGCAACGCGTGGGACAAGCTGGTCGGCGAATGGATGCCGGAAAACGGCTACAAGTCGGATGAGGGCCGGCTCTGCTACGAGCTCTACCTGAACGACCACCAGCAACACCCAGAGAAGAAGTTCATCGTCGACATCTGCGAGCCGGTGCGGAAGGTCTGACCTCGGCCGAACGCACATCGCGGGCGGGCTGCGAGAAGGCCTGCCCGCGTTCATTCAAGGAGGGTCCATGAAGTCTGGAAACGAGTTCGCGGCCGATCTCGCGGGGTGGGTTGCTCTGGTCACCGGCGCCAGTCGAGGCGTCGGAAAGGGGATCGCCGTCGGCCTCGGAGAAGCGGGCGCGACCGTCTACGTTACCGGACGCTCCGAAACGGAGGGGAAGGGTGTCGGCCCGAGGGGCCCGCTTCCGGGAACGATTCACGCGACGGCCGAGGCGGTGACCGAGGCCGGAGGAACGGGGATCGCCATCCGCTGCGATCACATCGTCGACGAGGACATCGCGAACGCGTTCGCTCGGATCGAGGAGAACGAGGGGCACCTCGACGTCCTCGTCAACAACGCCTGGGGCGGCTACGAGCGGATGTTCGAAGGCGGCAAGTACACCAACGAGGATCCCTTCTGGCTTCAACCGGTGCGGCGGTGGGACGCGATGTTCGGACCCGGCGTCCGCGGCGCCTTTCGCGCCAGTCAGCTGGCCGTGCCGCTGATGATCCGGAACGGCCGCGGTCTGATCGTCAACGTTTCCTTCTGGGCAGCGCAGATCTATCTGATCAATGCCCCGTACGGGGTCGCCAAAGCGGCGGTGGACAAGATGACGTCCGACATGGCGCACGAATGCGAGATCCACCGGCAAGAACTGGAAGACGCCGAGATCACGGTCGTCTCCCTCTACCCCGGATTGGTGCGGACCGAATCGGTCATGGAAGCGGCCGACTTCTTCGATCTCTCCAACTCGGAGTCCCCCCAGTTCCTCGGTCGAGCGGTCGCTTCGCTCGCCGCGGACCCGAATCGGCACGTGAAGTCCGGGCTGATCCTCATCGCTGCGGACCTCGGGACCGAGTACGGTTTCACCGACATCGACGGGAAGCGGCCGACCCCTTTGACGATCGACGACGTGAGGTAGACCGCGTTGGGCGTCGGGGAATTCTCAGTCCCCTTGCGCGTTCGCCGTGGATCTGGCACCATGCTTGACGAGGAGGTCATAAATGCGGTATCGATCCTTCGGAAGACTCGACTGGAAGCCGTCGGCCCTCGGATTCGGCGCGATGCGCCTTCCGACGATCGGGGACGATCCCGCGAAGATCGACGAGGAGCTGGCGACCCGGATGATCCGAACGGCGATCGACGCCGGGGTGAACTACGTTGACACGGCGTGGCCGTACCATCGGCAGCAGTCCGAACCGCTCGTCGGCCGTTGCCTGCAAGACGGCTATCGAGAGAAGGTCAAACTCGCGACGAAGATGCCGGTTTGGCTGACCGAGAAGCGCGACGACTTCGACCGGTACCTCGGCGAGCAGCTGAAGCGGCTCCGGACCGACCGGATCGACTTCTACCTCCTCCACGGGCTGAACGCGAAACGTTGGCCGTCGATCCGCGATCTCGGCGTGCTCGATTGGGCCGAGGAAGCGATCGCGGACGGTCGGATCGGCCATCTCGGTTTCTCCTTCCACGATGATCTTTCGGTCTTCAAGGAGATCGTCGACGCCTACGACTGGACGTTCTGCCAGATCATGTACAACTACATGGACGTCGCCTTCCAGGCCGGGCGCGAGGGGCTGCGCTACGCCGCGTCGAAGGGGCTCGCCGTGGTGGTCATGGAGCCGCTTCGCGGCGGGTCGCTCGCCCGAAACGTGCCGGAAT
>Ga0180431_10004273_pt1 | contig 17933 bp, 16 predicted proteins | sample SS_ome_11_FD_132459 | JGI IMG/M metagenome (GOLD analysis project Ga0180431, IMG submission 132459) | Hypersaline lake sediment archaeal communities from the Salton Sea, California, USA - SS_1_MS_1 metaG | ecosystem: Environmental > Aquatic > Non-marine Saline and Alkaline > Hypersaline >... | reverse complement strand
TCGCTTCCTCCTCGGTGCCGAACTACTCGGCGTTTTGTTGATGTCCGAAGATGGTAGCGATGGTCGTTCTTTCTGTGCTCACCTCACTGCGCTGTCAATACACCACGTCTGTGGACTCTAACTCTGATGATATCAGTGCGTCCTCGGCGACGGAGCTGTGACTTCACAACGCAGTGTGATCAGATCTGGCAGAGACTGGATGTCCGACGTAAGCGAACCCTTCCTGGAGAGGCGTGGAAGGGTTCGACAAACGGATGCGTGGGATGATCCTCAGGAGCGCTCATGCACAACACTCCGGTGTCTCTACATCGGATGAGGATACATGCCCCAGAGGCACCGTTGCTCTTAGTGGCTCGGCGGATTCAGGACGATGAGATCCAAGCCGGCGAAATGACTAGATCATCAGCGCTCCTCCATCAACCTCGATGGTCTCCCCTGTGATGTAGGAAGCGTCATCCGACGCGAGAAAGGCAACAACCGTGGCAATTTCGCGAGCGGCTCCGATCCTCTCGAGGGCAAGCTGGCCCAGCACCTCTGCGGTCTTCTCGGGAGTTCCGAATTTCGTGTTCAATGGTGTGTCGATCATCCCGGGACAGACTGCATTGGCCTTGATTGCCGGGCCGCCTTCCTTTGCTACATGCCGTGTAAGCCCCAGAACAGCTGCCTTGGATGTCGTGTAGTGCGCCCCTCCCAGATCACTCGTGTTGCGACCGGCAATCGACGCGATATTGACGATCCGTCCTTGGCCTTGTTCCTTCATCTGATTGAAGACGGCTTGACAACAATGGAAGGTCCCCGTCACATTCACGTCCATGATTCGCGCCCATTCATCGCAAGGGATGTCTTTAAAACAGGTAGGCGCAAGGATACCCGCGTTATTGACAAGGATGTCGACACGCCCGTAGCGACCGAGGATCGTATTGAATACGGCATCTACCTGGCAACGGTCGCTCACATCAAGTACCAGACTCGTGGCCTGGTTGCCCGCATCCAGGATCATGCGGCTGGTCCGCTCGGCGTTCGTCTCGTTTACATCCGTGACCACGCAGGTTGCTCCTCGCTCAGCCAGGACGATTGCGATTGCCTCGCCAATTCCCTGCCCTGCACCGGTAACCCACGCGATTTGCCCTTCCAAGACCCTATTGCTGCTCATCATCTTCTCCTCTTTCGGACATACGGCCTCTCCGATTTGTGGTTGGTGTTGCAGGGTGCTACGGGATCAGCGTGCACCGGATGTGGTGTGGACGCATGCGACGAAGATACGTAGGTTCCTATCGCCCTCATTGCGCAGCGCATGGGAATGGCCCGCGGGCGTAAGGCAGACTGCCCCGGGACCAAGGTGTCGCTCTTCTTGATCTACGACCATTACACCTTCCCCCTCAATGACGAAATAGATCTCCTCGTCGATCGCATGAGGATGCAACCCGATGGTCGATCCAGGGTAGAGGGTTAGGTCCCTGACGTACTTGAAGCCTTGAGCGGGTGTGTCATCGAGAAGTGTGCGCACGAAGTACTCTCCGGTGCCGTCGTGCGACGAACTTCCGACACTTCCCGGACTGCTTTCCGGTGATCCGACAATCATGCGCTGCCTCCTTGCCTAATACGGATGTATCTACATTCAGTTGGTTGCCAGGTCGGAGATGGCAAGACTGGAACCTAGCTTTGCCCCCCTCATCCGACAGTCTGCCCCGGGCTTGCATAGAGCACACGAAACCATAGAATATAACCAAGACATAACGGCAGCATCATAGCCTGGCGTGGGAGGTGTGTCAAGCATGGTGGATCTACTGGAAGAACTACGGAGAAGGATCGTCTTCAACGAGTACGTCCCGGGCAGCGTGCTCAACGTGCGGGAATTGGCGAAGCAGTTTCACGTGAGTCCAACGCCGATTCGGGAAGCGCTGATCCGGCTCGAGTCGGAAATGTTGGTGAAACGGGTTCCCAACAAGAGCGTGCAGGTAACTGAGCTGTCGCTGCAGGATATCCGCGACATCTTTGAGGCCCGGTTCACGCTCACGGACACCGTAGCGACCCTCGCAACGGATCGAATCAACAGCGAGCAACTGGATCGAATGGGCGAGCTGATTGCCCAGATGCGGGATGAAACGGATAGGAGCAAGCTTCTGCAGCTGGACTACTTGGTCCATAACCTTCTGGGAAAGGCCACGGGGAATCAGGTCATTGCGGGGATGCTGAGGACGCTTCGGAATCAGGTGACGAGGCTCTGGCTGTTCGTCGGTGAGACGGATGAGTACTCCATAAGCAGAGTGACCGAGTTTGAGGAGATCAAGGCTGCGCTCGAAAAAGGTTACACCGAACAGGTGCGGCAGTTACTCCGCAAGCATATTCGGGAGTTCGCTGAGCTTGTTGCCAAGGCGCTTGTAGCTCCGGATACGCTGCTGGTTGCGAGAGGAGAGAGCAACGTGGGTTCGACGACTTGACATAATCTTTACACATCCGTAATATATTCGAAATACATCCGTGCCTGAAGGACGCGCGCAGGGTAGGCGTTGTCGCGAGGTTCCACGGCGCGGGATCAGAGAAGAGCAAAGGAATAGCTCCGGAAAGGAATGGCTGTTGAGCACTCTGCGACGATATGCACGAGGTGTCGTGTCCCATGACCCGGCACGTGTCTTCAAGGGCTATACATTGTTCTGGCCGATGGGCAGCCATGATGCTTGGCTGATTGATATGGAAGGCCGGGTTGTCCACAGATGGCGGATGCCACACCCTGCCGGACTCCACGCGGTGCTTCTTCCAAACGGGAATCTCCTTGGTGCATGCCAAGTTGTCCATAGCAGCACCCTCGGACTCCCGCAATGGTTCTCCGGGTTCGGTGGATTGCTGATTGAAGTCGACTGGGAGGGCAACATTGTTTGGGAACACGAAGCCCCTTATCAGAATCACGACTTCAATCGCCTTGAGAACGGCAACACGATCTATACGACGTGGCGTCCGGAAGGGAAAGTTCCTCCGGAAACGGCTGCTCGACTCAAGGGCGGACTACCGGGGACTGAATTCAACGGAGAGATCTGGGGAGACAGTTTTGTCGAGGTGGATCCGCGCGGAGAGGTTGTGTGGGAGTGGCTCGATTGCGAGCATCTGGATCCAGAGATCGATGCTCTGGGACCGCTCGTACCTAGAACGCAGTGGCCGTACATCAACTCTGTCTACCCTCTCCCGGACGGCAACGTATTGGCGAGCCTTCGGTATTCGTGCACGGTGGTCATCATCGATCGGGCGACGGGCGACATCATATGGCGATGGGGCCGAGGGGAATTAGGCAACCAGCATGACGCACGCTGGACCGATGATGGAACGATCTTGGTCTTCGACAACGGGACCCATCGTGACGAGTACTCACCCAATTACTCCCGCATCGTCGAGGTCGATCCAGCGACGAAGAAGATCGTGTGGGAATACCGGTCGAATCCGCCGACCGAGTTCTTTTCGGCAGTTATGGGAGGGCAAGATCGGCTGCCAAACGGCAATACCTTGATCTGTGAGTCCCTCACCGGACGGCTCTTTGAAGTGACTCGGAGCGGTGACAAGGTGTGGGAATATGCAAATCCATTCTATCACAAATGGTATCACCATGGATTCATCAATTTGATGTATCGCGCATATCGGTATGGTCCCGACTTCCCTGGATTGGATGGGAAAGATCTCGACCCTGATAGGTACAAGTGGATTAACCGGCTCTACGCGAAGGGGAAGACCATGGGTGTTTCTAGAGAAGGGGGGCGAAAGGATGGTTAGGAAGGTGAAGCACACGACCCGGCAAGTCGGTGAAGTTACAGTGTATAACCACGCGAAATCCTTTCACGGGTTCACCCTCCTCGCGCCTATTGGGAGCAACCAGATCTTCCTGATCGACATGGAAGGAGAGGCCGTTCACACATGGGCATTGCCTCTTCCCGTAGCGGGGGACAGCATGTTCCTTGCCAACGGGCGACTTCTCTATTGCGCTCGAGCGAAAGTGGAACCTCTTCCGGATGCCGAAGGTGCAGCTGGGGCGATCATTGAACTTGATTGGGATGCAAACATTGCCTGGCGATTCGATGATCCGTGTCTTCATCACTCGTTTGCACGGACCGAGAACGGGAACACGCTTGCGCTGCGCTGGATGCATCTCCCGAAGGAATGCGAGCGCCTTGTGCTTGGCGGGATCCCGCCGGAATCCAACTCGCCCCCTCTGTGGTCGGACAGCATCATCGAGGTCAATCCAGATGGAGCGGTGGTGTGGGAATGGAAGGCACACGAGCATCTCGATCCTGCCAGGGATACGATTTGCCCGCATTGCGTCCGTACGCACTGGCCGAACCTGACATCGTGTGATGTGCTGCCGAATGGGGATGTTGTGACCAGCCTTCACAACCTTCACAACCTGGCGATTATCGGACGGAAGAGCGGAGACGTGCATTGGCGTTGGGGGTTGGGGGAAATCGCGCATGCGAGTGCTGTTGCGGCACTCCCTAACGGCCACGTACTGGTGCTCGATAACGGGATGCACACGTACTACGATCCGATGGGGTTCTCTCGTGTCCTGGAGATCGATCCGGAGACGAGCGCCATCCAATGGGTCTACGAAGACGTACCCCGATCGAATTTCTACACGTCCATCCACGGGAATGGGCAACGTTTGCCGAACCAGAACACGCTCGTCTGTGATGCAACGGAGGGTCGTATCTTTGAGGTGACGCCTTCGGGAGAGAGGGTGTGGGAGTTCAGAAGCTCCTTGCACATGGACTCTCCGCTGTACGGCCTGACGAACTACCTATTTCGAGCCTATCGCTACGGGCCGGACCACTCCGGGCTGCCGGGAAACATCCCTGCTGGCAGCATCCCGGCACCAGAGCCTGGCGACATGGCCGAAGACATGCCGATGAGCGACGTCCTACAGAGGAGACTCGAAAGCCTTGGCTACTGACCATCAGACAGAGCAATCCACACAGCCGGACCCTTCCATCATGCCTCATGGGGGCGAGCTGAAGATCCTTACAGTGCCGACCGAACAGCGGTCTGAAGCGCACGAGAAGGCGAGTCGACTACATCAGTTGGCGCTGACGTCCAGGGAGTGTGCTGATCTTGTAATGCTGGGTTGCGGAGCCTTCAGCCCGCTGACCGGGTTCATGACGAGGGAGGACTACCAATCCGTCGTGGAATCCATGCGGCTTTGCAGTGGCGTCTTGTGGCCATTGCCCGTCTGTCTCGCGGTTTCCGAAGCGCAGGCTCGCTCGATGAAGGTTGGCGAGGATGTGGCACTTGTCGGGCCGAATGCAAAGGACATCATAGGCACGCTTTGCGTGGAGGACATCTATCCATATGATCCCCGCAGGGAAGCCACCTGCGTGTACTCCACGAACGATGAAGCTCACCCAGGGGTCGCCGCACTTCAGCGTCAAAGACCCATGTACGTTGGGGGCACGGTCACGACATTCAGCGAACGTGGTGACTTCGCCCGGTTTTCGGAGTTCTTGGTTCCGAAGGAGACACGGGATGAGTTTGCTTCCCGTGGGTGGAAGTCCATCGTTGCGTTTCAGACTCGGAATCCGATGCACCGCTCTCATGAGTATCTGACGAAGGTGGCCTTGGAAATCTGTGACGGACTGCTTGTTCACCCGACGGTGGGACAGTTGAAGAAGGGAGACCTTCCGGCAGATCTGCGGCTCCGATGCTATCGGGCATTGATTGACAACTACTACCCTCGAGACCGCGTGTTGCTCTCCGTGTATCCGCTGGAAATGCGGTATGCGGGGCCACGTGAAGCGCTCCTTCACGCCATCATCCGGCAGAACTTCGGATGTACCCACATCATTATCGGGCGGGACCACGCTGGCGTCGGAAGCTACTACGACCCGTTTGCCGCCCACGCGGTCTTTGACGAGCTCGGACAAGGCGATCTTCGGATCAAACCGTTGAAGATGGATTGGACGTTCTGGTGTCGGAAATGCGGTGCAGTCGCATCGTTCAAGACGTGTCCGCACTCCAAGGAGGACCGCCTTCTGATAAGCGGAACAGCGCTCCGACAGATGCTGTCGGAAGGAGAGCGTCCCCCCGAGCCATACAGCCGCCCGGAAGTTCTCGACATCCTCATGGATTTCTGTCGTGATAGGACGCCCGGATGATGAAGAACGTGATTTTAGTAACGCTTGACGCAACACGCAGAGACGTATTCGGTGTGTACGGAGACTCCCGGGGTCTCACTCCGTGCTGCGACGAACTGGCCGAGAAGTCGGTGGTGTTCGAGAAGGCGCAGTCGACCGGCCCGTACACGCAGGCGGCGTTTCCGGGGATTCTGACGAGTTCGCACTATCTTGACTTCGGGGAGCCGCGTGGGCTGGCCAAAGCGCGTACGCTGGTCTCGGAGCCATTGCACGAAGCAGGGGTCACGACTGCGGCATTTCACTCCAACCCGTATCTGTGTGCCTATCTCGGATGGGATCGGGGTTGGGATGTTTTCTACGATTCGATGGAAGACGAGGTGGGGAGCCGTGTTCCCTACATCCGCGGCGACATCATTACTCAGAAGGCCGGCCGTTGGTTGCGCGAACACGCGCAGAAGAACAGGAACGATCCGTTCTTCCTGTGGGTCCATTACATGGACGTCCATGAGCCATACGTGCCGGAAAGACGGTACATCGATCTTGCGGGACTGCCGATCGAACTAGAAGAGGAAGAAATGTACCGGCTGTTTCAAGACGTCTTGCTCAAGCGAGACGTGTCCGATCCCGAGCAAGTACGTATCCTGAGCGAACTGTATGCGGCTCACGTGCGCGAGGTGGATCAGTACGTCGAGGAACTCCTTGATTCCCTGGATCGGGTCGGGCTGCTTGGCGAGACTGCGATTTTCGTCACAAGCGATCACGGTGACGAGTTTGGCGAGCATGGCGGACTTTCTCACGATGACAAAATGTACTGCGAGCTAGTCGATGTGCCGTTGTTCGTCTATGGCATTGAGGATTCCGGAATCCGACAGAGCCTTGTCAGCACTATCGACATCGCTCCGACAATAACGGATCTGTTTGGGCTTCCGCCGGTTATGGGATTTATGGGCGAGCCGCTGTTCCCGCACACACAGTATCAGGAGCGAGCCGCGTTCAGTGAGGCGATTGATATGCATGCGAAGCGAGGAGGTGACATCGATCGGGACACCTACTGCTATCGCAAAGGCGATCTGAAGCTGATCTACCGGCGCGCTGAGGACGCATGGGAGCATTACGATCTCGCGAGTGATTTGTCGGAGCGGAAAGCCGCCGTGGAGCCGAGCAAAGAGTCGCTGGCACTTCGCGCGGAGCTGCTGTGCCGTGTGCGCCGTTGGGAAGAAGCAAATGAACAGTAGAGGGGAGACGAGTGAAACACACGAAGGATGAATGCCTGCGGGCAGTGGATGAGTCCAAGAAGATCGTGCGACAGACGTTTGAGAAGTTTGCTGTTGAGGACCTTGCGATCACCTGGACGGGGGGGAAGGACAGCACGCTTGCTTTGTGGATCATCCGTCAGGTTTGTCAGGAAGACGGAGTCGAGCTTCCGAAAGCGATGACAATCGATGAGTTCGATACGTTCTCGGAGATCCATCAGTTCATGGAAACCTGGACCGAGAAGTGGGGGTTGTCTCTTGAGTGGTGCAAGAACGATGACGTAATCAAGGCAGCGGGGGGCGAACTCAATGCGAAGGTGCTTGTGAAGGATCTTAGCGAAAGGAACCAGGCCGAGCTGAAGCGGATTGACTACGAGCTGGACGCGTTCCCTTTCGAGGCGGAATCCTACGTGGGGAACCATCTGATGAAGACCGTCGTCTTCAACATGTACATGGAGGAGAAGAAGGTTCGCGGGGTCTTCCAAGGATTGCGCCGAGACGAGCAGGCGGCCCGTGTGCAGGACGACTACTTCGAGGTGAAGGCAGGTGCCCAGCTGATTCCAGAACACGTTCGGATCAAGCCGATTCTGCATTTCGACGAGCGTTTGCTTTGGGACACGACACTCCAGCTCGGGATTCCGTACTGCGTGCTGTACGAACAAGGGTACCGGTCGCTTGGAGCGAAGACGACAAGCGCGATTGGCGAGGCCGGCGTCCCGGCATGGGAGCAGGATGTGGAGAACACGGAGGAGCGCGCAGGCCGCCGTCAGGACAAGGAGAAGATGATGGCGCGATTGCGGGATCTTGGATATATGTAAATAAGAACAGATGACGCAGTATTGAGGTGAAACACAAGGAGGCAATCGGTGAAACCGCGGATTGGCGTGATCGGATATGGCCTGATGGGGCAATTGCTGGCACGGATTGTCGCGGAGCACCCGGAGGCTCAGCTTGCTGGTGTCGCGGATCCTGTGGGGTATCGCGAGACCTGCCCCATCGGTCAGCGAGTCTCACGGTCTCCCGAGGAACTTGACGTTCGGCTGTATGGCGACTACGCGGACCTACTCCAACAGGAGGAGCCGACCGCCGTTGTTGTTGCGACGCCCGAAGATGTCCACGTTGAGCCGATCCTGCGGGCTGTCGAAGCGGGGTGCGATGTGTTCGTGGAAAAGCCTATCGCTCGGAACCTCAAAGAAGCTGACTGCATCATCGACGGCTGCAGAGAGGCAGGCCGAAAGCTGATGGTTGGCTACACGCTTCGCTTCGAGCCAGCGTACATCGCGCTCAAGGACGCCTGCGCCGCAGGGAAACTTGGGGTGCTCCGAAGTATTTACGGTCGGCGGAATGTCAATCGTGTGGAAGCGAATAGGCTTGCTGGCAGAACCAACGTCACCAACTACATCGCAGTCCATGACATCGATCAGATGCTCTGGTATCACGAAGGTGTCGCGGTGAAATCCGTCTATGCCAAGGCCATCAGGGGCCGAGTTGACGAGTTGTATGGGACGTGGGATTCATCCTGGATTCTGTTCGAGTTCGTCGATGGCGCAGTGGGCATTGTCGAAACAGGGTGGGGCGTTCCGGAGAATGCGTGGGTCGACTGCAAGATGAACATCATCGGGACCGACGGCGCGATTGCGCTTGATCTTGTCCCGATGAACGTCATGTCGGTTGACAACGACGGTTGGCACTTCCCGTTGACTCGAGTGAGGACAGAAGTCAACGGAAAAATCGTCGGCGCGCTGCAATACGAGGTATCGCACTTCATCGATTGCCTAATTGAGGACAAGGATCCGTCGATTGACGGGAACGAGGCGCGACGATCGCTCGAGATCGCTGAGGCAGCTGAGCTTTCAATTGCCGAGGAGCGTCAGGTCAGTCTTGGGTAGGACAGGAGTCCGTCTCGCTGTTGTGATGGAACGCGAAGGAAGAAGGAGGCGTCGATGAAGGGGATGAATGGTCGATTATTGGAGGTGGATCTCTCTGCCGGGACTAGGGGATCCTATGAGATCCCTGAGACGTGGCAGCACCTTCTTCTCGGAGGACGTGCCTTGGGAGCTCGCATTCTTCGGAAGGAGCTGTCGGGTGACGAGACCGCCGATTCCGCTGATAACCTGATTCTTCTCCTAACGGGGCCGTTTCAAGGAACAGGCTTGACCGGTGCAGGGAGACATCTAATCATGTCCATCTCGCCGAAGACAGGTGCAGTGAGCGGGTCTTACACCGGCGGGTATTTCGGCTACGAGCTAGCGCGAAGCGGATACGACGGTATCCTCGTGCGTGGCGTGGCTGCAAGCCCCGTGTACTTGTCGCTTCTCGATGGAAAGGCTGAGATCCACGAAGCATCTGATCTGTGGGGCAAGGGGACCGGCGAGACAGAGGAGATCCTGACTGCTCGCCATGAGCGATGCCGAGTAGCGTCTATCGGAATCGCCGGCGAGAAGCAGGTTCAAATGGCCTGCATCATTCACGATCGATCCCGGGCAGCAGGTCGCCCCGGATTCGGCGCCGTCATGGGGGGCAAGCGGCTGAAGGCGATTGTCGTTCGAGGCCACCGGTCGAAACCTCTACACGACGAGGTACGGTTTGCGCGTGAGCGAAGCGCGTATGTCCTCAACTTCGAGCATCCTTCCTTCAAACGTCTTGGCGAGTATGGAACGCCCATGGGGATCGGTGCGCTGAACGAGCTTGGTATCTTGCCGACAAAAAACTTCCGCGAGGGTGTATTCGACGCGGCTGAGCGCATTGGCGCGGAGAGACTGCACGACACCATGCTTGTAGGACGGGAGTCGTGTGCCGGTTGCCCGATCCGCTGCAAGCGAGTGGTCAAGACGACCTATCAGGGTGTTGACGTCATCCCCGCATTTGGCGGACCCGAATATGAGACGATCGCTGCGTTCGGCTCTCTCTGCTTGAACGACAATCTGGATTCGATTGCTCTGGCCAACCAGCTTTGCAACGACTACGGAATCGACACGATCTCTGCTGGCGTCGCAATCGCCTTCCTCATGGAGGCTTCTGAGAAGGGGCTGCTCAAGGGGGATGTTGTCTCGTGGGGAGATGCGAGCGCAGTGGTCGCGTGGATACGGAAGATTGCACTTCGAGAAGGAGTGGGGGATCGGATCGCCGATGGGCTGGAAGACTTCGCCAAGGAACTAGGGGCGGATTTCGCGATGACGATCAAGGGCGTCGAGCTTCCGATGCATGAGCCGCGCGGGAAGCTGGGCCTTGGGATTTCCTACGCGACATCTCCCAGAGGGGCAACACATACGGAAGGCTTTCAGGATAACCTTCTTGAGATTGAGAACCCGACTCCCGAATTGGGTGTCACCGAACCGTACAGCCGATTCGATCTGGAATCGAAACCGAACCTCGTTCGGCTCTACGAGGACCTTCAAGGGTTTGAGAATTCTCTCATCCTTTGCCTGTTCACAGCTCGTGCGATGGGGCCGCAGTACTTCTTCCCCGAGATCCGTTCGCTTCTCGAGGCGGCAACAGGGGTCGAACTCTCCGTCAGTGAGATGCTCGATGTCGGGGCACGTGGCAAGGCGTTGATGCACCTATTAGCAGGCGACGCAGGATACACGCTCGCGAGTCATCGACTTCCTGCGCGCTTCGCAAAGGAGCTTCCTCGAGGAGCAAGTGCCGGGCACGCGATCGATCCCGATGATCTTGGCAAGGCAATCGCCGAGTACTACGAGCTGCGCGGCTACGGCAACGATGGACCGACGGAGGAGACACTGGAGAAGCTTCAGCTCGGTGATGTTCTGGCGGATCATGCTACAGGACGCGGCCAAGCTTCTACGGATCGGAAGAACACATAGAAGAGGAGGTGATTGGTAAAGAGTAGTAATGGAAATGAAGCGTTCGATGTAGCTTTGAGGGACAAGGAGGCCACAGAATGAGATACGGACGATACGCATGGTTGCTGGTGCTTGTTCTTGTTGGTGTTACACTGGCGGTTTGCGGACAACAGTACGGAGGAACTCTGACCGTTGCTTTGGGAGGTTGGCCGAGCTCGTTGGATACGCATTCCATGTCGACGTACGCAGTTCGATACTTCGATGGGCTTCTCTTCGAGAAGCTGGTGACCACCAATTACGAATTTGATGTGGCCCCGCAGATGGCGACAAGCTGGGAGGTCAGCGGAGACGGTCTAACCTATACGTTCCATCTGAGGACGGATCGGGTCTTTCATGATGGTTCGGCGTGCGATGCAGAGGATGTGAAGGCATCGCTCGAACGGTTCCTGAGCGTGTCGGGACGAGCGAGCAGCTTCGCGATTACCGCGATCAACGTGATCGACTCGTACACCCTAGAGATAGTCAACTCGCGTCTCACACATCTGCTGCAGCTGCTGGCGGATCAGAATCAAGGCATGGTGATCCTTCCGGCCGAGATCATGTCGACGATGCCGGGCGCTGGGGTGATCCTAGACGAACAGCTAATCGGTACGGGCCCGTACAAGCTGGTCGAGCGAACGATGGAGAAGATCACATTGGCGCGTCATGACGCGTATATCCCTGAAGAGGGGCCCACAAGCGGTTACGGTGGAGCGCGCACGCCCTATCTGGACGAGATCATCTTCGTCGCGGTGCCCGAGGCCGGCGCGCGAATTGCAGGGCTGGAGACGGGCGAGTATGACTACATCGAGAACCTCTCGCTGGCGGACTACGATCTGGTCGCGGACAATCCCGACCTGGGATTTGACTCTATCATGGCGTGGATGCCGATCATTTGCTTCAACGTCACCAACGAGCCGATGGGCGACATTTGGCTGCGGCGGGCGATCAATGTGGCTGTCGGTTCAGCCGAATGCATGTTGGCGGCAACATTTGGGCACCCCGAGTTCTCCAATTCGACCAACGCATCCCTCTTCTTCGAAGCCCAGGAGAAGTGGGTGACAGACGCCGCTGATCCATACTGGGGCGAGCCGAATCCAGCATTGGTAGCGGAGTACCTGGAGAAGTCGAGCTACAACGGCGAAGTCCTCACATTCATCACATCGAAAGACTACCCATTCATGTTTGAGTGCGCCGTCGTCGTGCAGGATCAGCTCAAGCGCGTCGGGATCAACGTCGAGCTCGAGGTGCTGGAGTGGAGCACGGCGGTCTCACGATTCGTCAAGGATGAGGACTGGCACTTCTTCAGTACCGGGTTCTCTCCGCGGGCCTTCCCGGATGCCTATCAGATCTCGCTGTTGAGCACCGGCGGGCTCAATGCCCGCCGTACGGGGTGGGCGAACGCCGCGATCGATGCGCTGGTCGAGGCGGACCAGGTCACCGTGGACTACGAGACGCGATACGCGATCTGGGAAACGATCACCGTGCTTCTCAGGACGTATGATCTCAACCATATCAAGCTTGGCAATCTGTATGCCCTGAATGGTCGACAGAGCTACGTCAAGGGAACTTCTCAGAACTACAGCATCTCACACTTCTTTGGCGTCTGGATAGAGAAGTAGAGGGGCGAGGCATAAGTCGGGATGAGGCGAGTAGGACGAGGTCTACGTCGCCTCATCCCTTTATCGGCTATGCTGGAACCTGCCGCATCGATTAGGCGGAGCGAAGTGTATCGGGGAAAGAGGGATGGACGTTCAATGGCAGCGTACCTCGTGCGAAGACTCTTGTGGGCACTACTGATTCTCTTCTTGTTGTCGATATTCGCGTTTGTCATGGTCCGGCTGATTCCCGGTGACCCAGTGGTCCTTCTGTTGGGGCTCGAGGCTTCAGAGGAGAGCCTTATCGCTGCTAGGGAGAGCCTTGGTCTGGATCGGCCGCTGCTTTTGGCGTATGGCGATTGGCTGGCGGCTATCGCGCGGGGCGATCTCGGGCTCTCGATATTTCAGAGGAAGGCTGTGTGGCAGCTGCTGTGGGCGAAGATCCCCGTGACTTTCACACTTGCGACAGCTGGATTACTGCTTGCCTTGCTCATTGGGATCCCGGCGGGGATTCTCGCGGCTCTCAAGTACGGCAGTTGGTTCGATACGACGGTGATGTTTGGCAGTACACTTGGCTTGTCCATGCCTAGCTTCTGGCTTGGCTTGGTGTTGATCTTCACGTTCTCTGTGCGGTTTCGATGGTTCCCAAGTGGCGGCTATGTTTCGCTTACGGAGGACTTCGTTGAGGGCCTGACACGACTTTGTCTTCCTGCGTTCTCGATCGGTATCATCCAGGCGGCACTGATCGCTCGAATGACGCGATCGAGCATGTTGGAGGTCCTTTGGAAGGACTACATCAGAACGGCTCGGGCAAAGGGCCTGCGGGAGCGAGCTGTTGTGCTGAAACACGCGTTGCGAAATGCCCTAATCCCGATTGTAACGACCATAGGGATGGTCTACGGAGTGCTCCTCGGGGGCGCGATCATCATCGAGACGGTGTTTACCATACCGGGGACTGGGCGCCTATTGATCACCGCGGTCGCCACGCGGGACTATCCCATCATCCAAGGAGTCATCCTTTTGTTTGGGTTGACGTATGCAGCGATAAACCTACTGGTCGACGTGTTGTATGTCTCAATCAACCCGACGATCACCTATTCGTAGAGAGGACCACGCATGGAGGCAAGAGCGAGCCGTATGAAACTGGTCAAGGCAGTTTCCCATAGGTGCTCAGTCGGGCTGCGGGTCCTTTGCCGATGCAGATCGCTCTTGATTGGGACATCGATCCTCGTTGTCATCTTTCTCTGTACGGTCCTCGCTCCGATCATCAGCACATACGATCCGCTTGCCCTCAATTTCAGGGATCAGCTCCAGGCACCTTCCGTGCGACACTTCTTCGGAACGGACAACTACGGGCGAGATATCTTCAGTCGTGTAGTGTACGGGGCACGTGTCTCGCTGATGGTGGGGGCGACCACCATGGTATTCACTGGCTTCCTTGGCTTTGTGTTGGGCTCTTTGGCAGGCTATTACAGCGTGCTTGACAACATCATCATGCGGTCGATGGATATGCTCATGGCTTTGCCGGCAATCCTGCTTGCGATTGCCATCATGGCAATCCTTGGACCCTCAGCGCTCAACGCAGTGATAGCCTTATCGATAGTCTATCTGCCGAGGACAGCGAGGATTGTGCGTGGATCGACGTTGGCGATCCGGGAACAGGGGTTTGTCGAAGCTACGCGAGCAGTCGGCGCGAAGGATGCTTGGATCATCTGGAGGCATGTCCTGCCGAATTGCTTGGCGCCGCTGATGGTGCAGCAGACAGTTGTGTTCGCCTACGCTGTCCTGACGGAAGCAGCATTGAGCTTCCTTGGTGTGGGTGCCCCGCCTCCCGTGCCCAGCTGGGGGAACATCTTAAGCGAAGCTCGCGCGCTGATTCGCATTGCGCCCTGGGCATCAATCTTCCCGGGAGTGGCTATTGTGCTCACGGTGGTGGCACTGAACCTCATTGGCGATGGTCTCAGGGATCAACTCGACCCGTATCTCAAGGGAAGGATGAGCAGTTGGGACGGGGGGTAGACTTGCAGAGGACGGATGTGGAAAGGACAGGAATCACTCGGATTGTCGGGCTGTCGCTCTTCGACGGAAGCGACACGCTGGCATCTGACGTTTCTCTGGAGCTGTGTGGTGAGCGAATCTCGAGAGTCTCATCGACGGCTGAGCGATCGCAGAGTCCGGCAAACTTGGTGATTGATGGGAGCGGGCTGACAGCTGTGCCGGGTCTCATCAATCTTCATGTACATCTTTGTCTTGACATCAATCGGGCAGGCGATAGAACGGACCCCTCGACTCCGCTTCTTCCAACCACGGAAGGCGATCTGGTAGCGCGGATGCTTGAGAACGCCAAGGAAACCCTCGAAGGTGGGATCACAACCGTGAGGGATCTTGGAGCGCCAGGGGGCAGTATCTTCCTGGTGCGGCGGCTGATTGAGGCCAATCTTGCTGTTGGCCCCCATATCTCGGCAAGCGGCCCAATGATCACGCGGACAGGGGGGCACGGCTGGTTCATGGGTGAGGAAGCAGATGGAGTTTCGGAGATACAGAAGGCAGTCAGGCGCCGGCTCAAATCAGGCGCTGATGTGATCAAGCTGATGGTGACGGGAGGCTATCTAACGAAGGGAACTTCTCCGTCCCAGCTCGCGTTCTCTCCTCGAGAGATCCGCGGTGCAGTTGCAGAAGCTCGCCGTGCGAACGTACAGACGACAGTCCATGCAGCCGGTGCGGCTGGCATCGAAGCCGCGCTGCGTGGCGGAGTCGACTGCATCGAGCATGGCGCCGCAATGACTCCCGAGCTCGCAGCTCGTGTCGTCGATCAGGGTGCGATCTGGGTGCCGACTGTGGGGGTTGCCGTGACCGCACAGGCACCGGAGAACCAAGAGATCATCCAACGACGGCAATCCCACCAAGATCAGGGTATTCGGAGTGTCCGACGGAACAGCGGAAAGCTGGATGACGAGCGGCGGCTGAAGAGCAAATTGGACACATTTGCACGCTTGTGTCATCTGGACGGTCTGCAACTTGGAGTTGGCGATGACGCGGGCACGTTGTTCGCGATGCACGGAAACCTTCTGCCGGAGATGGAGGCATTCGCAGATGCCGGGTTCTCAAACGCCGAGATTTTGCGGATGGCGACCTCTGGAAATGCCGAAATTCTGCAGATACAGCACGTAACAGGAACGATCCAAGCAGGACTGCTCGGGGACATTGTGCTTGTCGATGGCGATCCGCTGAGTGACTTGTGCTCCATTCGGAGGGTCGCGATCGTTCTGAAGGAGGGCCGTGTGCGGTTCGTCCGAAACAGAGACAGACGCCGGATACGCGAAGGTGATGCATTCGATGCAGATGATTGACCTCAGAAGCGATACTGTAACGCAGCCGACGCCTGAGATGTTGCACGCGATGGCCGCTGCAAAGCTCGGAGACGATGTGTTTCGAGAGGATCCGACCGTGATCGAATTGGAACGGCTTGCGGCCGATCTCATCGGCAAGGCGGAGGCTCTATTCGTGGCCAGCGGCACGATGGGCAATCTCGTCTCGCTGATGACGCATGCGCAACCGGGGAACGAGGTGATCCTCGAACGTAGCTCTCATATCTCAATTGGAGAAGGGGGCGGGATCACGAGGATTGCCGGGCTGATGCCACGGCCGTACGATGCTTCTGACGGTACGGTGCCAGTCGAGCGAATTCGCGGGCTCATCCGGCGTAGTGGAGGCCATTTCGAAGGGCACACGAAGCTCATCTGCCTTGAGAATACGCACAATGCGCTCGGTGGTGTTCCGATCTCCGTTGAGGAAACGCAGCGGCTGGCGGCGCTGGCAGCGGAGCACGGACTGAAGCTTCACGTAGACGGAGCGCGTCTGTTCAATGCTGCGGAAGTCCTCGGTGTAAGCGCGGCTGATTTGGCCGCTCCAGCGGACTCAGTGATGTTCTGCCTTTCGAAGGGGTTGTGTGCCCCCGTAGGGTCAATTATCGCGGGTTCTGGCGATTTCGTTGCCCGCGCGCGCCGGAACAGAAGGTTGCTCGGAGGGGGAATGAGGCAAGCAGGGGTGCTGGCAGCCGCGGGAATCATCGCACTGAGGGACATGGTTCACCGGCTATCTGAGGATCGCCTGGTCGCAGAGCAGCTTGCCAGTGGGCTGACCCTGGTTCAAGGCATATGCGTCGAAAGCGTATCGCGGCGCACCAATATGGTGTATGTGGATTGCCGTGAGCTCGGGTGCGATGTGACCGAGCTGGTGAACCTCCTCGCAGCGATGGGCGTTCGCCTCCTCGCGCTTGGATCCCACAGACTGAGGATGGTAACACACCATGGGATTTCCATCGCTGACGCCGATCGTGTATGCGGGGCTTTCAAGGACGCGGCACAGTCTCTGCGTGCCGACGGACCGGTTGAATGATGCGGAGCTGGCGAGAACCGGCGGGCTCCAGTAGGCACCGAAGGGCAGCGCGAGTCACACACAACAGCCGAGTATCCAAATAGCAGGCGGCAGTCTGGAGGATGGTTGCTTTGGCACAATCTCATGCGTCTAAGGGGGGGCTGCCTGATCTTGGAGTTAGCTCGGAGGCTGTGTTCCGGCTGGACTCCATGTCCTTCGCGCCGGGCACCGTCCTGATCCGCGACGGGTTGGTTCTCGGTTTGCAGGACAGCATGCTGCGAGAGCCGTTCCCGTTGGCGCGCTTCGGTGATTCCCTCATCTTGCCGGGACTTGTCGATTTGCATGGACATCCTGGGACCGAGGGATGCTTCTCTGTCGACCCAGACTCCTACTTCCTCAGAAGAGGGACAACGGCAGTTCTCGCTCAGGGAGAGGCAGGATCCGCAGCGTGGGAATCGTACCGCGATGGAGTGATACAAACCGCCGGTACGCGGATTGCGCTTGCGTTGAACGCGTCGGCAGAGGGGTATCCGTCAGCGTCGAATCATCGTTCATACTGCATCGAGCACGTTGAGGATATCGATGTGGACGCCTGTGTGGCAGCGATTGACGAAGGACGTGACGTGATTTGGGGAATCTCGTTGTGTACATCGATTGGGCCGGGGGCTTGTGCTCCGAGTGTCGATCCAATGAAGGCAATGGAACGGACGCTACGAGTTGCGGAAACAGCCGGATGCCCAATCCTTCTGGGGACTC
>Ga0180431_10004272_pt1 | contig 17933 bp, 11 predicted proteins | sample SS_ome_11_FD_132459 | JGI IMG/M metagenome (GOLD analysis project Ga0180431, IMG submission 132459) | Hypersaline lake sediment archaeal communities from the Salton Sea, California, USA - SS_1_MS_1 metaG | ecosystem: Environmental > Aquatic > Non-marine Saline and Alkaline > Hypersaline >... | reverse complement strand
TGATGATTCGGCTGATGACCCAGATGGCGACGGGCTTGGCAATCTTGTCGAGTGCAATCTGGGCACGGATCCGCACGACCCTGATTGTGATGACGACGGGTTGATGGATGGCCTTGAGGTCGCCGCGGGCACCAATCCGTTCCATCCCGATAACCTTGAAAAAACCTATTACATCAACGTCGCCACGGGCGATGATGCGAGCGATGGGTTGGCGGCTGCGTGGGACGGCGTGCATGGCCCGACGAGGACGATCCGGGCGGGGATCGCGCGGTCGGTGGCGGGCTACGGTTACACGGTGCTTGTCGCCGACGGGGTCTACGACGGGCCGGACAATCGGGACCTCGACTACGAAGGCAGAGACATCACGCTCGTATCGGAGAACGGCCCGGCCTATACGATCATTGACTGCGAAGGCGCCGGCCGGGCGTTCAAGTTCTGGTATGGCGAGACGCCGGCGTCGGTGCTCGACGGGTTCACGATCTGCAACGGGTCGGTCGTGGGTTACGCCGGGGCCGTCTACTGCGTCTCGAGCAGCCCGACGATCAGCAACTGTGTCATGACGGGCAACGTGGCCAGCGCTCACGCGGGCGCGATCTACTGCACGGTCAGCAGCCCCGTTATCAGCAATTGTGTCCTGACGGCGAACGCGGCGGGCGACGACGGCGGTGCCCTGCGCTGTTATTACAGCAGTCCGGTGCTGTTCAATTGCCTGATCGCGGGCAACACGGCGAGCGGCGACGGCGGGGGCGTCTCGTCGTACGCGAGCAACTTGATGGTGGCCAATTGTACGGTGACGGGCAACCTGGCCGGCCTGGCCGGCGACGGCATTCATTCGAGCGGGGTGCCGGACTGGAATCCGACGGTCACCGACTGCATTGTCTGGGGCAACGGCGCGCAGGCGATCTACGTCTATTCCGGCACGGCGACGGTGACTTACTCCGATGTGCAGGGCGGCACGGGCGAGGCGTGGTTCGGCGCCGGGTGCATTGACGCGGACCCGTTGTTCGTGAGCGGCCCGGACCACGATTACTACCTGAGCCAAACGCCCGCCGGGCAGGGCGCCGACAGCCCGTGCGTGGACGCCGGCAGCGACACCGCCAGCGCCCTGGGCCTTATCGCGTTTACGACGCGAACCGACGGCGTGGCTGACACGGGCATGGTCGACATGGGCTATCACACGCCGGCTTCCACGATGCGGGGTGACGTGGACGGCAATATGGTCGTTGACGGTCTTGACTTGTCGGCGGTGCTTTCCGCGTGGGAGTGCACGCCGGGCGACCCGCTGTGGGACGCGGCCGCGGACCTCGATGGTAACGCGGTCATCAACGGCCTTGACCTCACCGAGGTGATATCGTACTGGACCGCCGGGCACTGAAGACGGATGTGAGCAAGCAGGTGCTCGGGGGACGTAAGGACACGCGTCCATAGGGTCATCCTCCGTTGGCGTGGCTGACCGAAAGGAATGAAAGGCCCGAGGCGTTGTATGCGCCTCGGGCCTTGTTGCGAGAGTGGTGGTGTGGCCCTCCTAATGGGTGCCGGCCGGTGGGGGGCGGTGTCATTGACCTGCAACCCGGTTGCGGCCCAGTGTGTCTGCCGGAGGTCATGATGATGGACGCCGGCTATGGAGCAACGAACGTTCTGTTCCGTTGCCTCTTGACGCGATTGGGCGGGCCTGTGCGATACTGACGAGTTTACTGTTGGGGCTGCTGCGTGCTCGGGCCCGGGACCTTGGAGAGAACAGCGGCACCGTCGGGGATGAGGTGTTGGTGGACGTGTTTTTGCGGGGTGCAGGGCGGGCGACGCCCGTGGCTCGTGGGGCCGGGGGGTCGTTTGACGTATGAAAGGTGTGACTGTGAAGAGAGCAATTGCGGCGGTCATTGTTCTGGCCATTCTGGCTCTGATCGGGTGGCGCATCTACCGGAAGGTGAGCGCGGAGCAAGGCGCGAACCGGGGGCGGGGACGGCGGGCGGTGCCCGTCGAGGCGACGGCCGTTCGCCGTCAGACCGTATACGACGTGGAGGAGTTCACGGGAACGCTGGTGGCGAAGTCCCAGTTCATTGTCGCGCCCAAGGTGTCCGGGCGGCTGGAGAAGCTCCTGGTCAATATCGGTGACCCGGTGAACAACGGCGACGAGATTGCCAAGCTGGACAGCGAGGAATACGCCCAGCAGGTGGCCCAGGCGACGGCGGAGCTCGAGGTGAGCCGGGCCAACCTGGCGGACTCCGCCAGCGAGCTGGATGCCGCCACGCGTGAGTTCGAGCGGGCCAAGGAGCTGCGCGAGCAGCAGGTCGCCTCCGAGGCGGAGCTGGATCAGGCGGAGGCACGCTCTCGTGCCGCGGAGGCGAAGCACCAGGTGGCGCAGGCGCAGATCAAGCAGAAGGAAGCCGCGTTGAAGGTGGCCGAGACGCGGCTCGGGTATACGCGCATCCGGGTCGCGTGGGAGGACGGCGAGGCGCCCCGGGCCGTTGCGGAGCGGTTCGTTGACGAGGGGGCGATGCTCAAGGCGAACGACCCGATTGTGTCCGTCGTGGACCTCAGTTCGGTCATTGCGGTCGTCTACGTGATCGAGCGCGATTTCCCGCAGATCAGTGCAGGCAAGGTACGATCCATCACGACCGACGCCTACCCGGGTCAGGAGTTCACGGGAGAGATCGTGCGCCGTGCGCCCGTTCTCAAGGAGGAGTCGCGCCAGGCGCGAGTGGAGATCGAGATCCCCAATGCGGACGGGCGGCTGGCGCCGGGGATGTTCGTTCGCGTGCGCGTGGAATTCGCCGAGCACGACAACGCCGTCGTGGTGCCCGTGTCGGCGCTGGTCCGGCGTGATAGCCGGCAGGGGGTCTTTGTCGTCGACACCAAGCAGATGAAGGCGCGCTTCGTCCCGGTCACGGCGGGCATCGTCGAGGGCGGTCTGGTGGAAATCCTGGAGCCGGAGCTCGAGGGCCTGGTTGTGACGCTCGGGCAGCACCTGCTCGAGAACGGGGCGGCGGTCGCGCTGCCGCAGGGCGAGCCCGGGGACGAGGGAGGCGAGCGCCCGGAAGGCCCACCGGCGGCGGAGGCGGTGAACCGGGGGAGGCGTCCATGAAGATCGCGCGGTTCGCGGTGCGTCGCCCGGTGTTCACCGTGATGGTGGCGCTGATCGTCATCATCCTGGGGGGTGTGTCGTTGACTCGTCTGCCCGTGGACCTCATGCCCGACATCACGTATCCGACGCTGAGCATTTCGACGTCGTACGAGAACGCCAGCCCTGAGGAGATCGAGGAGCTGGTGACGCGGCCGGTGGAGCAGGCGATGAGCGCCGTGCCCGGCGTCGAGGAGGTGTCGTCGATCTCGTCGGAGGGCAGCAGCAATGTGCGGGTGACCTTCTCGTGGGGCACGGACCTCGACGTGGCCACCAGTGACGTGCGCGACCGGCTCGACCGCGTCGTTCCGCGCCTGCCGGAGGACGCCGACCGGCCCTCGCTGCGCAAGTTCGATCCCGCGAGCTTTCCGATTCTGATTCTCGGCGCTTCGAGCAACCTCGACCCGGTGCAGACGCGGCGCCTGATCGACGACGAGATCAAGTACCGGATCGAGCGGGTGCCCGGCGTTGCGGCCCTTGACGTGTGGGGCGGGCTGGAGCGGGAGATCCACGTGGATCTTGATCCCGACAAGCTCAAGGCGCTCGAGATCCCGCTCGACCAGGTGGTCGCACGCATCAAGAGCGCGAACGTCACCCTTCCTGCGGGCGCGATCGAGTCGGGCAACTACGAGATCACGCTGCGTACGCCGGGTGAGTACACGGACCTCGAGCAGTTGCGGGACACGACGATCGCCGTGCACAAGGGCGCGGCCGTTCGTCTGCGCGAGGTGGCCGACGTCGAGGACAGTTGGGAACGGGTCACGCAGATCGTGCGCATCAACGGCGAGCCGGGCGTTCGGCTCTCGGTGAACAAGCAGTCGGGGACCAACACCGTGGAGGTGGCCAAGCGCCTGCTGCGGGAAATCGAGCGGGTCAATCAGGAGATTCCCCAGATACGGCTGACGCCGATTATAGACACCTCCAAGTACATCAAGCGCTCGATCACGAACGTCGGGTCAGCGGCGGTCTTCGGCGGGCTGTTCGCCGTGTTCGTGTTGTTGGTGTTCCTGCGCAACCTGCGCAGCACGGCGATCATCGCGGTGGCGATCCCCATCTCGATTGTCGCCACGTTCGCGCTGATCTATTTCGGTGGTTTTACGCTGAACCTGATGACACTCGGCGGCCTGGCGCTGGGCGTGGGGATGCTGGTGGACAGCTCCATCGTGGTGCTCGAGAACATCTACCGGCTCCGCGAGGAAGGGAAGGCCGGCGCGGAGCACGCGGCGGTGCGCGGCACGGAGGAAGTGACGGGGGCCATCATTGCGAGCACGATGACGACGCTGGCGATCTTCCTGCCGCTGATCTTCGTGCGAGGCATGGCGGGGGTCATGTTCAAGCAACTGGCGTACGTCGTGAGCTTCGCACTGCTGTGCTCGCTGGGGGTGGCGCTGACCATGATCCCGATGTTGGCCTCGCGCTTTCTGCATCCGACCACTCTCGAGCGGGTCGAGCACGAGAGCCTGGGGCACGTGCTGTTCCGCATCAGCGGCACGTTCTTCGCGCGGATCGAGCGCAACTACAAGCGCCTGCTGCACCTCGCGCTGGATCACCGGGCGCTCGTCGTGCTCGCGGCGGCGCTGTTGTTGGGCGGCAGCGTCGCCCTGATGCCGTTCGTCGGCGTCGAGCTGATGCCGCAAGGGGACGAGGGGGAAGTGCGCGTCGAGGCCGAGATGGAGGTTGGCACCCGGGTGGCCGTCGTAGACCGCCTCTTCGAGGCGATTCAGGCCGTCGTCGAGAAGGACGTGCCCGAGCGCGAGAACTTCGTCATCAACGTGGGCGGGTCAACGTGGCGGGGCCAGGGCTCGCGCACGGGCTTCATGCGGATTGCGCTCAAGCCGCAGTCCCAGCGCGATCGCTCCAGCGAGGAGGTCGCGGCGGCGCTGCGCGCCCAACTCGCGCGGATTCCGGGCGCGACGATTCGGACGCGGGCCGGGCAGGGGCTGTTCCTGCTTCGCCGGATGAGCGGCGGCAGCGAGCGTGTGGAGGTGGAGATCCGCGGGTTCGACCTGGGAACGGCCGACGAGCTGGCGCAGCGCGTGAAGCAGCTCGTCGAGGAGGTGCCCGGCGTCACGGACGCTCAGATCAGCCGGGACATCGGGGCGCCGGAGCGGATCATTACCGTGGACCGCGCCAAGGCCGAGGGGATGAAGGTGGCGGTTCAGGACGTGGCCGAGACGCTGCAGACGGCCGTGTCCGGGACGCGCGCCGGCGACTTCCGCGAAGGCGGCGATGAGTTCGCGATCCGGGTCAAGCTCAAGGACGCCGAGCAGCGATCGTTGCGCGAGATCCTCGACCTGACTGTGACCAACACCGATGGCCAGCCCGTCGTGCTGCGCAACATCGTCGCCGACAGGCCGCGGTCCGGGCCGGTCCGGATCGAGCGGAAGGACCAGGAACGTCTCGTCACCGTGCGGGCGAACATCCAGGGGCGGGACATGGGGTCCATCATCGCGGACATTCGCAAGGGGCTTTTGTCGCTGCCGGCGCCCCGGGGCTTCAGCATTGATTTCGGCGGCGAGTACGAGGAGCAACGGAAGACGTTCCGCGAGCTCGGTCTGGGGCTGGTGCTGGCGTTGGTGCTCGTGTACGCGGTGATGGCCTCGCTGTACGAGTCGCTGCGTGATCCGTTCGTGGTGATGTTTTCCGTTCCGCTCGCGGTGATCGGTGTGGTGCTGATGCTGCTGCTGACGAAGACGACGTTCAATATGAATTCGTACATCGGCTGCATCATGCTTGCGGGCATCGTAGTGAACAACGCGATCCTGCTGGTGGACTACACCAACCGGTTGCGCCGAGAGGAGGGCCTGGGTTTGCGCGAGGCGATCGAGGAAGCGGGGCGGCGGCGCCTGCGGCCGATTCTCATGACGGCGTTCACGACGAGCTTTGGGCTGCTGCCGCTGGCCGTGGGGCTTGGCGAGGGCGGTGAGGCGCAGGCGCCCCTTGCGCGGGCGGTGATCGGCGGGCTCTTGAGCTCAACGTTCATTACGCTTCTCGTCGTGCCCGTGGTGTACTCCGTTTTCGAACGGGGCCTGCGGACGTCGCGAGTGGGAAGCGCGGAGCCGGCCGGGCCGGGGATGGGCGGCGGGTCCACCGGCTCCCGGGAGGTGATGCCGTGAGGATGCGTGCCGGGTTGCGACTGGCCTGCGGTGCGGCAGCGATTCTGTCGCTGTCCATGTCATCGTGCAGGAGGACGGAGACCGAGCCGACGTGGGAATCATCCACTTCGGCCGTGCCGGGCGCGGCGCTTCCCCTGGGCGGGGGCTCCCCATCATCTGAAGCGTCGGCACCGGCCGAGCTGGGGGCCATCACCATCGAAGAGGCAGTGCTGACGGCCCTGGAGAACAACCGCGCCCTGACGGTTGAGCGGCTGAACCCGCCGATTCAGCGTACGTTCGAGCAGCAGGAGCGCGCGGCTTTTGACCCGCTGTTGTCCGTCGAGGTCTCCGGCAGCCGCGAGGAGGGCGACGGCGGCACGGGTTCAGAGGGCCGCGAACGCTCGAGGAGCGGCGAGGCGGTCGTGTCGGAGTTCCTGCCGACGGGCACGGCGGTCGAGCTGGGCGCAGAGACGGACGGGACCGACGGGGACGCCACGGCCGAGGAGTACACCACGCGCGCGGGATTGACGGTGACTCAGGCGTTGCTCGAGGGACGCGGTGTCGCCGTCAACCTGGCCGATGTGCGGCAGGCGCGTCTCGACACGCGGCTTTCTGAGTACGAGTTCCGCGGCTTCGCCGAGGCGTTGGTCGCCGAGGTGGAAACCACGTACTGGGATTACGTCCTGGCGCGGCGTCAGGTCGAGATTCTCGACGAATCACTGACCCTCGCGCGGCAGCAGTTCGAGGAAACCCAGAAGCGCATCCGCGTCGGGGATCTCGCGGAGACGGAGCTTGCCGCCGCCGAGGCGGAGATCGCGCTGCGGCGTGAGGCGCTGATCAACGCGCGCAGCCGGGTGGATGCGCTTCGGGCGCGGCTGGTGCGGCTCGTCCGCCCCGACGCGCTGCGAGCGGCGGGGCGCGAGGTCACGCCCGTGAGCGAGCCCGCCGTGTCGCCGGCGGAGCTGGATCCCCTGCAGGAGCACGTCGAGCTCGCGCTTCGCATGCGGCCGGACATGAACCAGGCGCGGCTGCTGGTTCGGCGCGGCGACCTGGAGCTGGTCAAGACGAGGAACGGCCTGCTGCCGCGTATGGACCTGTTCATCAGCCTCGGCAAGTCCGGCTATGCTGATTCTTTCGGCCGTTCGGTCGAGGATATCGGCGGCGGGTACGACACCACCATCGGGCTGACGTTCGAGTACGCGGTGGCCGACCGTGCGGCGCGGGCCCGTCACCGGCGCGCGGCGCTGACGCGGCAACAGCTCGAGGAGTCCATGCGGAACGTCGAGGACCTCGTGCGCGAGGACGTCGAGCTGGCGTACATCGAAGTCAAGCGCGCGTGGGAGCAGGTGGGCGCGACGGCGACGACACGGCGCTTCCAGCAGGAGAAGCTGCGCGCCGAGATGGCGAAGTTCCGCGTCGGGAGGTCCACGGCGCTGCTGGTGGCCCAGGCGCAGCGCGACCTCGTGGAGAGCCAAGTCGCCGAGGTGGAGGCCGGCACGAACTACCTCAAGGCGCGGACCGAGCTGTTCCTGAAAGAGGGGTCGCTCCTGGAGCGGCGCGGTCTTTCCGCGCCGGGGCGCGAGCCGCTGCTCGAGCGTGAGGAGTAAGGCAGCCGGCGTCAGCGCTTCCAGGCGTGGTGCCCCGCGCATGGGCTCGACGAGGCCGCCGCGGAAGCTTCTCGGCGGCAGGGTATAAGGGAAGCGCGCCCGGCTGGACTCGAACCAGCAACCTCCGGATTCGTAGTCGAAGAGGGCGGCCACGACACAAGTGGCCGCCCTTCTGTGTCTTGCTGCTTTTCTCGTCGAGAAGCCGCTCATCTGGGCGTGAAGTCCAATGAACTCAGATGAAGTCCAAGGAGCCCAGTGAACTCCAGAGGATGACACAAAGATGACACACGGCCCCGAGCTTGTCTCATGGACCTGCTGGCCTGACGTGCGTGTCCGCCTTGGCTTGGCTGCCCGGTCACCTCGTTGTCAGATGTCCTCGGCTGAGGAGTTGGGCTCGATCACGCACTCGCGCCTCGAGATTGGCCCACCCAAAACCTGAGAGCCCAATGCCATTTTAGCTTTTGTTACCCTCGGCGGTGCGGTCCTTCCCCGAAGCTAAGTGTCTGCAATCGTGTTGACCGGGGGAAGCCTGCTTGCCACCGATAGGTTCCCGCCGCAATCCGTCCGCTTTCGCATCCCCTAGGAATACGGCCACGGCGACGCGTATGTCCTTCAGGACAAAGGGGTCGCATACGTAAGGCGAACGCCCGGGAGTTGGGGGAACACGTCGGCGGCAGATGCCAGGTTGCCTGCCAGGCCATCGTGGAGATTCTTCGAGATTCTTCTTGACACCCCTACAATCGTTGTTATTCTAATGATTTGAGTTGAAACGATCACAGCCGGAATCCACGGGTCGAAAGACGGAAGGCATTCCTGTAACACCTTCCAGTGGATGGAATAAGGATCTACTATGGTGTCTCGTGGCGATACTGGTTCTCGCGGCGATCAGCCGAAGGCCAATCCAGGGCACAAAGCTGATGCGGACCCCGGCGGTCACGCGTCTGAAGCAGGGTCGGTCGTGCCGCTTGTTGAGGCTCCCGAGATTCGATATGACCTGCGGGTTCTCGAGTCGCTGCGTCGCATCATCCGCGCGCTTCACCTGCATTCTCGGAAGCTCGCGGCCGAGCACGACATCACAGCTCCCCAGCTCCTGTGTCTCATGACTGTGGCCCAGGAGGAGTTCCTCGGGGTCGCGTCAATCGCGCGGCGGGTGCATCTGAGTTCCAGTACGGTGATCGGCATTCTTGATCGGCTGGAGAGCAAGGGGATGGTATTGCGCGAAAGAGACAAGCAAGATCGCCGCCTTGTCAACGTGATGGCGACCGAACGCGGGCGCGAGCTCGTGGCGATGGCCCCATCGCCGCTCCAGGGTACGCTGGTTGAGGCGCTCAGACAGTTGCCCCAACTCGAGCAGTCAACGATTGCCCTCTCGTTGGAGCGCATTGTGGACTTGATGGAGGCGAAGGAGATTGCGCCGGCGCCGTTTCTTGATGCCGGCGTCGAGGCTAAGCCCTTGCCGGAAGAGAAGGCCCGCAGCCCTCAGCAGGGCGAAGTCATCGATCCCGCAACCGACGTTTCCACAGGGGGCGGCACGAACCGACCTTGAGGCCGTCGCCCGCCGTTCCGAGGAAGCGCCAAGGTCTGACACCCACTAGGGAACTAACTCACTGAGAAGAAAGGTAGACGGATGCCAATCATTGCTGAGAAACAGCGGCAAGGAGTCGTAGTAAAACCTCATTCCCGGCTTTCCGAGTCGGCTGTTGAGCTCATTGACGAGGTCTCGCGCGATCTGCTGCTGGAGCCGGGCCTGCTCTGCTGGAACGCCGAAGCCGCAAGGATCTTCGAGCGAAGCGGCGCAGCCGTGGAGGATGCCGGGGACTGCCTGCGCATCCGTATTCCGCCGGTCATCATTGACTGGGCGGTCGACGCAGCGCCGTCTGAAGTGGTTTTGGGGGCCCGGGATCCCGAGAACCGTCTGATCCTCGATGCCGATGAGCCACGAGTGCGCTTCGGCAGTGGCTCGGAGGCGAACATCTGGCTGGATGTGCGATTCGAGGACAGGACGCCCACGTTCGTGCGGCGCGAGGGTTCGATTGAGCGCCTGTGCGCAGCGGCGCACCTCGCAGAGAACCTCGAGCATCTCGACTTCTTCCTCCGCTGCGTCAACATCCGCGACAAGGAGATCAACAGAGAAAACAAGGATGTCAACAAGTTCCTGGCCAGCCTGAATAACACGACGAAGCACGTTCAGGCCGGCCTGACCGACGTGGACGCGCTGGATCACGTCATTCGGATGAGCGAGATCATCGCCGGGGGTCCCGACGCGTTCCGCGCCAACCCGCCGATTTCCTTCATTACGTGTGTCATCAAGAGTCCGCTGCAGATGGTGGACGACACCGCCACCACGCTCATTGAGATCTCGAAGCGCCGGGTGCCGGTCGTCATCTCGAGTTGCCCGATGGCGGGCACGACCGCGCCGTTCGACGAGTTCGGGCTGGTGGCCCAGATCAACGCCGAGGTGCTCGCCGGCGTTGCCCTGAACCAACTGGCCGCGCCGGGGGCGCCCGTGCTTTACGGCGCGGTCGCTTCGCGTAGCCGGCTCGATAATCTCAACGACATGTACGGTGCGCCGGAGTTCAACCACTACCTGCTCGATGCGGCGCAGATGGCGCGTCACTACGGTTTGCCGTGCTATTCGAGCGCGGGCGTCGGGGACACGAGCGTGCCGGGCATCCAGGCCACTGCGGAGAAGATGCTCACGCTGTGCGGCGTTCCGCTTGGCGGGCCTCAGTACGTGCACTACGCGTTCGGCTTGCTCGAACGCACGAACGTGTTCTGCCCCGAGCAGGCCATTCTCGATGATGCGCACATCGGCATGATCAAGCGCGCCCTCAAGGAGCCTGACATCACGCGCCAGGACCACGACCGCGTGGTGAGCGTGGTGAGAGAAGTGATGGCGAGCGATCACAGAACGTTTATCTACCACCTGCCGCTCCCCACGAGGGAGCCCACCTATGTGTGCTATCCGCTTGAGGATGATGGCGGCGGCGCGCTGCGGGCCGCTCACGAGCAGTACAGGGCAATCATGGATCGGCCGCGCTGCTCGCTTCCCGAGGAGATGCTGCGGGAGATTACCGCCTCGATTCCAGGGATCCTGCCCGACGCGATTGGTTCCACAAGGCACGGAGGCCGATGATGAGAGAGACGATGGCTGATTCACAGATGGCTGCCTACAGCGAGGCCGTTCGGACCGGGATGTATGCCAAGGCGTCCGGCCTCGAGGGCAAATACGACAACGTGCGCCGGTTCTGGGAGGACGAACTCACCCAGCGCCACCTGCGCCCCCACATTGAGGCGCTGATCGAACGGACCCGCGCGAAGGGCCGGGGCGTGCGCATTATGGACCTCGGCTGTGGCAGCGCCGACGGCTACGAGCTGCTCCGGGGCATCCGGCAGCGGGACGCAAACCTGATCGACCTGGATGTGAGCGTGCTCAATGGCCAGTGGCTCGAGCTGTATTGCGGCGTCGACCTCAATGACGATTTACTCGAACAGGCGTCCGACATCTATAGTGGCAGTCCTAGGATGCGGTTCGAACAGGCGGATTTCACCCGCGGTTTAGGGTTCGGGCGCGACCGCAGACCTTACGACCTCTATCTCATGACTTACGGGACGACCTCGCACCACACCGACGACGAAACGCTGATCGAGCTCTTCGTGGAGATCGCCGACCGTGCGCGCGACCACTGCTTCGTCGTGTGCGATTGGCTCGGCCGGTACTCGTACGAGTGGCAGACGCTGTGGGCAAAGGACCTCGCACAGAACCGCAACATGGACTACGTGGTCTCGTACATCTACGACGAGGAGGAACGCGAAGCCCGGCGCGATGAACTCGACCACCTCACCTTGCGCCTGATGAGCCGAGACGAGATTGATCGTATCGTCAGCGAGGCCGGCCGCCGTTCGGGCGTCCCGATCAAGCCGCTGGAGTTTTTCGACCGTTCGACCTTTGTCGGGCGCCACATGGACACGGGCGACTACAACCCTCACGCCCAGCCGATTCGCAAGGCGATCAACTCCCTGCTCGAACGCAACACGCGCACCTCGCTTGAGTCGTTACTGATTGACTATGTGCCGAAGTCCGGGTTCGGTTTTCCGAACAACTACTTCGAGGAGGTCGCGTCGTGCTGGAATGCTCTGGTCGAGTATGTCGGCCAGCTGCTCGAACTCTACGACGAGCAGGGCCGCCGCTACCGGCCCAGCCTGCCGTCGCATGCCGAGCCATATCCGCCGCCGCTGTGCCGGATGATGGCGCGCATGCAGGTCGTCGTCGGACACGTTGGGTGGCTCGATACGTGCCGGCCCCGCGAGAACATCATCGAGCCGCAGCTCGCCAAGGCGCTGCGCCGGCTCGTGACAGAGCTCCAGCAAGGGCAGGGCTGCGCGCACGGGCTGGTCGGCGTCTTCGAGGTCGAGAAATCGGGTTGACCTGGCTGAAGGCACGGACACACGCGCGTCGAAACGACCATGATCCAGATCACATCGGTTTCGAAGAGCTACGACGGTGTCTCGTACGCCGTCAGAGATCTCTCGCTCGAGGTGACTGAGGACGAAACGCTCGTGCTGCTTGGCTCGTCGGGCTGCGGCAAGACGACCACGCTGAAGATGATCAACCGCTTGATCGAGCCGACGAGCGGCACCATCCTGGTCGACGGCGAGGACATCAGGGCTCAAGACCCCGTCGCGCTGCGGCGCCGTATCGGCTACGTGTTTCAGGGCATCGGCCTGTTCCCGCACATGACGGTCGAGTCGAACGTCTCGATCGTGCCCCGGCTTCTCGGCTGGCCTGCTGCCAGGCGGGGAGAACGCGCGCACGAGCTGCTCGAGCTCGTCGGCCTCGAGCCGGGCGAGTACGCTGAGCGCTATCCTCGCGAGCTTTCCGGCGGCGAGCAGCAGCGCGTCGGCGTGGCCCGATCGCTCGCCACCGATCCCGAATACCTGCTGATGGACGAGCCGTTCGGCGCGCTTGACGCGCTCACCCGCGACCAGCTCCAGCAGGAGCTGTTGGCGCTCAAGGCGCGGCTCAAGAAGACCATCGTCTTCGTCACCCACGACATTTTCGAGGCGCTGACGCTCGCCGACCGGATCGCCGTGCTGCACGAAGGCCACCTCGAGCAGGTCGGCACGCCTGACGAGATGGTGAACCGTCCGGCCACCGACTTCGTGCGCGAGTTCTTCGGCAAGCCGGCCCAGCAGCTCGCCGCGTTCAAGGAGATGCTCTGATGCTGGCGGCCGTCACGTGGGGCGAGTTCCTGGCCAATCGCATGCACGAGCTCTGGCTGCGGCTCGGCGAGCACATCGTGCTGGTGAGCATCTCGGTGTTCGCCGCCATCTGCATCGGTGTTCCGCTGGCCATGCTCGCCTTTCGCCGCCGATGGACCCAGACGCCGGTGCTGGGCGTCGTCGGTGCGTTTCAGACGATCCCGAGCATCGCCATGCTGACCATTCTCCTGGTGTTGACCGGCAAGACCAAGGACATTCCGGCGCTGATCGCGCTCACGCTCTACGCGCTGCTGCCCATCGTGCGCAACGCGTTGGCCGGCCTACAGGGCGTCCGGCCCGATGTGATCGAGGCCGCACGCGGCGTCGGGATGACGCCGCGGCAGACGCTCTGGATGGTGCGCGTGCCGCTTGCGATGCCCGTCATTGTGGCCGGCATCAAGACGGCGGCCGTCATCGCCGTCGGTATCGCCACGCTATCGGCCTTCATCGGCGCCGGCGGCCTGGGCAAGTTCATCAACGCCGGCTTATCTATGAAGAACACCAAGCTCATGGTGCTCGGGGCCGTGCCGTCGGTCATCCTGGCTTTCGTCGTCAGCGGCGCGATCAGCGCGTCCGAGTGGGCCCTCGCCCCGGGAGTGCGCCGCCGAAAGCGAGGCGTCGCCGGCAAGGCTGCGAGGCATCTGGCCATCTCACTCCCTTTGCTGGTGGTGGCGTTCGGTGTTCTGGCTTCCGTATGGAATCCGTTTCCCAAACGGCGCCGCGCGGTTGAGATTACGCACCGGATCGGCATGCCCGGTACAGTGCGCATTGCCACAAAGAACTTCACCGAGCAGTTTGTCGTCGGCGAGATGATGGCCCAACTGCTCGAGGCGCGAACGCGGCTCACCGTCAAGCGCGATTTCAACCTCGCCGGCACGATGATCTGCCACGAGGCGCTGGTCCACGGCGAGGCGGACCTCTACCCCGAGTACACGGGCACGGGGCTCACGGCGATCCTCAAGGCCGAAGTCATCGCCGATCCGCAGAAAGCCTACGACAAGGTGTCGGAGGCCTACCGCGAGAAGTATGGCCTCGTGTGGCTCGAGCCGTTCGGTTTCAACAACACCTATGCGATCACGGTGCGTGCCGCTGATGCCGACGAGCACGGCTGGACGACGATCTCCGATCTCAAGGACGACGCAGAGGAGCTGCGCGCCGGCTTCACGGCCGAGTTCTCCGAGCGGCCCGACGGCTATCCGGGCCTTCGGGCCGTCTATGACATCGACTTTGGCAGTGTGGACGACTTCGACCCGCAGCTCATGTACGACGCGATCGCTCACAACGAGGTTGACGTCATCTGCGCGTTCGCCACCGACGGCCGCATTGCCGCCTACGAGCTCAAGCCGCTCAAGGACGACTACGGCTTCTTCCCGCCGTACTACGCCGCTCCCGTCGTGCGGGCCGAGTTCCTTGAGGAGCACCCGGAGGTGCGGCACGTGCTGGCCGCGCTGGCCGGGCGGCTCGACGACGCCACCATGCAGCGGCTCAACTACGAAGTGGATGAAAACAAGCGCGACCCCGCCGACGTGGCCTACGAATACCTCGTCGAGCAAGGCCTGCTGAAAGGAGACTGACCGCATGCCGGGCATTGCAGGAATCATCGGAGCCAAGGCGACCCAACAGCGCATAGGTGCCATGCTGAGCAAGCTGCGCCACCGCGGACCCGACGACCAGTGGTCGGTTGCGAACGAGGGCGTCGCTCTCGGCACGTGCATGCCCAACCTGGGCACGGAAAAGGGGCTGGCCCACGCCGAGTCCGACGGGATAACGGTCCTGTTTGATGGTGAGATCTACAACGACCGGCCCGTTGGTGCCGCTGACGTCGAGGTCGCCCTCGGCATGTACACAAAGCACGGCCGCACGTTCGCCAGCCGCCTGCACGGCGTGTTCGCCTGCGCCATCGCCGATGGTGACGAGATCATCCTGGCGCGCGACGCGGTCGGTGTCCGGCCGCTGTACTGGGGGACGGATGAGGCGGGCTCGACGGCGTTTGCCTCGGAGCTCAAGGCGCTCAGCGGGCTCGTGAGCGACATCCGGGAAATGCTTCCGGCCACCGTGGTCTCGTCGCGGACCGGGCTCCAACCGTATCTTCCCGCGTATCCCGAGGTCGTTGTGCCAGACTCGCTCGACGAAGCGCGCGACATGCTGCGCACGCTGCTTATTCGGGCGACGGAGCGCCGCTTGGCCGATGGCCGCGTGGGCGGCATGCTGCTCAGCGGCGGTTTGGACAGCTCGATCATTGCCGCCATCGCCCACGAGCTCGACCCGCGCTTGCCGGCATTCACCGTCGCCATGAAGGGGGCGCCGGATTTGCAGAATGCGATCCGAATGGCCAAGCACCTCGGCGTCGAGCACACGGTGCGGCTGTTCGAGCCCGAGGATATCAAGACGCTGGTGCCGAAAGCCGTCTATGCGCTCGAGTCCTTCGACGAAGATTGCGTCAGCGGCGCCATTGCCAACCTCATCGCGTCACGGCTCGCCTTCGAGCACACCAACTGCATCCTGAGCGGCGAGGGAGGCGACGAGCTGTTCGGCGGCTACCTGATGCTCAAGGACTTCGAGACCGAGCACGAGCGCAAGCAGTGCATGGAAAACCTGATCGCCGTGGCCTACAACACGGCACTCCAGCGCTTGGACCGCGCGATGATGCACAACTACATCAACTACCGGACGCCGTTTCTCGATTCCGAAGTGATCGCTCTCGCCCTCCAGCTCCCGATCGACTGGAAGGTCCATGACGCGGGCAACGGCGCGCTCATTGAGAAGTGGATCCTGCGAGAAGCGTTCAAAGACATGCTGCCCGAAGCCATCTACCGGCGCGAGAAGAGCCGCTTCTCGCGTGGCACGGGCGCCGACGTGGCGATCGAGGCGCTGGCTGAGGAGATCGGCTCGGCCGAGGAGTTCACCGCCCACGGCGGACGCACACCGATGGGTTACCAGCTCCAGTCGGCCAAGGAGCACTATTACTACAAGCTCTTCAAGAGCTACTTTCCGGATCCCGCCTTCGAGGCCCTCGTCGGGCGCTGGGATCCAGCCAAGGGCCCGGTAACGGCGCCGTCCACGGCCGGCGCGTAGGACACATACCCGAGCCAACGAAGACGGATTCAACGGAGACGGCCGAGCAATGTGCGGCATCACAGGCATCTGGGGGCAGGCGGACAACGACCTCGTCGAGGAAATGACGGAGCGGATGGCCCACCGCGGTCCCGACGCGCGGGGTACTTTCGCGAGCGGCGCGGGCGCGCTGGGCCATTGCCGCCTGTCCATCATGGACCCGCAGGGAGGCGATCACCCGATCTACAGTGACGACCGGTCGAAGGCCATCATCGGTAACGGCGAAATCTACAACTACCCCGAGCTGCGCCGGGCGCTCGCTCCCCAGGTCGAGTTTCATACCGGATGCGATACCGAGTCGGCACTGCACCTGTTCGAGACCGTAGGCACCGACGCGGCGAGCCGCCTGGACGGCATGTTCGCGCTGGCGATCGCCGACGGGAACGATCTCTACCTTGCGCGCGACCCGATCGGCATCAAGCCGCTGTACTACAGCCTCGCGGACGGCCGTGTCGTTTTTGCCTCGGAGCTGAAAGCGCTCGTCGGCCTGGTGGACGAGGTGAGTGCGTTCCCGCCTGGCTCGTGGTACCACACGCGATACGGTCTGCGCTCCTACTATACCGTGCCGAGGCACCAGCCGGTTGACGCGCCACCTGAAGAGCACGCCCGGGCATTGCGAACCACGCTCGAACGCGCCGTCGTCAAGCGCCTCATGAGCGATGTGCCTGTCGGTGCCTTCCTGTCCGGCGGTCTCGATAGCTCGATCATCGCCGCGCTCGCGCGGCCCCACCTCGACGAGCTGCACACGTTCTCCGTGGGCTTCGAGGGCAGCCCCGATCTCGCGGCCGCGCGCCGCGTCTCACGCGTGCTCGACACGGTGCATCACGAGTACGTTATCAGTACCGACGAGCTCCTCGACAAACTGCCCGAGATCGTCTATCACCTCGAATCGTACGACCTCGATCTCGTGCGCAGCGCGATCCCATGCTACTTCACCGCCCGGCTCGCGGCCGAGCACGTTAAGGTGATCCTTACCGGCGAGGGCGCCGACGAGCTGTTCGCCGGGTACCGCTACTACCGCGACATCGAGGACGGCCGGAGGCTTCATGACGAGCTCCGCCGCTCGGTGCTCACGTTGCACGACGTCAACCTGCAGCGCGTGGACCGGCTCACCATGGCCCATTCGGTCGAGGGGCGCGTGCCGTTTCTCGACGCCGAGATGATCGAGCTCGCGCAGCGCATTCCGCCCGAGCAGAAGCTGCACCGGCAGAACGGCGACGTAATCGAGAAGTGGATTCTGCGCACCGCCTGTGAGGGCCTGCTCCCCGCCGAGATCGTCTGGCGCGACAAGGCCCAGTTCGACGAGGGCAGCGGCACGGTCGCCGCCCTCGGGTGGACCGTTGGACGCGCCATGACGACGGGTGAATCGTTCGAGTATGCGACGGGCTACCGCGACGCCAACCTGCGCTCCCCCGAGGAGTGCTTCTACCACAAGCTCCTGCGCGAGGCGTACGGCGACGCCGAGGTGATCTTCAACAACGTTGCCCGCTGGGCCATGCGTCCGACAGCCACATCGAGCGGTTCTCAATCGAGTTACCCGAGCAGCCGGTGAACGTCGGCAGAGGGAGAAAAGCTAAACCTCTCGCTCGCACGTGCGGTTCGGTAGGGTGAACGGCAGAGCAATTCGGACTGTGCACGGCGCTCGTGGGAGGCTGATATGGCAGGCGCCCTTTTCCTGCCGAAAGCCAAGGCCACCATCGTTCAGGAGGCGACGCTGCACTTGCTCGAAAGGACCGG
>Ga0180431_10004271_pt1 | contig 17934 bp, 8 predicted proteins | sample SS_ome_11_FD_132459 | JGI IMG/M metagenome (GOLD analysis project Ga0180431, IMG submission 132459) | Hypersaline lake sediment archaeal communities from the Salton Sea, California, USA - SS_1_MS_1 metaG | ecosystem: Environmental > Aquatic > Non-marine Saline and Alkaline > Hypersaline >... | reverse complement strand
GACCGAGACCGGCGGATTCATGATTACGCCGCTGCCGGGCGCTCATACGCTTAAGCCGGGCAGTGCGAACAGGCCTTTCTTCGGCGTCGATCCCGTTGTCCTTCGCGACGACGGCAGCGAATGCGACGTGAACGAAGGCGGCAAGCTCTGTATCCGTAAGCCCTGGCCCGGAATGATGCGAACTATGTGGGGCGACCATGACAGATTCGTGGATACCTATTTCACGATGTATGACGATATCTACTTTGCCGGCGATGGCTGCCGAATCGATGCCGACGGCGACTACTGGCTGATGGGCAGGATCGACGACGTCGTAAATGTCTCCGGCCACCGCATCGGGACCGCTGAGGTCGAGAGTGCTCTTGTAAGTCATGAAAAGGTTGCCGAAGCTGCGGTTACACCGGTTCCCCACGACATCAAGGGGCAGGGGCTGTATGCCTTTGTTACGCTTGTGGGCGGCATCGAGGAGACCGACGAGTTGAAGAAAGAGCTTATCAAGCACGTGCGAAAGGAAATTGGTCCTATCGCCGCTCCGGAAGCTATTCAGTTCGCGCCGTCTCTTCCGAAAACCCGGTCCGGCAAGATTATGCGACGAATACTTCGTAAAATCGCCGAGAAGAACACCGACAATCTTGGTGATATTACGACACTGGCGGATCCGAGCGTCGTCGAAGCCCTTATTAAAGGCCGCGGCGAATAGCTTGCTGATTTGAAAGTCATTAACATGGGCCGGACGCATCCTCGGAGGTGTGTTCGGCCTGTGTTCTCTTATGAACGGAGCAATTGATGAGTGCAGAAACCATAGAATCTAAACCGGAAATCAAGAATCACGGCTGGCGCGTCACATTTGCCGGGATGGGCATCAACCTTGCTTTGGGTGTGCTTTATAGCTGGAGCATCATTGGCGCCGGCATGGAGAAGGAGTGGGGTTGGACGGCGGTGATGAGGAGCAGGCCCTATGCGCTCGCATGCCTTGTATTTTGCCTGATCATGGTGCCCGCCGGAAGAATGCAGGACAAGCTTGGCCCTCGCCTGGTTGCGGCTATCGGCGGCGTGCTGGTGGGCGCGGGAATGATCTTGGCAAGCGTGATGGGCAATTCACAAGCCGGCTGGATCATCGGATTCGGCATCCTCGCTGGTGCAGGAATCGGCTTTGGCTATGCTTCGGCTACTCCACCGGCCGTCAAGTGGTTCCCGGCAGCGAAAACCGGCCTGATCGCGGGACTTGTGGTCTCCGGCTTCGGCCTGGCCAGCGTCTACATCGCTCCCTTGGGAAACTGGCTTATCGCACGTTATGGGATCGAAACTACGGCTTTGTCGTTCGGTATCGGATTCTTCATCGTGGTTGTTGGTCTGGCCCAGTTACTCAAGCCCCCGCCGGCCGGATATATTCCGCCGGGAGAGGTGCCGAAACCGGCGAACTCCACCAAGAAGGAGGATTTCACTCCCTCAGAGATGCTCAGAACATGGCAGTTTTATCTGCTCTGGTTCATGTATGCATGCGGTGCAGGCGCCGGGCTTATGGTCATCTCCGTTGCTAAGAATCTGGGTAAAGTCTCAGGCGCCGGCGTAATGGCGGTCACCGCTCTGGCAATCGGCAACGGGGCCGGCCGTATCATTGCGGGCATACTCTCCGATAAGATTGGGCGCAAGATGACGTTGTTCGTTTTCTTTGTCTTCCAGGCGGTTATGGTCGTGCTTCTTGCCATTGCGGCCAAGGGCGGCTCTATGAGCGCACCGGCTATTCTCTCCGTAATGGCCGCTCTGGTGGGCGCCAATTACGGCTCGAATCTGTCGCTGTTCCCTTCGGCGACGAAGGATTACTACGGCCTGAAGAATTTCGGGATGAACTACGGTCTGGTCTTCACTGCCTGGGGCATTGGCGGCTATATCCTGTCCCAATTTGCCGCCAGGGTATATGACGGCAAGATCGTCGCATCCTGGAAGGGAAGCTTTGATTTCGCTTTCTATTGTTCGGCGGGTCTGTTAATACTCGCCGCGATTGCAGTCTTCCTGCTAAAGGCCCCGCACCATACGTTAGAGCCGTCTCAAAAAGCATAAAGGCGGATAACCTCCACAAAATCAAAGGCCCGGGCAATCATCCGCTCGGGCCTTATTCGTTATCTCACAAATGCTTGGATGTGGCAACGTAGGCGCGGCCCCATGTGGCCGCTCGAGCCCCTAAAATGATTTAGGGCAAGCACACGAAGCACCGGAGACTTTTAATTCCCCCTTTTGGCTAATGTCTGCCATGACGCGCGAGGAACGGCGCGTTAGGCGAGCTATTCCTCGTCGCTGTCCATGTCTTTTTTCTGCTTTCTCTATCTCACATCAGCCCCAGTGCATTGGTAACATCTTCACCGTATGCCGGGTCGGCCTTGCTGAAATGGGCAACCATCTTCTCCTGAAGATTTTTCGGAACCTTCCTGAGGCTCCCGGCAATATTCTCGGCCAGGGCTTTCTGTTGCTCAGACGACATCAACCTGTAGAGATTGCCGGGTTGAACGTAATCATCGTCAACACCGCGTTTCTGTTCGTAGCGATCTGCGTCCCCGGAAATCTTCAAAGGGGGCTCCGCATATGCAGGATCAGTGGTGGGACCGCCCATGCTGTTTGGCTCGTAGTTTGGATCAGGGCCACCATTGTCGTCGAAGCGCATGGCGCCGTCCCGCTGGTATGTATTCTGTACCTTGGTCGCATGAGGGCAGTTGATCGGCAGTCGCTCGTAGTTAACGCCGAGGCGGTACCGATGAGCGTCTGCATAGGAGAAGATGCGTGCCTGCAGCATCTTGCAGGGGGAAAACGATATCCCAGGTACGACATTCGCCGGCGAGAACGCTGATTGTTCGACCTCGGCGAAGTAGTTGGCCGGATTGCGGTTCAACTCCATTACACCCGCCTCAATCAGAGGATAGTCTGCATGTGGCCAGACCTTTGTAAGGTCGAAAGGATTCCAGCGATATGTCTCCGCTTCTTTCTCGGGCATGACCTGCACGTAGAACGTCCACTTCGGGTATTCTCGGCGCTTGATCGCCTCGAACAACTGCACGGTATGATAGTCGGGATTTTTCGTAGCAAGTCGATCGGCCTCCTCGGGAGGCATACATTGGATGCCCTGCTGGGTCTTGAAATGAAATTTGACCCAAAATCGTTCGTTCTTTGCATCGATGAAGCTGTACGTGTGGCTGCCGTATCCGTTCATGTAAGGAATGCCCTTGGGAATCCCGCGCTCTGAGAACAGAATCGTTATTTGGTGAAGTGCCTCGGGCACTTGCGACCAGAAGTCCCACTGTGCAAAATCCCGTTTGGCATTTGTCTGGGGATCACGCTTCTGAGTGTGGATAAAGTCGGGAAATTTAATGGCGTCTCGTATGAAGAACGTCGGAGTGTTGTTCCCCACCATGTCCCAGTTGCCTTCCTCCGTGTAGAACTTAAGGGCAAAGCCGCGGACATCACGGACCGTGTCTGCCGAGCCCTTCTCTCCTGCCACGGTCGAGAACCGGCCGAACATCTCCGTCTTCTTTCCGATCTCGGAGAACAGCTTGGCCTTGGTATACTGTGTGATATCATGCGTGACTGTAAAGGTGCCATGTGCACCTGCCGCCTTGGCATGTACTACACGTTCGGGAATACGCTCCCGGTTGAAGTGAGCTAATTTCTCCAGCAGGTAGTGATCCTGCATAAGTGTGGGGCCACGTTCACCTGCGGTCAGTGATGTCTGGTTGTCCGGAACGGGAATCCCGGCTGACGTAGTCAACGTCTTTTTCTTGCTCATTGTGTTTCTCCTTAACCTTGTGTGGTTTCTGCTATTTTTTCCGTGCGATTGAAAGCTTGATGTCCCATAAGTACGCCTCCTTTTCTGAGAATCTATAAGCCTAACAAGTTATTATGTGGTTTTCTCGATAACACTCCAAAGTCGATATCAACAGTAAGACTCTCGAACATCTTTTCGGCGACAACCTTGTCCACAGACAAACGCTGAAGCTGATTTTAAGTTGATCTGTCAGCCAAAGCAAGAAAAAAGCGGCAGAATTGCGGGATGATAAACAGATCGAAATGTATAGTGGGGCTTGCCGCACCAAGGGTGTTTGGTGGGCTAAAGCCCACCCTGCAGTCTGGATTCCCGCTTCCCCGGGAATGGCAGGCAGGTTTATCACAACTAAAGTCCATGGATGGGGAAGATGCTTGTTTTGATCTGTTTTATTGTTGATTCTATTGCGGGTACCACTTTCTCACGCTGGGCGTCGCTAACGGCGAGTTCTCTGTCACGCAGTCCTCCCTGCCATTCGGTGCTTTCGAGCAGGACGCCGCCGAGGGCGTGGCTTGTGTCATCTTCGCTGTCGGCGCCGCAAAAAATGCTCCAGGCAAGGGCCCAGGCTCTGACTGTGTTGTCGACGTTGTATCCGCCGCCGCCCGTTGCGAGGATCGGTATGTCCAGGCTCATCAGATAATCTATGATCCGGGCATAGACGTTGTTCGTCAGGCATAAGTGCGCCAGTGGATCGCCGGACAAAGCATCGGCGCCCAGCTCGAAGACAATCACGTCGGGATTGTATGCGCCGATCAGCGGCGGGGCGATAGCGTTGAATGCCTTCATATAAGCCTGGTCATACGTCCCAATCGGAAGAGGAACGTTCACACAATAGCCCTTGCCGTTGCCTTTGCCGATTTCATCCGCGAAACCGGTCCCCGGGAACAACGTCTTCGGATTTTGGTGAAACGAAATCGTCATCACGTCTGACCGGTTGTAGAATGCATTCGCTACGCCGTCGCCGTGATGAACGTCTACATCCAGATACAGCACCCGTTTCCGGTTCTCGGCCATGACCATACAGGCCAGGGCCACGTCGTTGATATAGCAGAAACCGGACGCCTTCTCGGGCCCGGCGTGGTGATATCCTCCGGACGGATTGAAAGCTATATCGGCATCGCCCGAGAGCAACATACGGGCGGCTTTCAAAGTCCCTCCGGTAGCCAGGACAGCGTAATCGTACAATCCTTTGAAGATCGGGCAATCCTCGGTGCCGATTCCCATTGACAGTGCTTCGGTATCGAATTTACCCTTGGCGGCCCTCTTCAAGGCGTGAAGGTAGCGGCCCGTGTGAAGCTTCCTGAGCACGATTCTCTCGGCCGGCACCGGCGGCATTTCACTTCTGTCCTCACCTGAAAGAAGCCCCATCGACTGCACTATCTCGCGCGTCTTCTGCGCCCGGACCGTGTTGAACGGATGCTCGGACGGGTAAGGGTATTTTTCGAGTTCCTGCGAATGCATGAAGACTGTCTTTCTAATTCTCCGGTGCGGCTTCTTTTCCTCTTGCCTCTTCAAATCGTAGGATATGCTGTAAACGTCCCCGTCAAACTCAGTGCTCACTTCATACCCGGAGTTGCGAAAAATGGCGAGCATGGGTTTGTTGATCGGCAGCACCGTTGCGTAAAAGCGTTTGACGCCGCGTTTCTCGGCAATTTTTGTGATGTAATCCAGCAGAAAAGTCCCCATTCCCTTTTGCTGCCATTCATCCTGCACGATGAAGGCCACTTCGGCGGTGCCGGTGCTCGGGTCCAGAAAATACTGCGCAAGGGCTACGATCTGGTCTCCGGATATCCTGGGGACCGTGCCGACTATGGCGATGTCGCGGCGGTAGTCCACGTTCGTCAATTGCTGTACGTCCTGGTGTGGAAACGCCATCGTTTGGGTCATGTAGCGAGTCCGCACGGATTTCTTGCTCAGTGAGTACAGCATTTCCGACAGAGCCCGTTCATCGGTCGGCCTGACAGGCCTGAAGAAAATCTGAGTGCCGTCGTATAACGTGTCGTAGTGTTCCAGCTCCTGAGGATACGGCACCTCGTCCCAGGCCAGCTCGATTTGGTCTTCGTGGATATACTTGCGCTCCTTCGCAGCTCGAATAAGCTGGTTCCTGAATTTCGGATGTGCGATATTGATCAGATCCAGGCATCTTCTCCTGATGTTCTTGCCGTGGAGATGTGCAGCGCCGTATTCGGTGACTATGTAGTGGATGTCACCGCGAGTAATCCCTACCCCGGCGCCTTCGGTCAGGGCCGGCACAATCCGGCTGATCCGGCCGGCTTTGGCGGTCGACGGCATTGCGATAATCGCTTTTCCTCCTCTGCTGCGAGCGGCGCCGCGAATAAAGTCAACCTGGCCGCCGATATCACGATAGAACTGGTAGCCGGATGAGTCGGCGCAGACCTGCCCGGTCAGATCGATTTCCAGTCCGACGTGAATTGCCACCATTTTCTCATGCTGACCGATGACATAGGGATCGTTCACGTATTCGACGGGGTAAAACTCAAAGAGAGGATTTTCGTCAATGTAGCGGTATAGACGTTGTGAGCCCATGCATAGGCTGGCTATGATCTTGCCGCGGTCGATGGATTTCTTTGTACACGTTATTGCGCCGCAGTCGACGAGCTCTATGATCCAGTCGCCGAACATTTCCGTATGGATGCCGAGGTCCTTCTTGTCTTTTAGAGATTCGGCCAGAGCCTGCGGGATGAGTCCTATGCCGCACTCAATCGTGCTTCCGTCTTCAATTATTCTGGCGATGTTCTGCCCGATTCGGCGCAGCGTCTCATCGGGTCTGGGCATGGAAATTTCAAAAATTTGCTCGTCATGAGGCACCAGCATGTCTATGTCGTCAACGTGAATAAAACAATCTCCGAATGTCCTGGGCATGAAGCTGTTGACCTGTGCGACGACGTACTTGGCGTTGGCGGTGGCGGATTTGACGATATCCACAGAGATTCCAAGACTGCACAAGCCGTTCGAATTGGGCGGCGTTACGGTAATCAGCGCAACGTCCACGGGAATTCGTCCTGTCTCGAACTGGCGTGGTATCTCCGACAGAAATATCGGTGTGTAATCCCCGATGGTTCTTTCCATGACGTCCCGCCTGTTGTCTGCGATGAAGAAGCTGTTCATCTTGAACTTTTCTCGCAGTTTCTTGTCGACTCGGGGTGCTGCGCCCATTGTCAGCAAACGCACTATGTGGGCATCGTGAATGTGGCCGGAGTAGTCAATCAGAGCATCAACTAAATATTGCGGCTGGCTGCAGCCCGTTCCTAAAAATATAGTGTTACCGGGCTGAATCAGTTTGACGGCCGCCTGGGCTGTTCCTATCTTGTACCTGTATTTCTGTTTCCAGTCGAACTCCTTCATGTCATTTCTCTAATGTCATTCTGGCGTCGACAGCAATGGCAGCCGCACCTTTAGGACCGACAACGTATGGATTGATATCTACTTCTTTAATCTGTGGAAACTCCATGGCCAGTTGGGAGAGTCTCTGAAGCGCTTCGGCGATTGTCCCGGTATCCACGCCTTGCTGGCCGCGCACTCCCATAAGCATCTGATAGGTCTTTGTGTTGACAAGCATCTGCATTGCCTCTTCGGCCGTCAGAGGCGCCAGATAGAAGGATACGTCTTTGAGCACCTCGACCATGGTGCCGCCCATTCCGAACATCATCATGGGGCCGAACTGCGATTCACGCTTCATTCCAAGGATAACCTCTTTGCCCTTTTTGACCATTTCCTGGACGAGCACGCCGAGCACTTCGGCATCGGGCAGTTCTCTGGGTATTCTGTACATCATCAGATCGAAGGCATCCATCACCTCTTCGGGAGTTTCGAGACCGAGCTTGACTCCACCAACGTCTGTTTTGTGAACTACCTGTGGTGACCATATCTTCATTGCAACGGGATATCCCAATTTCCCGGCTATGCTGGCCGCTTGTTCGGGCGTTGTTGCGACAGAGGCTTTCGGTGTTTTGAAGCCGTATGCCTGCAGAATTTCCTTTGATGCAACTTCACCGATCTGGCAGTTGCCGTGCCGCATGTTTTTTTCGATTGTCGTCTCGGCCTTTCGCCGATTGACGGGAAACAGTTCCACGATCCTCTTGGGGCGACAGCGCCACCTGACGTACTCTGTTACGACCTTGATGGTATTTACAGCGGTCTCCGGAGAATCGTAACAGGGGACTTTCCCTTCCCGCAAAATCCTTGTTCCCTCCTCCATCATGCTGGCTCCAAGGAAACAGGCAAGAATGAGCTTACCGGGTTTTCGCTTTGCGATCCTCACAACCCCGTGAGCGATTGCTGTCGGATCAGTCATTGCCTGGGGAGTCAGCAGCACCAGGGCTATATCGACTTCGGGGTCATCAAGAGCTACGCCGAGCGCGAATTCATACCTCTCGGCGCGAGCATCGCACAAAACGTCAACGGGATTCTGCAGACTCGCGGCAGCCGGCAAATTGGAGGCCAGCTTCGCTATCGTATCGTTGGATAAACTTGCGAATTCCAGGCCTTGTCGCTCGATTGCATCCGTCGCCATGATTCCCGCTCCACCGGCGTTACTTATGACGGCGACTTTCGATCCGGCCGGAAGCGGCTGATGGGCGAACGCCTGGGTGTAATCGACCTGCGACTTGAGGGAATCACAGCGGATAATCCCCGCACGCTTGAAGACACATTCGTATGCGATGTCATCGCCCGCAAGGCTGCCCGTGTGCGACGCAGCGGCTTTGGCGCCGGCCTTTGTGCCTCCGGGTTTCATCAGGAGTATCGGTTTTTCGTGAGAGATTACCTCAGCCTGGCTCACAAAAGCATTGCCGTCGCTGATATTCTCAAGATACCCGGCAATGACTTTGGTTTGCGGGTCCCGGCCGAAGGCTTTGAGAATGTCCAGTTCGTCAACATCCGCTTTGTTGCCGACGCTGACGAGCCTGCTGAAACCGATGCTGCGGGCGTTGGCCATGTCAAGAACGGCGGCAAGCAGTGCGCCGGACTGGGAAAGATATCCTACTATCCCCTCGGCCGGGAGTTTTCCGCCGAAACTGGCGTTCAATTTATTTGCCGGAGCGATCACGCCGAGACAATTTGGGCCGATGAGTCTTATTCCGGCTTGTTTGGCGATCTGGACAACCTGCTCCTCAAGCTCTGCGCCCTCTTTGCCGACTTCCTTGAAGCCCGCTGTTATGATGATGACCGATTTTACCTTGAGTTTGGCGCATTGTCTCATGATCGCGGGGACAATTCTGGCTGGAACGACAATCACCACCAGTTCGGGCGCCCGGCCGATCGAGAGTAGATCGGGATAGCACTTGAGACCTTCGATTGTCTCGGCACCGGGATTGACGGGGAAAATCTCGCCCTCGTAGCCGGCGGCAAGCATATTGGCCAGTATCTCGTAGCCGACTTTGCCCTTATGTTGAGAGACGCCAACCATCGCAACGGACTCAGGATTGAAAAAGCTCTCAAAATTCATAGCAACCCGCGGTCCTTACTAACAAGAGTTTTGCAAAAGTCCAGCTACTAACAGATGTCACAGTTAACTCAAGAGATATTCTACCCTATTGGGCCCGCACCTGCAAAGCTTTCTGTTGTAATAGATCGTTTCTTGCGATTCACATTTGTTTAGGCAAGTCCTGCATTCGCGGCCGGCGTTTGAGGCTGCCGCCAGTCTTTCTCATATCCTCACCGGGTGTCAGCCTCGTCCCGATTGTCGTTTATCCCGATGGGGATGGCTGCCTCTGGCTACTGCCCTTGTTGATGCTTGTCCAAGTCATACGATATGCTGTAGACGTCCCCGTCAAACTCAGTGCTCACGCTATATCCTGAGTTGTGAAAAACAGCAAGCATGGGCTTGTTTTCCGGCAGCACTCTGGCGTAGAACCGCTTGACGCCACGTTGTCTGGCGATATCGGTAATATAGTCCAAAAGCAAAGTTCCCATTCCCTTCTTCTGCCATTCGTCCTGCACGAGGAAGGCGACTTCGGCCGCCTGCGTTTTCGGATCGAGGAAATACTGTGCGATAGCAACAATTTCATCACCGGATGTTCCGGGAACGGTCCCAACGATTGATATATCCCGGCGGTAATCGATGTTGGTCAATTGTTGCACGTCCTTATGTGGAAACTTCATCGTGTGGGTCATATATCGCGTCTGGACGGATTTCTCGCTCAGCGAATACAACATTTCCGAAAGAGCCGGCTCGTCGGTGGGCTTGACGGGTCTAAAGAATATCTGAGTGCCGTTGTGCAGCGTGTTGTAGTGCTCAAGCTCCTTGGGATAGGTTACCTGGTCCCAGGGAAGCTCAATCTGGTCCTCGTAGATGTACTTCTGCGCTTTGGCCGCCTGGATGAGCTCGTTTCTGAACTTTGGATGCGAGATGTTGATCAGGTCCATGCACCGTTCTCTGATGCTCTTGCCGTGGAGATATGCCGTGCCGAATTCGGTAACCACGTAGTGGACGTCGCCGCGGGTTGTAACAACGCCGGCGCCTTTGGTCAGAGCCGGTACTATCCTGCTGACTGTCCCTTTCTTGGCGGTCGAAGGCATTGCGATTATCGCCTTACCTCCTCTGCTGCGTGCGGCGCCGCGAATGAAATCGACCTGTCCGCCGATGCCGCTGTAGAACTGATAGCCTAACGAATCGGCACAAACCTGACCCGTCAGATCGATCTCCAGTCCGACGTTGATCCCCACCATCTTATCGTGCCGGCTTATATTGAAGACGTCGTTAACATACTCGGTGGGATAGAATTCGAAGAAGGGATTGTTGTCGATATAGTCGTATAGCCGCCGTGAACCCATGCAGAAGCTCGCGATGATCTTGCCGCGATTGAGGGTCTTCTTGGCGCACGTGATCGCACCGCACTCGACCAGGTCGATGATCCAGTCACTGAACATTTCCGTATGTATGCCAAGGTCTTTCTTGTCTTTGAGAAACTCAGCAAGCGCCTGGGGGATGCGTCCTATGCCGCATTCGATAGTGCTGCCGTCCTCGACGAGCCTGGCGATATTCTGGCCGATACTTTGCAGTGTTTCGTCGGATTCGGGGATTGGGATCTCGACTATATCTTCATCGTACGGAACCAGCATGTCGATTTTGTTGACGTGAACAAAACAATTGCCGAAGGTCCGCGGCATGTGGTCGTTGACCTGCGCTATCACGTACTTGGCGTTTGCAATGGCCGCCTGAACGATGTCCACTGAAACGCCGAGGCTGCACAGACCGTTAACATCAGGGGGCGTAACACTTATCAGCGCTACATCCACGGGAATCCTTCCGCTCTCGAATTCGGCCGGTATCTCCGAAAGAAATATAGGCGTGTAGTCCCCGATACCTCTCGAAAAGGCGTCTCTGACGTTGTCGGCGATAAAGAAGCTGTTCATCTTAAACTTCTCACGGAACTTCTCGTGGGCGTAGGGAGCCGTTCCCACGGTAAGCAGGTGAACGATATGAGCATCGTATATCCTGTCGGTGTGCTCGACCAGTGCATTGACGAGGTGCTGCGGTTGGGCGCAACCTGTCCCTATGAATATACTGTCGCCGGACTGAATCGATTTCATTGCCAGCGGAGCGGCCTTTATTTTGTCTTTATAAGTCTCTTTCCAATCGAATTGGCGCATGTTCATATCTCTCTAAACTTCTTCAACACTTATTCTGGCATCTACTGCGATCGGCGTCGTGCCTTCGGGCCCGATCATGTACGGATTTATATCCAGTTCCTGAATCTGGGCAAACTCCGTCACCAACTGCGATAACCGCTGTAATCCTTCGGCCAGGGCATCAATATCCACGCCTTCCTCGCCGCGCACTCCCTTGAGCATCTGGTAGGTCCTGGTTTTGACCAGCATTTGCCTGGCCTCATCGGCCGTAAGCGGCGCCAGATAGAAAGCTATATCCTTGAGAACTTCGACCATGGTGCCGCCCATTCCGAACATCATCAGGGGACCGAAGTTTGGATCGCGTTTCATTCCGAGGATAACTTCTTTTCCACCGCTGCACATTTCCTGCACGAGCACGCCGAGGATGTGGGCGTCGGGCATTTTCTTTGGTATCCGGTACATCATCAGGTCGAAAGCATCCCTTACCTCCCTGGCGCTCTTTAGCCCGATCTGAACCCCGCCTACGTCCGACTTGTGAAGGATGTCCGGCGACCATATCTTCAGCACGACCGGGAAGCCAAGCTGTGTAGCTATGGCCGCGGCCTGATCTGCGGTAGCGGCGATCTCGCCTTTCGGTGTGACGAATCCGTACGCTTCGAGAATCTCCTTCGACTCGTTTTCCGCGATCTCGCGGGCGCCCTGACGCAGGTGTCTGTGTACTATCGTTTCCACCTTCCTGCGATTGACCGGGAACAGCTTTACGACCCGTTTGGGTCTGGCGAGCCACCTGACGTAGTCCGTCATAACTCTTAACGCGGCGACGGCGCTTTGCGTATCGCCGATCTGGGGGATATTCCCTTCCCGGAGGATTGTCGTAGCTTCCGCTACCTTATCAGCGCCCATGAAACACGTGATAACAGGCTTTTCGCGTTTTCGACGGGCAATTTTGACAATTGCCTCCGCGGTCTTGGCCGCCTGTGTCATCGCCTGCGGCGTAAGCATGACCAGCACGGCATCGACATTCGGATCATCGAGGACAACATCCAGCGCGGTTTCATATCGATCCGCAAGGGCGTCTCCCAAAACATCGATAGGATTATGGCAATTTGCCGCCGCCGGCAGGACGGCTGTCAACTTTGTAACGGTATTATCCGTCATCTCCGCAAAATCAAGGCCCTGGCGGATAATCGCGTCTGTCGCCATGATGCCCGGTCCGCCGGCGTTGGTTATCACTGCGACGCTCTTTCCTTTTGGCAGCGGTTGATAGGCGAGTACCTGAGCATAGTCGAACTGCGATCTGATTGAGTCACAGCGGATGATCCCCGCGCGTTCGAAAACGGCTTCGTAAGCGGTTTCGCTGCCGGCCAGACTGCCCGTATGTGACGAAGCCGCCTTGGCGCCTGCCGAGGTTCCACCGGATTTGACGAGCAGGATGGGCTTTTTCTGGGAGATCTGCTCTGCTTCTCTGACGAAGGCGTTTCCGTCCTTAATGTTTTCGAGATAGCCGGCAATGACTTTCGTGCTCGGATCGTGAGCAAGTGCGCCGATCAGGTCCAGCTCGTCGACGTCCGCCTTGTTGCCGATGCTGACGAGCTTGCTGAATCCGATGCCGCTGGCGTTTGCCATATCGAGAATAGCGGTCAGCAAAGCCCCCGACTGAGACAGGTATCCTATGGATCCGATCGCAGGAAGCTTGCCGCCGAAGCTTGCGTTGAGCTTGTTCTCAGGGACGATCAGCCCCAGACAGTTGGGCCCGATCATTCGAATTCCCGCCTGCCTGGCAATTTGGGAAATCTTCTGTTCAAGCTCTCTTCCCTGCTCGCCAACTTCTTTAAATCCCGCCGTAATTATAATGACCGCCTTGACGCCGACCTTTGCGCACTGCTGCATGATGCCGGGAACGACCTTTGCCGGCACGATAATTATCACAAGATCGGGCGTTTGCCCGATTGATTCGAGATCACCGTAGCATTTGAGCCCCTGTATGGATTCTGCCTTGGGATTGATCGGAAAGATATTTCCATCGAATCCGGCTTCGATCATACCTTTGAGGATCTCATAGCCTACCTTGCCCTCTTTCTGGGAAGCACCGACTATAGCAACAGATTTTGGACTAAAAAAATTTTCAAAACTCATAACAACAAACTGCCTTTCGAAATGAAAACAAATCCCATAAGAGCGGGTATAATACTCGCTGCAAGGCTGTCTGTAAACCATTTTGTTGCTGAGAATTGATTTACGGATGATTTGCCAGCACGACCACCTCGGCCGGTGGGATGTTTCTTATCCGGACAAATGCTCTGCCTTCCGCTGTCCTGTTGACCGGAACTGTAGAATGTGCCGGATGTGCACCTGCGAATTCGGCCCCGGCCGCCATCTGGGCCGTGTTGTAGACGACCGTCATCACGCTGCCTTCGTCCGAATTCAGGCTGGCGTCGACGATAACATCGGCGCCCCGTTGCTCGGTTCCGTTGGTGTTCAGGACACACAGCAATTCCTCATCGTCCAGAATGCGAGACCAGGCGGTGATTTCTCCGGAATCATATATATCGAACGGCTTGTTCAGAAAAGACGTGCAGCGCAGGTATTGCCTGCCGCTGCGCAGGGCGGGGTATTTTTTACGAAGCGCTGCCGCTCCGGAGATACGCTTGTACACCGGATGATTACAATCGAAACAGTGATGTCCGGCCGTTCCGAAAGGGCCGAAGCCGGGCAGACCCGCATCGACATTGTGCAAACCGTCGGTTCCGGACGCCCTCGGGTGTTCCGGGCCAAACATGGCCTCTCGCAGGTACTGGTCCGAACTCTCCCATCCCGGCAGCCATCTTCTCTCGGCCGGCTCGGGACCGGCTAATGCCTGCTCCGTGCCGTAGTAAATGCACGGAATCCCAAGCGTGAAAAGCTGCAATACCACGCCGGCGACGACCTGATGTTCACATAATGCATCACTCGAAAAGCGAATCTTATGGCTGTATATATGGTCGTGATCGTCGAGAATGGAGACGTGCCGCTGGCCCAAATTTCGGTGTGATCCCATTCCCGGGACATCCGGATCAAAACCTCCAAAATAATCAATCGGTGACCTTTTTCCTTTGGCGACGCCGCTCAAAGTGGGGCACATTTCTCCGATATCAAGAACTGCGGTGAGGTTGCGATCAAGTGAATCGAGGTAATGGTCCTGTGCGTAATCTCCGCCTGCGATCTCGCCCACAAGTAAGAAATTCTGTTTGCCCAGATTAGCGGCGAATTCCTTGATCGAACCGCAGAAATTTCTCGCCTGCTCCTGCGAGACGTGCTTAAGAGTGTCGATGCGAAAACCATCACAGTCCGTCAGCGCGATCCAGTACTTGTAACATCGCGACAAATCGCTTAATACACCGGGCCGGCTCAGGTCGAAATCCCGTAAGTCGCAGAAGTCGCTGCGTTTGTGCTCGGCCGTCGGATCGTCGATCGCTCCCTTGCCCATGTCGCCCGTCCCGGCCCGCGTGTAGCAATTCTGGTGCTGTAGCTCTCTCGGCCAGATGCCGTCTTCCTCGGTCGCGATGTCCGGAACGGTATCTCCATGGCCGTTGCGCCAGGCGCCGAAGGGATAGCTGCCGTGCGGGTTGTAGACGGCTTCGTATTTCCCACCGGGCGTGTCGGGCCGATAGAGCCAGTTGGATCCTGAGTGGTTAAAGACAACGTCGAGGATTACCCGCAGACCCTCCGAATGTGCCGCGGCGACCAGGTCGGCGAGGTCCTGCCGGCTGCCGAAACGCGGATCGACGTCCAGGAAATCCTGGATGCCGTAGCCGTGATATGTGTTGAGATGTCCCCGCTGCTTGAGCACGGGACTGAGCCAAAGGGCTGTTATGCCGAGTTGCTTGAGATAGGTGAGCTTCGATTTGACTCCCCGAATGGTGCCGCCCTGCCAGCGTTGCGCACCGGATTTGGCCCATTGATCCCAGCGCCAGGGCTGACCGTCGCTCGAATCCGGACGAGCCGCCCAGAAGTTGTGCCGATCCAGCAGTGGACGCTGATCTTCTTCTTCCCGACCGTCGCTGAAGCGATCCACCAACAAGAAGTAGAGCACCTGATCCCGCCAGTCCACGGGTGAGGGAAAATAGCTCTGCCGTTCCGGTCGGCACGGCAGCTCAAGGACACTCTCCGGCCTGGTCCTGCTTAACACTTCTTGAGGGAATGACATGGTCGTTTCCTTTCAAATTCCAGCCGGAGGTTACTGCCTCATTTCGGGAACATCCGGCTCTATGTGAATTGTGATGTTTGTCGGGCGCGATATTTGCTCGTCCAGGGCTTTCTCGAGATTTACAGTTACCTCGTGTGCGGCTGCCACATTCAGTTCCGGATCGACGAGAATGTGCAGATCGAGAAATACTTCTCTGCCGACTGTGCGAGTCCGCAGCTTGTGCCAGCCGTGCACGGACGGGTCGGCGCTAATGATCCTTTTTATATGCTCGACGGTGGCCGAATCCACAGAAGTCTCGGCCAACTCGCGCAGGCAATCGCTAATCACCCTGACTCCAACCCAGATGACCATTGTCCCGACGGCTATTGCGGCGGCCTGGTCACCGTAGTGAAAGCCGAATTCCAGCGATATGTACCCTATCACTACCGCGACGGAACTCAGAGCGTCGCTGCGATGGTGCCAGGCATTGGCGTAGAGTGCCGGGCTGTGAGATCTGACTGCGGTCCTTTTTGTAACCCTGTACACCCACTCCTTGGCGGCAATAGATATAATCGCGGCGGCTAACACACCCAAACAAGGCGTGGTGACTTTTTCCCTCGCGATAGCCATAGTGGCGTAGTAGATCATTGCGCCGCCGACGAAGATCAGGACAATCGCTATCAGCCCGGCCGAGAGTGTTTCCGCCCGCCCGTGGCCGTACGGATGGCTGCCGTCGGGTCCCTTGGCGCCGAGACGCACCCCCAACAACAGAACCGCGTCGGTTGCCAGGTCGGAAAGTGAGTGCACCCCGTCGGCCAGCAGCGAGAGCGATGCCGCCAGTAATCCGACTGCGATCTTGATTATCGCCAGAGCGATGTTTACTGCGATGCCGAGATAAGTAACCGATTTTATCTGTTCGGCGCCGGCGTCATGTTTGTTCTCGCCTTTCACTGGATCGACCCAACACTTCCTTGCGTATTTTTTCGATCACGTCGAGATACTCCTCGACCGCCTGCTTGTCTTTTGCCTCGACAATCGCCCGCATCACCGGCTCGGTGTTGCTGGTTCTAAGGTGGAGCCAGCCATCATCGAAATCGAAACGGCAGCCGTCCGTGGTGTCGAGTCTGGCGCCGGCGAAGGCGGTCTTTGCCGAGTCGAGGATCTGCCCGGCATGATCCTGGTTGGCGGGGAATTTCTCTTTCCGCATGGAATAGCCCCCGATCTCGGCGACTAATTCACTGACGGTTTTTCCCGTCTCAGCCATTAACTGCAGGACCAGAGCGATTCCCACCAGGCTGCTGCGAACGGGCCCCACGCGCAAATCAATAACGCCGCCGTTGCCCTCGCCGCCGATGATGCACTCGTTCCGGTACATGGCCTCGGCGACGTTGGCCTCACCGACAGCGGTGCGAATAACCTGGCTGTCCGCTCTATAGGCCACGTCGTCGATCATCCGAGAGGTAGAGAGGTTTGTCGCCGCTTTTCCGGGACCTTTGCGGAAGATATTCTTCGCCGCCAGTGCGAGCGTATATTCTTCGCCGATGTAGCTTCCGTTCTCATCGACAATAGCCAGTCTGTCCGCGTCGGGATCCTGGGCAAAACCGATATCGGCGCCTTGAGATTTCACGACTTCACAGAGTCCGGTCAGATTGTCGGCTGTCGGCTCGGGTTCGTGCGCAAAAAGCCCCGTGGGTTCGTCGTTTATCGCAAAAACTTCACAGCCGAACTCGGCCAGCAGCTTCTTCGTTACACGCCCGCCTGCGCCGTTGACGCTGTCGAGGACGACTTTGAATGACTTGGCGGCGATCGGCTCTTTGTCAACGATTGTAAGGATTTTAGCGATATGGACGGCATCGGTTTGATCGCTGAAAGTCAGACTGCCGCAATTGACCGAATCGGCAAGAACGAAGTCCTTATCGAAAAAACGCCGTCTGATCAGCTCGGCCTGCGAGGGAGGCGGAGCAACACCGTTGTCCAGCAGGAGCTTTATCCCGTTGTAAGGAACAGGATTGTGCGAAGCGGTTATGACTACTCCGCCGGCGCAGGAAAGCTCCGTCAGCATTACACCAACGCCGGGAGTGGTCACAATCCCCAGGTCGATCACGTCAATCCCGACGGCGCACAGCCCCGAGGCCACGGCTGACGCGAGCATCTGCCCGCTGGGACGCGAATCCCTGCCGATGCATACCGACGGCTTCTTTCTTTCACCGGAGTGCCTGTCCTTCAGAAAAGAGCCGAAAGCACAGCCGTACTCGACCGCAATCGAGGCGTTGAGATTCTCTCCGATGATACCCCGCATCCCACTGACACTTATAATCAACTGCTCAGCCATAAAGTCCCCGTATTGCATATGTCGTACTGCGTT
>Ga0180431_10004269_pt1 | contig 17938 bp, 14 predicted proteins | sample SS_ome_11_FD_132459 | JGI IMG/M metagenome (GOLD analysis project Ga0180431, IMG submission 132459) | Hypersaline lake sediment archaeal communities from the Salton Sea, California, USA - SS_1_MS_1 metaG | ecosystem: Environmental > Aquatic > Non-marine Saline and Alkaline > Hypersaline >... | reverse complement strand
GTGCCGATCTTCGCCTGGAAGGGCGAGACGCTGGAGGAGTACTGGTGGGCGGCCGAGCAGATGCTCACCTGGCCCGGTGAACCGGTCAACATGATCCTCGACGACGGCGGCGACGCCACCATGCTGGTGCTGCGCGGTGCTCAGTTCGAGCGCGCCGGGGTGGTTCCGCCCGAAGAGGACGACCACTCCACCGAGTACAAGGTGTTCCTCAACCTGCTCCGGGAAAGTCTGGAGAATGACCCGCACAAGTGGGTGCGGATCGCCGACTCGGTCAAGGGCGTCACCGAGGAGACCACCACCGGGGTGCTGCGGCTCTACCAGTTCGCCGCCGCCGGCGAGCTGGCCTTCCCGGCGATCAACGTCAACGACTCGGTCACCAAGAGCAAGTTCGACAACAAGTACGGCACCCGGCACTCGCTGATCGATGGCATCAACCGCGGCACCGATGTGCTCATCGGCGGCAAGGCCGCCCTGGTCTGCGGATACGGCGACGTCGGCAAGGGCTGCGCCGAGGCGCTCAAGGCCCAGGGTGCGCGGGTGGCAGTCACCGAGATCGACCCCATCAACGCGCTGCAGGCGATGATGGATGGTTTCGAGGTCAAGACCGTCGAGCAGGCGATCGGCTGGGCCGACATCGTCATCACCGCCACCGGCAACAAGGACATCATCACCCTCGAGCACATGCGGGCGATGAAGGACAAGGCGATCCTGGGCAATATCGGTCACTTCGACAACGAGATCGAGATGGCCCTTCTGGAGCGCGACGCGTCCATTCGCCGGATCAACATCAAGCCCCAGGTCGACGAGTTCGTCTTCCCCGACGGGCACTCGATCATCGTCCTCAGCGAGGGCCGGCTGCTCAACCTCGGCAACGCCACCGGCCACCCGTCGTTCGTGATGAGCAACAGCTTCTCCAACCAGGTGATCGCCCAGATCGAACTGTGGACCAAGAACGACGAGTACGACAACGAGGTCTATCGGCTGCCCAAGCATCTCGACGAGAAGGTCGCCAAGATCCACGTCGAGGCACTGGGCGGCACGCTGACCAAGCTGACCAAGGACCAGGCCGAGTACATCGGCGTCGACGTCGAGGGCCCGTACAAGCCGGAGCACTACCGGTACTAGGCCGACCCCCCGTCGAGAGTGGGCGCTATGGACGAAAATCCGCCCGAATCTGTCCATAGAGCCCACGCTCGGGTTGGGATGCTGGTCGTCATCGAGGGCCTCGACGGGGCCGGCAAGCGGACCCTCACCGAGGGGCTGCGCCGGGCATTGGAGTCCGCCGGCGCGTCGGTGGCGTCGATGGCGTTCCCCCGCTACGGGCAGTCGGTGACCGCCGACCTCGCCCATGAGGCCCTGCACGGCGCGCATGGGGACCTGGCGTCCTCGGCGCATGCGATGGCGGTGCTGTTCGCGCTGGACCGGGCCGGGGCGAAGGAGCGGCTCGCGGCGCTTCGCGCCGGCCACGACGTCGTCATCCTGGACCGCTACGTCGCCTCGAACGCCGCCTACAGCGCAGCCCGGCTGCACCAGGACGCCGGCGGACCCATGGTGACCTGGGTGGGGGAGTTGGAGTACGGCCGGCTTGGGCTGCCGCAGCCGCAGCGCCAGATGCTGCTCGAGGTGCCGGTGGAACTGGCCGCCGGGCGGGCCCGGCGCCGGGCCGAACAGGACACCGGCCGGGCCCGTGACGCTTATGAGCGCGACGACGGCCTGCAGCAGCGGACCGCCGCGGTGTACGCCGGGCTGGCCGCGATGTCCTGGTACGGCAGGTGGTCGGTGGTGCCGCCGGAGGTCGACGCGGCCGCGCTGGCGGCCGACCTGCTCGGTTAGCTCGCGACATTCAGCGCGTGGCAGCCGCTAAATGTCGCGATTCGGTGACACCATGGGGGCCATGAGGCAACGGATTCTTGTCGTCGACGACGACGCGTCGCTGGCGGAGATGCTCACCATCGTCCTGCGCAACGAGGGTTTCGACACTGCGGTCGTGGGTGACGGCTCGCAGGCGCTGACGGCGGTTCGCGAACTGCGCCCCGACCTGGTGCTGCTCGACCTCATGCTGCCCGGGATGAACGGTATCGACGTGTGCCGGGTGCTGCGGGCGGACTCGGGGGTGCCGATCGTCATGCTGACCGCCAAGACCGACACCGTCGACGTGGTGCTGGGACTGGAGTCCGGCGCCGACGACTACGTGATGAAGCCGTTCAAGCCCAAGGAACTGGTGGCGCGGGTCCGGGCCCGGCTGCGGCGCAACGAGGACGAACCGGCCGAGATGCTGTCCATCGGCGATATCGAGATCGACGTTCCAGCCCACAAGGTGACCCGCGACGGCGAGCAGATCTCGCTGACCCCGCTGGAGTTCGACCTGCTGGTCGCGTTGGCGCGCAAACCGCGTCAGGTGTTTACTCGAGATGTGCTGCTCGAACAGGTGTGGGGATACCGCCATCCCGCCGACACCCGTTTGGTGAACGTGCATGTCCAGCGGCTGCGGGCCAAGGTGGAGAAGGACCCGGAGAACCCGCAGGTGGTGTTGACCGTTCGAGGAGTGGGATACAAGGCCGGCCCTCCGTGACCGGCCCGCGGCGCGGGGTGCGCTGATGTGGTCCTCCAGGCGGCGCGTCCGGTCGGGGCCCCTGTTGCGCGGGACCAGCGCCGTGAGCCGGGGGGTGGCCCAGGTCTGGCGGCGCTCCCTGCAGTTGAGGGTCGTGGTGCTGACCCTGGGGTTGTCGGCCGCGGTGATCCTCGCCCTGGGCTTCGTGCTGACCAGCCAGATCACCAACCGTGTGCTCGACGTGAAGGTCCGGGCGGCTACCGAGGAGGCCAACCGGGCCCGCGGCACCGTCAGCGGCATCGTCAGCGGTGAGGAGACCCGGTCGGTGGACTCCAGCCTGCAGCTGGCCCGCAACACACTGATCTCCAAGACCGGCCAGTCCTCCGGTGCGGGGCTGGCGGGCACCTTCGACGTGGTGCTCATGGTGCCCGGCGATGGACCGCGGGATGCCACCGCGGCCGGGCCGGTCGACCAGATACCGCGTTCGCTGCGCGACTTCGTGCAGGCCGGGCAGGTCAGCTACCAGTACGCCTCCGTGCGCACCGAGGGATTCTCCGGCCCGGCCCTGCTGGTCGGCACCCCGGCGCCGTCGCGGATCAGCAACCTGGAGCTGTATCTGGTCTTCCCTCTCAGCAGCGAGGAACGCACCATCGCCCTGGTCCGCGGCACCATGGCCACCGGCGGGGCGGTGCTGCTGGTGCTGCTGGCCGGGATCGCCCTGCTGGTCTCCCGCCAGGTGGTGCTGCCGGTGCGGTCGGCATCCCGGATCGCCGAGCGGTTCGCCGAGGGCCACCTCTCCGAGCGGATGCCGGTCCGTGGCGAGGACGACATGGCCCGGCTGGCGCTGTCGTTCAACGACATGGCCGAGAGCCTGCAGCGCCAGATCACCAACCTCGAGGAGTTCGGCAACCTGCAGCGGCGATTCACCTCCGATGTCAGCCACGAGCTGCGCACCCCGCTGACCACGGTGCGGATGGCGGCCGACCTGATCTACGACCACGCCGAGGACCTCGACCCGGCGCTGCGGCGCTCCACCGAGCTGCTGGTCAGCGAACTGGACCGGTTCGAGACCCTGTTGGGTGACCTGCTGGAGATCTCCCGCCACGACGCCGGCGTGGCCGAGCTGTCGGTGGAGGCCGTCGACCTGCGCGCCATCGTCGGTAGCGCCCTGACCGCCGTCGGACACCTCGCCCGGGACACCGGCATCGACCTGCTCGTCGACCTGCCCGACCACGAGGTGATCGCCGAGGTCGACGCCCGGCGGGTCGAGCGGATCCTGCGCAACCTGATCGCCAACGCCATCGACCACGCCGAGCACAAACCGGTCCGCATCAAGATGGCGGCCGACGAGGACACCGTCGCGGTCACCGTCCGCGACTACGGGGTCGGTCTGCGGCCCGGCGAGGAGAAGCTGGTGTTCAGCCGGTTCTGGCGTTCCGATCCCTCCCGGGTCCGGCGCTCCGGGGGCACCGGGCTCGGACTGGCGATCAGTATTGAGGACGCCCGCCTGCACCAGGGCCGGCTGGAGGCCTGGGGCGAGCCGGGCAAGGGCGCCTGCTTCCGGCTGACTCTGCCGCTGGTGCGCGGCCACAAGGTGACCACCAGCCCGCTGCCGCTGAAGCCGGTCGGCCGCGAACCGGCGACCGACGAGTTGCGCCAGATCCGGGTCGAAGGACAGCGGGTGTGAGGCGTCTGAAGCGCCTGAGACGCCACGGCCTGGTCGCGATCCTCGCCCTCGCCGCCGGGGTCGCGATGGTGGCCGGATGTGCGGGGGTGCCGAACTCCTCGGCGCCGCAGGCGATCGGCACGGTCGAGATGCCCGCGCCCAAACAGCTGCCCGAGCCGGGCGCCGGGATGGACCCCGAACAGACGCTGCGAGAGTTCCTCAAGGCCACCGCCGACCCGGCCGACCGCCATCTGGCGGCCCGGCAGTTCCTCACCGAATCGGCCTCCGGCGACTGGGACGACGAAGGCAGCGCACTGCTGGTCGACAAGGTGGTGTTCACCGAGACCCGGTCCGCCGACCGGATCTCGGTGACCATGCAGGCCGAGATCATCGGCACGCTGTCCGACATCGGGGTGTTCGAGACCGCCGCGGGCAGGCTGCCTGACCCGGGTCCCATCGAGCTGGTGCAAACGCCGCAAGGCTGGCGTATCGACAAGCTTCCCAACGGGGTTTTCCTGGACTGGCAGCAGTTCCAGTCCGCCTACAAGCGCAGCACGCTGTACTTCGTCGACCCGACCGGCACCACGGTGGTACCTGACCCGCGCTACCTCGCGGTCTCCGACCCCGACCTGCTGGCCACCGAACTGGTCTCCAAGCTCATCGCCGGGCCGCGGCCGGAACTGGCCGGCTCGGTGCGCAACCTGCTGGAAGCGCCGCTGACGCTGGTGCAACCGGTGACCCGGGCCGACGGCGGTAAGACCGGAGTGGGCCGCGGCTACGGCGGCGCCCGGATCGAGCTGGACAACCTGACCACCACCGACCCCGCCAGCCGCACCCTGCTGGCCGCGCAGCTGATCTGGACGATGGCGCGCGCCGACATCAAGGGTCCGTACCGCATCGACGCCGACGGTGCGCCACTGGACGACCGCTTCGCCGAGGGCTGGAAGACCACCGACGTCGCGGCCACCGACCCGGGCGCCACTGACGGAGCCGCGGCCGGAGTGCACGCCCTGATCGACGGCACCATGGTGCTGCTCGACGGCACCCGAACGACCCCGGTCACCGGGTCGTTCGGCGACCTGCCGGGCCAGGTCGCGGCGGCCTTCTCCCGCACCGGGCGCTCGATCGCGTCGGTGGCCCGGCCCGGACCCGACACCGGGTCGACGCTGTGGATCGGCCCCAACGGCGGGCAGGCGGCGCGGGCCACCGACAGCCGGACGCTGTCCCGGCCGTCCTGGGCCCTCGACGATGCGGTCTGGGTGGTCACCGACGGCAACAGCGTGATCAGGGTGATCCGCGCCGAGGCCACCGGCGAGCCGGCCCAGATCCCGGTCGACACCGCGGCGGTGACCTCGCTGTTCCCCGGGGCGATCACCGAGCTGCAGCTGTCCCGCGACAGCACCCGGGCGGCGATGATCGTCGACGGCAGAGTGGTTCTCGCCGGGGTGGAAGAGAGTGAGGCCGGGGAGTTCGCGCTGACCTTCCCGCGGCGGATCGGCTTCGGACTGGGCAACTCCGCGGTCGCCCTGTCCTGGCGCACCGGTGACGACATCGTGGTGACCCGCGACGACGCGGCCAACCCGGTCGCCTACGTCAACATCGACGGGGTCAACTCCGACGGCCCGAGTGCCAACCTGGTGATGCCGGTGACCGCGGTGGCCGCCAACCCCTCGGCGGTCTACGTCGCCGACGCCCGGGGCGTCCTGCAACTGCTGTCCGGCGGCGCCGAGAACGATCAGACCTGGACCGAGGTGCGGCCCTTCATGACCGCCGGCGCGGTGCCGGTGCTGCCGGGCTGAGCCCGGCCCGTTCGTCACACCCCGCGGCCATACTGACCGGGTGCTCGGCGCTGTGCTCGACCTGGTGCTGCCGGCGCACTGCGGCGGCTGCGGTGCGCCGGCCACCCGCTGGTGCCCGGCCTGCGCGGCGGCGCTGGGGGTGCGGGCCGATGAACCCCACCTGGTCACCCCCCGACTGGACCCCGGCGTGCCGGTGTTTGCCCTGGGCCGCTACGCCGGACCGCGCCGGCGGGCCGTCGTGGCGCTCAAGGAGCACGGCCGCCGCGATCTGGCCGCCCCGCTGGCCGAGGCGCTGGCCGCGGGTCTGGAGCGGATGCTGGCCTGGGGGGTGCTGGGCCGGCCGATCGCCGTGGTCCCCGCGCCCACCCGCCGGGCGGCCGCCCGGCGCCGGGGCGGTGACCCGGTCGCCCGGATCGCCGCCGCCGCGGCCCGGGCCACCGGGATCGGGTTCGCCCCGGCGCTGCGGACCGCCGGCCCGGCCCGCGACTCGGTGGGGCTCGGGGTGGCCGGCCGGGAGCGCAACATCGCCGGCCGGGTTCGGATGGCGGGGCCGCTGATCGGCGAGGTGGTGCTGGTCGACGACATCGTCACTACCGGCGCGACCGCCCGCGAGGCCGTCCGGGCGCTGGCCCGGGGAGGGGCGTCGGTGAGCGCGGTGCTGACCGTGGCGCACGCCTGAACAGGGATGTGACCAGTCTGTGTCCCGCAATAGGCCCGGAAATCTTTCCCGTCGCGCCGACGGGTACTACGGTCGTTGCAACACCGTCCGACCGCCGCAGGAGGTGATTTCCGCACCACTGGGCGCTCCGTCGCCTATCGGGCACGCCGACGCGCGTGCGAAGCCGCAGAGAAACGAGTCGTCAAGTATGTCAACAGAATCCGTGAACTCCGACCGATTCACCGCCGCCGACGAATCACCCGAATCGTCCGGGCCGTCCTCGAACGTGCAGGTGACCGGCCGTAACGTGGAGGTTCCCGACCACTACCGCATCTACGTGGGCCAGAAGCTGTCCCGCGCCGAGCGGATCGACGGCTCGATCCACCGATTCGACGTCGAGCTGACCCACGAGAACAACCGGCGGCAGCGTAAGAACTGCCAGCGGGTGGAGATCACCGCCCACTCCGGGCGCGGACCGGTGGTTCGCGGCGAGGGCCGCGCCGACACCTTCTACGGCGCCTTCGAGGCCGCCGTCCACAAACTGGAGAGCCGGCTGCGCCGCGGCAAAGACCGCCGCAAGGTGCACTACGGCGACAAGACCCCGGTGTCGTTGCACCAGGTGGCCGCCACCGCCGCGCCGCTGGACCTGGAGGAGGCGTTCACGCCCATCCCGCCCGGGACCGACGCGTCCGACGGCCACGTTCCCGACGAGCCGGCCGTCGAGGAACATGAGCCCGGCCACATCGTGCGGGTCAAGGAGCATCCGGCCAAGCCCATGACCGTCGACGACGCGTTGTACGAGATGGAACTGGTCGGCCACGACTTCTTCCTGTTCCACGACCGGGAGACCGACCGCCCGTCGGTGGTCTACCGGCGGCACGCCTACGACTATGGTTTGATCCGGCTGGCCTGATCCGGCTGGCCTGATCAGGCCGTTTCGTCCCGTCGCCTAGGATGGGGGCGCTCTCGTCGTCGATCCGCAAGGGATAACACTGTGCTGTCGAAGTTGCTGCGCCTCGGTGAAGGTCGCATGGTCAAGCGCCTCCGGGGGGTGGCCGACTACGTCAACACCCTGGCCGACGACACCGAGAAGCTGACCGACGGCGAGTTGCGGGCCAAGACCGCGGAGTTCAAGAAGCGGGCGGCCAACGGCGAGAAGCTCGACGACCTGCTGCCCGAGGCGTTCGCGGTGGCCCGGGAGGGCGCCTGGCGGGTGCTGTCCCAGCGCCACTTCGACGTGCAGGTGATGGGCGGGGCGGCCCTGCACTTCGGCAACGTTGCCGAGATGAAGACCGGCGAGGGCAAGACCCTGACCTCGGTGTTGCCGGCCTACCTGAACGCCCTCGGCGGCGACGGCGTGCACATGGTCACGGTCAACGAGTATCTGGCCAAGCGCGACGCGGAGTGGATGGGCCGGGTGCACCGCTTCCTGGGGCTGGACGTCGACGTCATCCTCAGCGCGCTCAGCCCCGAGCAGCGCCGGGCGGCCTACAACGCCGACATCACCTACGCCACCAGCAGCGAACTGGGGTTCGACTACCTGCGCGACAATATGACCCACTCGCTGGCCGATCTGGTCCAGCAGCGGGGCCACAACTTCGCCATCGTCGACGAGGTCGACTCCATCCTCATCGACGAGGCCCGCACCCCGCTGATCATCAACGGCATCGCCGACGACGCCTCCGGTTGGTACACGGAGTTCGCCCGGCTGGCACCGCTGATGGAGAAGGACGTCCACTACGAGGTCGACCTGCGCAAGCGCACCGTGGGCGTGCACGAGCTCGGGGTGGAGTTCGTCGAGGATCAGCTGGGCATCGAGAACCTCTTCGAGGCGGTGAACTCCCCGCTGGTCAGCTACCTCAACAATGCGCTGAAGGCCAAGGAGCTCTTCACCAAGGACAAGGACTACCTCGTGCGCGACGGCGAGGTGTTCATCGTCGACGAGTTCAGCGGCCGGCTGCTGATCGGGCGCCGCTACAACGAGGGCATGCACCAGGCCATCGAGGCCAAGGAAGGCGTGGAGATCAAGCCGGAGACCCAGACCCTGGCCTCGATCACGCTGCAGAACTTCTTCCGGCTCTACAAGAAGCTGTCCGGGATGACCGGCACCGCCGAGACCGAGGCCGCGGAACTCCACGAGATCTACAAGCTCGGGGTGGTTCCCATTCCCACCAACAAGCCGATGGTCCGCGAGGACCAGGGCGACCTGATCTACAAGACCCAGGAGGCCAAGTTCCTGGCCGTGGTCGACGACATCGCCGAGCGCTACGAGAACCGTCAGCCGGTCCTGATCGGCACCACCAGCGTGGAGCGCTCGGAGTACCTGTCCAAGATGCTGCAGAAGCGCCGGATCCCGCACAACGTGCTCAACGCCAAGAACCACGAGCAGGAGGCGGCGATCGTCGCCGAGGCCGGTCGGCTGGGCGCGATCACGGTGGCCACCAACATGGCCGGCCGCGGCACCGACATCGTGCTGGGCGGCAACCTCGACATGCTGACCGACGAGCATCTGCGTGCCCGCGGCCTGGACCCGGTCGAGACCCCCGAGGAGTACGAGGCGGCCTGGCATGAGGAACTGCCCAAGGTCAAGGCCAAGGCCGCCGCGGAGGCCGACGAGGTGATGGCCGTCGGCGGTCTGTACGTGCTGGGCACCGAGCGCCACGAGTCACGCCGCATCGACAACCAGTTGCGCGGCCGGTCCGGCCGCCAGGGCAACCCGGGGGAGTCGCGGTTCTATCTGTCACTGGACGACGAACTGATGCGCCGGTTCAATGGCGCGGCGCTGGAGACGCTGCTGACCCGCCTCAACCTGCCCGACGACGTGCCCATCGAGGCCAAGATGGTCACCCGGGCCATCAAGAGCGCCCAGACCCAGGTCGAGCAGCAGAACTTCGAGATCCGCAAGAACGTCCTGAAGTACGACGAGGTGATGAACAAGCAGCGCCTGGTGATCTACGACGAGCGCCGCCGCATCCTCGAGGGCGAGAATCTGCGTGAGCAGGTGCACGAGATGCTGACCGACGTGGTCACCGCCTACGTCAACGGAGCTACCGCGGAGGGCTACGTCGAGGACTGGGACCTCGAACAGCTCTGGGGAGCGCTGAAGACGCTCTACCCGGTCGAGGTGGACTACCACGACCTGGTCGACTCCGAGGCGGTCGGCGAGCCCGGCGAGCTGTCCCGGGAGGAGTTGCTCGAACTCCTCGTCGCCGACGCCCAGAATGCCTACGCCAAGCGGGAGGCCGAAGTCGAGGAGCTGGCCGGGCCGGAGGCCATGCGGCAGCTGGAGCGCAACGTGCTGCTCAACGTGCTGGACCGCAAGTGGCGCGAGCACCTCTACGAGATGGACTACCTCAAGGAGGGCATCGGACTGCGCGCCATGGCGCAGCGTGACCCCTTGGTGGAATACCAGCGGGAGGGTTACGACATGTTCATCGCCATGCTCGACGCCCTCAAAGAGGAGTCGATCGGCTTCCTGTTCAACGTGACCGTTGAACCGGTCGCCCAGCCGACGGTGGCACCGGTCGCCGCGCCGGCCGGGCTGGCCGGGCTCGGCGGCGAGCAACCGCGCCAGATGACCTATGTCGGCCCGGACGAGGAGGGTAACGCCGAGATCAAGCAGTCCGGCGGCGCGCCGCCGGGGGCCGACGGCTCCACCCGCCGCGAGCGCCGGGAGGCAAAGCGCGCGCGCAACAAGGAACGGAAGGCTGTGCGCCGGGGCTGATTCCGGTCCCTCACCCCAGGTGCAGGGCCACCAGCTGCCACCGCCCATCCGGGCCGTCCCGCTCGATCCGGCAGGCGATCACGTGCACCTGATCCCCGCGCGTGTAGCTGGCCGCCACCTCCGCGGTGCCGTCGCCGACCGGTTGGGTGTGCACCCGGCGCAGCCGCGCGGGCATCCGACGGTCGCCGTGCCGTTCGGCGGCGGCCAGCAGCGAGTCCACCAGACCCGCGGCGAGCAGGGGCCGCAACTGGGCCAGTGGCCGGCGCCGGTCGATCACCTCCAGCACACCCCGCAGCGCTGCGTCGGCGAAGGCCGCCGCGGCGGGATCGACGGGCCGCGGGGCCGGCGGGGGCCGATCGGGACCGCGTCGGGCCCCTCCGAGGGGCTGGGGTCGTGGCGGTGCAGGCGGCCCGCTCCGCGCAGGTGGCTCGTAGTCGACGACGGGCGTGACGGCGGGCGGGGTCAGGGACGCAACGGCGTCGGCGGTCATGGGCACTCCCCGGGCGATGGAGCCGCCAGAATGGCACAGGCCCGGCCCGGCCGGTATTCACCCGGCCCGCAGCACGGGCATAGTGGTCACCGGGCGCACAGCGAAGGGAGGTAGTCGCGGCGATGATCACTCGGCTGTCCCCGCCGGATGCCGCGTTCTACCGGCGGGAGAACACCTCGACCCCGATGTACGTCGGTTCGCTGTCCATCCTGCGGCGCCCCCGGGGCGGTCTGAGCTACGAGGCGCTGCTGAGGACGGTGGAGCGCCGGCTGCCGCAGATTCCCCGGTACCGGCAGAAGGTGCGGGAGGTGGCGCTGGCCATCGCCAGACCGGTCTGGGTTGATGACCCCGACTTCGACATCACCTACCACGTGCGCCGCTCGGCGCTGCCGTCGCCGGGCAGCGACCACCAGCTGCACGAACTGATCTCGCGGCTGGCCGGCCGCCCGCTGGACCGGACCCGGCCGCTGTGGGAGATGTACCTCATCGAGGGGCTGTCGGGTAACCGGCTGGCACTGTTCATCAAATCCCACCAGGCGCTGGTCAACGGGATGGCAGCGGTGGAGATCGGGCACGTCATCGCCGATCGCCGCCGGCGGCCGGCCGCCGCCCCGGAGGACATCTGGCTGCCCGGCCGCGAACCCACCGCCGGCCGGCTGATCCTGGATGCGGTCGGTGACTGGCTGGCCCGGCCCGGCCAGCAGCTGGGGGCGATGCGCTCGGCGGTGGCCCAGCTGGCCGGCGACAGCGGCGAGGTGGCCCACCTGGTGCGGCGGGCCGGCGAGGTGGCCCAGACCCTGGTGCGCGGCAGCGCCCCGGACAGCCCGCTGAACACGACCGTCTCGCGGCACCGCAGGTTCACCGTCGCCTCCGCGGAACTGGCCGACTACCAGGCGATCCGGTCCCGGTATGACTGCGACGTCAACGATGTGGTGCTGACGGTGATCACCGGCGCGCTGCGCAACTGGCTGCTCTCCCGCGGCGAGCCGGTCGGCTCCAGCACCACCATCCGGGCGATGGCGCCGACGTCGGTCTACCCCGACGACGAAACCCCGGCCGGGCCGGGGCAGGCCATCAGCGAAGTGGCGCCGTTCCTGATCGACCTCCCGGTCGGCGAATCCAACCCGGTGGTGCGGCTGTCGCAGATCGCGCATGCCACCGAGTCGCACTCGGCCTCGGCCAGCCTGGTCGACGCCCGCACCATCGTCACACTGTCGGGGTTCGCCCCGCCCACGCTGCACGCGATGGGCACCCGGGTGGCCACCCAGTTCCCGGCCCGCCAGTTCAACATGCTGATCACCAATGTGCCCGGGCCGCAAACCCAGATGTACGTCGCCGGGGCCGCCCTGCTGCAGACCTACGCGGTGCCGCCGCTGCTGCACGACCAGGTGCTGGCGATCGGGGTGACGTCCTACTGCGGGATGCTGTACTTCGGCATCAACGCCGACCGCGACGCGATGACCGATGTGGAGATGATGCCCGAACTGCTCGCCGAGTCCCTTGAGGAGATTCGGGACGGCGCGCGCTGAGGCGCCGTCGTACGATGCGGCGATGGGTAAGTCAGGTCGGGGCAAGCCACGCAGGATTTCCAATGACGTCTACGAGGCGGAGCTGTATCGCCTGCAGACCGAACTGGTCAAGCTCCAGGAGTGGACCAGGGTCACCGGAGCCCGGATCGTCGTGCTCTTCGAGGGCCGCGACGCCGCCGGCAAGGGCGGCACCATCAAGCGCATCACCGAGTACCTCAGCCCGCGCACCGTGCGCATCGCCGCGCTGCCCGCGCCAACCGAACGCGAACGCGGCCAATGGTATTTCCAGCGCTACATCGAACATCTGCCCACCCGCGGGGAGATCGTGCTCTTCGACCGCTCCTGGTACAACCGGGCCGGTGTGGAGCGGGTGATGGGTTTCTGCACCCCCCAGGAGGAGGCATTGTTCCTGCGGCAGTGCCCCATCTTCGAGCAGATGCTCATCGACGACGGAATCCTGTTGCGCAAGTACTGGTTCTCGGTCTCCGAGGATGAGCAGCTCAAGCGGTTCAAGGCCCGGATGAGCGATCCGCTGCGGCGCTGGAAGCTCTCCCCGATGGACCTGGAGTCGGTGTACCGCTGGGAGGACTACTCGCGGGCCAAGGACGACATGATGGTGCACACCGACACCCCGGCCAGCCCGTGGTTCGTGGTGGAGTCGGCGATCAAGAAGCACGCCCGGCTCAACATGATGTCTCACCTGCTGTGCTCGATCCCCTACACCGAGGTCGAGCCGGAGAAGGTCGAACTGCCCAAACGGCCGGTGATCGGCAACTACCGGCGTCCGCCGCGCGAACTGGCCACCTACGTCGAGGACTACGCCGCAACGCTGCTGGGGGACCGTGAATAACGCCGTACCGACGCGGGTCTACATCCCGGTCACGCTGCCGATGCTGACCGAACTGGTCGGCGACGGCTACCTGCAGCCCCGGGCCGGCACGGCGTTCGCCGTGACCCCCACCCTGCGCGAGTCCTACACCGAGGGCGACGACGAGGAACTGGCCGAGGTGGCGATCCGGGAGGCGGCGCTGGCCTCGCTGCGGTTGCTCAGCGTCGAGCCGCCCGACGGCCCGCCGCTGCGCCGGGCGGTGCTGGTCGCCGACGTCCCCGGCGAGGTCGTGACCCTGCGCCCGGACCTCGACGACGCCGTGGTCCGGGTCAGCGGGCGGGTCGGGATGGATCAGGTGGTCGCCGCCTACGTCGACAATCCGGCCGCCGAACCGGCGCTGCGCGCCGCGGTCGAGGTGATTGACTCCGCCGATCTGGGCGACGAGGACGCCGAGCTGACGGTGGGTGACGCCCAGGACCACGACCTGGCCTGGTACGCCGCCCAGGAACTGCCCTTTCTGCTTGAATTGCTGTGATGGGCAGGGTCGTCACCGTGGCGCGGGCGCTCGCATCGCGGGCGACCACTCCGCTGCTGCCCGACGACTACCTGGCTCTGATCAACCCGCTGTGGTCGGCGCGGGAACTACGCGGCCGGGTGGTCTCGGTGCGCCCCGAGACCACCGACTCGGCGACGCTGGTGATCCGGCCCGGGTGGGGATTCAACCTCGACTACCAGCCCGGCCAGTACGTCGGGATCGGCCTGCTTATCGACGGCCGCTGGCGGTGGCGGTCCTACTCGCTGACCTCGGCGCCCCGCGCGGCGGCGCGCACGCTGAGCATCACCGTCAAGGCGATGCCCGAGGGCGTGGTCTCCGGCCATCTCGTGGGTGGGGTCCGGCCCGGCACCGTGGTCCGGTTGGCGGCGCCGCGCGGCAACTTCGTCATGCCCGACCCGCCGCCGCCGAAGACGCTGTTCCTGACCGCGGGCTCCGGTATCACCCCGATCATGTCGATGCTGCGAACTCTTCAGCGGCGCAACCAGATCGGTGGAGACACCGATATCGTCCACCTGCACTCGGCGCCCACCGGCGACGAGGTGATGTTCGCCGCGGAACTGGCCGCCCTGGGTGCCGCCGAGCCGGGATACCGGCTCATCATCCGCACGACGCGGACCATGGGCCGGCTCGACCTGGAACGGTTGTCCGAATCCGTCGGCGACTGGCGGGAACGTCAGACCTGGGTCTGCGGCCCGGCCGGTCTGATCGCCGGCGCCGAGAAGCTGTGGGCGGGCGAGGGCCGAACCGATCGGCTGCACGTCGAACGGTACGCCGTGCCGCGCGGCCCCGCCGGCCGCGGCGGAACCGTCAGTTTCGCCCGCAGCGGCCGCACCCGGTTCGCCGACGCCGCCACCACCTTGCTCGACGCCGGTGAGCAAGCCGGTGTTCTGATGCCGTTCGGCTGCCGGATGGGCATCTGTCATACCTGTATGGTCGGGTTGACGGCGGGACGGGCCCGCGACCTGCGGACCGGCGCCGATCACGAGCCGGGAACCCGGGTGCAGACCTGCGTCTCGGTGGCCGACGGGGACTGCGAGCTGGACATCTGATGGCGATCACCCACATCGAGGAATTCGCGCACCTCACCGATGCCGACATCGAGAACCTGGCCGTCGAACTCGACGCCATCCGCCGCGACGTCGAGGATTCCCTGGGCGAGCGCGACGCCCGCTATATCCGGCGCACCATCGCCGCCCAGCGCGGACTGGAGGTCACCGGCCGGCTGCTGCTCGCGTTCGGCTCGCGGCGCACCGCCCGCTGGGCCGGCACCGCCGTGCTGGCGCTGGCCAAGATCATCGAGAACATGGAGATCAGCCACAACGTCCTGCACGGGCAGTGGGACTGGATGAACGATCCCGAGATCCACTCCGCCACCTGGGAGTGGGACATGGTCGGGGTGGCCAAGCACTGGCGGATCACCCATAACGTCGCCCACCACGACTACACCAACGTGCTCGGTATGGACGACGACGTCGGCTACGGGGTGCTGCGGGTCACCCGCGATGAGCCGTGGTCCCCGGCCAACGTGCTGAACCTTCCGATCAACACCGTGCTGGCGCTGGGCTTCGAGTGGGGCATCGGCATGCAGCACCTGGAGACCCGCAAGATCCTCAAGCCCGACACCCGGGCGGCCACGATCGTCCGGCTGCGCGAGTTCGCCGGTAAAGCGGCCCGCCAGTTGGCCAAGGATTACGTGGTGTTCCCGGCCCTGACGGCGCTCTCACCCCGGCAGTGGGGCCGGGCCGGTTTCGTCTCCACCGTCAAGGCCAACCTGGCGGCCAACGTGATCCGCAACCTGTGGGCCAACGCCGTCATCTTCTGCGGGCACTTCCCCGACGGCGCCGAGAAGTTCACCGCCGGCGACATGGCCGGGGAGAGCCGCGGCCAGTGGTACCTGCGCCAGATGCTGGGCAGCGCCAACATCGAGGCCGGCCCGGCGCTGGGGTTCCTCACCGGCAACCTCGCCTACCAGATCGAGCACCACCTGTACCCGGACCTGCCCAGCTACCGGCTGCCCGAGATCTCGGTGCGGGTGCGCGCGCTGTGCGACAAATACGACCTGCCCTACACCACCGGGCCGCTGCTGGTCCAGTACGGCAAGGCGTGGCGCACCATTGCCAAGTTGTCGCTGCCCGACCGGTTCCTCCGTGACACCGCTGATGACGCCCCGGAGACCCGCAGCGAGCGGATGTTCTCGGTGCTGGCCCCGGCCGACCGGCGCGGCGGGCTCAAGACGGCGATCGCCGCGGTGCGCGCCGGCCGGCGGGCGAAGAAGGCCTAACCGATCCGGTCGAAGGTGTCCGGGTCGGGGCCGGTGCGGCCGTCGGCGCCGCGGTCCAGTTCGGTCAGCGCCTGCAGTTCCTCGTCGGTGATCTCGAAGTCGAAGATCTCGAAGTTCTCCCGCATCCGGGCCGGGTTGACCGACTTGGGGAAGACCACGTCGCCGCGCTCTATGTGCCAGCGCAGCACCACCTGCGCCGGATGCACCCCGGCCGCCCGGGCGACCCGCAGCACGGTCGGCTCTCTGAGCACGGTGCCCCTGGCGATCGGCGACCACGCCTCGGTGACGATGTCGTGCTCGGTGTTGTAGGCCCGCACGGTGTCGTTGGTGAAGTAGGGGTGGGCCTCGATCTGGTTGACCGCCGGGGCGGTGGCGGTCTCCCGGGCGAGTTCCTGGAGATGGTGGATCTGGAAGTTGGACACCCCGATGCTGCGTGCCCGGCCGTCGGCCTTGAAGTCCTCCAGGGTGGTCCAGGTGGACACGAAGTCGCCGTCGTAGCAGGTTGGCAGCGGCCAGTGGATGAGGAACAGGTCGACGTAGTCGGAGCCGAGCCGTTCCAGGGTCTGCTCAAAGGCCCGGCGGGCGTCGTCGGGGCGGTGGGCGCTGTTGCCCAGTTTGCTGGTGACGAACACCTCCGACCGGTCCAGCCCGGCGTCCCGGATGCCCTGGGCCACTTCGCGTTCGTTGCCGTAGCCCTGGGCGGTGTCGATGTGGCGGTAGCCGATCTCCAGGGCCGCCCGAACCGCTTCGGCGGTCTCCTGCGGAGGGATCTTGAACACCCCGAAACCCAGTTGCGGGATGTGGTTGCCGTCGTTGAGGGTGATCAGCGGGACGTTGCCGATGGTGGTGTTCACGTGCCTCTCCTCTGTTCGGCCAGCGCCTGAAGCAGGCGCCGGGCGGCGCCCACCCGCCGGGCCGGCGGCCCGGTGAGTCCGTCCAGCGCGCACTCCGGATCCGCCGGGGGGCCCATATGCCCGCAGCCCCGCGGGCACTCGGTGATCGTCTCACCGAGGTCGGAGAAGGCCGCGATGACATCGTCGGGCCGGATGTGGGCCAGGCCGAAGGACCGCACGCCGGGGGTGTCGACGACCCAGCCGCGGCCGGGCAGCGGCAGCGCCACCGACTGGGTGGAGGTGTGCCGGCCCTTACCGACGCCGGACACCTCGCCGATGGCCCGGTCGGCCTCTGGCACAAGGCGATTGACCATCGTCGACTTCCCGACCCCGGAGTGGCCCAGCAGCACCGTGACGTGACCGTCCAGCAGGCCTTCGACCCGTCCCAGCGGTTCGTCGCGCCCCGCGGTGACCACGGTCAGATCCAGGTCGGCGAACTGCTCGGCGAAGGGTGCCGCCGGCGCGAGGTCGGTTTTGGTCAGGCACAGGATCGGGCGCAGCCCCCCGGTATAGGCGGCGATCAGGGCACGATCCACCAGCCCGGTGCGCGGTGGGGGGTCGGCCAGCGCCACCACCACCATCATCTGGTCGGCGTTGGCCACCACCACCCGCTCGGTCGGGTCGGTGTCGTCGGCGGTGCGGCGCAGCACCGTGCGGCGCGGGCCGCGGCGAACGATGCGGGCCAGGGTGTCGGGCCGGCCGGACAGGTCGCCGACCACGTCGACGTCGTCGCCCACCACGATGGGGGTGCGGCCCAGTTCCCGGGCGCGCATCGCCGTCACCCGCCGGTGTGGGTCGCCGCCGATCACGCAGCCCCATCGGCCGCGGTCCACGGTGACTACCATCGCCGACTCGGCGTCGGCGTGTTCGGGGCGGGTCTTGGTCCTGGGCCGGGAGCCCCGCCCGGACCGGATCTTGACGTCGGACTCGTCGTAGTCCAGCCGGCTCAACGGCGCTCCCCG
>Ga0180431_10004268_pt1 | contig 17946 bp, 4 predicted proteins | sample SS_ome_11_FD_132459 | JGI IMG/M metagenome (GOLD analysis project Ga0180431, IMG submission 132459) | Hypersaline lake sediment archaeal communities from the Salton Sea, California, USA - SS_1_MS_1 metaG | ecosystem: Environmental > Aquatic > Non-marine Saline and Alkaline > Hypersaline >... | reverse complement strand
TGGTGCACGATCTGGGCGAAACCGGCGCCGCCGCCGTACATCCACACCGCGGGGTTCGCGCCGAGCACGTGCTCGTGCAGCGCCCACAGCAGCGCCTTGGGGGCGGGCATGCCGCCGAGTTCCTCGCAGACCCCGACCTTGTCCCAGCCGCCGTCGACGAAGGCGCGCACCGAGGCCTTGAAGGACTCCGGCAGCGTCACCGTGTGGGTCTCGGGATCGAACACCGGTGGGTTGCGGTCGCCGTCGACGAAGGAGTCGGCGATGGGGCCCTCGCACAGCCGGGCGAACTCGCCGATCATCTCGGTGGCGGTGTCGGCGTCGAGGTCGGCGAACTCGCCCTCGCCGAGGGCCTTGTCTACGCCGAAGACCTCGAACAGGTTGAAGACCTGGTCGCGAACATTGCTCTTGTAGTGGCTCACGATTCCTCCTCGGTGGAACGCCACTTGAAGGTTGGGTACTCGGAACAAGTTACCCACCAGTAACCTCTACGAATATACCGATTCGTTACGGGAAAGCAAAGAAGTGTGACCCAGGTCTAATCGGGGGTCTGATCGGGGGCTGACCGTGCGTCTTTGCGGGGCTCTATCCGGTCTGACCGGCCGTCTCGCCGGGGTTTTCCGGAGCTTCCGGGGTATCCGTGGGCCCCTGCTCGGGTTCGGGTTCGGGTTCGGGATCGGGTCCGGGCGGTTGTGGCACGTCCGGCAGTTGTGACACGAGGTGCTCGGCGAGTTCCCCGATCGTCGGGTAGTCGAAGACGGCCGTCGGGCTGATGTCGAACTTGCCGCCGAACTGTCCGAACAGCCGGTTGCGCAACTCCACCGCCATCAGCGAGTCGGTGCCGAGGTCCAGGAACCTGCTGTTCGCCGCCGGTGGCTGAGCCAGCCGCAGGAAGCCCTGGACCTCCCGCTGCAGGAACTCGGTGATGAAGCCGGCCCGCTGGGGGACCGGGATGTCCTGAAGCTTGCGGAGCAACTCGCTGTCGCCGGCGGTCGCGGTGTCGCCGGTGGGCAGCACGGCGTCGAGCAGCGGCGGGCGGTTGGCGCCGACGACCTTGGCGACGCGTTGCCAGTTGACCTTCAGCACCGTCGCCTGGGCGGTCCCGTGCCGGACGACCTCGCCGAGCGCGGCCAGGGCGGCGGTGGGTTCCAGCGGCGACATCCCCTGCGCCCCGAGGTTGGCCACCGCGGCCTGCGAGCTGGCCATTCCGCCGCGACCCCACGGGCCGAAGTTGACCGCCGTCGCGCACTGCCCGCGGGCACGGCGCCGGGCGGCGAGCCCGTCCAGCAGCGCGTTGGCCGTGGCGTAATTGGCCTGTGCCGGTGAACCGATCACCGCCGAGGCCGACGAGAACAGGATGAAGAAGTCCAGGTCGTCGTTCCCGGTCAGCCGGTCCAGATGCACGGCGCCGAATGCCTTGGGCCGCAGGGTCGTCTGGAAATGGTCGAAGTCCTGCTGGGGAAGCAGCGCATCGTCGAGGACGCCGGCCAGATGCGCGATGCCGGCCAGCGGGGGCAGCTCCGCGCGGATCCTCTCCAGCAGCGCCGCCACCTGCGCCTCGTCACCCACGTCGGCCGGGAACACGTGGACCCGGCAGTGGAAACGCTCCACGATGGCGGCGATGGCACGGTCGGCGTCGGCGTCGGCCCCGTGCCGCCCGGTCAGCACGATGTCACCGGCGCCGAGCTGGGCCAGGTATGCCGCCGTGTGCAGGCCCAGAGCGCCGAGTCCACCGGTCACCAGGTAGCTCCGGTCCTCCCGAGGGGTCAGCGGTGCGGGCATCTGAACCACGATCTTGCCGATGTGGCGGGCCTGCTGCATGCGGCGGAACGCGGCCCTGGCCTCGGTCAGCGGGTAAACCTCGGCCGGCACCGGCGTCCACGCGCCGGCGGCCATCCCCTCGGCGACCTCGCCCATCAGCCGCTGGATGTGAGCGGGGTCGAGCAGGGTCGTGGCGTCCAGTGCGACGACCTCGTAGTCGATGTCGGGACGGGCCGCGGCCATGCGCTCGGCGGGCCAGATGTCGCGTTTGGCTATCTCGGCGAAGCGGCCGCCCTTCGCGGTCGCCCGGACCGTGGCGTCGATGAACCCCTCGTTGGTGAGGCTGTTGAGCACCACGTCGACGCCGGCGCCGTCGGTGTCGGCCAGGATCTGGTCGGCGAAATCGGTTGTCCGCGAGTCATACACGTGCTCGACGCCCATCGACCGCAGCGTCGCCCGCTTGTGGGTGCTGGCGGTGGCGAAGACGGTGGCCCCGTGCCGCTGGGCCAACTGGATGGCCGCCAGGCCCACGCCGCCGCTGGCGGCGTGAATCAGCACCCGGTCGCCGGGGCTGATCTTCGCCCAGTCGAAGGCGAGCCGGGCGGTGAGGGCGGCGGCGGGGATGGTGGCCGCCCCGACCGGGTCGATCCCGTCGGGCACCGCCGCCAGCAGCTGCTCGGGAACGTTGACCCGGCTGGCGAACGCCCCCGGCATGAACCCCATGACGCGCTGTCCGGCCTTGAACCCGCTGACCTGCGAGCCCACTTCGGTGACGATGCCGCACAGGTCGCCTCCGATGGGTCCGGGATCGCCCGGGTAGAGGCCGAGCACGTTGAGCACGTCGCGGAAGTTCAGCCCGGCGGCCTCGACCCGGACCTGAACCTCACCGGGTTTCGGGGCGGGTATCTCGGCCTCGGTCAGCCGCAGGTTGTCGATCGCACCACGCTCGGTCGGGGCCAGGACGTAGTCGTCGGACCGGGGTATCGGAAGCTGGCCGCTGCGGGCCCAGTGCAGCAGCCGCGGAACCAGGAACTTGCCCTGACGCAGCGCGAGCTGTGGCTCGGGGCCCGCTGCGTGCAGCGCGGCCGCCAGCCGGGCCGGCGCCCCCTCGCCCGAATCGCAGTCCAGCAGCCGGCAGCGCAGGGTGGGCTGTTCGGCGATGACCGTCCGCCCGAACCCCCACAGCGCCGCCGCGACCGGGTCGACCGGTTCGCCGGGTTCGGTGGCGACCGCCCGTTCGGTGAGGATCCACAACCCGTCGGGCAGATGGGGTTTCTCCTGCGCCAGTGCGGTGTGAACGGCTCCGAGCAGGTGGTCGATCGAGGTCTGCAGTGCGGCGATCGGCTCAGCGCCGAGCTGTGTCCGGGCCCGCACGATGATCCCGGTCACCGGCGCGCCGCGCTCGGCGGCGGCGGCGAAGGCCCGCTCCCAGGCCTCCGGGCCGCCGGAGGGGTCGACCTCGACGGCATCCGCGAATCCGGGCAGCGGTTCGCCGAAGCCGGAGACCAGCAGGCTGCGCTGTTCCGGCAGGCCGGTTTCGTCCGAAGCGTCCGCGGCGGCGGCCTCGTGCCAGCCCACCGTGTAGAGCAGCCGGGTGGTGTCGCCGCCCAGTCCGCGCAGCAGCGCCTCACGGGGCGCCCGCTTGACGGTGAACTCCCGGATACCGCCCAGCCGCCGGCCGTCCCGGTCGATGAAGTCGATGTCGAACACCTGTGTTTCGGCGTCCAGGGCGCCGGTGTGCCACCGTGCGCGGCAGTAGAAACGGCGGGGCATGCGCCGGCGCATCTCGACCTGTCCGTAACGCAGTGGCAGGAAGAGGTCAGCCACTCCCTGCTCGGCCGCGAGCAGGGCCGGAAAGGCGGGGAAGGCCACCCCGGTGCACAGGTCCAGCAGAACCGGGTGGACGGGTTCGCCGCCCAGGTGCTCCGACAGTTCCTCTCCGACGCTGACGTCCCCGATCGCCTCGCCCTCTCCCACCCACAACGACTTCAGCGATGTCGACCAGGTGGGCCCCCACGCCAGTTCCATGTCGGCGAAGGTCTCGAACAACTGTTGCGGGCTGATCCGGTTGAGACGTTCGGCGGTCTCCTCCAGCGCCTCCCCGGCCGGCTGCCCGGTGTCGTCGTCGAGCCCGGCGACGACGCTGCCGTCGGCGTTCAACGACCACTCCGCGTCCCGGACGCCGTAGGGGCGGCTGTGCACCTGGAACCGCCAGCCGGCCCCGGACTCCAGGGGCTGCATCGTCAACTGGACCTCGCGGGAGGCCTTCTCCGGCAGGATGATCGGCTCGTAGAAGAAGACCTCGCGTACCCGGGCCGGCGCCTCCGCCGCGGCGAGGGCCATCGCCGCGTAGGTCGCGCCCGGAACGACCACGGTCCCGTAGATCACGTGGTCGGCCAGCCACGGCTGGGTTCGCACCGACAGCACGGTGGTGTAGACGGTGTCACCGGAGGCCAGATCCTTGGCGGTGCCGAGAATTCCGGACACCGCGGCGCCGTCGGCGCGGACACCGGAGACTCGCGGCCAGTAGCGGCGGCGCTGGAAAGGATAGGTGGGCAGCGGCGCGCGGCGCGCCGACTCTGGCAGTGCGGCGGCGAACTCGGGCCGCAGCCCGCTGGCGTAGGCGGTGGCGAGCGCTTCCGCGGCCTGGCGCTGGGCGTCGGTGCCCTTGCGCAACGACACGATCGCGCGCGGCTCGGGGCAGGACTCCGGCCAGATCTGCAGGGCCGCGGCGGTGAGGATCGGCTGCGGTCCGATCTCGGTGAGCACCGACGCGCCCAGCGCCGCCACGGTACGGACGCTTTCGGCGAACTGCACTGGCTGGCGGGAATGGCGGCGCCAGTACTGGGCGGTCAGCGGGGTGTCGGTGCTCACCATCGCTCCGGTCCGGTTGCAGACCAGCGGCAGTTCGGGGACGTGGTAGTCGAACTGTTCGGCGAAGTTCTCGAACTCGTCGAGCACCGGGTCGAGCAACTCCGAGTGGAAGGCGTGGCTGGTCTCCAGCCAGGTGCAGCGCAGCCCCTCCTCGCCGCAGGCCGCGACGATGCGCTCCAGGTCCCCGGCGGGACCGGACAGCACCGTGTTGCGGCCGTTGTAGGCGCCCACCGCGACCCTGGGGAACCCGTCGGCGGCGCGTTCGACGTCATCGGGGTCGGCGAAGACCGCCACCATCCGGCCGCCCGGCGGCAGGCTGCCGAACAGTCGGCCGCGCTCGGCGATCAGGCGGGCGCCGTCGGGCAGGCTCAGCACACCCGCGACGCAGGCTGCGGCGTACTGCCCCACGCTGTGTCCCAGAACGACATCGGGCTGGACGCCCCAGGACTGCCAGAGTCGGGCCAGGCCCATCTCGACGGCGAAGATCGCCGGCTGGGCGAAGGAGGTGTGCCGCAACATCTCCGCCGCGTCCCGGTCGCGGGAGAACAACACCTCGAGCAACGGGCGCGGCAGCACCGGATCCACCGCTGCCGCGCACTGCCGCACCGTTTCGGCGAAAACCGTTTCGGTGTCGAACAACTCGCGCGCCATTCCCGGGTACTGGCTGCCCTGGCCGGGGAACAACCACGCCGTGGTCGGGGGGTCGGCGCACACGCCGCGGGCGATTCCCGGGCGCGGGCGGTTGGCGGCCAGGTCGTCGAGCAGGAGCCGCGCATCCCCGACGGAGTCGGTGACCAGCGCGGCGCGGTGCTCGAAATGGGACCGGCCCACCCCGGCGGTGGAGCACACGTCATCGATCGGGGTCTGCGGGTGTTCGGCCAGCCATTCCGAGTAGCGGCCGGCCAGTGCGGTCAGACCCGGTGCCGAACGCGCCGACAACGGCAGCACCCGCCACCGCCGGGTGGCCGGTTCGGGGGGGCCGGCCGTAGCTTCGGTCGCCTCGCCCGCGGGGGCCTCCTCGATGAGGACGTGAGCGTTGGTCCCGGTGAAACCGAAGGAACTGATCCCGGCCCGCCGGCGGCGGCCGCCGGCGGCCCACGGCGTCGGGCGGTCGACCACTCGCACCGGCAGGGAGTCCCACGGGATGTGCGGAGACGGGTTGTGGAAGTGCAGGTTCGCCGGCAGCGTCTCGTGCTCCAGCGAGAGCACCACCTTGATCAGGCCGGCCACCCCCGCCGCCGACTCGAGATGGCCGATGTTGGTCTTGGCCGACCCGATCAGCAGCGGACGGTCGGGATCACGTCCGGCGCCGTAGACCGCGGCCGCGGCCTGCACCTCGATCGGGTCCCCGAGTGGGGTGCCGGTGCCGTGTGCCTCCAGGTAGTCGACGTCCGCGCCGGTCAGACCGGCCCGGTCCAACGCCGCGCTGATCAGCCGTTGCTGGGCGCCGCCGTTGGGCACCGTCAGACCGCTGGAGGCGCCGTCCTGGTTCACCGCGCTGCTGCGGATGATCGCACTGACCCGGTCGCCGTCGCGCCGGGCGTCGCTGAGCCGCTTGAGCACCAGCACGCCGCAGCCCTCGCTGCGGGCGTAGCCGTCGGCTCCGGCGTCGAAGGTCTTGCACCGCCCGTCCGGCGAGAGCATCCGGGCGCGGGAGGCGGCGACGATCGAGGCCGGGCTCAGCAGCACGTTGATCCCCCCGGCCAGGGCGATGTCGCAGTCCCCGGCGCGCAGCGCCTGCCCGGCCTGATGCACCGCCACCAGCGAGGAACTGCACGCGGTGTCCACCGCCACCGCCGGACCCTCCAGTCCGAGGGTGAAGGCGACCCGTCCGGCGATCGCGTTGAGCGCGTTGCCGGTGATGAAGTGGGCTTCGAGGTTCTCGACGGAGTCACCCGAGAGCAGCAGCGAGTACTCGTTGGCCGCGACCCCGACGAAGACGCCGGTGCGGCTGCCGCGCAGGGCCGCCGGCGCGTACCCGGCGCGCTCCAGGCCTTCCCAGGCCACCTCCAGCATCAGGCGCTGCTGGGGGTCGATCCAGACCGCCTCGCGCGGGGAGATGCCGAAGAACTCCGGGTCGAATCCGTCGACACTGTCCAGGAAACCCCCGCTGCGGGTGTAGATCTTGCCCGGGGCCTGCTGGTCGGGGTCGTAGAACTCGTCGACGTCGAAGCGATCCTCGGGGATCTCGCGAATCGCGTCGACACCATCGGCCAGCAGGTCCCAATACGATTCGGGGTCCGGAGACCCGGGGAAGCGGCAGGCCACCGCAATGACGGCGATCGGCTCGTCGGCCGGGGACGCCGGGGAGCCCGGCGACGCGAGGTGCGCCGCGGCGGCGCCCGACGTGCCTGCCTGGCCGTCGCCGAGGTCGAGGACGTCGCACAGCAGGTAGTCGGCGACGTCGGACAGCCGCGGATGGTCCATCGCCAGCGTCACCGGCAGTTCGCTGCCGACCGCCTGTTCCAGGCGGCGCCGCAGTTCCACGGCCATCAGCGAATCCATGCCGAGGTCGAAGAATCCGGCCCCCTCGCGGATCTCGGCGGCGTCGATCCGGGTCACCTCTGCGACGGCCTCGCGGAGGAACTCCAGCACCAGTTTCCTGCGCTGCTGCGCCGGCGCGGCGGACAGCCGCTCCACCAGGCGGGTGGTGCCGGCCGGCGCGGCCGGCCCGGACGCGGGCTCACCCGCTTCCCGGCTCATCCGCGTCAGCAGCGCCCGCCGGCCGGCCTGCAGGTAGATCGGCAGGAACCGGGCCCAGTCGATCCGCGCCACAACGGTTTGCGGGACGGTTTGCGGGACGGTTCGCGGGACGGTTTGCGGGACGGACCGTGACTGCCCCGGCCCCGCCGCCACGATGGCGTCGGCCATCCCGGCGAGCGCCTCGTGCGGCGCGAGGGTGCGAACACCACGGCGGTCGAGCTGTTCGCGGGCCTCCGCGTCGGCCATCCCCGCCGCCCAGGGGCCGAAATCGACGCTCACCGCGGGCACGCCCCGACTGCGCAACCGCCAGGTCAGGCCGTCGAGGAAGGCGTTGGCCGCCGCGTAGGCGGCCTGGCCGTAACTACCCCATACCGCGGAGATCGACGACGTCGAGAGGAAGAAGTCCAGGTCAAGATCAGCGGTCGCCTCGGCCAGATACCAAGCGCCCCAGACCTTCCCGGCGAAAACGCGGTCGATCTCGGCGCTGTCGAGCGAACCGATCGGGGTGGTGCTGTTCACTCCGGCCGCGTGGACCACACCCGCCAGCGCGGGGAGTTCGGCGGACAGCGTGGCCAGCAGGCGGGCGACGTCGTGCGGATCGGAGACGTCGGCGGCGATCGTCCGGATATCGCATCCGTAGGCCTCGCGCAGCGCGTCGATGCGCCCCCGCGCGGCGTCCCCGGGCTCCCGCCGCCCGGTCAGGACCAGGTTCCGGGCGCCGCGCTCGGCCAGATACCCGGCGATCTCGAGGCCTAGCGAGCCCAGGCCCCCGGTCACCAGATAGCTGGCCTCCGGACGAAGCCGCAGCGCGGCGGGATCGGGCCGCCCTTCCCGTCGCACCAGACGCGGAACGTAGACGCCGTCCGCGCGCAGCGCGATCTGGTCCTCACCCGGGGAGGCCAGGGCGATCTGCCGGATCAGATCCGGCCACCGGTCGGTGCCGTCCGCCGGAAGGTCGGCCAGCCCGCCCCATATCTGCGGGTACTCCAGGGCGGCGACTCGGCACAACCCCCACAGGCTGCTCTGTTCGGGTGCCACGGCGTCGGATACGCCGATCCGCTGAGCGCCGCGGGTCACCACCCAGATCGGTGCCCGCAGGTCGGCGGCGGCGGCGGCTCGGAAGAGCCGCTGAACACCGCCCAGCACCCGGTGCTGCATGCGCAGCAGGGTCCGCATCGAGGGCGCCTCGGCGGCGGGGGCGGCGAGGGCGAGGATGCGCAGCGCCGGTTCGTCGCGCACAGCCGAACGCAACTCCTCGGCCAGGGTCTCCTCGTCGGCGGCCGACGCGGGCGAGCGCAGAACGCGGTGCCGGTGACCGCGCGCTTCGAGGGCCTCCGCCAGTGGCCGCATCTCCTCGGCGTCGTCGCCGACGAGCAGCCACGCCGACCCTTCGCCGACGTCGGTGGCGGTGGTTGAGGCCTCCCAGCGGATCTCGTAGCGGATGTCGGCGACATCGCTCGCGCTGCGCTGCTCGCGGTGCCGCGCCGCCAGCTTCCGCAGCACCTCGACGGTTTCCGGACCGCCGTCGAGGAGCGCGGCGAGGTCCTCGATCCGGCCGTCCTCGAGCAGGCGGAGCGACTCGGTGTCGGCCCCCGCCCGCAGCGACCGGTCGCCCGAGCCGCCCGGGTTGTCCCCGGTGGCCGCCCGGTCGTCGGTGAACCAGTACCGGCGATGCTGGAAAGGGTAGGTCGGCAGGTCGGTCTTGGTCGCCCGGCCGCCCACCAGCGCGCCGAAGTCGAGCAGATGGCCCGCGGCGTACGCAGCGGCGGCCGCCTCCATGATCTGGCGGTGGTCGGCGCGGTTCCTGCGCAGCGACGCCAGGGCTTTCGGCGCGGTGGCCGGATCCGGCCAGGCCCGCAGCGCAGCGGCGGTCAGCACCGGTTGGGGTCCCACCTCCAGCAACAGCCCGCAGCCCAACTCGGCCAGGGTCGCCACGCCCTTGGCGAACTCGACCGGCTGACGGGCGTGGCGGCGCCAGTAGGTGCCGTCGAGCCGGGCGCTGCGCCCGAGTGCCTCGCCGGTCCGGTTGCACACCAGAAGCCGCTGGGGGGAGGCGAACTCGAAGCGGTCCGCGTAGGCCTCGAACTCGTCCAGCGCCGGATCCAGCAGCGCGGAGTGGAACGCGTGGCTGGTCTCCAGCCACTCGCAGCGAACGCCCTCGCCGGTCAGCCGGCCCACCACCGCCTCCAGGTCGGCGCCCGGCCCCGACAGCACGGTGTTGGCGCCGTTGTAGGCGGCCACCGACAGGCTGGGCACGGCGTCGGTGAGCCGTTCGACCCGGTTCGGGTCGGCGAACACCGCGACCATCCGGCCTCCGGCGGGCAAGGCGGCGAACAGGCGCCCGCGCTCGGCCAGCAGCCGGGCGCCGTCGGCCAGGCCGACCACCCCGGCGACGCAGGCGGCCGAGTACTGGCCGACGCTGTGCCCGAGGACCACGTCGGGTTCCATGCCCCAGGACTGCCACAGCCGGGCCAGGCCCATCTCGACGGCGAACAGCGCGGGCTGGGCGTTACTGGTCCGCTGCAGGGCCTCGGCGGCGGCGGGGTCGTCGCCGGGACCGAAGACGACGTCCAGCAGTGGCGTCTCGACGATGTCGGCGACGGCGTCGGCGCACCGGGTCATCGTCTCGGCGAAAACCGGTTCGCGGTCGAACAACTCCCGGGCCATTCCGAGGTACTGACTGCCCTGGCCGGGGAACAACCACGCCGTCTTGGGGGGCTGAGAGCACTCGCCGCGGATCAGTCCGGGCGCCGGGCGGTCGTCGGCCAGGGCGCCGAGCACCTCGACGGCGGACTCGGTCGAATCCACCACGCAGGCGGCGCGATGCTCGAAGTGGGCGCGCCCGGCGCCGGCGGTCAGGCACACGTCGGCCAGGCCGGCGTCGGGGTGCTCGAGCAGCCAGGCGCGGTAGTTCTCGGCGGTCTGGACCAGAGCGGCCGGGGTTCGCGCGGACAGCGGAAGCACCCTGAACCGGCCCCGGCCCGTCGGTGCGGCCGTCGCTGCGGGATCGGCCGCTGTCGCGGGATCGGCCGCTGCCGCGGGATCGGCCGCCGTCGCGGGATCGGCCGCTGTCGCGGGGGCCTCCTCGATCACGACGTGGGCGTTGGTGCCGGAGAACCCGAAGGAACTGACACCGGCGATCCGGGGCCGCGCCGAGCGTTCCCAAGCCTGGGATTCGTCGACGACGCGCACCGGAATCCGGCCCCAGGGGATGTGCGGGGAGGGGTTGCGGAAGTTCAGGTGCTTGGGAAGTTCGGAGTTCTCCAGGGAGAGAACGACCTTGAGGACGCCGGCGACGCCGGCGGCGGCCTCCAGGTGCCCGATGTTGGTCTTGGCCGACCCGATCAGCAGGGGCCGGTCGGGGTCCCGCCCGCGGCCCAGCGCGGCCGCGGCGGCCTGGACCTCGATCGGGTCGCCCAGCGATGTCCCGGTGCCGTGCGCCTCCAGGTAGTCCACCTCGACGGGGGACACCCCGGCCCGCTCGAGGGCTTCGGAGATGACCCGCTGCTGGGCCACGCCGTTGGGCACCGTCAGTCCGCCGGAGGCGCCGTCGGAGTTGACCGCGCTGCCGCGGATCACCGCGCGGATCCGGTCACCGTCCCGGATCGCGTCCTCGAGGCGTTTGATGGCGATGACGCCGCAGCCCTCGCCCCGGACATAGCCGTCGGCCGCCGCGTCGAAGGTCTTGCACCGGCCGTCGGCGGCCAGCATGCGCGACTGCGAGAAGGTGATCATGGTGGCCGGACTGAGCAGGACGTTCGCCCCGCCGGCCAGAGCGAGGTCGCATTCGCCCAGCCGTAGCGCCTGGCAGGCCTGATGGATCGCGACCAGCGAGGAACTGCACGCCGTGTCGATGGTGACCGCCGGCCCGTGCAGTCCCAGCCGGTAGCTGATCCGGCCGGCGCCGGCCGCCGCGGCCGTGCCGATGGCCATGTAGGCGTTGACCTCCGGATAGCTCAGTGCCTCCGAGGCCATCCCGAGGTAGTCGTGGGTCGACAGGCCGACGAACACTCCGGTCCGGGTGTTCGCCAGCGCCGTGGGGGCGGTGCCGGAGTGCTCGACCGCCCGCCAGGCGGTCTCCAGCAGCAGGCGGTGCTGAGGATCCATCATCGTCGCCTCGCGCGCCGAGATGCCGAAGAAGGGCGCGTCGAACCCGCTGACGTCGTCGACGAAACCCGCCCGCCGCGTCACCACCTTCCCCGCGGCGGCCGGGTCGGGATCGAAGAACTCCTCGGCGTCCCAGCGGTCGGCCGGCACCTCGCAGACGGCCTCCCGGCCGGTGTGCAGGACGTCCCAGAACTGATCGGCGTCCGCGGCGCCGGGAAGCCGCGCGGCGTAGCCGATGATGGCGAAACGGGCGGTCGCCGGCCCCGCGTGGCGCCCAGTGTCATGCCCGGTATCTGCCATCAGGCGGTTCTCCCCCCTCTCCGGGCCGGTGACATCGCGGTCGTTGCGGGAGACCACGTCACGATCCGCACATTGCGCGGCATTTCTCGACGGCCACGGAGAGCCCATCTCCCCGCGCCAAGTATGGCACGCAACCGATCGTGGGCGTCCCCGCGGCCGGACAGCCCACGACCTCCCGTGGCCGGGCGGCTATGTTGGGCTGACTGCGGTGATGCCGGCTCCCCGACACAGCCGGCCGGGGTCTGGGGGCACCGGTATGCGCCGAGAGGAACAGCGGTGGACATCGGGAAGATCACGATCGGGACGATCGGCGACTGGGCGCCCGACCCGGGCGTGGTGACCTCCTGGCACCCCACCTCGTCGGCGGCGCGGAAGGCCCGGCAGGCGCCGGTCAGCCCGGTGCCGGTCAGCTACATGCAGGCGCAGCACATCCGGGGCGTCCGCGAGCAGGACGCCGCGGGCCTGGACTACTCGCGCCAGATCATCGCCACCTGCCGGGTGCCTGGCCGGTGCGACGTCGCGGTGATGAACCGGGCCGTCAACGCCTATCTGCGCCGCCATGACACCTTCCGCAGCTGGTTCGAGTACGTCGACGGCGGGGAGGCCGGCGGGGACATCGTCAGGCACACCATCACCGACCCCGCGGACATCGAGTTCGAGCCGGTCAACCACGGGGAGATGGCCGCCGATGACATCCGGAAACACATCGTCGACATTCCCACCCCGATGGAGTGGGGCTGCTTCACCTTCGGAATAGTTCAGGGCGAGGACCACTTCGACTTCTACGCCAGCATCGACCACGTCCACGGTGACGCGGCGCTGATCGGGATCACGATGCTGGAGGCCCACGGGATGTACACCTCCCTGACGGCCACCGGGCAGCCGATGCCGATGCCCGATGCCGGCAGTTTCGACGATTTCTGCGTTCAGGAGCGCCGGTCGACCGCGGAGCTGGGCGCCGATTCGCCCGAGGTCCGCGCCTGGGTCGAGTTCGCCGAGAACTGTGACGACTCGATGCCCGAGTTCCCGCTGCCGCTGGGCAACCCGCTCGAACCGACTGTCGCCGACATGGCCGGTGACGTTCTGATGGACGCCGAACAGACCGCGAGATTCGACAACGCCTGCTCGGCGGCGGGTGCCCGGTTCGTCGGCGGCCTGTTCGCCTGCATCGCCCGGGTCGACCACGAGTTCACCGGTGCGGCGACCTACTACGGCCTCACCCCGCGGGACACCCGCCGGACTTCGGACAATTTCGCGACCCAGGGCTGGTTCACCGGTCTGGTCCCGATCACGGTTCCCATCGCCGCGGCGACCTTCCCCGAAGCCGCCTGGTCGGCGCAGTCCTCCTTCGACTCGGGGCTCGGCCTGGCCAGGGTTCCCTACTACCGGGTCCTGGAACTGGCTCCCTGGCTGCGCAAGCCGGGCCCGAACTTCCCGGTCTCCAACTTCCTGCACGGCGGCGCGGCCCCGCTCAACACCGTGCTCGCGGCCGTGGACAGCGGCTACGCCAGCAATATCGGGATCTACTCCGACGGCAGGTTCTCCTACCAGTTGACGATCTACATCTTCCGCTACGACGGGGGCACCGCGATGTCGGTGCTGTTCCCCGACAACCCGGTCGCCCAGAAGTCGGTCGCGCGGTACGTCGCGGCGATGAAGTCGGTATGCGAACAGGTTGCCGACACCGGTAACTGGGGCCGTCGTGGATAGCCCCGCCCGGGACCGCGGAGCCTGAGATGCGGCGTCTTGCCGATATCGTCGTGCGCTGGCCGTGGGCGGTCGTGGCGCTGTGGGCGGCACTCGCGGTCGCGCTGCCGCTGTCGATGCCGAGCCTCACCGAGATGGCCCAGAAGCACCCGCTGGCGATGCTCCCCGGCGACGCCCCCTCCAACGTCGCGGCCCGTCAGATGACGACGGCGTTCCAGGAAGCCGGCACGGACAATCTGCTGCTGGTGGTCCTCACCTCCGACCGTGGTCTGGGGCCGGCGCAGGAAGCGGCCTACCGCGATCTGGTTGACGCGTTGCGCAGCGACGACGACGTGACGATGGTGCAGGATTTCGTCGAAACACCTTCGCTGCGTTCATTTTTGACCAGTGAGGACAGCCGCTCCTGGGTCGTGCCGGTCGGTCTGGCCGGCGCGTTGGGCACCCCGCAGTCCTTCACCGCCTTCGAACGGGTGGCCGGCATCGTCGACCGGGAGACCGCCGGGAGCCGGCTCGAGGTGAACCTGGCCGGTCCTGCGGCCACCGTGGCCGACCTGACCGTCGCCGGTGAGCGTGACCGCCGCCCGATCGAGATCGCGATCGCGGTGATGGTTCTCCTGGTCCTGCTGGTGGTCTACCGGAACCCGGTCGCCATGCTGTTGCCGCTGACCGGGATCGGGGTGTCGCTGGTCATCGCTCAGTCCCTGGTCGCGGGTCTGTCGGAACTGACCGGTCTGGCCGTGTCCAACCAGGCCATCATCCTGCTCAGCGCGATGATCGCCGGGGCGGGAACGGACTACGCGGTCTTCCTGATCAGCCGCTACCACGACTACGTGCGCAGCGGCGAGGGGTCCGAGGAGGCGGTGCGCGGGGCGCTGGCCTCGGTGGGCAAGGTGATCACCGCATCGGCGGCGACCATCGGGATCACCTTCCTGGCGATCAGCTTCGCGCGGATGGGGGTGTTCTCCACCGTCGGCGTCTCCTCGGCGATCGGAGTGGCGGTGGCGTTCCTGGCCGCCCTCACCCTGCTGCCCGCCATCATCGTCATCATCGGACCCCGCGGCTGGATCGCGCCGCGACGGGAACGCAGTGCCAGGTTCTGGCGGCGCTCGGGGCTTCGGATCGTGCGCCGGCCCCGGCTGCACCTGGCCGCCAGTCTGCTCATCCTGTTCGTGCTCGCCGGCTTCGCGGGTCTGGCCGGTTACAACTACGACGACCGCAAGGCCGTCCCGCCCGGCGCCCCGAGCTCGGTGGGGTACGCGGCCCTGGAACGCCACTTCGACCTCAACCGGTTCGTACCCTCCTACGTGCTGGTCCAGTCGCCGCACAGTCTGCGGACGCCGCGGGCGCTGGCCGACCTCGAACAGATGGCGGAACGGATCAGCCAACTGCCGGGCGTCGCGATGGTCAACGGGATCACCAGGCCGCTGGGCGTGGTGCCCGAGGAGTTCCGGGCCACCTACCAGGCGGGCCTGGTCGGCGAACGGCTCAGCGACGGCGCGTCGATGATCGCCGGGAAATCCGAGGAGCTCGGGCGCCTGGCCGCGGGCGCCGACACGCTGGCGGTCGGCCTCGGCGACGTCCGCGGTCAGGTCGACGGCATCGCCACCAGCGTCCAGCAGATGGTCGACGCGTTCACCGCGCTGAGGAGCCAGTACAGCGGCGAGACTCTGGTGCGCAATGTCGACGTCGCGGCGCGGCTGGTCGCCGCGATCAACGAGCTCGGCAACTCGATGGGGGTCAGCTTCACCGCGGCCCGCGATGTGCTGGGCTGGGTGGGGCCGGTGCTGATGGCGCTGCAGGGCAACGTGGTCTGCGACCTGAACCCGTCGTGCAGCGAGACCCGCGGCCATTTCCAGAACCTGGTCGACGCGCGCAACAGCGGAACCATCGACCGGATCAACGAGCTTGCCGGACAGCTGGAGTCGTTACAGGACACCCAGTCGCTGAACGCCACCGTGGACCAGCTCAGTGCGGCGTTCAGCAACCTCAACGCCACGATGCGCACGATGGGCCTGGACACTCCCGAGGGCGCCCAGAGCACCCTGAGCGAATTCCGCGCGGGGGCCGAGCGTGCCGCGGGCGGGAGCCGGGAGGTGGCCGCCGGGGTCGACCAGGTGGTGGAGCAGATCGGCACGATGCGCAGTGGCCTCGACCAGGCCGCCGCGTTCCTGCTCTCGATGCGGCACAACGCCACCGGCCCGGCGATGGCGGGGTTCAACATCCCGCCCGAGGTACTGGAGCTGGCCGACTTCCGCGCTGCGGCGAAGGCGTTCATCTCCCCGGACGGTAAGTCGGTCCGGTATCTGGTCTTCACCGCCCTCGACCCGTTCAGCACCGAGGCGATGAACCAGGTCGGCGTCATCGCCGACACCGCCCGCGCGGCATTGCCGAACACCGCACTGGCCCAGGCCTCGATCGCGATGGGCGGCTACCCGGTCGCGCTCCGGGACACCCGGGACTACTACCGGTCCGACATCGGTTTCATCGTCACCGCCACGGTGATCGTGGTGCTCGCGACCTTGATGGCGTTGTTGAGAGCGATCCTCGCGCCGCTGTACCTGGTCGGCACGGTGGTGATCTCCTACTTCGCCGCGCTGGGCATCGGGGTCCTCACGTTCGGGCACCTGCTCGGCCAGCAGTTGCACTGGACCGTCCCGCCGCTGGCCTTCGTGGTCCTGGTCGCGATCGGCGCGGACTACAACCTGCTGTTCGCCTCGCGGTTGCGCGACGACTCACCGCACGGTGCGCGCCTGGGCGTCGTGCGGACCCTGTCCTCGACCGGGGGCGTCATCACGGCGGCGGGGGTCATCTTCGCCGCCTCCATGTGGGGTCTGTTGTTCTCCAGCATCGGGACCGTGATCCAGGGCGGCTTCGTCATCGGCGTCGGGATCCTGCTCGACACGTTCCTGGTTCGGACCGTCACCGTGCCGGCCCTGGCTACGCTGGCCGGGAAGGCGAACTGGTGGCCGTCGCGGATGCCGTCGCGAGTGGCCGTGCAGGGGAGAGGCGGGGCGTGAGAAACCTGGTCGTTATCGGAGCCACGCTGGTGACGTTGTTCGGCACCGGCGCGGTCGCCGCCGCCGACGAGCCGGCGCCCGGCTCCGACTCCGCCGATCCGGCCACGCAGCGCGGAACACCGGGGCGGGGCTACGCCCTCGGCGGGGCGCACGTGCTGGGCATCCCCTACGACGAGTACATCCGCCGCACGGGTGCGGGCTGGTTCCCCGGACTGGACCGCGAGATCGTCGACTATCCGGCCGGCCAGGTCCAGGGGCACACCCTGGAGCGGCTGTTCCCGGGTATCGGCCGGCTCGACGACTCCTTTCCGGGGCTGGGCATCGACGGTCCCAGCGTCGGCGAGTCGGTCGACGAGGGCGAGGTCAACCTCGAGAACGCGATTCGGGCCGGCGGGCCGGGGACCGCGATCGGTCTGTCCGAGGGGGCCCTGGTGCTCAACGCCGTCCAGGCCCGGCTGGCCGGTGACCCGACCGCGCCGGCACCCGATGACCTGTCCTTCGCGACCTACGGCGACCCGGTCGCCCGGCACGCCTTCGGCGAGAGTTTCCTGACCCGCAATTTCCCGGTCGGCAGTGTGGTGCCCTCGCTGGACTACCGGATACCGCCGCCGGTGGAGAGCCAGTACGACACCCACATGTTCGTCTCGGCCTACGACAGCATCGCCGACTGGCCGGACCGTCAGGACAACTGGATGGCCGTCGCCAACGCGGTGGTGGGGCTGGCGACCGGGCACACCGCGGTGGCCTTCACCGACCCCAGCATGGTCCCGCCGCAGAACATCAGGACCACCGTCAACTCCCGCGGCGCCACGACCACGACCTACCTGATTCCCGAGCAGCACCTGCCGCTGGTGATCCCGTTCAAATACCTGGGCGTGGACCAGGCCACCCTGACCCAGTTGGATGCGGTGCTGCAGCCCATGGTGGACGCCGGGTACGCGCGCAACGACGACCCGCTGACCGCGCCGATCACGGTGGACCCGGTCAATGGCTACGATCCGGCCGCCGTCACCGCGCCGGCCACCCAGGCGGCCTTCGGCGGGGACGCCGACCCGGTCTCCCAGCTGCTCTCCGGCCTGCAGTACGTGCTCAACAACATGCCCCGCTGAGCCGGGCCGCGGCGTGCCCGCAGCCGTGTGAAGATGGGCGGGCAATGAGCTCAGCGCCCCTGGATCCGGCCGCCCTGCGGGAGGCCTTCAGCCACCACCCCACCGGTGTGGTCGCCGTCGCCGCCGAGGTCGGCGGGGTCCGCACCGGCCTGGCGGCCAGCACCTTCGTCCCAGTCTCGCTGGATCCGCCGCTGGTCTCGTTCTGCGTGCGCAACGAATCCCGGACCTGGCCCGAACTGGCGGACTGTCCGGCGCTGGGCATCAGCGTCCTGGGCGAGTCCCACGGCGACACCGTCCGGGCCCTGGCCGCGCGCACCGGGGACCGGTTCGCCGGCCTGGAGACGGTGTCCACGGCGACCGGCGCGGTGTTC
>Ga0180431_10004267_pt1 | contig 17951 bp, 14 predicted proteins | sample SS_ome_11_FD_132459 | JGI IMG/M metagenome (GOLD analysis project Ga0180431, IMG submission 132459) | Hypersaline lake sediment archaeal communities from the Salton Sea, California, USA - SS_1_MS_1 metaG | ecosystem: Environmental > Aquatic > Non-marine Saline and Alkaline > Hypersaline >... | reverse complement strand
CTGTTCAAAAAAGACACTTAACCACGGTAAGGTCGTCGCAAGTTTCTGTATGGGTTCGAAAAGGCTTTATGATTACATCAACAACAATCCCTTCTTTGAGTTTTATCCGACCGAATACGTCAACGACCCTTATATTATCAGTCAGCACGAGAAAATGGTTGCGATAAACGTTGGTTTGGAGATTGACTTGACCGGCCAGGTCTGTGCCGACTCTTTAGGCTATCAGTTCTACAGTGGTATCGGTGGTCAGGTTGATTTCATTCGCGGTGCGGCGCGAAGCAGGGCCGGCAAAGCTATTATCGCGATGCCTTCGACTGCAAAAGATGGACAAGTATCGAGAATTGTGCCGCATCTGACCGAAGGCGCAGGGGTTGTTACAACCCGCGGCGATGTCCACTATGTTGTTACCGAATACGGAACGGCATATCTTCACGGCAAGAGCATCAGAGAAAGAGTTTTGTCACTAATCAACATTGCACACCCAAAATTCAGGAAAGGGCTTATTCAGGCCGCAAAAACCCAGAAATACGTTTATGAAGACCAGATAGAACTGGACGCTGAAAAGCTTACGTATCCGGAAGAACTGGAACATACAGACACTCTGCGTGACGGCACAGAAATATTCTTCAGGCCCGTCAAACCTACTGATGAGGCGGCACTTTCGGAAATGCTGTATTCTTTAAGCGAAGATTCCATTCGAAAGAGGTATATGACCCAAACAATGACATTTCCGCATAAAGATGTTCAGCAATTAACGAATATTGATTATCGGCAGGACATTTCAATTGTAGGAACCGTGCCAGGTATTTCAGGCGAGGAGATAGTTGCAATCGCTCAGTATTTCCTTGACCCTAAGACAAAAGCTGCTGAAGTAGCATTCATTGTGCTGGACGAATGGCAGCAAAAGGGAATGGGAACCTTATTGCTGGATTATCTTACACAAATCGCCAAGCTGCGCGGCGTGAAAAGCTTTTACGCAAAAGTATTACCGGCCAATAAGCCGATGCTGGTAATTTTTCACAACTCCGGCTATAAGGTAAATACCGAATTTGATGGTGAAGTCTATAGCATAACATATACGATTTAACAAAGCAGAAAAAAAGGGAGCAGAGCATTTGACGAAGAGAAAATCCATTTTCATTTATTCAAAGCAATTCGAGGAGTATCGTTATCCTCCGGAATGCCCCTTTGATGTGAGCAGGCCCGGCAAAGTGCATGAGGTTGTAAATTCGATGGGTTTGCTGGCAGGTTCGGGCAGAAGCGAGGTGGCTCCGAAGCCGGCGGAGAAAAAAGTTTTAGAAAAATTCCACACGGCACGATATCTGGATGTATTAAAAGCAGCTTGCGAGGGTCATTGGGATACCGAGGCGCTGCGTATGGGAATTGGTTCGCCCGACTGTCCAATTTTCAGGGATATGTATGATTACAGCGTTCTGGCCTGCGGCGGTACTCTGGATGCAGCAAATCTAATCCTTTCAGGTTCAGTCGATGCAGCGTTTAATCCGTCAGGCGGATTGCATCACGCAGGGCCCGAGCGGGCATCCGGATTTTGCTATATGAATGATGTTGCGCTGGCATCTCTGGTTCTGGCTGAGGCCGGAAAAAAGGTTTTGTATATTGACGTGGACGTTCATCAGGGCGACGGTGTTCTGAACGCATTTTACGAGCGGCCGGATGTATTGACAATATCGTTCCACGAGAGTCCGTGGTCGTTATTTCCCGGGACAGGCTTCGAAGATGAAATCGGCAAGGGCCAAGGCAAGGGCTACTGCGTAAATGTTCCACTTCCTATCGGCACTTATGACCAGGCATATATGAAGGCATTCAAATCGATAGTACCGCCTTTGGCAGGTGCTTTCAGCCCTGATGTGATTGTTTTTGAGTTTGGGGCTGATGCTCTTGTGGGCGACCCTCTTGCGCATCTGTGTTTGACTAATAACACCTATGCGGACATCATCGAAATTCTGTTGAGTTTTAACAAACCCATTCTTATGACCGGCGGCGGCGGATATAACGTCGAAAATACCGTAAGGGCGTGGGCTCTCGGCTGGAGCGTTTTGTGCGGTGGCGATACAAGTCATTATATGAGTTTAGGAATTGGGGGGGTTATGCTTGAGAGCACCGACTGGCAGGGGGGACTGCGGGATAGGGAATTTGTCAAAAGAGAACAACAGGCCGGTATGGTTCTACCTGCTATAGAAGCCACAATAGAAACGATTAAAGCGAATGTTTTTTCCATTCACGGTCTTTGATTTTGTGAAATATACGCAAAAAAAGGCCCAAAAGATTGAATCTTTCGGGCCTTTTTTTCGGTAATTTTAATATTAACCTATTCTTTTAGGTCGGCTGTTTCAATGGTATGATGAGGTGTTTTGAGCAGAAAAACCATTATTGCGGCAAGAATTAACAATCCTGAAGCCCCGTAATAAGCAAAGGTAAACGTCTGATGTTTAACATACATTGCCCCAGCCAGCTTTGCGAGCATAAATCCACCTACACCCCAGGCAGTAAAGACCAGACCATAGTTCACACCGAAATTCTTTAATCCATAAAAATCCTTGGTAATTGACGGGAACAGTGACAGGTTTGCGCCGTAGTTTGCGCCGATTAGAGCTGAGATGAGGGCCAGAACAGGTATGTTAGCAAGTGGGCTTGTCTGTGTGGTTCTGGAAAGCAGGAATATCAATAGTGCCTGCGATAGAAAGCATATAAGCAACATTGCCTTGCGCCCAATTTTGTCACTAACCACACCGGCCAATATTCTGCCTGCCCCGTTGCCAATGGCAAGAACGGCTACGAGTACAAATCCCAGCGTGATACCGGTCTGTTTGTCGGCAATGGCGGCAAGCTTCGATATAATCATAAGACCGGCCCCTGCACCGCAGGCGTACATAAACCATATTATGTAAAACTGGATGGTGCCAAGCATTTCTTTGGGAAGGAATTCTTCCTTTCTGTTATTAGTAGCTGCCTGGTCTGCAGGCGGTGAACCCGGTGGAACATATCCTGCCGACGGTGATTTAAGAAGCTGGGCAAGGCCGACAACGACAACCAGAAATGCGATGCCCCAGAATAATAAAGTTCCCTGAAAGCCCAAATTGTTAACCAGATAAGTTGTAAGCGGAGCGGCATAAACCGATGCAAGGCCAAAACCGGATACCACTATTCCGGCAATCAGGCCGGTTTTTGCTGCCGGGAACCATTTTACGGCCGGTGGTGTTGCTGATGCATATCCAAAACCGATACCTGCGCCGGCAAGGACACCAAATCCTATAACGAATCCCATGAGTGAAGTTGTAAGACTGGCCATTATAAAGCCGACACCAACCAGGATGCCTCCTATGGTGGCGACAATACTTGGGCTGATTTTATCCTGCATCCGGCCTGCAGGAATCATTATAAGTGAAAAAATCAGACAGGCGAACATATAAGGCAATGATTTGTCGTCTTCGTTCCAGCCCCAGTCCTGAGGTATTCGTTTACTGATAACGCTCCACGCATAAAGGATACCAAGGGCAAGGTTAATGCCCATTCCTGCAAACGTAACACGCCAGCCGTGGTTTGCGAAGGTTGTCTGAGTTGAAGTAGTTTCTTCTGTCATAATTACTCTCTATATTTATTGTTCAATTATGTTGTTTTTGTACTATAAAATTCCCGCCCGGCGGAGACGCTAATATCAACTTGTCGCCCGGGCAAAGCTTTCAATAACTTTGCAGAGCGCTACGATGTTAATTTATCGCCTGCATCTCTTCATCGCCGCATGGCAATTCAGGTAACTTATTCATTTAGGTACTTGCTGATGGTATTAATCAGGACTTCAGGTTTTTCGGCTTTGTCCACAAACTCACAGGCTTCGGTAACCAAAGCATCCTGAAGCGAAGCGGAGGTCTCGCTCCATCTGTGAGTTACCCCACTAAAAACAATTATGGGCACATTTTCCAATCCTGCTTCTTTCTTGAGGTCTTCAATGGCAGCATACCCGTGTTCTCCCACCATTATTATGTCCATAATAATAAGGTCAGGATTGGCTTGCCCGGCCATTGCCTTGCCCTTCTCCGCAGAGGAAGCGGAAAACACTTCCCACTGCTTACTCTCGAATAGTGGTTTAAAAGCCGAGATTATCTCCTCATCGTCTTCTACCCAAAGAATTTTTTTCTTTGCCATATCATTCTCCTATTAATATAAATGTTTTTTTCAATTATAGGCCTTTAGAGACCTTTCTCTATTTCAAATATAAAACAATTTCCATTTTCTTTTGGCTCAACCCAAATATTGCCGCTGTGCTTTTCGATAATTTCCTTAGTGATGAATAGTCCCAGTCCTGTACCCTTTACCTGTTTCTTCTCGTCGGTATCGAGCCGGGAGAATTTTTTGAAAAGCTTTCGTTTTTCGTTGTCTCTAATAGGCATGGAGTCGTTATAGATTTCAATTTGAACTTTATCGCCAAGGTCTTTAGAACTGAGGATTATTTTCCCTTTGTCGAAGCCGTATTTGACCGCATTGGCGATGAGGTTATTTGCCGCAATAAGCAGCAAATCAATATCGCACTTAACTCTCAACTGTAACTGAATATTGTTAGTAATTTCCATTTGTTTTTCAGCGATTTTTCTGGCAAAAGTATCCAGTGAGGCATTAAACACATCTTCTCTGAGGCAGATGTCAGTTTTGTCCGGCACAAGCTCGCCTCTTTCTATTCTGCTTAAGCTCAAGAAGTTTTTCACTGTAGCTGCCAGGTAGTCGAGGTTTCTTGTAACTGACTCAAGAGCTTTGCACTGTTTTGGATTTATAACTCCCAAAAACCCATCGCGGACGGAATATGCATTGGCAATGGTTGAAGCGAGCACCCCCTTAAGTTCATGAGATACAAAACCCACCAGGTCGAGGTAAGTTTTGTTTAAGGTGGCTAATTTTTCATTTGAAATTTTTAAGCTGTGTTCTCTCTCATCGAGTTGTGAAGACATATCATTAAAAGAGGCGGCCAGCATATTTAACTCAACTGTGCCTGTTTCTATATCCATTTTATAGCTGAAATTTCCTTCTGAAAGCTTTCTGGTAGCCGTGAGCATATTAGTAAGGGGCTGCGAAACAGCTCCTGCAAGTATCAGAGCGAATACACCCGCCAGCAAGGTGGTAATCAAAACTATTAGCAGGAAAACGAGAAAAATACTTTTTGTCATATCAACAAGCGGCTTTTCCAGGGTTCCGACATATAATATTCCGATTGTTTGGCCCTTAATATTCCTGATAGGTTCATAGGCGGTTTTATACCAATCTGTTACTACAAAAGCTCTGTCTATCCAAGGCAGACCTTTCGTCAGCACCTGTTCGTACACTTTTTCGGACACTCGCGTCCCAATTGCACGGTTTCCGTTCTTAGTCATAACATTTGTTGATATGCGCAAATCCCCCTGAAAAATGGTGGCGGTGCCGACATCCTTTCCCTTATATTTAGCTGCCTGATATACTGTCTCTTTGACTCTGTCAACGATTTTGTAGTTTCGATTAAGTAAATTGCCGCCATATAGCACACCAAGCAGGCTGCCATCATCTCCGAAAACAGGTGAGGCGGCCTTTATCATCATTCCTGATGCCTGCTCAGTTTCCGAGGTTGGTTTTGCTTTCGGAGTAGAAATAAATTTGATATATGCCTGCTCAGCAAGGTCCGCACCTTCTTTCATGAGTTCCTCAGCAGGAACTATTACTGTTGCGGCAGTTACTTTACTTAACGACAATACGTGGCTGATGAGCTCATCGTCTGCCAGGCTGTCACCGCAAACTGATGGATTTCTTGCCCTGATAATAACCCGTCCGGCCTTGTCTGTAAGAGTTAATACATCCAGGGACTCGATTTTTCTTATTTCTTCCAGTTGTTTTTTGAGCGATTCTGTATCATTATCCAGGATAGCATCTTTGATGAAAAACCTCAAAGCGGTGAAACGTATCACATCTTTGAGGTTTTCGGTTTCTTCACGATATATCTGGCGGGCAGAGTTCAGGTCGTTCTTTACTTTAGTCTGTGCTCTTTCAATAATATCGTGCTTAATGACATAAACGCCCAGCGCAGCCATTGACAGCACGAATATCGTGATAATACTAAAGAACGATATTAGTATTTTTCTTCTAAGTCTCTTGGTTTTCATCTGCGCTATCCTGGTCTTTGCTATCGCATTGAGTTGTCATCTATACTGTATCATTTACAATCCAGCCCAGACGTGCTGCAAAGAACCTTACTTGATGAAAGCCACTCAGAGTAAGTTATCTTGATAACAAACAGGCTACTGGAAGCATCTAAGATACTCGTTACTTTCGATTTTTTTTAGTCACAGAGTGTTCTTGTTCGAGTATTCTTTATCCACGGCCTTTAATAAGGTTTTCGACCACGCTTGGGTCAGCAAGTGTAGTAATGTCTCCAAGCTTGTCTGTATTTCTCTCAGCTATTTTGCGTAAGATTCGCCTCATAATTTTGCCGGAGCGCGTCTTTGGCAAGACCGGTGCAAACTGAATGGCCTCGGGTGTAGCTATAGGGCCAATCTCGCTGCGAACATGCTTAATAAGCTCTTTTTTAAGCTCATCGCTTTCTTCGATGCCTTCTACAAGAGTTACAAACGCATAGAGCGATTGTCCTTTAACCTCGTGCGGTATTGGTGTAACGGCGGCCTCGGCGACTTTCTGATGGCTGACCAGAGCGCTTTCGACCTCGGCGGTGCCGATACGATGACCGGAAACGTTTACAACGTCATCAATTCTACCCATAAGCCAATAGTCACCATCATCATCGATACGGCAGCCGTCTCCGGCAAAATAAATATTGTCATACATAGTGAAGTATGTATCGATGAACCTTTCGTGGTCTCCCCACATCGTTTTCATCATACCAGGCCAGGGTTTGCGTATGCAGAGTTTGCCGCCTTCGTTCACAGCACATTCGGTTCCATCGTCGCGTAAAACGACAGGGTCAACGCCAAAAAAAGGTCGGCTTGCGCTGCCTGGTTTGAGTGTATGAGCACCAGGCAGTGGTGTGATTAAAATCCCGCCGGTTTCAGTCTGCCACCACGTATCGACGATAGGGCATCGATTTCGGCCAATTTTTTCGTAATACCACATCCACGCTTCCGGATTTATCGGCTCGCCGACTGTTCCGAGAACTCTCAGAGTGTCCAGTTTGTACTTGGCCGGCCAGTCGTCGCCGAGACGCATCAGAGCACGTATAGCCGTCGGTGCTGTATAGAAAACGGTAACGCTGAATTTATCACAGATTTGCCAGAAACGCCCGGCATCAGGATATGTGGGAACACCTTCGAACATCAGTGATGTCGCACCGTTTGCAAGCGGGCCATAAACAATATAGCTGTGTCCTGTTACCCAACCAATGTCAGCAGTACACCAGTAAACGTCATCATCGTGAATATTGAAAATAGTCCTGTGGCTGAAAGAAGTGTGCAACAGATAGCCACCTGTTGTGTGTACAACGCCTTTGGGTTTGCCGGTTGAACCGGAGGTGTAAAGGATAAACAACGGGTCTTCGGCATTCATAGGTTCGGCCTGGCATTCTTCGCCGGCGTTTGCCATCTCATCGTGATACCATACGTCCCTGCCGCTTTGCATATCGCATGCCTCGTCACTGACCTTAACGACTATGACATTTTCAATGGTAGGTGTGTTTTTAAGTGCAGCATCAGCGATGTCCTTGAGCTTGATATGTTTTCCGCCTCGCAGAGAAACATTGGCTGTGATAAGCATTTTGCAGTCTGAGTCGTCAATTCGGCCCTCGATGGCGTCGGAGCTGAAACCGCCGAAGATAACTGAGTGAATGGCACCTATGCGGGCACAGGCCAGCATTACTATCGGCAGTTCGGGAACCATCGGCATATAAATTGCAATGCGGTCGCCTTTTTGTATGCCTTTTGATTTTAAGACATTAGAAAACTTACAAACCTGCCTGTGCAGTTCTTCATAGGTGAATTTTTTGACCGCATCTTCAGCTTCCCCCTGCCAGATTAGTGCGGTTTTCTTTGCAGTCGGTGTTCCAAGATGGCGGTCGAGACAGTTATAGGCAACGTTTAACCGGCCGTCGGCAAACCACGTGTGTTCGATTTTGCGGTTCTTTGTATCCCAGGTATATTCGAGACTTTTGGTTGGTTCTTTGAACCAGGCCAAACTCTTTGCCTGTTCCAGCCAGAAGCCGTCAGGGTCATTAATCGATTTTTCCCACATCTGCCGGTATTGCTCGTCGCTGGATATATAAGCGTTGGCCTTGATTGACGCAGGCGGCTCAAATGTCCGACTCTCTGTCATAAGAGAGTCCATACCTTTTTCTTCTGTTCCCATTTAACTGTCTCCTTTGTGCGTAATTGATTTTTATCAATTATCTTCCTATTTTACATTAAAAGCTTTTGTTTTAGAAATTTAAAAAAATTCATTATACTCGAATTTTTTGAGATTATCAAGAAAAAAACCACTTAACTCAATTTTTTAATTTAGAAGCTATAGATTAAAGAAGTTTGGGCACGCAAACTGTCTGCGTTGCCTTGGCCTTTGCGCTGTGTGTGCCATTGTGAGAGTTCAAAGCCAATTTTGGTGTTTTTGTTAAGGGAATAAATCACATTACCAAATATTGAACGGTTTAACGTTCGTTCATCAGCGTTGACATCGTCTGCATCGACATCGTCTATACCAACGCCCAGATTGAAACTCCATTTACCACAGGGGCCCAAACCTGCAGCAATCCAGCCGCCTGTACTGCCGATTTCTTTATAGTTTTTAGTCGTGTTAGCTCCTTGGCCGATACCGCCGAAATAGGTGTCGAGATTTTCACCGGTAAAGAACTCACCTTTGAAGGTAAGCCATTTGTTAATCGGCTGAGTTAAATCAAGGTTGACCGACCAGCTATCAACATCTTTGGAGTTGTATTCTTCCTCTGCCCAGTGTCCTGAGACGCCAATTGAGGTTGGCCTTGAGCCGAACCAGGGAAATGTTAATCCTGCTCGGCCCTGAAGAGAGGGGAAACCGGAATCTTCGCCTGATTTTGCGCCGGGTGTGGCGCTTAGCTCATCGTCGCCGATACTCCTTGCCAAGGCGCCCTGCAGCTCAAACTCGGTATCGCCGTCCAGCTCAAAACCTTTTGTCAGACGGAACTGTGGGCGTCTGTAGCCGATATTACCCGCATCCCACAGGATTGTATAATTGAGCGTTGACGGGCATAACGGTGATATAACATCCGAGGTTTGGCCTGCCAAAATACTAAAGTTATCCTGTGGACAGTCGAATTTCAGATAACCATGACGCATCTGTATTTTTGCCTTGTTTTCAGCGGCATAATTACCGAAGAAATCAAACTCCAAAAGCCCGCTTGTTTTTATCTCACCGTCGTCCGGGCCGGTAATCTTTAATCCCAGTCTGGTTTGATTGGCTGTCATATTGAATTCGTCGTCGTCCCTGTTTGTTTCTTCTGAATCGACCCAAACGACATAATTTCCGGGATTAGTGCGCGAGGTGTCATAAGAAACATCGAGCTTGATATAACCATAGAGTTCAATGTCCAAATTTGACCACACCGGTTTTTTCCCCATCGTGCTTTTGGGGACCATTGAAGCGATTTTCTGCAAGTCGGAATCTCGCAGTTTTGGTACAGGTACGGTTTTTGGCTCAGCTTCGGGGGCTTTTGTCTGCTGCATAACGATTTTCCTGAGTTATTCCAACTCCTTTTCCAGTCTTTCGACTCTCTGCTTCAACCGGGAATTTTCCCTGTCCAAATCATTGATATCCTTTGGTAAACAGACCTTTGCTGACGCCATAACCAGTACAAAACTTAAAAAAACAGCCTTTTTTCTAAAATATATACTCATTATTCTTATCGCTAATTAATCTATGCGAGCAAAATACATATAAAAAACCTTTAATTTACCTAAAAGTTTCGCTTATGTCAATACAAAAATACTACGAATTCGGTTTTACCTTTTTTCCCTGCAGAATGAGTTATGGGCTGTAAAGCATTGCAGAAAAATCAGTTTTGCTGATGTAGGAGTGATGGGCCTGAAAATGGGTTTGTTTATTTTTTGGACAGGAGTTTTGGTTGGAAACTCTCAATAAATTCGTCAGAAAACTTCGGGCAGAGTTTTGCTTATGGCGTTTCGCAGATAGCTTGAAATCTGTCTTTCGGAATTCATTCCAAGCACTTTTCTTGCGATGTTGTTGCAATCTTCCATCGTAACCGAACGAATAATCTGCTTTATCTCCGGTATCATCGGGGGGCTAATCGAAAGCATACGCACCCCCATACCCAGCAGCAGCATAATATACTCCGGCTCGGAAGCCATTTCACCGCAGACACTCAGGCCCACTCGTGCTTTGTGCGCATCCTGAATAACCATTCTGATAAGGCGCAGGACTGCGGGGTCTCCGGAGGTGTAGAGTGTGGAGACCAGCTCATTGCCTCTGTCAACCGCAAGGGTATACTGGATAAGGTCATTTGTGCCAATGCTGAAGAAATCGACGTCCCTTGCCAGACTGGAAGCGGTCAATGCAGCGGAAGGCGTCTCAATCATAATTCCTAACTGAGTGTTTTTGTTGTACTTTATGGACTCTTCGGCCAGGTCTTCCATAACATCGTTAAGAACCATTTTGGCTTGTCTGGACTCCTGAAGGCTTGATATTAAAGGAAACATTATTTTCACATCGCCGAGGACCGATGCTCGCAAAATCGCCCGCAATTGCGTTTTAAACATCACAAGATTTCTCAGGCAGAACCTTATTGACCTTAGTCCTAAAAACGGATTCGGCTCAGGTGCAAAACGCTTGCTTTGGGTGTACTTATCCGCTCCGAGGTCCATCGTTCTTATTATTACAGGGCGGTGTTCGAAAACTTTGACGGTTTCAGCGTAAGCTTTGTAATGGTCCTGTTCTGTAGGCTCGCTCGGATTGTTAAGATACAGAAACTCGGTACGGTATAAGCCAATGCCGTCACCGCCTTTTTGCAGAACGGATTCGGCTTCATCGGGAAACTCAATATTACCTAATAGCGTTATCTTGACATTATCGCGTGTAACGGCCGGCTTTTGTCTTATCGCATCAAGTTTGTGCTCGAACTCTACGAATTCGTGCAAATATTTTTCATATTGCCGAATTGTCTCGTCATCCGGATTTACAATGACAATACCGCGATTTCCGTCGATAATAACAACATCTGCTCCGCTGGTAACTTCTGTTAGGTCTTCCAGCGCCACTACCGCAGGAATACCCAGGGAGCGCGCCACAATAGCAGTATGACTCGTTCGTCCGCCTGCATCGGTGGCAAGGCCCTTGACGAATTGTCTGTTAAAACCGGCGGTTTGGGTGGGACTCAGTTCCCGCGCAATAACCACGACCTCTTCGGTAAGATGCTCAACGTCCTCACGCTTATTGCCGAGCAGTTGTCTGAGTAAACGTCTTTCAATGTCATAAATGTCAGCCGCCCGTTCGCTTATGTAAGCATCGGGCAACTTGGCAAAGTGTGATGCAATTTCTCTCAGCGTCGTAGAGACGGCATACTCTGCCGTAACCGATTCCGAAAGAACCAAATCCGTAATTTTCTTTCGCAGACTTCTATCATGGAGATAACGCAGATGAACTGCAAAGATGTCTTTAATTTTGCTGTGCTCTATTTTATCATTTTTTTCCTGCAGTCTGGTCAGCTTATTGGCAGCGGCTCTGAAAGCGTTCCTTGTACGCTGGATTTCAGCCATTCGTTGCGAGGGCTTTATCAAGCGTTTCGGAATTCGATAATCCTCGGAATCAATAAGCAGAGATTTTGCGATCGAGATGCCAGGCGAGACAGCTATTCCTTTTTTAATTTCCATCGTGTGGTTCTATCCAATTCTAAAGATTCTTTTTATCCTTCGGCGGCGGCTCATCGAACATTTTCTTTTCCACAAGTTTTTTCAGGGCATCGAGCGCTTCCTGAGCGTCCGGCCCTTCGGCTTTAATATTTAGTTTACTGCCTACAGTTGCAGCAAGCATACTAATCTGCATAATACTTTTGCCGTCCACGCTCGTTTGCTCATTGCTGACAGTAATATCGCACTTGAACTGACTTGCAATATCAACGAACTGCATCGCAGGGCGCATATGAAGCCCATCTGCATTTTTTATCTCAACCTGCATTTCACAAGCTGTTTTATCCAAAGTCTTTTCTCCTGACCATCTCTTTTGCAGTTGTGTTTTTATACACATCGGTCATAAATATCATTACAAGTCTGGACTATCGTCTGCTTCTCTGAGCAAATCTTCGATGGCTTCGGCCGTCTGGGACTGCCTGAGGAATTTGCGAAATCTATCCTGTTGCAGGTGCCTGAAGATGTTCTCCATTGTTTGCAGGTGTTCGTCCGGATTGTCCACAGGGCTGATAAGCAAAAGCACCGAATAAACCGGCTGTTTATCAAGTGAAGAAAAATCAACACCTGTGCTGCTTCGCCCAACTGCGGCGACGGGCTCGTTAACCACCGTTGACTTGACGTGGGGTATGGCAACACCCTTGCCAATTCCCGTACTTGCTTCTTTTTCCCTTTTTATAAGCTCATTAATAATCTTTTTGCAGTTACCTTTTCCAAGCTGGCCGGCTCTATCAAGAGCCGTGGTAAGCTCCTCAATTACGTCGTCCCGTTCTTTGGATTTCAGTTCAGGAACTATTGCCTCGAAACAAACAAAATCTGCAAACTTCATTTATTCCCCTAAAGACATTCCTTACGGTTTATTTGGCCGAATCAAAAACGCCAAAATAAATTATTACAAAACCCATACAGATTTAACTATGCACCGCCGGTATGTTTGTTGTCGCGTTCTTTCTCCTTTCTTTTTCTAAGCTGTCTTTCAAGTTTGTGGACAGCTATATCAATGCATTTGTAAGCATCTTCAGAGATTTCGGTCACAATGAAAATCTTGTTGTGTTCTCCTCGTGCTATTACCTCGGTGCTGATATTACCACTCTTATCACTGTCGATAATAACCTCAACCTGATTGATGCTGTTGTAATACTTGGGAAGCTTGGAAGTTTTTTCTTCGGCGTATCTCTTGATAGCTTCAGTTATCTCGATGTGTTTACCGCTAATTGTAAAAAGCAAAGCCGGTCTCCTTATTTATTATTTTCCCATAAAATCCGTTTTATTCTTCTTTGCTTTGCGAATCAACTTTTGGCAAAGCAGCCACCTGCTCGTTACCCGGAGCTATAACACCGCCGCTAACGGCAAATCTCAATGCCTCTTCTATTGTCATATCGAGGTCTATAGTCTGTTCTTTCGGGACCATTATCACAAAGCCGGTAAACGGCGTTGGTGAAGTGGGTATAAGAATGGTAAGAAACTCCTTCTGGACATTGTTGACAACCTTTTTAAGCCCGCTTCCGGTAACCATCCCCATCGACCATATACCTTTTCGTGGATACTCAACCGCAACGACCCTTGAGAACATTTTCTTTTGCTTCTGTTGCGACAGGAAAAAATCGGTAATCTGTTTTACGTAAGGAAAAACCTGCCTCAGGAACGGCGTATTCATTATAAATTTTTCGATTTTTCGCCACAGGGTTTTTCCGACCACACTGGCCAGCACTACGCCGACTACAAAGACGATAAATAATGCGATAAGAAAACCTGCGATAGATAATGCTGTGTCTATCCAAAATTTGCCCAACTCTTCCGCGCTGCCGCCGGCAGTCATAATCAGGCGAACCAGGCCGCGCTTGATATGAATACTGATATTTCCCTGGATGAAATTATATCCCCATACGAATATCCATATTGTTACTATCGTCGGCAGTAATACAGCCAATCCACGCAAAAAGTAGCTCTTAAAACGTCCTGCCATTGGCATATCCTTAACAACAATCCTTTGCTGCTGTTGTTTTACTGTTTATCCGGCTTTCCTTGAAAATTACACTAAAAAACACTTTTTTACCAGAGCACCATATATTAATTTATGGGCTTGTCATAGTCAACAAAAAAGTCTTTTGCCTCTTCGGGTTGTATCTTATCAGGTTTTGTCTCCCCCGGTAGATGAGCTCCAAGCAGGTGGATTGCCGCCCCGGGCAGTGAAGCGAGCATCCATACGGCCCGCTGACAGAGCGCCAGGGCCGATGCCGCCTCCTCGCCGACGCCGGCAAATTTAATAAACAGCGAAGCAAGCAGGAATTCCACCACCACAGCCCCGCCAATACTGACCGGCACCGCCCCCAAAACCCAGGTCAGAGTAAAGAATACATAGTAATACTTTAGACTGACATCGACACCAAGATTAACCCCGAGAAACCAGAAACCTGTAATCGTTACCATTTGCAGGAAAACCGTCAGGCCGAACGCCGTCAGGATTGACAGCGGTTTTCTGTAGTAAAGAACTATCGAATCTTTTAGTTTTTTTGCAATCGTTGTGCTGAGTGTTCGGATTTTTAACCAGAACTTAGCCAAAATTTTCCTGCCTTTGTTGTGCAAAAACAACAGGGCCAAAATCGCCGCTGCACAGAGAGTGGCCGCTAAAAATACCCATTTGTATTTGGCAGCGGAATCGATAAAACCCCTGCCGCCGGCAGCGAACTGAATACCTCGGCCACGCAAAAATAATGTGTAGAAAAAGACGGCGATGACCAGTGTGCTCACTAATCCGATTGCCCTGTCAACAAACACACTCAAAGCCGCCTGAAACCATTTATCGCTGTGCTTTTTAACGTACCAGGCCCGAACTAAATCCCCTCCGACAGAGCCCGGCATAAAATTGTTGTAGAAAGTGCCCAGAAAATGCAGTCTAATAGCTGCCCAAAGCGGTATGAATATGGATTGCGTCCTCAGCAGTACCCACCAGCGCAATCCTATTAATGCCTGGCAAAAAGCAAAAATACCCAGGGTGACTGCAAAAAGCCATAAATTCATCTGAGCAAAAATTTGTTTCAGGTTGGCCCACCTTTGACCCTGAGAAACCCAATGAACTCCCAGAGCGATGCCACAGACAACTACAGCAATGCGCAAATACAAAAATATGTTTTTACTTTTCTTAACTTTCGCCTCTGCCATTATTGAAACAATTCGCCTTAAAAAAACTTGTTTTTGCGGATGATAACAGGTAAAACAAATTTTTACAAGGTGCTGGAAACCCGTTTTACGAAAATATCGTAAACCCGGAAATCTGCCGACAACGACAATTTAGGAGATTTACAAGTGGCTGCTGAGATGATTATCGAAGAAAGTACCGACTTTAATCCGAAATTTGACGATAACGGCTTAATCACCGCTATCGCCCAGGATGCGAAGACAGGCCAAATATTAATGGTCGGCTATATGAATCGCGAGGCGCTGGATTTGACAATTCAGACCGGCTGCGCCACTTACTTTAGCAGGTCGCGCCAAAAGCTGTGGAAAAAGGGCGAGCAAAGCGGTCATTTCCAGAAAGTAGAGCAAATACTCGTTGATTGCGACCAGGACTGCATCGTTCTGAAAGTGAAAGTTGAAGCAGGCCAATGCCACGTCGGCTACCAATCCTGTTTTTACAGGAAAATCACCAAAGGCACAGATAAAGTAGAAGGGCTTGAATTTATCGCAGAAAAAGTTTACGACCCCAAAAAAACTTATAAAAAATGACCAAACTCCCCTGCAGTATTTATGTCCTGATAGCCATCGAATACCAATTTATTTATTCGAATCGTCTTCACTGCCGATAAGTTTTTTCCACCAGTCGGGGTATTCGGGAACGGCCTCTCTCGGATTATTGGCATTGTATTTGGCCAGCAGCATATCGCCCAATCGCTTCCATTCTTCGTGCATCGCCACCGCATTATTATAATAAAAGTGATGCAGGATATTCATCGCTGCGTTGGGCTCTGTCTTGTAAAGTTCTGCCGCAAGGCTCTGCAGCTTAGGCACAGTTTGGTAAAGCATTTGAAGCTTAGGCTCGCGAAAGGCGTCAATATCCTTAATAGCTTCGCTGTAACAATACTCGGCCAAATGCGTTACACGGGTATTGACCCACCAGCCGGAATTTATATCGAAATCCTTATACCGTGAGCCGGTACTGTAAAATTTCGGCAGCTCCTTCATATTGGGGTTCAGCGGAGTCGGATAAGTGCTGTCCTGCGCGCCATACCCGAACCAGACAACGCCTTTTATCGCCTCGGGAAGCCAGCCTTTTACCTGGCTGATTTGGCCGTAAAGAGTTGTCCTCCTGTTTATGCCATATGCACCGTTTACACGTTTCACAACCGGATTGCCAAATGCCCCTGAACCCGGCCCTTTTGTCCTGTCAAACCTTGTCCCCTCATAGTTGTCGCCTGTAATCTTAAATACGTCATCGACAGTGAGCTTTTTGTCCGGCTTGACAGAGAACGGATAAAGCGAATACGGCGAATTGCAATCGTCATATTTTAATTCAAGAGATGGCGCTATCAGGTCAAGTGCCCTCCATTCGCGGCAGCTGCTGCTTAGAGCACTGCGTTTCGGACCGTAAATATCCGCCGGCCTGAATGACTCCTTACCTTTAGGGTCGTACCAGTCTTTTTCAACCGCATAGGATATGAGGTTTGGCGAGTGCATTACGTTTTTTTTGTCTTTGAAATCTACGTTGCGGATTCTAAAACGGTTGGCCGAAACAAAAACGTGGTCGTCCGCCAGTTTTACGGCGCACCAAAGGTCACGCCCGTATATCTCCATAATCCAGACTTCATAGCCGTCGGTAATAACAATACATTCGCCGTTGCCGGGCTCGGTTCCGCCGTACCATTTGTATTTTTCAACGAGTTCGCCGATGACCCTTACCGTTTCTTTTGCCTTAGCGCAGCGCTTCAGAGCAATATCCATACAGAACCATATATCGATACTCCCTTTGACTTCCATCATTGCCTCTTTCACTTCTTCGGCGTGTTTTGTACCTTTTATTCCACAGGTGGTTTCACCCATTGCCAGGCCCTTTTCGTTCATAAAGGAATAGCGGCAATGAAAGTGGCGATAAGTGTGCTCCGCCTGGGGCATTTGCCCGGCGACCTGCCCCTGCCCGTAGGCTTCTTTATATGGGAAGTTGCCGTGAGGGTATTTGCCGAAATCGCCGTAGCTGTGGCTGTCAATAACAATTTCTTTTGTGGCGCCCTTAGGCCAATCTGCTGCCGGAATAATCCACAGGCGTACATCGCCGACGTCCGAATCGTCATTGTGGGTTATCATACAGGAACCATCGGCTGATGCCTTTTTGCCCACCGCAATACAGGTGCATTGTGCCAAAGCTGCTGAATTCGCCGACAAAAAGAACGCCGCAGCAGCACAAATTAAAAATACAATTTTCCCGGCTTTCATAATTACCCGGTCCTTTCTATTATAAGAAAAAAAGAAACATCTTTTACTGAACGAGTTTGTTTTTAGGCCGCTGCCCTGCGAAACAATTTCGGCAAAAATACAATCAGAAGCCAAAATGTCAAAGCCGAAGTCGCTATCAAAAAGACCTTTACCGGCCCGTAAATTGCAATCAGCGGAATTGCCGTGGCCGTCCACAAGCCGCCGCCCATAATCGGCTCATGCACTAATTGTTTCGATGCAAAGGCCTCGGCTGCCGGCGTTTCATAATCAGGGTCAACCACGCGTAACAGCAATAGTCCCGTAGCTGTTACGCCCATCGCCATTCCCATCTCAACTATTGCCCGCTCGAACCAGCTGTCTTTGAATATCTTGCGGGCCAGAAACAGCAGGCAGAAAACATTCCAGCCGATGCCGAAAGCCGCTAATATCACCAAAGGCAGCAGCCCTTCTATAATAACGTTAAGTTTGATTGTAGCGATAGCGGCAACAACGAGAAAATCAAGAGAGGCGTTCTGAATTCGCCGTATCAGACCCAAATCAATGAGTTTGTATTTGTCAAAACGCTCTTCGAAAATCTGCACGATGAGTCCGCCGAACAAACAGAGTGGAAAGAGTGGAAAACCGCTCAAAAGTTTATGTTTCGTAAGGTAGTCACTG